>Ga0265303_10000474_pt1 | contig 22748 bp, 16 predicted proteins | sample Helome_2_FD_192494 | JGI IMG/M metagenome (GOLD analysis project Ga0265303, IMG submission 192494) | Marine sediment microbial communities from subtidal zone of North Sea - Hel_20160317 (Illumina Assembly) | ecosystem: Environmental > Aquatic > Marine > Subtidal zone > Sediment ... | reverse complement strand
CGTGCTGCGTCGAGCCGAGTTGCTGGTCTCGCTCGAGCCCGTCTGCCAGCGCGTTGTCCAGCCCCTGCCCCTGCTTCCAGCCCTGCTGATATTTAAAACCGAGCTCGGTACCCAGCAAATCCGCCCCGTGGCCTTGCAGGCTATCCATCGCGATTTCCAGGGAGCGTCGCCGCGACCCATCAAGCGCCATGCTCAATTCCACGAATTCCGCATTCCAGCTGTTAATCGCAGCCGGCCTCGAGCTCGCCTTGAGTGCCGCATTGCGTTGCTTGAGGACCCGCCGAAAGCGCCGCCAGGCCTGGAGGTGCTCGTGTTCCACGTGGAACCCTACCCAGTCCAGGAAGCGGCGACGCTGTTCCGGCCCGCCGGCCACGAGGTTGTGAACCTCCGGGTCGATCACCTGCAGCGGTAGCGCATCGGCCAAAGCAGCAGCACCGCCGCCACTCTCACCGTCCACCCGGATCTCAAGCCCTGCCCGGCTGTTTCGTACCCCTATGCGCTGATGTCTGCCGCTGTTATCGACCTGGCCGAACAAAACGAACTCCTGCTCTCCGTGCTGTACCAGGTTTGCCGTGCTGGCTCCGCGAAAGGACTTTCCCCGACCCAGATAAGCCAACGCCTCCAGGAAGCTCGTCTTCCCGGAGGCGTTAACCCCAAAAATCAGGTTGAAGCCTGGCGCCAGCTCAAGCTCTACATTCTCCAGGCAACGAAAATGACTAGCCTTGAACGTACGAATCATCAGAGCAAGGGCGCCGGCCCGTTTCTACAGTCGCATAGGCATCACGACAAACGTGCTGTCCTGGTTGCCCGGCTGCCGAATCAGGCAGCTCGAATTGCTGTCCTGCACCGACAACGTAACCTCGTCACTTTCTACGGCACCCAGCGCATCCAGCAGATAGTTGACGTTAAAGCCAATCTCAATGTCCTCGCCACTGTATTCGACTTCGAGCTCTTCCTCGGCCTCTTCCTGCTCCGGATTATGCGCCTGCAACACCACGCCGCTGTCTCGAATAACAAGCCTGATGCCGCGATATTTCTCGTTCGACAGGATCGCCGTGCGCTGCAATGCGCCCCGGAACGCGCCTCTGTCCGCCTTCAGCTCGTTTGTCGACTCTTTCGGAATAACCCGATCATATTCCGGGAATCGCCCGTCGATCAGCTTAGACGTAAAGCGGATCCCATCAAGCTGTATGCGAATATGATTCGCGCCAAGTTCAATCTCAAGATCCCCGTCGCCGCTCATAAGCCGCTGCAACTCCAGTACGCCCTTGCGCGGAACAATGACCTGCTGCTCACTCAGGTTCTCTCCAAGCTCCGCCTGCGACAGCGCCAACCTGTGTCCATCAGTCGCGACCGCTCGCAAGTGCTTCCCACCCGTCTCCAGCAACATACCGTTCAGGTAGTAACGCACGTCCTGCTGCGCCATCGAAAAATGGGTCTTTTCTATGAGCTTCCCGAGCACTTCCTGCGACACCTGGATGCTCTGTCCTGCTTTTATATCTTCAACGACAGGAAATTCCGCTGCCGGCAGCGTCGCCAGGTTAAAGCGGCTCCGACCGGCTTTGATAGCAAGCTTTTCGCCACTCAGGCTCACATCGATTTCAGATCCCTCAGGCAGCGCCCGGCAAATATCCAGGAGCTTCCTCCCTGATACCGTTATTTCGCCCCCGGTTTCCGTTTCGACATCCGCCTGCGCGACGAGCTCTACCTCAAGATCGGTTGCCGTAATCGATAGCTGCCCATCCCTGGCAATCATCAGCACGTTAGACAATATCGGCATCGTCTGGCGTCGCTCGACGACACCGATGACAGCTTGCAGGGGCTTCAACAGCGCTTCCCGGGCTGCGTTAAACTTCATAGGCTCCACCTGTTAATAAATATTGGAAATCTATATTTTATTGTTATTATTAAGCAACAATAGTCCTGTGTATAACTTTATTAATACCTTATAAATCAATAGTTTATAATAACAAATACTAGCTAAAAGATCTTGCATGCTCGGTCCGCGACCTGTGCACAGCCTGTGGATAAAAATACGCGAGTAGGTTTTCCACCAGTTATCCACATCATCCTGTCAGAGTTCTCAACAAATTCAAATAATCGTCGTCAACGCGCTTGTCGGTTTCGCGCAGCGATTCGATGCGCCGACAACCGTGCAGGACCGTGGTGTGATCCCTGCCGCCAAAGGCATCCCCTATTTCCGGCAAACTGTGATTCGTCAGCTCTTTTGCGAGTGCCATCCCGATTTGGCGAGGACGGGCGATTGAGCGGCTGCGTTTTTTCGACAACAGATCGCCGACGCGGATCTTAAAGTACTCGGCGACGGTTTTCTGGATGTTCTCGATCGATACGAGCCGGTCCTGCAAGGCCAGGAGGTCGCGCAAAGCCTCCTTGGCGAACTCAAGGCTGATCGGGCGGCCCGTGAACCGATAGTTGGCGATTACTCGGCGCAACGCCCCCTCGAGCTCCCGGACATTCGAGCGAATTCGCTTGGCGATGAAAAAGGCGACCTCTTCGGGCAGGTCAACGCCATCAGCATCGGCCTTGCTCATGAGAATTGCCACGGACGTCTCCAGCTCGGGCGGTTCGATCGCAACTGTCAGCCCCCAGCCAAAGCGGGATTTCAGGCGCTCTTCCAGCCCATTGACCTCTTTCGGGTATCGGTCACAGGTCAGGATGATCTGTCGCTGGCCTTCGAGGAGAGCATTAAACGTGTGAAAAAACTCCTCCTGCGAACGGTCTTTTCCAGCAAAAAATTGGATGTCATCTATAAGTAAAGCATCCAGCGAACGATAGGAGCGCTTAAATTCGGAAATCGTATTGTGCTGCAGGCCGCGCACCATATCGCCGACGAATCTCTCCGAATGAACGTAACTGACGCGCGCGCCAGGGCTATTTTTCAGCATCGCGTTGCCGACCGCATGCATCAGGTGCGTTTTGCCGAGGCCGACGCCGCCATAAATAAACAGCGGGTTGTATGACTTGCCCGGATTCTCGCCGACCTGCGTGGCAGCCGCTTTAGCGAGCTGGTTGCTCTTGCCCTCAACGAAGGTGTCGAACGTGAAGGTTGGGTTCAGCCTGGAGACCACGGGCGTCGCCGTCGTTTTTCTGGCAACAACCGGCGCCGGCTGCCTGGCCGGGGCCGGGGGTGTCGCGGCCTGGCGTGAGCCCACCTCCAGCGCCACCTCGGTGTTATCGCTGTTTGCAGCCACGAGCTCGAGAATTCTCTCGAGATAATGCTGCTGCAGCCACTCGACGACGAAGCGGTTCGGCGCGAGCAGGCGCAGTACGCCGCCACTGTCCACGGCCTGCAGCGGCCGAATCCAGGTATTGAATTGCTGCTCGGGGAGCTCGGCCTGCAGGTCGCGAATACACTGCTTCCAGAGCATTGACTCTGACGACAAGATGTTCCCCGGGGTCCCCATGATTGCTATGATTATTATCTAAAAGCTGGGCAAGACGACGCAGTCTATACTCTAAGCACGGCCGCCGCCAGATGGGGTTATCCACAGCTTGTTAAGGGCCGAAACCCCAATGTTTACATTAGTCTATTGACACTCTACGGGCATCTGCGTACCCTTGCCGCCCTTTCAAAAGCACGGCTTGGATCTGGCCGGCTTGTGACCCAGGTAAACGACGATGAAACGCACATTTCAGCCCAGCAAGATAAAGCGCGCCCGGACACACGGTTTTCGCGCTCGCATGGCCACCAAGGCCGGGCGGCTCGTGTTGAAGCGCCGCCGCGCAAAAGGCCGCGCACGGTTGACGCCGTAACACTCGCGGCGTCGGTCACGACGACGAGCAATAAATCAGGATTGACGAGCAGCAGCAACAGTATCCGGTTCAGAAAAGACAATCGGTTACTTGATGCGGCTGCTTTCGGCCGCGTGTTCGAAAAAGCCTCACGCAGTCGCGACAAATTATTTACAGTGCTGGCTCGGCGGGGCGAAAAAGACAGGGCGAGGCTCGGTCTGGCAATCTCGAAAAAACATTGTCGCCACGCCACGGCACGGAATCGGATTAAAAGACTAGTCAGGGAATCATTTCGTCAGCAGCAGGATATGCTGGCCGGCCTCGACATTGTGGTCATGAACCTACCGGCGGCTGCCAATGCCAGCAACCAGCAGGTTTTCGAAAGCCTCAACGAGCACTGGCGGCGATGCAGCAAGGCGAAATCGCGGGAACGTTAATCGATGGACAATCAACGACTGCTGATATGGGCCTTTTTCGGACTCATGGCCTGGATGACTTACCAGACCTGGGTGCAGGACTACGGACCAAAGCCGGCGGCCCCGTCGACCGAACAACCGGCCATGGCGGTGGGCGACGAAACCCCGCCAGTCGCAGACGATGACCTGCCGCAGATAAGCGCACCCTCCACGACGGCGCCCGTTGCGCCCGACGCAGCTACCGCGGAACCGGCTACCGTACATACTGCCCCGGTTATTCGGGTAACAACCGACGTGCTCGAACTCGAAATCAGCACGAGCGGGGGCACCCTGCAAAAGGCGACACTTCTCAATTACCCCGTCGCCAAGGACCGGCCCAACGAGCTGGTCAGGTTGCTCAGTGTTTTTCCTGACGACCTCGGTCTCATCGAGTCCGGTGTTCGTTCGCTGGACGGCGCGCCGGAAGCGACACACCTGACTGTTTTCGAAAGCCGCCAGTCCCGCTATGAACTGGACGGCGCGGACGAGTTGCTTGTCCCGCTGACCTGGACGGACCCTGGCGGAGTCGTCATCGAGAAGCGCTATCGCTTCAAGCGCGGCAGCTACATCATAGAGCTCGAGCAGGAAGTCAGGAACGGCACCGCCGAACCCTGGCGCGGCGCCGAGTACGTACGCATCAAGCGGTTCTCGCGAGAACAGGAACGCTCGATGTTCAATGTCGACTCTTATTCATTCCAGGGTCCGGTCATTTATGACGGCGAGAAGTCGGAAAAGCTGAAACGAGATGACCTCATTGACGACGGCAAGTACGAGTTCAGCTCACAAAGCGGCTGGTTCGGTTCGATCCAGCACCACTTCGTAAGCGCCGTCGTACCGCCCAAAGGCACGGATTATCGTTTTAGCGTCTCTGTCGACGGCAACGTCTCCACGAGCGGCGCTATCGGGCGAAACCCAGTCACCGTAGCGCCGGGTAGCAGCAAGGTCCTGCGGACCTCGCTGTTTGTCGGCCCGAAATTGCAGGCACAGCTCGAAGAAATCGACGAGACGCTGAAGCTCACCGTCGATTACGGCTGGCTCACGATTATTTCGCAGCCGCTGTTCTGGTTGCTGAGCCTGGTTCATGGCTTCGTGGCCAACTGGGGCGTCGCTATTATTCTCGTAACGGTCCTGATCAAGCTGGCCTTCTACAAGCTCACGGAATCGAGTGGCCGCTCGATGGCCAAGATGCGCAACCTGCAGCCGCGCATGAAGGCTCTGCAGGATCGCTACAAGGACGACCGCCAGGCGCTCAGCCAGGCGATGATGGACCTGTACAAGCGCGAAAAAGTAAACCCTGCTGCGGGCTGCCTGCCGATACTGATACAGATGCCGTTCTTCCTGGCGTTCTACTGGGTGCTGCTCGAAAGCGTCGAGATGCGCCAGGCGCCCTTCGCGCTCTGGATCACCGACCTGTCGACGCGCGATCCGTATTTTATCCTGCCGCTCATCATGGGCGCCGCCATGTTCATGCAGCAAAAGCTCAACCCGGCGCCGGCCGACCCGGTGCAGGCGAAAGTCATGCAGATCATGCCAATCATGTTCACAGTATTTTTCGCCTTCTTCCCGTCGGGCCTTGTGCTTTACTGGGTAACCAACACGCTCCTGTCGATTGCACAGCAGTGGAAGATCAACAGGGTCGTCGAGCTCGAGGCGAAGGCCCAGAAAGGCGGCAAGAAGAAAGACGGCTAGTCGAGCGTCGACCGCACCTTGATCTCCCCCTCCAGGGTTCGATGAACGGGACAACGATCGGCTATTTCCAGCATGCGTTGTCGCTGTGCATCGCTGAGCGAACCTTGTAGTGATATTGATCGCTGGAACTCGTCGATTCGGCCCGAATCACTTTCGCAATCCTCGCAGTCCTGAGCATGAATCTTGCCGTGCTTGACGCGTACTGTGACCGATTCAAGGTCTACCTTCTTGTGGGCGGCATACATGTGGAGCGTCATCGACGTGCAGGTTGCGAGCGCCGCCGACAGCAGGTCATAAGGGGAGGGTCCCGCATCGGTCCCACCCACCGAACGCGGCTCGTCAGCAACGAGCGTATGGCGCCCCGCGCGAACGTCGGTTTTGAAACCATCGGTGTAGGTGCGTGCGACGACTTCGCCTGCCGCGACGCGGAAAGGCTCGCCGTGGTCCGCGTGTGGCAGGTAACGCGAAGCCCAGGCCGCAAGCACCTGTCCCGCGTAACGCGAATCGTCGTCGTTCGACAGCAGGTGGTCGGCGGTATCGAGGGTCACAAAACTCTTCGGATGTTTTGCCGCGAGGAACAGATCGGAGGCGTTGTCGATCTCGACGATGTTATCGAGCGGCGCGTGCATGAATAAAAGAGCCTTGCGCAGTTTGGCGATCGAGTTTTTTACATCGTGCTGCTCGAGGTCGTCGACGAACTGCTGCTTGATCGTGAATGGCCGACCGCCAAGATCGACTTCCGCCTCACCTTGTTCCCGCATCGATTTCTCGTGACCTGCGAACATCCTGGCTACATGCGCGGGCTCGGCCGGCGAGCCGATGGTCGCAACGGCGACAACAGATTCAACGTGCCCGGCGGCTTGCAGGACGGCCGTGCCGCCGAGCGAGTGGCCGATCAGGATCGATACGTCACCATGCTTGCGATCGAGAAAGTCGACCGCGGCCAGCAGGTCGTCCACGTTGGACGAGAAGTTAGTGTCTGCGAACGCGCCCTCGCTTTGCCCGAGACCCGTGAAATCGAATCGCAGCACGGCAATACGCTCATCGTTCAGTGCCCGGGCAATATTGCTCGCGGCGCGGAGATTCTTTGAGCATGTAAAACAATGCGCGAACAAAGCGTACGCGACAGGCTCCTCGGTAGGCAGGTCGAGAATGCCCGAGAGCGTCTCGCCTTTGCCATTTTCGAAGCTGACATTCAGATTCTGCATAGTGCGGCTACCTGTGTTTTCATTACCGTATGACGACTGACGCAGACACGATTGTTGCTGCAGCGACGCCGCCCGGGAGCGGTGGTGTAGGTGTCGTGCGGATTTCCGGTGAACGGACCGAGCGGATCGCACGCCGTATGCTGGGCAGTCTACCCGAACCGCGCACAGCCACCTATCGCAACTTCAGCGGCGCCGACGGCGAGATCGTTGACGCCGGTATCGCGCTTTACTTTCCGGGCCCGGCGTCGTTTACAGGCGAATCGGTACTCGAACTGCAGGGCCATGGTGGTCCGCTCGTTGTTGCGCTGCTCGTAGATGCCGTCGTCGAGCTCGGGGCGCGACAGGCGGAGCCCGGCGAATTCTCGAAGCGCGCCTATCTCAATGACAAGCTGGATCTCGTGCAGGCTGAGGCAATTGCAGACCTGATCGATAGTGGCACGGCCCAGGCGGCCAGGGCCGCACTGCGTTCGCTGAGCGGAGCGTTCTCATCGGCCGTGGGCGCACTGGCCGAGCAGCTCGTAAGATTGCGCATGCATGTCGAAGCCGCGATCGACTTTCCCGAAGAAGAGATCGACTTCCTGTCCGACGACAGGCTCGCACAGCGCGTTCAGGAGTGCGATGCGGCATTCGCCGCGTTGCTGGACGGCGCGCGACAGGGCCGTATGCTGCGCGACGGCTACCAGGTCGTCATCGTCGGCAAACCAAACGCGGGTAAATCGAGCCTGCTGAATCTGTTGAGCGGCCAGGAGGCCGCGATCGTGACCGAAGTTGCCGGAACCACGCGCGATATTCTGCGTGAGCAAATCGACATTGACGGCCTCGCGGTTGAGCTTGTAGACACGGCCGGGTTGAGGAACGACCCCGATCGTATTGAGAAAGAGGGCATACGGCGCGCGCGCAAAGCGCTGGAAAGCGCCGACGCAGTGCTCTGGATACAGGACGCATCAGATCCCGATCATGGCGACATCGATGAAGACCTGCCGGATGGAATACCGGTCACCGTCGTGCGCAACAAGATCGATCTGGTGGATGCCGGTGAGGCGGAAGATGCGGTTTGCCTGTCGGCGAAGACGGGCGAGGGACTCGATGATCTCAGGCGGCGCATCCGCAATCTGGCGGGCTATGAGAACCAGGGTGAGGGCGCTTTCACGGCACGCCGGCGACACATTGATGCGCTCAGGAGGGCGTGGCGACATTTTGAAACCGGCCGCGAAGCCCTGCGGCAGTCGAGGGCCGGCGAACTGTTTGCCGAGGAGCTGCGGCTGAGCCAACAGGCGCTCGGAGAAATCACGGGCGACATGTCGTCGGATGAGCTGCTGGGACGAATCTTCTCCGAGTTCTGTATCGGCAAGTAGCCGCCCCCAACCTCAGGGACGGAAACGAGTCTCCTGGATCGACATCTCGGTGAGCGGCCCGTACTGGCTGACATCGTCCCGGATCTTGTCTGCGTCGCCAATCAGAATGAACGCCAGGTCGTCGGGCGAGGGATACACGTCGACGATCGTGGCGGCGACACTCTCGGTATCGGCGGCCCTGAGCGCATCAGCATAGTTGTCGATGTAGCCGGCATCGAGACCATAAAGTTCGAGCATTGCGAGCCGCGACGCCAGCTGAGCGGCGGTCTCGAGCCGCGGCGGAAACTGGCCCATGACGTAGTTGCGTGCCGACTCGAGCATTTCCTCGTCGATGCCCGAATCGCGCAGCTTCTCGAGCAGCTCCAGCGCCATGTCGATGGCCTCGATCGTCGTGCCTGTTTCGGTGAACGTACTGATGACAACGGAGCCGGGAAGTGCTGGCCGAGTCAGCAATGACCGAGCGCTGTAAGTCAGGCCGGCCTTGACGCGCAGCTCGTTGTTGAGCATCGAAGTAAAGCGGCCACCGAATACCGTGTTGGCAAGATTCAACTCGGCGCGCCGCGGATAGTCGACCGCAACACCGATATTACCCATCCAGAGGTACGTCTGGGTTGCACCGGGCTTGTCGATCAGAAGCACGCGACGACCGGCCACTTTTGGCGCGGAGGACACTACAGTGGCATCGGCATCGGCATCGGCATCGGCATCAGCATCAGCATCGGCATCAGCATCAGCATCAGCGCTGCGCCAGTCGCCGAATGCGGCGGCCAGACGACTCTTCATTGCTTCGGCGTTGAAGTCGCCAACGACCGAGATGATCAGCCTGTCCGCGCCCACCTGGTTTTCGTAAAAAGCCAGCAAGTCCTCGTGCATGATGCGCGCAAGAGAGTCCTCGCTGCCGCCAACCGGGTTGCCGTATGGATGGTCTGCGAACAGGAAGGCATTGCCATAGTGGGGCAGCAGGTTACCGGGGTTCGACCCCTTGGCCGCCTTGATCAGGTTGATAGTGCGATCGCGCAGCTTCTCGAACTCGTCTTCATCCAGCGTCGGGCGCCGCAGCAGGTCGGTCAACAGTTCGATCAGCAGCTCGGCATCATGAGACATGAAATCGGCTGAGATGCGGAGTGACTCGAGCCCGGCCGAGGCCGACAGTACACCGCCGACGGCGTCGACCGACTCGGCGAAGGTGGCCGCATCGCGATCCCCGGCGCCCTTTTCGAGCATGCCGGCGAGCAGGTTGGCGAGACCGTTCAGCCCCTCCGGATCCTGAATAGCGCCTCCCCGAATGATGGCCTCGAGACCGACGAGCGGTACATCATGTCTTTCACTGATCAGAAGGACCACGCCGTTGTCGAGCTCGACGCGCTCAAACTCGGGCAGGGAAACGTCGGCATGAGCTACCGCGGCCACAAGGCACACGACAAAGACGATCAGGCGAACGGCGCGCATCATCGGGCTTCCCCGTCGGCGCTCTGCAGCACGCCGACGGTCATGTTGCCGCGGCGAAATACGTTACCGGCGACGGCCTTGAGATCGACAACAGTCACGGTGCTCAGGTTTTCCGGGAGAGAGAACAGGTTCTCGTAGCTCCCCGTGAAGATCTCGTAGTTGCCCAATGCCGCAGCCTTGCCGTTGATCGTAGACAGGTTGCGCCAGTAATCGGCGAGGATGATCTTGCGGGCCTTTTCGAGCTCGGCGCCAGTGACGCCTTCGATCGCGACGCGCTCGAGCTCTTCGAACAGGCGGGCTTCAACGGCCGCAACATCAGCCCCTGGCGGCAGCGTCAGATAGAAGTAAACGAGCCCGGGATCAAAACCCTCCATCTGCTTGCCGCCGACGCCGAGCGCAAGCTGTTCCTCTTCAACGAGGAGGCGATGCAGCCGCGAGGAGTCGCCGCCAACGAGGATGTTGAGCAGCAATTCCAGGTGTCGTGTTTCGGGATCGGCCGCTCTGCCCGCGTGGAACGCCACGTGTAGCAGCGGCGTTTCGGCGTCCGCCTCGATCAGGATGCGCCGCTCGCCCGACTGCTCGGGCTCGACCGTGCGCACGGGTGGCGGCGGGTTCTGCCGCGGGATCGGGGCGAAATACTGGTCGGCCAACAGGAAGATCTCTTCGGGCGAAACTGCGCCTGTGAAGATCATCGTGCAGTTGTTCGGCGCGTAGTAGGTCTTGAAATAGGACTCGAGGTCCTCCTGCGTCCAGTTCTCGATGTCCGACGGCCAGCCGATAACAGGGAACTGGTAGGGGTGGGCGACGAAAGCATTGGCGAGCATCTGTTCGTACAGACGACCGTCGTTATCGTTATCGATGCGCAGGCGACGCTCCGAATAGACGACGTTGCGCTCGCTTTCGACGACGTCAGGGTCAATCGCGAGATTTTGCAGGCGGTCGGCTTCGAGCTCGAAAATCGTCTTAAGCGCCGAGCGCGGGAACCAGTCCTGGTAAACGGTCAGGTCGTTCGAGGTATAGGCGTTGTTGGCGCCGCCGGCCGCTTCCATGGTGCGATCGAATTCGCCCGGCGCAAGTGTGGATGTGCCGTTGAACATCATGTGTTCGAAGAAATGCGACAGCCCCGTGATACCCGGATACTCGTTACGCCCGCCAGCACGCACGAAGTTGTACATGACGACATTCGGTATGTCGTGGTCGGGCCAGACAACGATGCGCAAGCCGTTCGCCATCGTGTACGCCGTAATTTCGCGGGGTACGCCGAGGCTTTCAGAAGAGTCGTACATGGGCCGCAGCGGAATTTCCTCTACAGCCTCGAGGCGCACGAGTTCGAACTCCGGCAACAGGCTCTCACCGACGAGAGCAGCGATACCGAGCACTGCGAGGACGGCCACGGCCGCGTTGAGCTTCTGGCCCGTCTTGTAAACGATCGATTGCGTCTGGTCGACATCGACGCCTTTTTTGAGGCCTTCAGGCGTGATTTCGTAAACCCACGCGAAGATCAGCGCGACCGGGTAGCCGATCGCCAGCAACAGCAGGATGAACTCCTTGGCCCAGATTGGCACGACCTCGCCCGTGACGGCACGATCGACAACCCAGACGACGAGCAGGCTTGTCACCGCATACAGCAGCGCGACCTTGAGCACGTTGCGTCGGCGGAGTTCGGAGAACAGCGACATCTGTTTATTCTAGCCCAGCAGGCCCTCGCGACGGTACAGGCGCGCGCAGATCCAGGTCAGCAGCGCGCCGAATACGAGCGTGCTCAGGACCGATATCGCGACGTGCAGGTTGTTGACGGGCTCGTTCTTGACCATGTCCACGAGTAGCAGGTGCTGGCTCAGGCTGGGTACGAACATGAACTCGAACCGGGGCCGCAGGGTAAGGATGCTGACGATCAGTATCGGCAATGTTGGTGCCACGAGGACGACGCTGAGCCAGGTCTGCGCCTCTCGATAGCTCTTGGTGAACGATGCGACGAGCGTCATGAGGGCTGCGCCCAGGAGGATGAAAGGCACGAATAGCAGCAGTGCGGCCAGCACGACACCGGGGCTGAAATTGGGAGACAGGCCCAGTTGCTCGAGCGGCATGAACTTCAGCGCAAAGAAAAACGACACGAGGCAAAGGGTCAACGACAGCATCATGAAAAGGCAGGTGGCGGCGATCTTGCCGAGGATTAGCTGATTACGCGTGACGGGCAGGCACAGCAGCGGCTCCAGGGAGCCGCGCTCGCGTTCGCCCGCCGTTGTGTCGATGGCAAGGTACATGCCGCCCATGAGGGCCGCGAAAATAAAGAAGTAACTCATCATGCCAAGCAGAATGGCTGACCGGCCGCTCGCCGTCGAAACATCGACCTCATCGATGTTGAGTGGCCGCAGTACCAGCGGATTGACCCCGCGGGCTGACAGGCGCACAGCCGCAAGCTCCTGGCTGTAGGCGTGCAGGGCCCCTCGTGCGCGTCGCGCGTCGCGCTCCGCATCGGTATTTGCCCGGTCTGAAACGAGCTCGAGCTTCGCGGGAACGGTGTCCTGAAGTTGCTCCCCGAAGCTTTCGGGAATAATCAGGATGACATCGCTGGCACCGGTCTTGACGGCTTCTATCGCGGCCGCCGTGTCAGTCGGGCCATCGACGACCTCGATGTTGCGGCTTTCGAGGTAGCGAATGAGGTTGGGCGCATGTTGCTGCCCGATGACGGGCAGCGAGATCGTGCGCTCGACGTCGTCGAGCGACCGCTCAATCGACAGGTTGATGACGAAGGCAAACAGCACGGGGCCGAAGATCGGGCCCATGATCAGGGCCGAGGCAAGCGTGCGCCGATCGCGCAGGTTGTCGAGAATCTCCTTCAGGAAAACGACAATCGTCGTACGCATTATTCCGGCCCCACGAGATGGATCGCCTTGACGAAGGCCTCTTCGAGATCGTCGCAGCCGGTACGTCGTCTTATGCCGTCAACCGAGTCGTCGATCGCAACCTGGCCGTTGGCGATGATGCAGATGTCGTCGCACAGCGCCGCAACCTCCTGCATCACATGGCTCGAGAACAGCACACAGCGGCCCGTGTCCTTGAGCTTGAGAATCAGGTTGCGCAGAGAGCGCGTTGCCATGACATCGAGCCCGTTGGAAGGCTCGTCGAGAATCACATTCTGCGGATCATGTACAAGAGCCCGGGCGAGCGACACCTTGGTGCGCTGTCCCTGCGAAAACCCCTTGGTGCGGCGATCGGCAAAATCCCCGATCTCCAGCAGCCGCAGGATCTCGGCAACGCGATCGTCGATCTCGCCCTTGTCGATTCCGCAAAGTCGCGCGAAATAGGCGACATTCTCGCGCGCCGTCAGATGCGGATACAGCCCCGAACCATGTGGCAACGCACCGATGCGTTGCCGGGCGTTGAGGCCGTCCGTGACGACGTCCGCGCCGTCAACACTCGCTGTGCCCGCATCGGGCTTGAGAACCGTGTAGAGAATCCGCAGCGTCGTTGACTTGCCGGCGCCGTTGGGTCCCAGCAGCCCCGTTATTTTGCCGTCGGGTGCATCGAAGCTCACGCCACGCACGGCGCGTACGGCGCCGAAGGACTTGTGAACGTCAGCAACCCGGATCATGGGGCAGGCCCCGAGAAGTCGAGAAAGAACGGCATTACGAAGCTGCGCTCGAGGCAGTCGGTGTCCAGACCTTCGAGGTCGGCCGTCTGGATGAAGTTCGCGATGATACGGCGCGTACAGCCAACGGCGATTTGCCCGTGACCCTGGTTCTTGCCTATCAGGTGCTTCGCATTCCCTAGATCGACCATGGCCTGTTCCGCATAGCCGGGCGGCGTTATCGGGTCTGCGTCACCCGACAACAACAACACGGGAATGTTCGTTGCGAGCGGTACCTTGAACTCGGGGTCAACCGGGCCCTCAGGCCAGACCGAGCAAATAGTCTCGAGTGCCTCGAGCTGAAACGTGCCCATGTAGCTCGCTTCGAGCTCTTCGAAATCGATCGTCGTTGCGTCGTAGAACGGTACGTCCTCGTTGCAGATGACGGCGTTGTGCATGCCGAGCGAAAGAGCGTCTGTGAGCGCGATGACCGTCATCTGGTACTGCGAGGCAAGTGGCACGAAGTTGCCGTTCGCTGCTTCGTGCACAAGGAGCGGCATCAACGCAATCGAGCCCGGGCTATAAGCCAGCAGGCGAATGGCTCCGGCAAACTCGTTGACGCCGAAGCTCAGGTCCTCGGGGCGCCCCGTGCTCGGGTTCGGCACGCTGAGTTGCTGCGGTTCGGCACGCAACCGCTCGACGAGCGAAGAAAAAGACCCCTGAACGTCAGGAAAGCGCTCGTTGCAGGCTGAGTCGTCAGCGCAGCGCGCAAGGACTTTGTCTACGGCCTTCTGGCTTTCGGTGGCGATCTCGGGGCCCAGCGAAATCTGTGGCGGCGCGACGCCGTCAAGAACGATCGTGCGCGTTGATTGCGGATAGCGTCGTGCGAAGTGCTGCGCAACACGGGTGCCATAAGACACGCCATAGAGGTTGAGCGCCGAGTAGCCAAGCGCCTCGCGCACGGCCTCGAGGTCGCCGACAGCAACGCTGGTCGTGAAGTACGCTGGGTCGTGCGGCAACTGCTCCAGGCAATCGCGTGTGAACCTGACCGTTTCTTCAGCAGAGTACTCGCCGGCCAGGATCTCGTCATCGACGGGGCAGTCCATGCGCGATGATTCTCCCGTGCCGCGCTGGTCGACCAACAGGATGTCGCGATTGCGACGTGCGGGCTCGAATGCAGGCGCGTAAGCCGAGTAGAACTGAACAGCCCCCTGGCCAGGACCGCCGGCCAGCGGCACTACGGGGTCGGTTGCGGGATTGAGGTTGAGTGCCGGCACGACGGCGACGCGCAGCGAGATGTCAGGCGATGCAGGATCGGCGGGATTCTCGGGCCGCAGCATGGTGCCGCAGCGCGCCTTGATGCCCGGGTAGCCCGGACCCGCGCTGATGCGGCAGTCCTCGAGCTCGAGCGACTGGGCTTGAGCGGGGACGGCCAGGAGTGCGAGGAGAGCAAAAAGAGCAGCGCGCAACATGCGAAACCGGATCGGCGAAACAGCGCGCTATCTTGGACAAAGCCCTGTAGATAGTAAAGTTCTTGCGATCCGAAAGCTGGCAACGCGAGGGGGCAGGGACTAAAATCGCGCCCCTCTTGCCCAATTAGTCAGAATCCATGCAGTTCGATGTCATCGTCATAGGCGGCGGCCACGCGGGAACGGAGGCCTCTCTGGCAGCCGCGCGAGCGGGTGCGCGTACGCTTCTCGTAACGCACAACATCGCGACGCTGGGCCAGATGAGCTGTAATCCGGCAATTGGCGGGATCGGCAAAGGCCACCTGACTCGAGAGATTGACGCCATGGGCGGCGCGATGGCGACGGCCATTGACCAGGCCGGCATCCAGTTTCGAACGCTCAATGCGAGCAAAGGGCCCGCGGTGCGGGCGACGCGCGCCCAGGCCGATCGTGAGCTGTACCGGCGGGCAATCCGGAGCATTATCGAAAACCAGCCCGGCCTGTCAGTGTTCCAGCAGTCGGTCGACGACCTGATTGTGGAGGGAAACCGGGTCATCGGTGTCGTAACCGGACAGGACCTCAGGCTTTACGCAAATACCGTCGTGTTGACCGTCGGCACCTTTCTGGGCGGTCGTATCCTCGTCGGGCGCACCGAGAAGGCCGGCGGCCGTGCCGGCGACGCCCCCTCCAATCGACTCGCGTCGCGGTTGCGTGAAATGCCGTTTCGGGTTGCGCGCCTCAAGACCGGAACACCGCCGCGTATCGATGGCAGGACACTGGACTACAGCCGCATGACTGAACAGCCGGGCGACGCGCCGGTGCCGGTATTCTCGTTCCTGGGGCGGCGTGCACAGCACCCGGCGCAAGTGTCCTGCCATATCACGAAAACCACGCCCGAGACGCACGAGATCATTCGTGGCTCGCTCGACGAGTCGCCGATGTACTCGGGGCTTATCGAGGGTGTCGGGCCGCGTTACTGTCCGTCGATCGAAGACAAGGTCGTGCGGTTTGCCGACAAGTCTTCCCACCAGATTTTCGTCGAGCCTGAGGGCTTGCACACCAACGAGGTCTATCCCAACGGCATCTCGACGAGCCTGCCGTTCGAGACGCAGCAGCGGTTCGTACGTTCGATCGTTGGCTTCGAAAAAGCACACATCACGCAGCCCGGTTATGCGATCGAGTATGACTATTTTGATCCGCGCGACCTCAAACCGACGTTCGAGACGCGGCATGTCGAAGGCCTGTATTTCGCAGGCCAGATCAATGGTACGACAGGCTACGAAGAGGCTGGTGCACAGGGTCTGCTTGCCGGTATCAACGCGGCGCAGCGCGTCCTCGAGCGCGACGAGTGGTTTCCGGCCCGGCACGAAGCCTACCTTGGTGTGCTCATCGACGACCTGATCACGCGCGGCGTCAGCGAGCCATACCGTATGTTCACGAGCCGGGCGGAGTATCGCCTGAGACTTCGGGAAGACAATGCGGACACGAGGCTAACGCCCAAGGGCCGTAAGCTTGGCCTCGTCGACGATTCACGCTGGTCGATCTTCAATAACAAGCAGGCCGCCGTCGCCGCTGAACAACGACGGCTGGACGGCATCACACTGCATCCGGGCCGCCTGACCGAGAATGACGAAGTCCTGATTGGCAAGACCCTGCAGCGCGAGTGCAAGGCAGCGGACCTGTTGCGGCGACCGGAACTGGGCTACGCAGCCGTGTCGGGCCTGTCGACGGTCGGCGCGCTGGACGCCGCCGGGCTCGAGAGCGACGAACAGCGCGAGCAGGTCGAATTGCAGGTAGAGGTCCAGGCCAAGTATGCAGGCTACATCGACAGGCAGGAGCGTGAAATCGCGAAGCATGCGAAGCAGGAGTCGCTGCGGCTGCCTGACAACATCGACTACGAGGCCGTGGACGGCCTGTCGCACGAAGCACGGCAAAAACTGGCGGCCACCAGGCCGGCGACGCTTGGGCAGGCCTCGCGCCTCGAAGGCATGACGCCATCCGCGGTATCCTTGCTGCTCATTCATCTGAAAAAACGACAGCTCAAGAAGAGCGCCTGAGACGCGAATGAAAAACCGGATCCTGTTGGCAGTAATCGCGCTACTCGCGGTTCTCACGATTTCGGCGTGCGCGGACGCGCCGCGCGACGAAGGGCAGACCCTGCATCGCGGCTTGCCGTCGGAACCGGAATCGCTGGATCCACACAAGGGGCGCACGACGCAGGCGGCCGAGGTCCAGCGCGACATCGGTGAGGGGCTCCTGAGCTACAACGCGACCGGAGAGCTTGTTGCCGGCGCCGCGCAAAGCTGGGAGGTAACCGACGAGGGCAAGACGTATACGTTTTATCTTCGCCCGGAAGCACGCTGGTCGAACGGCGACCCCGTTATCGCGGACCATTTCGTGTCCTCGTTGCGCCGCCTCGTCACGCCGGAAACCGCGGCGTTTTACGCACAGTTCCTCGAAGACCTCGTCAATGCCGACGACATCGTTGCGGGCAGGAAAGCGCCGGGGACCCTCGGTGTCGAGGCCGTGAATGACCTGACCCTGCGCCTGTTCCTGGACGAACCGGTGCCTTACCTGCTGAATCTGTTGACGCACCCGAGTACGTTTCCGATACATCCGGGCTCGATGGAGCAACACGGCGAGGATTTTGTCCGGCCCGGGAACATGCTCTCGAACGGCGCTTACGTCCTCGAAGAATGGGTGCCTGGCCTGAATATCGTTGTTCGGCGCAACGAGCACTACTGGAATAACGCCGAGACGTCGATTGATCGTGTTATCTATCATGTGCTCGTGCAGCCGATGGCAGAATTGAATCGCTACCGCGCCGGCGAGCTGCATATAACGTCCAATGTTCCGGCGGACGCATTCCAGACCGTCAAGGAGCAGTATCCTGACGACCTGAAGTTGGCGCAGAACCTGGGCGTCTACTACTACGGCTTCAACCTCACGAAGCCGCCATTCAGGGATTCGCCCGAGTTGCGCAAGGCGCTGTCGATGGCTATCGACCGAGACATGCTCACCGGAAAGATCATCGGGCGAGGCGAAAAACCGGCGTACAGCTGGGTGCCGCCCGGGGTGACCAACTACAAGCCGACCGTCATGAGCTTCGCGTCGCTGACCCAGGAGGAACGCAACATCGTCGCGCGACGCCTGTACGCGGAGGCGGGCTACGGTCCGGACAACCCGCTTGAAGTGCAATTGCGCTACAACACGTCCGATTTCCACAGGCGCATCGCCGTCGCGATCCAGGCCATGTGGCGGGACGTCCTCGGCTTCGAGGTGACGTTGATCAATGAAGAGGCCCAGGTGTTGATTGCCAACATCAGGGAACGCGAGGTCACGCAGATTTTTCGCTTGAGCTGGATCGGCGACTACCCCGATGCGCACACATTCCTGAGCATCCTGCAGTCAGGCGTCTCAACAAATACGCCGGGCTACGCGAATCCTGAATACGACTCGCTGATAGAGCGCGCGGCCAGCCAGCCGGATCTCGATCGCCGCAGGCTTTATCTCGAAGAAGCCGAACGCGTGTTGCTTGCCGATCACGCCGTTATTCCGCTCTACTTCTACGTCAGCGAGCGTCTCGTATCCCCTGCGGTCGGCGGCTGGGGAGACAATGTGCTGGATTATCATTACAGTCAGCACCTGAGTCTCAGCGCGGACGAATAGCCGCGCTACTAGCGGAACACAAATTTGCTGCGATACACGCTGCTCCGGTTACTGGGGGCGATACCGACCCTGTTGTTGGTCATCGTGCTTGCATTCCTCATGGTGCACGCCGCACCCGGGGGGCCCTTTGACGCCGAGCGTGCGCTGCCGCCCGACATCGAGGCCAACATAGCGCGCGCCTACCACCTCGACGAACCGCTGCCGAAACAGTTCCTGCGTTACCTGTCGGGCCTGCTGCAGGGTGACCTTGGCCCTTCGTATCGATTTCGCGACCACACGGTCAATGACCTGATTGGCGGAGCATTCCCGTTGTCAATGAAGCTTGGCGCCATGGCCATGGCGCTGGCCCTCGTGCTGGGCGCAGGCGCCGGCACCGTGGCGGCGCTCAGGCAGGACACGCTGCTTGACCGCGTCGTCATGGGATTTTCGATGACGGGCATCTCGATACCCGTGTTCGTCGTCGCGCCGATACTTGTCTTGTTCCTGGCCGTGCAGCTGCACTGGCTGCCAGCCGGGTGGAGCAGCACTACGGGAACATCACGATTCGTGCTGCCCGTCGTGACGCTGGCATTGCCGCAGATCGCCTACATAGCAAGGCTGACGCGCGCGAGCATGATCGACGTTCTCGGCCGGGACTTCATTCGTACGGCGCGCGCGCAGGGGCTGGGCACGATGACGGTGGTACGCTTGCACGCGCTGAAGCCCGCCATGCTGCCCGTGCTTTCCTACATGGGCCCGGCCATCGCAGCGATCCTCACCGGTTCGGTTGTTGTGGAAGAGATCTTCGGCATACCGGGTCTCGGGCAGTTCTTCGTGCGCGGCGCGCTAAACCGCGACTACACGCTGGTACTTGGCATCGTCGTGTTTTATGCGTCGCTGATTGTATTGTTGAATCTCGTCGTCGACATTCTCTACGGCGTCATCGATCCGCGCGTGAGGCGGCGATGAGCCTGTTAACGCATCCGTCGGTCAGGACCAGCGGCGGTATCCTGCTGTTCGTCGCGTTAGTGGCGCTGCTTGGTCCGCTGCTGAGCCCTAACGATTACCTGACGACGAACTTCGATGCCTTGTTGTCGCCGCCGTCTTTTGGCAGCGCGAGATTCTTCGGTACGGACGATCTCGGTCGCGATCTGTTCGTGCGCACGATGCTCGGCATACGCGTGACACTCCTGGTCGCCATCGTGGCGAGCCTCGTCAGCCTCGTTATCGGCGTTGCGTATGGCGCGATCGCCGGCTACGTCGGCGGGCGGGTCGACGCCGCGATGATGCGTGTCGTAGATACGTTGTACGCACTGCCTTTCATCTTCTTCGTCATCCTGTTGATGGTTGCGTTCGAGCGAAACTTCCTGTTGATCTTCGTTGCGATCGGTGCGGTCAACTGGCTCGACATGGCGCGCATCGTTCGCGGGCAGACACTGAGCTTGCGAGAGCGCGAATTCGTGGCGGCTGCGCGCCTGATCGGTGTTAGCCCCGTGCGTATCGTGTTTCGTCACATAGCGCCGAACCTGATTGGCATCGTGGTCGTGTATGTGACGTTGACGATTCCGCAGGCCATTCTTGTCGAGTCGTTCCTGAGTTTCCTCGGGCTGGGTGTGCAGGAACCGCAAACTTCCCTGGGCGCGCTCGTCGATGCGGGCGTGAACCAGATGGAGGGCGCGCCATGGACCTTGCTGATTCCCGGCGGTCTCCTGGCGCTGGTACTGATGTGTTTCAATTTCCTCGGTGACGGGCTGCGGGACGTCTTCGATGCAAGGCACGTGTCGTGAGCCTGCTCGAACTGGAGAATCTCTCAATACGCTATGGAGAGTCGACGGTTGTCGACGACGTCAGTTTCGTTGTCAGCCAGGGGGAGTCAGTCGGGCTTGTTGGCGAGTCGGGCTCGGGGAAATCACAGACAGCGCTCGCGATTCTCGGCTTGTCTCCACGGGGCGCCCGCGTCAGTGGCAATATCCGCTTCGCTGGCAAGGACCTCTCCAGGCTGTCACAGCGTGAGATGGATAAGCTTCGCGCTCGCCGCATTGGCATAGTCTTTCAGGACCCCTCGCAGGCGCTGAATCCCTACCTGCAAATCGGCCGTCAGCTCCGTGAAATCGTCACCCGGCACGGGCTTGCCGTCGGTAAAGATGCGGAACGCACGGTCATGGCAATGCTGGAACTGGTAGGCCTGCCCGACACGGAACGACAGTTCAGGGCCTATCCACACCAGCTATCGGGTGGCATGCGACAGCGCGTCATGCTGGCGTCGGCCTTGATAGCGAAGCCCCAGCTACTGATTGCCGATGAACCAACGACGGCGCTCGACGTTACGGTGCAGGCACAAATTCTCGACCTGCTCGAAACGATACGCGACAACACGGCCCTGCTGTTGATCACACACGATCTCGGCATTGTGGCGGGCCACTGCGAGCGCATGCTCGTCCTGGAAAAGGGGCGGCTCGTCGATGCCGGGGCAACGACGGCGCTGTTCGCCTCGCCGGGGCACGCACATACGAATACGCTGCTCTCCGCGGCCCCGCGGATCGACCGTGGTGAGGTGCGTGATCCGGTGCACGGCAAGTCACTACTGGGCGTCGAGGCGGCCACAGTCAGTTACGAGGAACGCGGCACCAGCCGCCTGCACGCCGTGATCGAGGTCGACCTGTCGCTGCGTGTCGGGGAGACGCTGGCCGTCGTCGGGGAATCGGGGTCGGGCAAGTCGAGCCTGGTCAGCGCAATCCTGGGGCTCGTACCGATGACCAGTGGCCGCGTCGTGTATGCGGGTACCGAGCTCGACGGGCCTGTCGAGCGACGGCCCAGGGCGCAGGCGAGAGAGCTACAGCTTGTTTTCCAGGACCCGATCGGCGCCCTTAACCCGCAGATGCGCGTGCAGGACCTCGTCGGCGAGCCACTCGCGGTGCACGAGGTGCAGCTCACGTCGCAACAGCGGCTCGAGCGGGTCGGCGAAGCGCTCGAACAGGTTGGCCTCGATACCGAATTTCTCGAGCGCTTTCCGCATGAGCTGTCAGGCGGGCAGGCGCAGCGCGTTGCCATTGCCCGCGCCCTGATCCTGCGCCCGAAGGTGCTGGTCTGTGATGAAGCCGTCGCGGCGCTTGACGGATCCGTGCGCCGACAAGTGTTATCCCTGCTGCAGAAGGTGCAGGAAGAGACAGGACTTGCGATCATTTTTATCTCGCACGACCTCGCCGTGGTTCGCTCGATCAGCCATCGCGTACTCGTGATGTACATGGGACGGCTCGTCGAGGTTGCGGCGAACGACGCGCTGTTCAGGCAGCCGCGACACCCTTATACGCGGGCGTTGATCGAGGCCGTGCCTGTGCCGGATCCGCGGGTGCGGCCCAGCAGGGCGCCGCTGCAGGGCGAAGTGCCGTCCCTGTTGGACCCGCCCCCGGGCTGCGTTTTTCATCCGCGCTGCGTGCTCGCGACCGATGTCTGCAGGCAGGCCGGGCCCGAGTTACGGGAGCTGGGCGGCTCGAGGGTTGCCTGCCACCACGCGGACTAACGGCGCGGCCTGGTAATCCAGACTACATGCCGCCGAGCGGAATTGGCATCGGCGCACCGTTAATCGTGAGCAGTCCTTTCTTGTACTCGGCGTCCATCTCGTAGACGTCGCCGTTCTTCTTGAGGAAGCCCATACCGACGGCAGCGCCGGCCTGCGGGTTCATCTGCACGGCCATGTCGACAAGTGCCTCGGGTACCGTGATGTTCGCGGATGCCTCGGTACCTAGAAGCAGCGAGCTCCAGTCAAACGTATCGGGGTCTTCTTCGGCGACCTTGAAGTCGAGCTTCGTCACGACGGTGCCCATGGGCAGCGTGACGTCGAACTGGTCGAACCGCAATTCCAGGCCGCTGGCCAGCAGTCTCTTCAGGTCTTGCTCGGCGCTCGCAAACAGCGCGGTTGGGTCACCGCTCGTGCCAGCCGCGTCGACCGACTTCTGCAACGCGCCGAGAGCCACGGCATCGGCGCCTTCGAGCGTGACATCGGCGGCGACCGAGATGTCGCCGAATCCTGGAATCGTCTGCGAGTCCAGCTTGAATACCGCTTGCCCGTTGACGTCGCTGCCATCAACCTTCGACTTCGCGTCAAGGCTGAATCCCTTGAGGCTCCCCCCGGCGCCGGCGATCGACTCCATCGACACGGTGTCGAGTTCGAG
>Ga0265303_10000473_pt1 | contig 22749 bp, 15 predicted proteins | sample Helome_2_FD_192494 | JGI IMG/M metagenome (GOLD analysis project Ga0265303, IMG submission 192494) | Marine sediment microbial communities from subtidal zone of North Sea - Hel_20160317 (Illumina Assembly) | ecosystem: Environmental > Aquatic > Marine > Subtidal zone > Sediment ... | reverse complement strand
ACCCTCCCAATGCCAAGCCATGCCTGTGCATAACCCAGTGATTTGACCATAGCACAGTGCCATGGATCGCATGGACTGAGATGAAGGGGCGTGATGCAGAGGTTCCTCAACGATAATGTTGACGGGCGGTAGCTTGAATCCCAGCACCCAGTCACGTAAGCCGATCATGTCGAGCTCCGTCTTTTTGCCTACCTTGTGGTTTGGTAACCTAGTGTATCCTAGGACAGCACCGTCCCAGCTGCTGATTGCAACTGCTGCCCCAGAGCAAGAACCATTATCAACGCCTATGATCACGGACAGCTGGGAGGAAGTCTGCTTTGACTAGAACACCGTCGCCGTGCCATGGAGCAAATAAGTTATAGCCTTTCTCAAGGCTCTGTAGGAACGAGATCTCTTTCCATGTCGAGGGGATTACCCTGACAAAGTCTCCCGTGACCTGCTTAGCTGAATAAAAGTAATCTAGGTTAGAGCGTACGCTCCCTTTGATTACGAAGGGGTTAGGCTCGTGCGTCCTTGATGCGAAGAATTTCATTGGTCTTTGTTGTCTTTTGGATTTGGGTCTACATCGACAACTTTAGTGGGCCTCTTCCTTGAGGCCGCAGCTGCGTCATTTAGAATGTTTATGTCTATGCTGAGGCTGGTTGCTCCCCCGCTTTGCTTTTCGTCTAGCCCGAAGTGACGCCTAGCTATCTTGTCTAGCACTTCCACTTCACGGACGTTAGTCGGTGGTCTCATCTGAGCCATGCCATCTCGCATCAGGCGGACCGCTTGGCTAGCCATGTAGCTTTGGTATTGCTCAGCTGGACTGGATTGCGCTGAGGCGATCTCATCGATCCTACCCTTCTCCTGTAGGTGGGCGTGTTCGGCAGCTTTGTCTACAGCGTGCTTAGTCTTATGCTCCTCTGTTCCGTCGAAGATAGACTCTGGCTTTGGTGCGTCCTTATCAATCCACGGAGTCGGGTTCTCTTCCCATTTACTCTTCTTGGGAGGTGCACCTGCATCCCTGAACCATCTACGCAAAGTCGATACGTGGACTCCGCACTCCTTGGCGATAGCAGCAAAAGTATACTGCTGCTCATAGAGCTCCATGGCTTTAGTGAACAGGCGGCGCTTCTTCCCATTCTGGCCGAACGGGTTACTGACTTTTTTATGGTGTAAAGGCAGTGGTTCGGGGCCTTTATTTTTATTGTCTTCAGGGTTGTCCTTCGCCATGGGTTGGAGTATAGTTGGTATTTACAATGTATTCAATCTTTAATGGACATTAAATTAGACAGCAAATACGAGCCCTACATTAAACCGTCCACCACTGATATGGATGTAGGTGGTATGATCATTCCACCAACCAGTTTACTCACCGCCCTGCTGTTTGGATTTGCCAACCATGACCTGATAAGGGCTAAGGAGTATTACTTCTGGCGTATATGTGACACCCTCTGGAACCGCCCCGACATTCCTGAACCCTTGATGCAGCAAAACCCATGGGCTAAGCTGATCATCCGCAGCTGCCTTGAGAATAAGTTCCTCGCTGTAGGTGGTGCTGCATCCTCATCCAAGTCTCACACCATGGCTGCCTTTGCCATCGTTAACTGCTTGTCCCAGCCAAAGGATACCTTAGTCCTGATTACTTCAACCACGTTGCGTGAAGCACGAAAAAGGATTTGGGGTTCAATCATCACGTTACTGGCAGTGATAGATGATATGCCTTTCAGGATTCGGGATTCAATTGGTAACGTCGCGTATGTCAATGAGCACGGCACCTTGCTGGAGAAGTCTGGTCTGTCGCTCATTGCAGCGGAGAAGAGCAGGACGCGTGAAGCTGTCGGTAAATTCATTGGTATTAAGAACAAGAGGGTCATCGTGATTGGGGACGAGCTATCGGAGATCTCTGAGGCTGTGGTCCACGCTGGTCTTACCAACCTGTCTGCTAACCCAGAGTTCAGGATGATTGGTATGTCCAACCCCAACTCTAAGTTCGATGCCTTTGGTGTGTGGTCTGAGCCAGAGGATGGCTGGGACTCAGTAGATACCAACGTCGATGATGGCTGGCGCACCAAGTGGGGCGGTAAGTATATCAGACTGGATGGTGAGCGCAGCCCCAACATCCTAGCTGGTGAGACAATCTACCCATACCTGCCACGTGCTGACCAGATAGCTGAGAAACGTGAGCTGCTCGGCATAGCCTCACGGGGCTATATGCGGATGGTTCGTGCTGTGTTCTTTGATAGTGATGAGGACTGTGGTATCTATTCCGAGAACGAGATTACCAAGAGCGGGTGTATGCACAAAGTAAAGTGGGGATCACAACCTACCAAGGTAGCTGGGCTTGACCCAGCCTTTACTAATGGTGGCGATAGAACGATTTTATATACAGGCTACGTAGGCACAGATGATACAGGGCAGTATGTGTTTGAGCTGGGCAAGAGCTTCCAGCTGAATGACGATGCTACCAACAAGGCGGTGCCACGATCATACCAGATCGTCCAGCAGATCAAGAAGATATGTGAGAAGGAAGGCGTAGCCCCAGATGATCTGGCGGTGGATGCTACAGGTGCTGGCTCCTCATTTTGTGACGTGCTGGCTGGTGAGTGGTCGCCTCGGTTCCTGCGTGTTACCTTTGGTGGCAAGCCTTCTGATAAGAGAGTCTCAGTAAATAGCCAACTTACTGGTATAGAGCTATACACCAATAGGGTTTCTGAGCTGTGGTTTGTAGGCAAGGAGCTCATGAGAACGCGCCAGATCTTTGGGATGGATAGTGATCTAGCTCAGGAAATTATTGGGCGAACTTACGAGCTGGTGAAGACTGGCTCGCTCAAGGTGAGGATCGAATCAAAGCCTGAGTTTAAGCAGAGGATCGGGAAAAGCCCTGACTTGGCCGATGCCGCTTTCCTTGCCCTTGACTGTGCACGGCAAAGGCATGGTTTGATAGCAATGGAGCCAAAGATTGTGGACCCAAATCAAAGCTACCGCAAACCACCAAAATCAATGAAGCACCTGAAGGCGGCTCTTCAGAACGATGCTGCTTACTTACCTTGAATTTAACCTTGAGTTCGCAGGCACAATGTATATACTGACACTTAACTTGAACCTATAAGTTCCACATGGCCGCTATACCCAGAACAAAAAAACAGCAGGAAGAGTATGATAATAAAATTGCGTCCAGTCAAGCGGCTGACGCTGCCCGAAAAACGGCCATATCCACGCGCAACGCAGAGGACAAAGAAATTTTAAAAGATTATAAAGGAATTGGCGTTGGTGGTTCTGCTGCTCAGAACAAGGCAGATTTTGTGAAGAAGTCTAGACAAGAGACCGCCGCCGCAGAAACGGCTAAGCGAGTCGCTGAGACGGGAGCCAGCGCCATGTCTCAGGTGGGGGCAAGTATCTCGGATCTGGGGCAGTCCGCCAATACACTTGCAACTCAGGGCGAAAGCACAGTTGGCATAGCTGCCCTAGAAAATTTTGAGGATGCAGTTGACTATGATGCTGAGTTTGATCAGGGTGAAAAATTCAATGAAGGACAGATCACCGAGGATGAGCGAGAAACCATGAACGCAACTCAGGGGTTTAGGGAGCTAGGTGGTTTAGTGGCTGAGATCCAAAAAGAGCGTGGGTATGAGCTAAAAGGCCCTGAGACTCCAAAAGATTTTGCGGCTGCCCAGAAAGATTTTAATGAGAAGTTTGGCGAAAAGTCCATCGGTCGCGCCAAGGAGGGTGAGACAGCAGACCAGTATGAGGGGAGACTCAGAGAGCGTAATGCCGCACGTAAAGCATTAGCTGCTCTTAAGCCGAAGGAAGCAGCACCAGCGGTCGCGGAGGCAGCAGGCCCTGAGAATACGGTGCTTAAACCAATGGGTCAAATTGCTGGCACGGGGTTTGGTGACACAACTATTGACCCCAATGCTGGAGCCGTCGATCTCCCCACTATCACAAGCCCACAAGCCAAGTCCTCGGCTCAAGAGGTAGCCAACAAACCTGCGTCAGGCCAAGCCCCAACAACGATTCAATCTCCACAGGCACGGTTAAAAGGACGCCAAGACTTTGGAGCATACCTAGAGGGTCAACTCTCAAAGTCTGGGGGTAACTACACCTTTAATAAAGATGATAAAGCGAAGGCCAAGGAATTGGGGATTGGTAGCAAGGAAATGAACAACTTCACGAATAGACTTTCCCGACGTGATGAAGAAGAACCACGCCGCCGCCGCAGATTGGGTCAGATTGGGGGCAATAAATTTGGAGCTTAATTAAACCATGAGAAAGAAAAGCAAATGGCAAAAGCTTCAGGACGGTGAGTGGAAATCCTCTCTCCGTACAGGTAGCCTCAGTGATAAACCACGCAGGATTACATCTGATTACCACATGGCACGTGTAGCTGCTAGGAAGTTACGTAGGTCTGGTGCTAAGAAGGAGGCCAACGAAATGTTTGCACGAGCAGAGATGATGAAGCTTGCTGGTCACCCGACTGTTAAGTCCCAAGCATTTGTAGATGCTGAGCAGTATGCCATGGCCAAAGGCGGCATAGGCAGCTCAGCGCAGGATGCTTACGGTGAGTTTCTTCGTAACAGAAATAAAAAAAGACCGCGTATCAACATGGATGAACCACCTACTTCTTATCAAGGTGGTGGTCCCAGTGGGCCCTATGAGGAAATGCCAGCGGAACGTGGACCTTATCGCGGGCCATATACGGGGAGATACGGTAATGGACCTGAAGAAATTCCACTGTATCGACGTGGACCTGAGATGGGCCGTGCTGATCGATTGAACTCACGGATGGACCGCACCTCTACAAGATAAAAGCATATGCCAAACAGCTTCTCAATAGAAAATGATATCACGCCGATGAGGAATCGGTTCTTCTCCTCTGGTCTTAAAGGATCAGAGGCTTCTTACTTGAACAAGGCATTTGGCCCATCCAATAGGGAGATCAAGGAGAGCATCGATATTTATAATGCCATCGACCGTGGGCGGAATGCCGACCTACAATATCAGATGAATCTTGAAACCTTGCAGCAACGCAGGGATAATGCTACACGTCAGCGTGATCTTGAATCCCGTATCCCTAAGCTGGTTGATCAGATTAATGGCATCAGGGATAGTGAAGGCGATCCCGCAACCAAAGCCCAAGCTTTGACAGATCTACAGATGGAAAATCCGTATCTGGCTAATACTTCCTTAGGATCTAAGATCCTTGGTACCGCATACGCAGGCTTGGACGTTGAGGCACAAGAACGACTCAAAAGAGAGAATAAGGAAAAGCAAGATCGGGCAGATTATCGCAAGAGACTATCCCCATATGTGGATACTGGAGGTGTTGAGCAGGTTACTGGGATCATTGATGAGGATGGCGTCCAGACCCCCGAAGAGAAGGAGGCACTCAAGCTAACACAGTATAACCTCGACAGAGGCCGCTCTACCGCCGCCAGAGAGACTGAGAAAAAACAACGAGACGCACTTATTAGCAGGAGAAATGAGCAGATCACATCTAATTATGCCGCTCTGCAATCGTTGGGCTATGATACTGATGGGGGTGGGGACATGAAATTTGATGACGCTGGGAACCCTATTGCTCCAACAGCTCAATCATCAACTCCCACACTCACACCAAAATCTAAGCGCGGTCTCGAGATTCGACTGGCTCGCATCAAAGAGATCCCGCTAAGCAAAATTCGTGAGGAGAACATGAGTGATGAAGCATTACAAGATGCTCTCATGGACGCCAATGTAGACCTCGAGATAAGGTTGCAATCTGCTGAGTTTTCTAGTATACAAGGACAATCAAACACCCCACAGACAAGACAAGCACCAACATCATCCCAATGGGACCTAGGACAATAGGCCCCGCCCATACATCACAACTCAGCTATGACTGATTTATCCCAATTCCTACGCGCTCCCCTAGAGGCCAGCGCAGACTCCTCCGCTTATGATACTACCCAAGCGATCCCAACACCCACCTACGCTAAGTTTTCAGAGTGGGGGGAAGAAAATGCCACTGGTGATGATGCTAAAGATTACAAAGGGTATTCTGATTTCGTAAGGCAGCACCACTTTAAAGAAGACACGTGGAATGCAGCCGTGGAGGTAGACCTGAGACAGAACTACCAGTCCGCTCTATCCTCAAAAGGACTCCTAGATCCTCAGGATAAGGACCAAGTGAAGGCTTTGTATGCCCCAAAAGAGATCAGTCTGGAGTCACGCCTACAGACGATCACTAGCACATACGGGAGTGATACTGAACAATGGCAAAAGGCAACTGCGTTCTTTGCAAATGAAAAGGCAATAGCTAAACACGGGGAGGTGAATGACCCCGCCTATATAGAGCAGCGGAACCAACTCAGGGCGGAGGCAGAGGAGGTAGCCTATAGTGCAGATTGGGATAAGTCTGTTATAGATAGTGTTAACACTGGCAATGTTATCGCGGCGAGGGTTACGGATTCGACTGGTGAGTCAGTAATTAGACTTGGCAAGCAAGCTAAGGGGATGAGCACTAAAGAGATTATTGAGTCCTCCAAGCATCTAGGCATTGGATACGATGACGCGCTAGAGATTGAGGCATCAAATAGCGCCGTTAACCTGAAAGGCACGACCTACAGTGAGCAGCGTCGGTTCGCGGATCTCGCAGATAATCTGAACGCGCTACTTACCGACGAGGATGCGAGCGGAAACACCCTCGGCACAATGCAAGTAGACCGAGAAGGTCGCATGTTGGCTGGTTTTATTCATACCAATGCTGATGGAAAAGGATTTTTTGGGCCTGACCAGAATACAATTGAGGCTACGCCGCACAACCGTGCCAAAAAGTATTGGACCTCTACCATCCAAGCACTGGCTACTTATGATGAGGGTCTAGCTAGTGGTGATCAACAGGAGATCAATCGCGCTAAGAAAGTATATGATAGCAATGTAGAAAACCTTGGTTATATCCTAGAAGAGACGGGATTAGTATCTTCCAAAGGTGAGAGTGTTGACTTCGATGATCTGAAGAAAGTGGTGGAGCAAGCTGCGGCAGGTGCCGCAACCGAACAAAACCTGTGGGCTTTCCAAGATGAGCCCGATAAGTTGAAGTATAACTTAAAGGATTATGGGTACCAAGATGCCGTAATGCACGGTGCTGCCGTCCCACGCAAACAGATGTTTGATGCTATCATTGAGGCCAACCCACAGCTATCTGAGGAGCAGGTAACAAACTTACAAAACCAAAGAAAGCTGACCTTAGAGAATAACTTCGACACATATAACCAGATTCTCTCTAATGGAAATGCCCAAGATGAATGGCAGGAAGCAGTTCAGGTAGGTCTGGCGGAAGGAAAAAGCAATGGGACAATTCTAGAGGAGTTTGTGGAGGATGATGATAATTACAGTGAGCTAACTTCCCGTATTGGTGGTATTGGTATGTCCATCCCCAACGCCTTGGGGAGTGCACTTGCTGCTATACCTGCCATGATGGGGAATGAATATGCTCAGGGTTATCTCCAAGATCAGATCAAAGACAACCAAGCTAGGCGTGCAACCGCTCGTCTGTTTGGAGTCGAGATGGGTATGGGGCAAGACATCGCTGAGATGGTAGCCCCCGTCGTTACTGATGTGGCCATCACAGGTGCACTGGCTTTCTTCACTGGTGGCGTAGGTGGTGCTGGATACTTAGCTGCGAAGACAGGTGCTAACCTGACTTTGAAGAATGTAGCGAAAGGTATTGTTACCAATGCCTTTAAAGTCACGGGCAGGGAAAGCGCAGAGACAACTCTGAACCGCTTAGTCAAGGATGGTTTTGTTACTACCACAGGAGCGAGTGGTAGGAAGGGTGCCATGGACGCAATTGAAAAGTTTAGCAAGTTCCAAGTCAGCAAACTCAACACCATCCCAGCGATGGCATTACCTGCATTTAACAGATCGGCGGGAATGACCTATGCCAGCACTTATGCTGCCTTGGAATCAAGTGGGCTATCTCACGAAGAAAAACACGATAGAGCTCTTGGGGCAGGCTTAGTGGGCGGAGCTTTTACCGCCTTGCTCACAGGATCCTTTGGTGCAATTGGCGCGGGAGGTGCCGAAAAAACTTTCTTGTCAGGCATGTCCAAGAAGCAAGCTGTAGGAGTGATCTCTCGCCTGAGTAAAAGGGGTCAACAGGTGGCTGCGTCTGGCAAGCAGGACAAACTCCTCGCTGGTGTTCTCAAAGCCGCGACTAGGAAATCTGTCTATGGTAGTTCTAAGTATGGTCTAAAGGATACAGTGCTTGGGGAAATCATTAGTGACGCGGCGGGAGAGAGTGCAGAAGAATTTATTGATGAGTTCGTGAATGGGATAGTCACAGACTTCTACACGGATCAGGACACCCCTCTTCTGGAACGTATTTCTGGTGCTGGTTGGGCTGCCTTAGCTGGTGGTATATTTGGTGGCGGTCTTCCAGCAGGTAGACGTGCCATTCAGAGCATTAATGGAACTACGTCAGCGATGGCCAGAGCTGAACAGCGAGCCGTGCAGCAGGGATTCATCAAAGATGTAACGGACCGCCTCAATGAAAGCGGGGCTCCTGTGTCAGCTCAACTAGTTGAACAAATTTTGACCGTACCTATTGGGGAGGTTGACGCCGCTCGCGGAGCATACGACAGATACACACAGACTAGGGGTGGTAATGGAGATGCTGGCCCCACAGGGCAAGAAACCCCACCAGCTCCTAGCGGCCCATCGGGCACACCACCCTCTCAAGAAGAAGCTCCTCCAGAAGCCGAACCAACACCAGTTGAAATCCCTCAAGGTGAACGTGAGTTTGACCAGAGTATACCATCCACCCCAACCACTGTTAATGATCTGGTCGAGGGCGACTGGGTTCAGTTACCCAGCGGGAATGTTGCCCAAGTTGTTGTGGTAAAACAAGATGTTAAAGCTAGGGACAAGACTTATGCTAGGGTAGTTGGTCTCTCGAACGGTGTAGTAATCCCATCTGAAACGGGATCAGACACATTGAACACCATTGTATTCCCTGAAGCAGCTCCCACCGAGCAGGTGGATCCTGTTGTCGAAGACCAGCCTAGTGATGGCGGAGCTGAAGCTGATACTACAATCCCCACCCCCACAAGTGTGGGTCAGCAGCAGCCAGCGGTCGTAGAACCCAGCATCGAGAAATCAGAGCCCTTTATTCGCAAGCGTGTAGCTGAGTTGATCCGACAGAACGGTGTGGTGGATGCCTCATTTGTTGCCAGTGACATTGCGGCTATAACAGGGGACGAGATCTCCGCAGAAGAAGCCGCTGCAACAATCACTGAGAACTATGTCCTCAATGAGGATGGAAATATTGTTGGGGTAATTGATCCCGAAAACAATGAGCAGATTGGCGTAGATCAGGACACTCAAGATATCTTTACTATCATTCAAGAGCTAGAGGAGCGCACCCCAGAGGACTGGGAGACGGCAAACCGCCAAGAAATGGAGGAAGAGCAGTTTAAAAAGGAGGCCATCAAAGCACCAGTTCAAATCGAAATGGATTTGTCCGAGGAGGCCGCTAACAGCTTGACGGGAGACTTTGATACCACGAGGTCCACGGTGTCACCAGCATTCTTAGATGTGCTATCTCCCCCTCCTACGAGAACAGAAGTCATTAACCTAGAGGCGGCAGGAATTAACCCTGAAGAGGTTAATGCAGCCCGTGCAGCGGATGCCTATGAGCAACAGCTGGATGAGGATACCACTGAGGCTCCGCTTAACGAAACAGAAGATGAAGTCATTGAGCTCAGCAAGGAGATCGAGGAACTCATTGGTTTAGGCGATCCAAAAAACAACGCCCCCAAGATACAATCGGTGATCGATGCAGGGTATCCTGTAAGGATCAGCACCAAACAAAATTATGGGGTGGTCTCTATTGAGGGACGCCCACCTAAATATTACTCTCGCATCTCGGACTACATCGCCACTCGCATTTATGAAAACAGCCCGTGGATAGAAGTCTCTGAACCAGTCGGCGGGGAAACCATCACGACAAAGGAGTCAAAAGCCAAGACATGGTTTAACCCGAAGACACAAAAATCTGTTCGTACCGTGCACCGTGCTTATGTAGACGAAGATGGTCGAGGGGTGTTTGACAACAACCCACTGACTATGGCTCTACTCGAAGAAGCTGAAATTCCATTTACGGTTCCTGAAGATATGGACCCAGCTGATGTAAACAAGGCATTTGTGGTAGACTGGAAGGAGGGTAGACGTGTGACTATGATCCGCAAGCCAGAGCAACAGGAAGGTCTTGTAATGACGAGTCACCATAAAAAAGCTAGAGCTAGAGATACTGTTGAAGATAACACTACCTTTGAAAAATACATGGTGGCTTCGCTTATGTTTGATGATGTTCAGGTTGGCAATCTACCCGTCACCGTGGACAGCATCCCAACTGGTGCCACAACCTCAAGAGACCTGAACGAAGGGGAGACAGTAACAGCAGCTGAGGTAGCGGATGCAACTGATATGTATGTGACGGCGGCGCTCGACGATGCCTCGGAAGGCAGCTTTTTCAGTCTTATGAGCCCCCGTGGGGAACCACTTGATCCAATTTATCTTACCGCTGGGTCCCTATCGGTCCAAGCTGAAACAAAATACTTTGCCTATGTGAGGGCGATAAGACAAGAACTTCTACAGGAAGGTAGTCGTAATAATGTCCGTTCGTATGTTCAGCAAAATGCCGATGGTGTATATGAGATACAACCACAGAATGAACTCGCGGCTAGAACACAGCTCTTACAAGCATTTATGGAGTTTACAAATACTCCTAAAACTAATGCTGGCCAGAAGAACCTAGCTAAGCAGGTATCTCCGATGATGTCCGTAGATAGGGTCAGTGCCAATAGTTTAGAAACCGTATCCAACTATGTGCTGGATGAAATACTAAACAACAAAGTTACCAAGGATGCAATGCCAACGGTAGGAACCATCGCTAAAAAGGTTGCCACCCGCATGGCTGGGCAGCAACGCTACAACAAAAAGAAAAGTCGCCAAGACACGATCCAAACTGTCGAGTTAGATGTAAGCCGTGAAGACGGCGGCGGTGCTATTAATGTTGAGGCTGAACAGGTGGCTCGTTTCCAGCGTGCTAATATTACTGACCTCGCTCCTGAGAGGAAAGATGCTTACATGGCATATGATGAAGCAGCTGCTGCCCTCGAAAATTTAGACCAGAAGAAAGAAGCCAGAACCCTACTCGAAGATTTAGTGTTCGATTCTGTCATGAGAGACACTCCGACTAACCGTAAGCAGGTCAAGAAGACTTCCAGCTCAGAGCTGATGCGTCTCGTTCAAGCGTGGTTAGATGAAGGTCGCCAAAACCAGAAGGTCAAAGATTTTAAAGACCGACTCCAGTCAATGCAGAATGAGGATTCTACTCAACAGGATCCTGAGATGCTGCGCCTGCAAAATGCTCTCAAGATCCTGAACATTAATACTGCTTCAGTTGACGGGAACATGAGTCAGGATTCAGGGTACACGCAGACAGTCCAGAAGAATCTCAAGAATGGGGCTGACGCGAGCGCCTTCGCCAAAGCCAACGCCAACACTCGTGCGAGTAGAATGGCGAGATCCAGAGTCAGTCAAGCAGGACAGGCCATGGCTAATGAGCTCAACACGGCTGAAGCTAAGAGGCTTGGTCTTGTATCAGGTGATCCTGAGAGTGTGCTTACGGCCTTAAGGAACATCGCTGCCAACAAACTGAATAAGCAGCACTCGCTTGTGGCTGAGTTACTCCTTGAGAACCCTTCCCTTATTACAGCCATAGAATTTAATATCACGGAGCTGAACTTAGGGAAGTATGCTGGATTGTTTACGAAGCATACTGATGGGTCTCTAAGTGTGACCCTCAACATGAATGGTCACAACGGAAAAGGACTCACCAATGTTCTCCTCGAAGAGTATCTCCACGCCACTCTATGGAACACCGTGTCTCAACCCCAAGAGAACCTCACCCAGTCCCAGCAAGAGGCCCGCAGTAGGTTAGAAAACCTAATGGGAGAGATCCGAGAGGCCGCACGTGAAAACGGATACGCACCCAACAGTCCCATCATGGATTCCTTAGGGAACATAGACGAATTTATTGCAGGTATCATGTTGTCCAATGAGTTACAGCAGGAGATCCTCGCACTTGGCAAGGCCAAGAATGCCAAGAAGAGTTTCTTCAAGAGGATTGGTGATGCCATCCTTAGATTCTTTGGCAAAGGCGTGACCTCTGCCGAAGCAGCTGAGTATAGCAATGCCATCGTAGATGTCATTACTGTCAAGTCAGGAGAAGGTGTGGAAGCTAGTGCCAAGACCGCAGCCAAGCGGATCGCGCAAGCTGCCATGGTTCAGATGGATAGAAACAACATGATGCTTCGTGCTATTGGAGTAGAAAACATGGCTGGTTATGAATCCCGACAGCAGGCTACGAGGCAAGCTGACAAGCCACTTAACTCAAGGGAGAGGCAAATTTTGAATAGTTCTCTCGAAGAGAATGCCATTAACAATGCCGCAGAAGTTGAGGCATTGGTCGGTGAGCTTGGAGACTTAGATGTCCCTGATAACATGCTGAACCTTAGCGAAGCCCAAACGAAAATGAGGGCTATCTTGCAACACATGAGGGACCTTATCCCACCTGAGGTGAACCTCGCCTTTGACCCTGAATCCTCTGGTCCTGCGAAGATGCAGGGAGGTATGATATACCTAAACCCAGAAGTCATCTTTCAGCTTACTAAGGACATGGACATTGTGTCTTCCCGCTTACTCATGTCAGCCGTGATTGAGGAAGAGCTCGCTCATGTAGCATCCTACAACGCACTCTCACAATCGGAGATAGACCAGTTAGCATCAGCTCTCAGCAAGGATGACTTCGAGCGCATCATCGATAACTATTTTACCACTAACAATACGAAGCGTGATGACACCAAGGCTTTGCTGGCAGCGGAGGTAACGGCAGACATGACGCCAGAGGAGCTAGCCACCCTCCAACAGGAGATCCTCAACACCAAACGTATGCTGGTAGAGGAACACTTGCGTTCAGTCGGACAGCGTGTAACGAGAGGATACACCACCGAAGAGGACCATGCATTTTATAAGACCAATCCATCTATGACGAAGATCCTCTTCCGTTATGTGATGGGGGTATTCAAGAGGATGGCGGCCAGCCGTTCTGTTGGTAGTATGGAGAACAAATATATGTCATCGGCAGTCAATAGACTAGTAGATGAGCTCCGTGCTATTAAGCAGGGTTATCGGATGGCACCCACCCACCTCAATTTTGACCCCAACAATCCAGACAATTCATATGTCACTCTGGCCGCTATCTTAAATGATAAAATGGTTGCGGACCCAGAAGATTTCCTAGCTGAGCTGAATGCCGCAGAGGCATTGAATACTAGTATTGGAGGAATACCCAGAGCAGAGGTTCAGTTTGTGGCGGACCTGACCACAGGCAGGGCAGACTACCCAGAGCAGGAAGATCGCGATACAGATGCACCCAGTCTCCCCGATCTCCGCACGGAATTAAGGACCTCTCTAAGGAAACGACAGGAAAGAGTTCTGGGAGCACGTTGGAAAATGAGGGATCAGGCACGAAAAGAGACCCTCAACAATCTACCCGCGGGAACTGACGCAGTCCCTGATGATTTCTATGAGGTGGCACTTACCACGCTAGATGAGATGGTAGAAGAAAGTGTTCTCGAGAACATCACCACAAGTCCATTAACTGTTGCGGAGAACATCATCAATCTCACAGACGCAGACCAGCAGAGTGAGACCTTACAGCGGTATCTAGAAAATGTAGCTCCTGAAATCATTGACCCTTCTACACAGGGACTACTCACAGAGCGTAACGGGATGGCTGACTTTGATAGCGGCCTTGAGTCTGAGCTTATGCTTGATTTTGGAGATAGCCCAGCCCTTAGCAGAGCCCTACAAAACGTCAAGCAGAGATATTTTAGTGCGTTGATTAATGCTCAGCAAGATCAGGCCCTCACCCAACAAGAGCTAGACACCGATATGGTGATTCGGTTAAAAGAGCAAGTGATTGGCGTGGATGGAGAGCAACCTCTCGTCGCCACAACTGATGTATTCAAACTACGGACAGCTCTTCGCGAATTAGCAAAGGGAGGATACATGGAGATCATTACGGATGAGTTATCCAACCCCGTCACCCCAACCATGATGATGGTAGTTGGTAAAACTGGATCGCGTTCCATGATGGACTTCAGTATTGAGGCCGATGGCTCACTAAGCGTTGGGTCCATGGCACCATTCACATTAGAAGACGAACAGTATCACATCGTTGACCGCTACAACAAAGGCGAGATCAGTAATGCAGAGGCCGATGCACAGTCCGCACAAATTGAGCAGCTCATCAAGGAGGGTGGACGTATGGCGGCAACTCCAAATACTATCCCCCTACTTGTAAAGCTTCTGGCTGCAAACGGAGGGATCAACGCTCCATCAATCGTGACTCAGGGTTCAGGCTCAGGACAGATTGTGAACATATCTCTGTCAAGACGTGCAGTCTTAGTCAATGCTCTGAAAAAAGCAGACGGGATTGACCCTGCAAAGAAAGCCAAGATGATTGCAGACTTACAGAAGTCTGGAGCCATGACAAAAGGCTACGATGCGTGGGCGAAGTATGGCTTTGAGAATACCTCAACCGACTTGAGTGAGTTTCGTGGACGCTTGGAAGGTCAACTACCTGTCCAGATACACAATCACTTTGCCGAGTGGTTAGCTACCTCTGCCCCTGAGGAGTATGCTAATGCCATGGTTGAGATCAAAGACATGCAGAAGTATGATGTCATGGATGTGGTCATAACTCAGAAGGGTGGTGACTATTCATTCAGGCTACTGGGGGATGTGAACACAGTTCATTCAAATGCAGATGCAGATGTGATCGCTCACGTTGAGGCAAACTTTAAACGTATCCAAGACTACCACACAAGCAGACTGAAGAAGCTAGAAAAGATTGCTACCAGTTCGAGTAAGACTTGGTCCATGAACAAGATTGTAAAGCACAAGGAGGGACTTGGTTTGTGGAGAAACTACGGGTGGGATCAGCAATTTAGGTTTGACCTAAATGTAGGTAGCCCATCGATGGAACAGTTTGGTAAGAAGGCCGCCCCTATATTGGGTAAAGCTCTGAACTCTTCGCTTGAGTCTGGTGGATCAATTGATTCAGACAGTGTCAACATGGCTGGCTTCCTAAAAACTCTTGAGATGCCAGTCTATAAGACGGGTGACTACAACGCACCACGTCGTTGGTATAATCGGTTGTTCCAAGGAGAAGTCGATCCTCGTATCACAGACCTACATAAGAATAGACTGTCATTCCTGAGAGCCTCAGATCTTATTGTAACTAAGTATAAGAGGAAGATGGACAAGCTGGTCAAGAAAGCTTTTGGGGACACCCCTTCTGATACACAGAAGTTGATGCTCGAACAGGCTATGGGTGATGCTAAAGGTATCGTCGTAGATAGTGAGGTTCTCACAGATATTGACAAGGTCCACGAGGCCGAGCTCACAGCCATTGTAGCCAACGATGCCCTCACTAGCGAACAATCGAAGGCGGCAATAGAAGCCTCCAAGCTGCGTAAGAAAGAAGCTGTTGCCTCTGAAGAAATGATAGCTCGCGATGAAATTCTTCGCACTAAGGATCAGGCCATGGGACAGCTCGAAGCGGTGTCACCCGAGCTTGCTCAGCATATCAGAGACATCCGCAAGGAACTTATTCAACCACTGTCCACTTACATCAAGGACAACTTTGGGTTAAACGAAGAACTACAGGCAAGGATGGACATGAACATGGATTTCTACATCACCAGATCATACCGTATGTTCACGGATGCTGGCTATGCAAAGAAGGTCCAGACAGATGGTGCTTATCACGAAGTTAGGGAGGCTGCTATTAAATATTTTGAGAAGCAATATGTGAAAGACCAGACTGCCTTGCTAGTTAAAAATGAAAACCTATCGGAGTCCGATGCTACTGCACAGGCTGAAGCCAAGCTGCGAGCAGCGGATGACAGTGGCCACCCCAAAGGTCAACGGATGCTTGATGAATTTCTGGAGTCATACAAACCTAACAGCATGAGTGCGCTAGCTAAGAACCACGCGGAGAGCTACCGTGTGATGGTAGACAACCTCAAGGAGAAGAAAGACTTAGACATCTCCTTACGAAATTTACTTGGGGAGTATGGGCAGGATGGTACAGTTGACAACCTATTACGTACGTTCTCCACAGTGGCCAAGATGTCCGCTAACCAAGCGTTCATCAACAATGTAGCTACGATGGGTAAAGCTGAGGGTTTCTTAATGACCTACGATGAGTTGGTCATAGCCCGTGAGGAGGACCCTGATACATACAATGGATGGAGACCACTGCGGAATACCGACCAGCTTTCTGACGGAGACCCACTCGCTGGATACTATGCTCCAGCAGAATTAAAGGACGGGTTCGACAAGACTTTTGATCGCACTGAACTACGTGGGCTTCAAACTAAAACAGAGGAAGTCATTGGTAGCTTTGGGAGATTAGCACGCGCAGTCACTGGTCTCTCCATGGCTAGTAAGACTCTCGGTAGTGTCGGGTTCTTTGTCCGTAACGCAGCTAGTAACATGTTTTTCTTTGGTCCTGCTCAAGGATACTATGGTGCTGTGAAAGATGTCCCACTGATTATGATTGAGCGTGCGGGTGCCAAGGCTAAAGGCATGGTGCTCGGGGAGCAGATTGAGGAAGCCATGATTGAGTATACCTCCCTTGGCATCATCGGTGATGAGGTTCGCGGACAGATGATGCTGGACCTGATGCGGGGGAAGACAACACCAGACATCCTCATGGAGGAGCAGGTCGGTCCTCTCTCCAAGCTGAAGAAGGGTGGCAAACCTGCCAAGTATGCTTACGAAAAGGCGGCGGAATTGGCCTCGGCTATCGACGCCTTCTATAAAATTGGATACTTCGAGAAAGAACTACGAGTATTGCGCGATGCAAGTAAGGAGGTAGGATCCAACATCCCGACGGATGAGTATCAACTCAAGAGGTTGGCTGCTAAGAAAGTTAAGATGACTGCTCAGTCACACAGTGAGGCTCCACCATTTATTACTGGGTTATCTCAGTCCAACTTTGGTATGCTCTTTGCACCTTTCATACGATTCAAAGCAGAGGTGCCCCGCATTGTAATGAACACATACAAGCTGGCGTTTGAGGAAATGCGTAGTGGGAATGCTGTCCTAAAAAGACGGGGCCTGAATCGTTTTTTAAGTATGACTAACATGCTTGGTGTCGTGTCGGCTGTCGTTCCAACCGTCCTCCAATCGATGGCTGGGATCGGGGAGGAAGAGGATGCGGCCATGAGGGCTGGCATCCCATCCTACTTACGCGGCCATACTTTCTTCTACTTCAGAGACGAGGATACGGGTAACCTCGTAAGCTTGGACTTCACTTATCTAAACCCTTTATCGTTGGGGGCTGATCCTGTTCTTCGTATGGTGGAGGATGTCAGGCGTGGTAAGTTTGCGTCAGGTGCTGGTAAACTAGTGACGGGATTTCTGACAGATCAGTATCTTGATCCACAGATTCTAGCGTCATCCCTCATAGATATCTCTGAGAACAGGAACGCTGCTACGGATAACCCCATCGTCGAAGAGAGGACTGACGATGGTATCACTAAGATGACCAAGCGGATGGCATATGTTCTCAAGGAAGCTTACGGTCCTGATCTTTATAAGAGGTTCAAGAAACTGTATGACACCAAGGACATAGATCCTACCCTGCTACGGAAAGAGGACATGCCTTTGCAGATCATGATTGATCAGTTCAAACCATTTAAACCACACACTGTGGATGTAGATAAACAATATCGACGCTACTTGTATGAGCTAAGGGATGAGTATGATCGGGTCTCTAGCGCCAAGTATCGGGCATACTCGGCCCGCCCGCAGTCGGACGACGCACTCGGCCAGCTATACCACGATGAGGTAGCCAAGAGAAAGATCATTCAGAATGATCTAGTCCGAATCACACGAGGGTATGTTGGACTTGGTATGACTGAGAAGGGTGCCTATGACATCATGACTAGCTCAGGTATTAGTAAACGTAGAGCGAAGAATACTTTCTATGGTGTGATGGACAAGCCAGTGATTGGACCCAAGTTTTTCAATAAGTTATACGCGAAGTCACAAGGTCCAAATGCTACCATGACTACGGACGACGCACTCCGACGTGCTGGTGCAATATACAGAGCGATGTCTACCTACCCCTTCAAACACATAGAGCTGGACGAGAAGTTCTAGACACAAGAAAGCCCTGAATCCCTGTGTTTAAAGGGGTTCAGGGCTGATGTAGCACGGTGCAGGGTGCAGGATCAATCCGTGTGTGCGATTCTCAGGGCCTTAACTTTACTTGGTTGAGGTCAGATTACCACATGTCTTGCAGTATAGCTTACCCTCCTTGGACTCGACGTGTGCATCACAGCACGTTGACCTCTTCCAGAATAAACTGTTGCGGTAGGTCGTTGGGTTGGTTCGGATATCTCTATCCCCCTTACCCCCAGTCACTCGTTCGTATGGATGGTGTGAGTTTGGCATGATCGTTAGGGGTTTCCCCTCTCAGGTTCTTGTGCAAATACCTTGAGTGCCAGAGACAATGATCGTGTTGCTTTCCAATATGGGTCATGTATATCACAGGTCTCAATGAGCCTACTAATATCACCATCGGCTTGGGCCTCGATGATCTGATCAGCAGCCATCTCACTGAGATGCACCGACAGATACAGGAAGGTGTCGATGATGATAGAGGCTGGAATTAACTTATCCCTTAGCCGATCATATTCCAGTGCGTTCTCACTGCTCATGCCCTCCAACTCTGACTCCGCTACAGGTCTGATGTGGGTGTTGAACACCTTCTGGAACTCAGTCAGGAGATCAATGTTACTTGTCGTTGGGACTTCCATTATGTAATTGATTGTATATTCCTTGGACTTGGGTGTCAATATAGATAAGTTCTTGGATCTTTTTGTTGCCTCCAATAACAGTAGTGTAGTGCACGTTCCCTATAGACTTGGATATCTCTTGGAACGTAGCTCCCCCCTGCCTCAGAATATAATACATTACATATCTGATCAGGGAAAAGCGGTGCTCCCTGCCTAGTATGATCTCATCTTCTGTGAACCCAGTTAAACGACAGGCGTTATCGACTAGTCGTTTGGCTTCTTGCTTGGTATTGAGTAGGTATGTATTCACGAGAGTTACTTGCTGGCGGATATGATCTCACGTGATACGTTGCGGCCCAGCTGGTGTGGAGTAGCCTCCACATAGAGGTGCTTCGGTGCGTCAGGGAAGAATCTGAGTAAGGCTGGGCACAACCAGCCACTGATACCAGAAGTAGGCTCCATGTATAAGTTCCACTGGTCATCATCGTAGACCATTCCATTATCCTCGACCCAATTGAATTGATACTTGTGTCCCTTGAATGATGTGTCTGAAAAGCATAGACTGAACTGCGCTGCCTCAGGTATGAATGCTGCCTCGGCACCATGGGCTGAAAGGTATAGCATGTCCATGATAGAGTCAGCACCTGATACGAATGCTTCCTTGTCTAGTTTACGAGACTCGTCGTCGAATACCCACTGTCCGTTGTATACATAGGGGTGGATTATTGTTACGCTGTTGTTGTTTGTTGGTTTCATAATTTTGTAGTTGGTTGGTTGGTTGGTTGGTTGGTTGGTTGGTTGGTTGGTTGGTTAGTGTGGGTTGATGATGTCGTGTGCTGCCTCGCGGCCTCGGTCGGTGAGGCCAATGGTTACTACTCGGCGGTCATACTGGTTGCGCTTTCGGAAGACAAGACGCATGGACTCGAGCTTGTCAAGGATGCCAGTCATGGCAGCACTAGTCAGTCCAATCTTACGGCTGATGTGACTGGTTGTCATGGACTCCTCCTCAAGTAGGAGGATGGTGATTGCTTGGGTCAGGTTAAGCTTGTGCTTGTGTGCTCTGAGGAATTGCTGCTGTGTTTTTATTATTGTTTCTATGGTCATGTGTTTGGGTTCTATCGGTTGTTTACTTTATGTTCAAGTTCGCTGACCCATCGTCTTGATAGGTCATTGATTTTTCTAGCATCAGCTACACGCTTCAGCTTAGAGAGGTGCTGCTCCTCCCGATACCTGACCCACACTAGGTGAATCAGGTAACAGGATACAGGGATCAGGATTAAGGGTGCAAGTAAATAGCTCATGGTGTTGAGTCTATCTCTAGGTTAACATTCTCAATCTGGTATGACCCATCCATCACCTCATACATGTCAACCTCTTGGTCTTCAATTACGGTGATGAGTTTCTTGAGGTTGGCCACCATGTTGATGGTGCTATCAAGTCCGAGTATAGTTATTGTAGTTCTCATTGTTTCTATTGGTTGTGGTTTAAGCGTAGGGTGGGAAGCTGGGGATGTCACGTAGCCTGTCATAGATGGCAGTGACTGAGTGATCATCCTTGTGCCAGACGTGCCACTCCCGTCCTGTCTTCTCAATGTGGTAGCCTGCATCCTCGATGCGCTGCACTATCTTCGACTTGCGCTTGACCTTGGGCTTGGTCGTGTGGAATACATTATTCCATGCATCACCCAAGTTCACTGCCTCCACTGCGATGGTGAAGTGTGGTGACATGAAGCCGACTAGCTCAAGCTCATGGAGGTTGTCCAAGTAGGGGGCGTGCTGCTTCGGGGTCAGGTTCGTCTTGACTATGGTGCTGTGGGAGCTTGTGCCATATGGATAGAGACCCTCTACGATATGTTCAGTTCCTGCCATCATGATGATGTCCCCCACTTTAAGGTCGCGGACTTTAACTGTTTGTGTTTGTGTTTGTGTTTGTGTTTTCATTTGTTTGGTGTTGTTTTCTTTAGTGATCTTTAGTAGATAGGCTAGTTACTCCTGCATCACACAGAAGAATGGTAGCATCTAATAGCTTGAGTAGAGTAGACTCAGGAAACATATTGCTATGCTCCTCGGAGAATCCATAGAAGCTTAGGACATCCTTGACAGTATGCATCCCAGCAAAGGGCTTAGTATATTCCCATGATGTCTCGACGAGACAGGATAGAATAGCCTTGAGCACCTGCTGGTTCTCTACTCCTATCCCACGTCTCCTCGACTTCTCAGCTATGAACCCAAGATTTTGTTGGGGGCTACCAGCATTGTCAATGAGGTGTTCAGTCTCATTGGTAGTGCAAAATTCTAGTCCGTCGAAACTAATCTCCGCTCGCTCCACTCCATCCTCGGTGAGTGGGGTGTAGCTTGTGGGGTCAAAGGACACTATGTAGGGAGTGCCCTTGTATGTTTTTGTAGTGTGTTTCATGGTTTTATTTGTATAGGTTGACTGGGATCTGGGCTAAGGTATCTTGCCCATTGGTATTGCGTAGACGTTGCAGGATAGAGGATACATCGTGGGTGTTGTAGATCCCATAGTTTCCTGTATACCATGCATCGAACAGCCGCTCTCGCCACCCCGCACGGAACGTGCTGAACCACAAGAGCAGCGCACCCTTCACCTCATCGTTTGTGATGTGACGCAGGTGGGTGTTGAACATGGCACGTGACTCAGCTGCTGCTGTGCCTAGTGCATCCACCTTGTCGGTGGTGAAGTAGCTCCAGTCACCTCGCTCACCTTTGGGGTGTACTTCATACTGATCCCCATCTTTCTTAAGCATCCAGCCCCATGTCTTGAGTAGCTTGCGTAGTTCCTTGTCTGTCATTTCTTCGTAGTGTGTTTGCATTTGTTTTGTTTCTATTGGTTGTTGGTTTCGGGGTTAGGTATATCTGTCAGGGTGTAGCTCTGGTCTACATACCAGTTCCAAGCGGGGCAATCAAGCCACGCCCGTCCAATGACAGTGCCTTCAGTGTCTGTTGCTACAGCTTCTTCCTTCGCCTGATAGCGAACTACGAGGTTGGCTGCTACGGAGCATAGGCTGCGCGTGATGCTCTTGCATTGACTCCCTTGGCGGGTCGTCCATTTTATTATATACATTTGTTTCTATTGGTTGTTGTTGTTGTATGCCTCGGTCAACAGGTGCACTAGGTGCTTGGCTGCCTCGGCTATGTGTTCGTTGTCGTGGTTGCATATGTCAAGGAGCAGGTCACATGACTTATGATACATGGTGGAGGATTCAATGTTGGGTAGTGATAGGACTACCGCTGCCATTGTCGCCAGCTCATCATCAGTCGCGTGCTCTGCTAGTGCATATGCTTGTTGTTCTTTGTCGGTCATGGATAAGGGTTCAGTCTTCTGGTGTATACAGGGGTTCATTGTAGATCGGGATCATGGTGAGGGTGGCAAGACCCTCCCAGTCCTCTCCGTCCTGACTAATCTCAAAGGGAACTCCGATCCCTGCGAAGATGTCCCCATCTTCTGGGATGTCTGCTCGACATACACTGATGCTGTCGGGGTCACAGTAATGCTCAGTGATTGCGTCCAGCAGCAAGCCCGTTAGCTTGGGTCGGTCTGCCATATCCACGTCTTGCAACACAGCAATAGCTGGGTTGTCCAAGGTGCGGACTTCAACGAGTAAGTTAATTCTCATGGTGTTCATTCTTATTTTCATTTGTTTTGTTTCTATTTGTTTTTGTTAAGACCCCCGCCCCGAAGGGCAGGGGTGATTGTTTGTTGGGGTTAGCCAGCGAGGGTAGCATTCAGCACACGCTGCGCTTCGTCGGCGGCTGGTTCGTAGTCACCCTTGATGAGGTAACGGGAGAACTCCTGCTTGCGGTCAGCACCTGTGCCAAACTCAGAG
>Ga0265303_10000472_pt1 | contig 22757 bp, 23 predicted proteins | sample Helome_2_FD_192494 | JGI IMG/M metagenome (GOLD analysis project Ga0265303, IMG submission 192494) | Marine sediment microbial communities from subtidal zone of North Sea - Hel_20160317 (Illumina Assembly) | ecosystem: Environmental > Aquatic > Marine > Subtidal zone > Sediment ... | reverse complement strand
ATTTCCAGAAGCCATTTGCAGGCGTATACCTATATAAGCAGACATTACATAAGCGGCAACACCATCACTATCAACATGTCTGGCTACATACCCATCCGATTTGCCTTTTTGAAGGGATGTAATTAGTGCTACCTCCCAGATTTTGAGGATATCATTTAAATAGGTATTAACTTCAGGGTCCTTTCCTTGTGTCTCAGCTATGAAATTGCTGAGGGCAAAACCATTATCAAAGAAATTATGTTCTGCTGTTTCAAGAGACGCATCTAAACTCCTTTCAATAATAGAAAAAGGATCTTCCTTTCCTTCAATCGGTTGTACAAGTGCACTGTAAACCTTTTGAACGATTAGGTTTTGAATAATACTTATAAAGAATTCCTCCTTGGATTTAAAGTGATAATAGAAGGCACCTTTAGAAAGGTCTAACTTTTTCAATATGTCATCCACACTTGTATTGTGGTAGCCATTTTGATAGAATAATTCGAGTCCTGCCACTTGTAATCGCTGCATCGTGGCCAATCTTTTCAATGTTTGTTCCATGTATGGGGTGTTTTAATAAGACCGACTAAGTGGTCTAATTAGGAAAACCAACGTTTAGGTCGATTTCCTATACTTTAACGATGAAACGAACGGAATATTTGACTAACTACCTTATTACTAGGAACTCAAAAGGTAAAATCAGGGGCACAAGACCATCTGGTTTGTTATAAATCAGGCTACAGTGCCCTGACAACTACTGCCGGCACCCGCTGTGCATCCATAACAATGCTGAGAAATGACAATATTTCGGTTTTGCAGCACTTCTTCCTGGTATTCCTTAATATGTTTTACAGGACTGGCATTTTTAAGCCCTAACATCTGGTTAAAATCACAATCGTATAGCCAACCATCCCAACTGACAGAAAGTGTATTGGTACACATTACATTGCTAACAGCTGTCGGATTAAATGCATCTACCAGAGCATACATATAATCTTCATAATTTTCAGAGGCTATTAGATAATCTAAAAATCTGGATATCGGCAGATTGGTTATGGCAAATAAATTATGGAACGTAATTCCGAAGTCCTCCTTTAACGCTTTTTTGAAATCCTGTTCAAGTGCAGCCTGATCTCCGGGGAGGAAGGCGCCTGATGGATTATAGACCAGATCTAGCTTTAAATTGCTATCTGGCCGTCCGTAACCAACAGCATTCAATTCCTGTAAAGCCTTTATTGATTTGTCAAAAACGCCATCTCCACGCTGTTTATCCGTTTTTCCCCTCGTATAGTGCGGCATTGAGGAAACTACATGAATATTGTGTTTCTTAAAGAATTGAGGCAGATCATGATATTTTTTGTTCGCTCGGATGATAGTGAGGTTAGACCGTACAATAAAGTCCTGAATGCCTGCTTTGGCTGCTTCTTCAACAAACCAGCGAAAATCAGGGTTCATTTCTGGCGCCCCCCCTGTAAGATCCAGTGTATGTGCCCCTGTTTTACGGATAACCTTTAGACATTGTTCCATGGTCTCCCGTGTCATGATTTCTTTACGATCAGGACCGGCATCTACATGGCAATGCTCGCAAACCTGGTTACACATATACCCTACATTGATCTGCAGGATCTCCAGTTTTTGAGGTCGAAGTGGAAAATTACCAGTTTCAGCGATCTTATCCCGGAAATAGGGTAGTTCACCATCAGCGAAAATCCCATTTTCAAGGATATTGAGCTGTTTATTAACATCGGCAAGAACTTCTTGCCTGGCTTTCAGTGACTTAGTAGCCATAATTTTCTTATCATTTCAGTCTATTGCCTAGCAATAGGGGGTTTTACATGCTTAATTTATCGTGTTTGTTCATCATTTGTACAGCATGAACCAGCGAAGCACCGCTTTCAATGGCAGCACCTGCGTGTACAGCCTCCATCATTTCTTCTTTAGTGATCCCACGTTGTAAGCCGTCTTGGGTATAGGCATCAATACAATAGGGGCATTTTACAATATGGGCCACCGCAAGGGCAATTAGCGATTTCTCGCGAGCAGATAAGGCCCCTTCTTCAAAAACTTTCCCGTAATACTCAAAAAATTTGGTGCCAAGCTCTTCGCTCCATTCGGTTATATTACCAAATTTGCGCAGATCAGCGGGATCATAATATGAATTAGCCATAGATAAGGCGTTTATAGAGTTATTATTCTTTCTGTAAATGTGAGTTTCTGAATGCTTGTAAAAAGATACAGGTATAGGGCCCTAAATCTGGGCCAGAATAGGGAAATTTACGGGAGATCCTTTGTTAGAATTAGGGGTATTAAATGGAGTGATTTCAGATAAAACCACATCAAATTTCGAGATTTTATTATGGCTAATAAGCGATTGAAGAAGTTGCATGATACCAAAAGGTATAAAACCAGAAAATCTCAGTAAAATGGGTATATCTGAACTAATATCTATATCAAAGAAAACGGGCAATATATGTACATTTTTGGCATTTATTTCCAAAAATTCCTTTAATTCTCCATATAAACATCTATGCCCCCAGGAGAATTCCAAAAAACGCTGTTTGTCAAATGCTGACCTTAAAAGACCAAGAAGGTAGATTCCGCCATCTTTAGAAGGGCCTAAAACTTGAATTCCATCTTCAAGAGATTGAATCGCAGTTCGAATTTCTACATGAGACAGTTGAGGGGAATCATTTCCAATAGAAATAATCCGATCATAGCCGGAATCAAAAATTTCTTGAATGGCGTTGGCAAATTTTTCACCAAAATTTTTACCACGCTGATCTTTCTCAGAAAAGTGAAAAAAGGGTATTCCTGACCTGCGAATTAAGTTTTGTGAATGTTCGTTGAACTGCGCATAAAGTAATTCCCCTTTTGGTAACCATTTATGCTGTATTTCAGCCTTTGGCGTCCTGGCGAAGAGTAAAATAGCAGTTCTTGAATGTTCAGGGGTCACTTGATCCGATTTTAGCGGCATAAATATACCTTTTTAATTGGTCGGTTTGATGCCTGTTCATTACAGAAAGGGATGAATAATACCACGATATGGGATTTTTGACTATCCGACTACCTGGTTTGTATGAGAAATGTTAAAATTTGGGCTTCATCAGTAAATAATAGGGCGTAGTACCTTCTTAATAGGTTGAAAAGCACAGTTTCGTATTTATACTCCTCTCTGAATTCGCTGACAAACTACCCGGTCGGTAATTGGACTTGATTTCTCATGACTAAATAGTACTAAGAATAGAAAAAGCCATTAGTTTCATGCGTCTTTACCGATTGTTAATCAAATGAAAAGCCAAGCAACGAGATCAACGTAGTATTGTCCAGTAGTGATGTGGGCGGAATGGCACATATTGGCCTTATTAAGGCGCCACAGGAACATGAATTCACCATTTCGGCTATATCCGGCATTAGTATTGGCGCCATAGCAGGAGCACTGTATGCGAGCAGGAAAAACATCGATGAAATGCTTATTTTTTTTCGGACGACACCCCCTTTTTTCAGCCGTTCGAATTGGAGAGTATTGGGGTGCTGGATAAAAAGCAGATCGATTCAGCCTATGACGTAGGGTATAAAAATTTTAGTAAAACCTTAAAGAATTGGGACGTAAAGGCCTATACATCATCGTAATCTATTTTCAGGGTAGGCGTAATGGGATGGGATTGACAGGTTAAAATATATCCCTCTTCAATTTCACTATCGGTCAGGATCTGATTTTTCTCCATAACTACTTTGCCTTCTGTCACCTTTGCAATACATGTACTGCAAACACCACCCTGGCAGGAATACGGGGCATCAATATCTTCATCCAGTACTGCATCCAGTAATAGTTGTTTCCGCTTCATGACGAGGGTGTATTCTTCATCGTCTAAAACTACCTGTACAGTAGTTTTGGAATCGTCGGTCACTTGAGGTGCTACCTCAACTTCATCAGCGCCCGGGCTTGTGAACAACTCAAATAGGATCTGATCCTGTTTGATACCTTGTGCCAATAAGGTTGATTTGACCTCTTGTATCATAGCCTCAGGCCCACAGAGGTAGAATAAGTCAAAAGAAACATCCTTGAATTTGTTCTTCAGCAGGTAATTAGCCTTTGCGCTGTCTATTCTGCCAAAGAGGGCACCTTCTTCTGAAGTCCTGCTAAAGGAGTATTGAAGAGAAAATCGATCGGAAAATTTGCTTTGTAGATCGGCCAGCTCCTCGTAAAACATGGTCTCCTCTTTCCCCCGGTTCCCATACAATAATACAAACCGATTATCATCATGTCCCTCCAAAACTTCCCGAGCGATGCTCATTATAGGTGTAATACCGCTTCCAGCAGCGAAAGCAACTACATTCTGAGGGTTACCCGAGGATTCAAAAATAAATCTCCCTTCCGGAGGCATAATGTCCAAAAAATCCCCCTCCTTCAATTTTCGATTTGCCAGAACAGAGAATTTTCCATCCTTTACTTCCTTGACACCAATTGCCAGGGTACCATCAGATCTGGAGCTACAAATAGAATAAGCCCGGCGTAAATCTTCATCATCTAATAAATAGCGAATTGTGATATACTGCCCTGGCTTAAAGTCGAATTCGGACTTCAGATCTTCAGGGACATCAAAATAAATGGTTACCGCATTGGGTGTATTGGGGACTATCCTGGAAATTCGTAATGAATGAAATGCGCTCACAAATTTTTTTTGCAAAAGTAGGTATTCTGTTAAAAGGAGTTCGCTTCTTAAGAATAGGAAATTGATGTAACAAAATTTACTTTTACGGCACTAACGTTCAAACGTCTTCAACAGCATCTATGTTTAAGCATTTTATTAAGCTGCAATGGAAATCCTTTATCCGGGCAGCTGCATTTAAATCAAATTTGGCCTTTAGTATTTTTTTAATATTCATAGGCCTTTATTTCTGCGCCACTTTTCTAATGCTGGGTGTAGGCGCGTATTTTATTATTGAAGATCTGGAATTGGGCGACCCGCTAACTATTGTGAATAGCTTTATGATCTATTATTTGGTGGCAGACCTTGTAATGAGATATATGTTTCAGAAAATGCCGGTTTTGAATATCCGGACTTTACTATACCAACCCATCAAGAAAAATGATGTGGTGAAGTATTCCCTGTGGAAAACTGTGGCTTCATTTTTCAATATTATGCACGCCTTTTTCTTTGTGCCATTTTCTATTGTCCTGATCACACAGGGGTATGACCCATTAGGGGTACTTGGCTGGCATCTGGGCATTTTCGCCTTGTTTTATGCCAACAACTTCCTGAATGTGATGATGAATAATTTGGATAGCATCTTCTATCCGCTTATCGCACTCATGCTTGCACTGGCAGTAAGCCAGTATTATGGATGGTTTGATATTACTGCATTTACACAGCCCATATTTCAGGCCTTATATGAAATACCATGGGCAGCTATTTTACCATGGGCATTATTAATCGGCATGTATTTGGCTTCGTTTTCTTATTTCAGAAGGCATATGTATCTGGATGCCGGCTTAGCCACCAAGCAGGTCGAAGCCAAAACCGAGGATTATGCCTGGCTAAATCGGTTTGGGAATCTAGGCACCTTCTTAAAAAATGACATCCGGCTTATTAGAAGAAATAAAAGATCCAAGACAACGGTGATCATGAGCGTCTTCTTCCTTTTTTACGGCCTGTTCTTTTTTACCCAGAGTGTGGAAACCTTAGATCACCCTACCTGGAAAGTATTTGCCGGGATCTTTATCTCGGGTGGATTTTTGTTCAGTTTCGGGCAATATGTACCCAGTTGGGATAGTGCGTATTACCCCTTGATGATGAGTCAGAATATCAAGTACAAGGAATACCTTAATTCAAAATGGTATCTGATGCTGTTTGCTACCGTGATCAGCACAATTCTGTCTGTTTGGTATATCTATTTTGGATTGGATACCTACCTGGCTATCCTGGTTGGAGCCGTATATAATATTGGAATTAATTCCTATTTAGTGTTGTGGGGTGGGGCTTATATTAAAACCCCTATCGACCTGAACAGCAATAAAAATGCATTTGGAGATAAGCAGGCGTTCAATGCAAAAACTATGCTGCTTACCATCCCCAAACTTCTACTTCCCCTGGGAGTTTATATGATCGGACATATTTTTATTGGAGAAACAGCAGGCTATGTGATGGTCGCTTTGACCGGTGTGCTAGGCTATGTGTTTAAAGAGAAGGTGTTTAGGATCATTGAAAAGATCTACAAAAAAGAAAAATATAAAACCCTACTGGCGTATAGCCAGAAAAACTGATCTATAGAATTATGATCAACGTACAAAACCTAACAAAGAAGTATGGCAATAAGACCGTACTTAATATGGAACATCTCGATATTCCAAAAGGACAGAGCTTTGGATTAGTAGGTAATAATGGCGCGGGAAAAACCACTTTTTTTAGTATCCTGTTAGACCTGGTGCAACCAACGACTGGAAAGATCATTTCCAATGAAGTGGATGTAAATACTAGTGAAGCCTGGAAGCCATTTACTTCCGCCTTTATAGACGAGTCCTTTCTTATTGGTTACCTCACTCCGGAAGAATACTTTTATTTTATCGGCGAATTACGTGGTCAGAATAAGGCAGATGTCCACTCCTTGCTAAGTCAATTCGAAGATTTCTTCCACGGGGAGATACTGGGGCAAAAAAAATATTTACGGGATCTTTCCAAGGGGAATCAAAAGAAAGTTGGGATCGTAGCCTCTTTTATTGGCAAACCTGAGATCATTGTGCTAGATGAGCCATTTGCCAACCTGGATCCAACCACCCAAATTCGATTAAAATCCATCGTAAGGGACCTGGCTTCAAATCAAGATGTTACTGTGCTTATTTCAAGCCATGATCTCATGCATGTCACAGAAGTTTGTGAACGTATTGTTGTCTTGGAAAAAGGAGATATTGTTAAAGACATTGAAACCTCTGAAGAGACCTTAAGAGAACTGGAAAATTTCTTCAGTGGAAGCTTAGCCAACTGATCAATTTCCTGGGATTTAACATACATTAATTGGCTGGTTATTTTTCAGCTGGCTCCGACAGTAGGAAAATTCACTTAATTTTAAAGCCTTACGGCATAATAATCACTCTCTTTTTCAGTTAAGATTACGTACGAATACCGAGAATCTTGAAACTTCGTTTTAAAATAATCCTTATCGGTGTTCTTGGGGGCATTTGGATTAACGCTTGTTCTACCAAGAAAGACGCCTTTTTAAACAGGAATTGGCATTCCTTAAATACCAAGTACAATGTCTTGTACAATGGGAATATTGCCTTTGAAGAAGGCCGTACACAACTCAACCAAAATTATCGCGATAACTACTGGGAAGTATTGCCCATAGAACCCCTTGATGTCAGGGAAGAGGTACGCCTTGCTTCTGAGGAATCTAATCCGAGCTTTGTACTTGCCGAGGAAAAAGCAACTAAAGCTATCCAAAAACACAGCATGGACGTTGGCGATGTGGAACGAAATCCGCAAACAGCCGATGCCTTTATTTTATTGGGCAAAGCAAGATATTATGATCAACGTTTTGTGCCGGCTCTGGAATCCTTCAATTATGTTTTGAGAAAATTCGATCAAAACAAGAAATTGAATGAAGCAGCCATATGGCGGGAAAAGACCAATGTACGTCTTGAGAATGAAGAATTAGCTTTGAAGAACTTAGCGCTCTTGATGAAGTTTGAACGCTTGAATGATCAGGAATATGCCGATGCACGTGCCACTATCGCCCAGGTTTATATCAATAGGAATGCACCTGATACGGCTATGCGGGAGCTCAAGATCGCCGCTGCCTACACTCCCCGGATCGCTGAAAAAGGCCGCTACTTATTCATCATAGGTCAATTATACAATGAAATGGGGCATAAAGACAGCGCCAATTTCGCCTTTGATCGGGTAATAGCCCTTAATAGAAGATCACCCCGGGTGTATATGATCAATGCGCATCTTCAAAAAATCCGAAATACAGAGGTCACCGAGGGAAGCAAAGAGGGACTTCTGGAATATTTGACAGAACTGGAAGAGAACAGAGAAAACAGACCCTTCCTGGATAAGATTTACCACGAGATCGCTGTGTTTCATGCTCAGGATAATTCGGATAGTTTAGCAATTGCCTATTACAATAAGTCGTTAAGAGCCTCTCAGGCAGAACGAAGGCTGAATGCATTGAACTATGAGCATCTGGCCGACTATTACTTTGATGAGAACCAGTATAAAAGAGCTGGCGGATATTACGATAGCTTGTTGCAGAATCTTGATGAGAACACAAAAAAGCATCGGATCATTGGCAAAAAATTAGACAATCTTGAAGATGTGATCGCCTATGAGGAAGTGGCCGAAGTGACAGATAGTATTATACAACTCTTCGAGATGCCGGAGTCTGAAAGAAAAAGTTATTTTGAAACCTATATCTCCGATCTGAAAGCAAAGGCGGAAGCTGAGGCCGAGAAAAAAGAACAGCAGGCGGCCACTGGCTTTGCTGCTTTTGGGGAGACCCAGGGAGGTAAAGAAAATCAAGGAAAATTCTATTTCTACAATATAACGACCCTCGGGTATGGGCGGACAGAATTTTCGAATAGATGGGGAAATAGGACACTGGAAGATGATTGGCGCTGGAGCGATAAATCGGCAGCTATATCCCTGGGTGAATCTTCAGACCTGGCTGGTGAAAATGGAGAGCCTCAGGAAGAAATCTTAACAGATGATCAAAGGTATTCTGTAGATTTCTACCTTGAAAGAATCCCAACAGACCTGGCTGTTATTGATAGCCTTAGAAAGGAACGCAATTTTGCCAATTATCAACTTGGGCTTATCTATAAGGAGAAGTTCAAAGAAGATATGCTGGCTGCAGGAAAGCTGGAGAATGTGTTGGATTCCGATCCGGAAGAACGACTCATTCTTCCTTCAAAATACAATCTTTACAAGATCTATGAAGCCTCAAGCAGCCCTCTTGCAGAAACCATGAAACAGAATATTATTGAGAATCACCCGGATTCACGATATACGGAGATCCTCCTGAATCCTCAGGCCATTTTAGCCCAGGAAGCAGATAGTCCTGAAGCTAAGTATTCCCGATTGTACAAGTTATATGAAGATCAGCGATTCCTTGATGTCATTACAGGAACTGAAGAGCAGATCAGTACCTATGCAGGGGAACCTATAGTTCCAAAATTTGAAATGTTGAAGGCCAATGCAATTGGTCGCCTACAGGGATTTGAGCAGTTTAAGGAAGCCCTGAATTATGTAGCCTTGAACTATCCGAATAATGCTCAAGGCAAGAAAGCTCAGGAAATTATTGAGAATCAATTACCCAAATTGGAGGCAAAAGAATTTGTCATTGAAGATGGCCAGCCTATAAGCGGGAATTGGAAAGTGGTTTTTCCATTTAAAAGGCATCAAGAAGAAGAGGCAATAGCCTTGATGGAAGAAGTAGAGAAGTCTATCGCCGACCTACGATATAAAAACAGGGTGTCAAAAGATATTTACAATCTGGAAGAACAATTTGTCATTGTTCATGATTTCAGATCAAAGGAATTTGCCATGGGATATCTGGAGCTCCTAAAAAACAATAAGGATTACCGGATTGATAGGGAGAATTTTGTAATTTTATCAGCTAACTACAAAATAATTCAAGTCCATAAAAATTTACCCGAGTACAAGAACGCTATATTAACCCCAAAACCATAAGAACGATGTTTTCTGATAACAAAAAACCTAGAGCAATGAATGAATTAGGAGGACAACCCAACAGAATTGAAAGAAACACGAAGATCAAAGGAGATATTGTCTCTGAAGCAGACTTTCGGATCGATGGAAAGCTAGACGGCAATGTGAAAACTTCGGGTAAGGTTGTCATCGGAAAAGGCGGGTACATACATGGTAAAGTAGAATGTGTCAATGCCGATATCGAAGGAAGCTTTAATGGAGAGCTCATAGTGACCGATCTTTTGGCGCTTAAATCATCTGCTTTGATAGAAGGCACTGTAAGCGTAGCCAAACTTTCCGTTGAACCCGGCGCTACTTTTAATGCGAGTTGTTCAATGAAAGGGAAAGCGGGATCTCAAGCAGATAAAAGCGCAATCCCCACATCTTCTGAGACTTCATCAGGCGGTTCAGGATTTAAGTCAACGCTGAGATCTTCCACTCCAAAATCAAGTTCTGAAGAGGCGGTAAAAGCCTAAGATCAATTCATTTTTATTACAAGTATGTGCTGCAATAAAGTTGTTGTGCAAGTCGGGTTTTTTGTTACCTTTCCAACGAAGTGGCAAAGAAAAACAAGAGAAATTACTGGCTTAGTCTAACAGGGATCGCCGTCCAAATGGGGGTGATCATCTACCTGGGTGCATGGGGTGGTAAAACCCTTGACGAAGAGCATAGTGACGGGGGAAACACCTATACGATTATCCTTACCTTATTGGCTGTAGCAGTATCTATGTACCTGGTTGTGCGTCAGACCAAAAATTTACACGAGTAGGCGATGAGGGAATTGCTTCGCTTTATACTCATTTTGATCAGCTCGCTTGTAGTTGTAGGTGGACTGCATTACACATACTTTTTGATCCGGGACCTACCCGTTGAATGGGCTGAATTTCTTTATGGATACGGGATCAATTTTGTAATGGCACTTATTATCTATGGAGGATTACTCTATTTGGCCAGAAAACAATCTACCTATCTGGGCTTCCTTTTTCTTGCCGGAAGTGGATTTAAGTTTGCCATTTATTTTTTGCTTATCGATCCGGTTTTCAGAGCAGATGGCCAACTGAGCTTTACGGAATTCTTTCTATTCTTTATTCCGTATTTGATCTGTCTAACAATTGAAACCTTGGCGGTGATCAAACTTCTGAAAAGGATTGGCGAATAAGCCCCGCCATCACGTCGAAATATTAGATTAAATGCTTTTTTTGTTCAAATAGAATAGCGTACATTTGCAGCGATTTTTAAGGACCTATAGTTCAATTATTATTCGCTACCCAAATATGGCAAAAATCCTATTCTTATTGGCCTTGATGACATCGCTCACAGGATTCGGGAAAGAGGCAAATGCAGAAGTTGCTGAAGAGGGGAAAGACATTAAAACGGAGATCGATGCATACATTCAGCATCACTTAAAAGATGCGCATGATTTTAACCTATTTTCATATACCGATGGAGAAGGTAATAAGAAGCATGTAGGATTTCCACTTCCGGTTATTTTATGGGATGAAGGCCTCCATTTTTTCTCTTCCTCTAAATTCCATCACGGGGAAACGCTGGCTCAGTCAGGAGATAAGTATTACAAATTATACCACAGCAAGATCTATCGGACAGATGCAGAAGGTACCATTAACTATGATGAAGAGCATCATCCGACCAATGTGAAGCCACTCGATTTCTCTATGACAAAAAGTGTGGTAATGATTATTTTCACTGGGCTCTTGATGTTTTGGCTGTTTAGAAGTCTGGCGAGATCCTATACCAAAAATGATGGCATTGCAACTGGGGCAGGAAGATTTTTTGAGCCCGTCATTTTATATATTCGGGACGATATAGCCCGGTCCAATATCGGGGAAAAGCGCTATCAAAAATACATGCCATTTCTCTTGACGATATTCTTTTTTATCTGGTTCCTGAACATGTTCGGCCTTACTCCCTTTGGAGTAAATGTAACCGGAAATATTGCGATCACTACGGCACTGGCTGTACTTACATTCCTGATCACAAATTTCACAGGAACCAAAGATTACTGGAAACACTTATTTGACCCGCTTGGGGATTCTATGCCCTGGTACGGTAAACTACCATTATATGTGATCCTGATCCCTATTGAACTCCTGGGACTGTTCATTAAACCCTTTTCGTTGCTTATCCGTTTGTATGCCAACATGCAAGCCGGTCACATCGTGATCATGAGCTTGATCGGGTTAATGTTCATTTTCAAGAACTGGATCGGGAGTCCATTATCATTTGGATTGGCATTTGCCATTTCCCTTATTGAAATACTAGTGGCCTTATTACAGGCATACATATTTACTATGCTATCGGCCCTGTATTTCGGATTTGCTTCTGAAGAACATGAGCATGCGGAAGCACACTAAATTGAATGTTTAATTTTTAACTATATATCTATGACTATTCCAAGAATTGTAGGCGCAGGATTGATCGTGATCGGCGTTGGTGTGGGTATCGGTAGGATCGGTGGCCAGGCCATGGAAGCTATTGCACGTCAACCTGAAGCATACGGTAAGATCCAAACAGCGATGCTTATTGTAGCAGCACTTATTGAAGGAATTGGCTTCGCGGCATTATTTGCCACAGCAGAGGCTTAATCTATTACAGGCAGACGATCGTAACGGTTGGTTCCGGTCGTCTGCTTTTATGAATTCGTCATATTTAAAACAAAAATCTAATGGAACAATTGCTTGAAGAATTTTCGCTTGGCCTCTTTTTCTGGCAGACGCTCTTGTTTTTACTCTTGTTATTTCTCTTGTGGAAATACGCCTGGAAACCAATTCTAGGTGCAGTAAATGACAGGGAAGAAGGCATAAAAAATGCACTGGCCGCTGCCGAAGATGCAAAGAAAGAAATGCAGAATGTTACGGCAGACAGTGAAAACTTACTAAAGGAAGCCAGAGCAGAACGCGAAGCGATGTTAAAAGACGCCCGCGATATTAAAAATAAGATGCTGGCCGATGCAAAAGACCAGGCCAAAACCGAAGGCGATAAAATGATCAAGCAAGCCCAGGCTGCTATCGAAAGTGAAAAGAAGGCAGCTGTTGCTGATATTAAAAGCCATGTCGCTAATCTATCAGTCGACATTGCTGAGAAAGTATTGAAGGAGCAATTAGATAATAAGGAAAAACAACTCAAGATCATTGATGATTTTCTTGATGATGTTACTTTAAAATAATACAATGATCCGTTCCAGAGCAGCAATACGGTATGCCAAAGCCCTTTTAGATCTATCTGCAGAGCAAAATTCACTGCAGCAGATCGATGCTGATATGCGCCATATCGCCCAGTCTATTTCTGAGAATCCTGAGTTGCTTCAATTGCTCAAGAACCCGATCGTAAATCGTGATGTAAAAAAAGAAGGCCTGACAGCTTTTTACGGAGACCTGTCGCCGTTGTCACTTGATATGATCGGTTTGTTAGTAGATAATAAACGTATTGAGCTGTTAGATGAAGTAGCCCTCCAGTTCATGATCCTGTTTGAGAAATTAAAACAGGAAGATGTGGCAACAGTTACGACGGCAGTACCTTTAGAAAAGGAGCTGGAAGATAAATTATTAAAGAAATTAAAGAAGCTTACCGGGAATACGGTAAGTCTGGAGAATATAATCGATGAATCCATATTAGGGGGATTCATATTGCAAATGGGAGATATTCAATACAACGCAAGTATTGCCAATTCCATGCAGAAACTGAGAAAAGAATTTAATAAAAGTTTATAATAATCAGCGCGACCCTGAGTGCGCGTCAGAGCTCAATAGATATGTCAGAAGTTAAAGCAGCAGAAGTTTCCGCGATCTTAAAAAAGCAACTATCGGCTTTCGAGGCCTCAGCTACCCTTGATGAGGTAGGTACCGTTCTTCAAGTCGGTGATGGAATTGCGCGGGTATATGGTCTTTCTAACGCCCAATACGGGGAATTGGTTGAATTTGATGGGGGTCTGGAAGGCATCGTTCTAAACCTGGAAGAGGATAATGTTGGTGTTGTACTCTTAGGTCCGTTCAAAGAGATCAAAGAAGGATCAACGGTAAAAAGAACAGGGAGAATATCTTCTATTAATGTAGGAGAAGGGATCGTAGGCCGTGTGGTAAACACCCTTGGAAACCCTATTGATGGGAAAGGCCCCATTTCAGGCGATCTCTATGAAATGCCACTGGAACGTAAAGCGCCCGGGGTAATTTACCGGCAGCCAGTTAATGAGCCTTTGCAAACCGGGGTAAAAGCAATTGATGCGATGATCCCTATTGGTAGAGGTCAACGCGAATTAGTGATCGGAGACAGACAAACCGGGAAGACTACGGTTTGTATTGATACCATCATCAATCAAAAAGAATTCTATGATGCCGGAGAGCCCGTTTATTGTATTTATGTGGCTATTGGACAAAAAGCATCCACGGTTGCATTAATAGCAAAAACCTTAGAAGATAAAGGCGCTATGGCATATACAACGATCGTAGCGGCTAATGCTTCTGATCCGGCTCCAATGCAAGTATATGCACCTATGGCGGGAGCGGCCATTGGCGAATATTTCCGTGATTCAGGAAGACCGGCTTTGATCATTTATGATGATCTTTCTAAGCAAGCCGTTGCCTATCGCGAAGTGTCTCTGTTACTTCGTAGGCCTCCGGGGCGCGAGGCATACCCTGGGGATGTATTCTACCTTCATAGCCGTCTTTTAGAACGTGCTGCAAAGGTTATTAATGACGATACCATCGCTCAACAAATGAATGATTTGCCAGAAGTTCTTAAACCAATGGCAAAAGGAGGCGGATCGCTAACGGCCTTACCTATTATTGAAACTCAGGCAGGAGATGTATCAGCCTATATACCTACCAATGTGATCTCGATTACAGACGGACAAATATTCCTGGAACAAGATCTCTTTAACCAGGGTGTACGTCCCGCGATCAACGTGGGTATTTCGGTATCTCGTGTAGGGGGATCAGCGCAGATCAAATCCATGAAGAAGGTAGCCGGTACTTTGAAGTTAGACCAAGCACAATTCCGCGAATTGGAAGCATTTGCCAAATTTGGTTCAGACCTGGATGCGGCTACATTAAATGTGATCGAAAAAGGACGTAGGAATGTCGAGATCCTAAAACAAGCTCAGAATGACCCGTTTACGGTAGAAGATCAGGTAGCTATTATTTATGCCGGCTCTAAGAACCTGCTCAAAGATGTTCCTGTAAACAAGGTAAAAGAGTTTGAACGCGATTTCCTTGAATTCCTGAATGCTAAGCATAGGAACGTTCTGGATGGCTTGAAGCAAGGTAAGCTTACAGATGAAATGACAGATACACTTATGAGTGTATGTAAAGACCTTGTCGCCAAGTACAAGTAATTATTGACAGCAACAGTAAGGTATGCCTAACTTAAAGGAAATACGAAACAGGATCTCATCGGTTAAATCTACGATGCAGATCACCAGCGCAATGAAGATGGTATCGGCGTCTAAGCTCAAAAAAGCACAGGATGCCATAACTGCCATGCGACCTTATTCCGATAAGTTAACGGAGCTCTTACAGAATTTAAGTACCAGTCTGGATGCCGATTCGGCCAGTGTCTATGCGCAAGAGCGACCGGTAAAAAAGGTGTTAGTCGTTTCAATTACTTCCAACAAAGGACTTTGTGGGGCTTTTAACACCAATATCATAAAGCAATCCGTGTCTTTGTTACATGGTGAATATGGCGAAAAAGAAGTGTCTTTTCTTTGTATTGGGAAGAAGGGAAATGATATTTTGAGTAAACGACATACGATCGTCGAGAATTGCAGCGATGTATTTGATGATTTGAACTTTATTAAAGTTTCAGACATTGCAGAACAATTGATGTCATATTACAGCGAGGGAACTTTTGATAAAATAGTACTGGTCTATAATAAATTCAAGAATGCAGCCACTCAAACCTTGATGACTGAGCAATACTTGCCGATCGAACCTATTGAAGGAGAGCACTCACAAACCGATTACATCCTGGAGCCTAATGAAGCTCAGATCGTGTCACAATTGATTCCAAAATCCCTTAAAACACAATTGTTTAAGGCTATCAGAGATTCATTTGCCAGTGAGCACGGCGCACGTATGACAGCTATGCATAAGGCTACAGATAATGCCTCTGAGCTTAGAGACCAACTTACCCTGACATACAATAAAGCACGTCAGGCAGCCATTACCAATGAGATCCTTGAGATCGTTGGAGGAGCCGAAGCGTTAAAGGGCTAATCTCTTTGGCACCAATTTTGGATACCTATCTTTATTATGTATAAATGCCACAACTTATGAGGAGGTCAATGATTGCATTACTTATTCTTATGATGGGGTTATATGCCTGTTCTTCACAGAAGAAACTAACGGCTGATGCTCCATTTACTATCTCTAAGGCGATCTGCCAGACCTGGACCGGTGGGATGGAAGAAACAGGGCACGGGACAGAGGTAACTCTTACCCTGGATGCCTTGGCTATGGACCAGATCACCCTAAAAGAATTATACTTTCGCGGACGAGTTGGGGATATTACTATGGGTAATACAACAGAAGGTATACAGGCCAAATGCAATTTTATAGAACAACCCAAGGAAATTTTCATGCACAGTGATCCTGCCAAGGAAGTAGGGAATCAACCCCCAAGAGTTCGATCAAAAAAGGAAATGGAATTCCCATTTGAATTGAAACCTGATGAAGCCGTGATCAGCTACATGGAAAATGACAGTTTGAAGTTCTTTAAAATAGACAATGTAGTCGATAAACCAGGCCGTGTTTACCAATCCAGGCCAAATAATTAGACTTTGCGGACAGGCTTTTAATAGCTACTTTTAGCCCATAATTTTCGCTCCGTTTGGGTCTCTTTAAAAATCTTTTCAAACAAACATTCATCTATGGCTTGGCAACAGTCTTGCCAAGGATGCTCTCTTTCATATTAGTCCCGTTGTATACCAGGGTCATGCCTCCTGAAGTTTATGGTGAAGTAACCCTGATCTATGCAGGATTTGCCATTTTTAATGTGTTTATGGCCTATGGGATGGAGACGGCATTTTTTAGGTTCTATTCCAAGGAGGGTCAAAAGAACAGGGTGATCTCAACCGCATTGATCTCCTTGACAGGGAGTAGTTTTCTATTCGCTGGTGTGGCATTGCTGTTTAGAGAAGGACTGGCCGACCTCTTAAATATTGAGCCAAAATTCATTTCCTATGTGGTAATTATTCTTTTCCTGGATGCGCTTGCCATAATTCCATTTGCATGGTTGAGGGCGATGGAAAAGCCTACAAAATATGCCATTATTAAGATCGTGAATGTGGCTATTAACCTGGGCTTAAATCTCTTCTTTTTACTTCTTTTACCAAGGCTTGCAGAAGGAGCGGAAATCGGACTCTGGACAAAACTCTATGTGGCCGATTATGAGATCAACTATATTTTGATGGCCAATATGATCGCAAGCGCCATCACCCTTTTACTTGTTGGTAATATCTATTCAAGACAAACTCTTATGTTTGATCGGCAGTTGTGGAAAAAGATGATGCGCTATGCCTTACCGGTAATGATCGCTGGAATTGCGTTTACGATCAATGAAGTCTTTGACCGTATTCTGCTAGCTGAATTATTACCTCAGGATATTGCAAAATCGGAACTCGGAAAGTACCAGGCATGTTATAAATTGGCTTTATTTATGACCTTATTTGCTGCAGCTTTCAGATTGGGAATCGAGCCCTTCTTTTTCAGACATGCGAATTCGTCTAATCCGCAAAAGGCATACGGTCAGATCACTAATTATTTTGTCATCATGGGTAGCTTCATACTACTCACGGTAGTTGTTTTTATTGATTATGTAAAACTGATCATAGATGCCACATATTGGGAGGCACTTACCATAGTTCCCATTATTTTATTAGCTGGCTTTTGTCTTGGGATCTATCATAACCTCTCGGTCTGGTATAAAGTAACAGATCGTACATATGTAGGGGCAATAATTTCCTGTATCGGCGCGGTTTTGACTATCGTTATTAATATCATGCTCATTCCCAAAATCGGATATCTTGCATCTGCGCTGGCTACCTTGGCTGCCTATGGAAGCATGATGATTATTTCATATTTATGGGGCAAAAAACAATATCCAATTCCGTATAATATGCGAAAAATAGGCTTCTATTTAATAACTTCCATATTCTTCTCAGCGCTTGTATTCTATATATTTAATAGAAATATACTAATTGGTATATCAATATGGCTCCTTTTTCTTGCCCTTATCTACAAACTTGAAGGCCGCGAACTAAAAAACATATTTCTTTCCAATGAAAGTGAACATAATTAATACATCTTCCAACGCCTTGCCGGAATATGCAACAGATGCATCTGCCGGAATGGATCTGCGTGCTAATGTAGAATCCCCTATAGTCCTTAATCCTTTGGAAAGGACGCTTATCAAAACAGGCTTGTTTATAGAATTACCTATTGGGTTAGAGGCCCAGGTCAGACCCAGAAGTGGCCTTGCTTTAAAAAAAGGGATCACGGTATTGAATACGCCGGGCACTATTGATGCAGATTACCGAGGAGAGATTGGTGTGATTCTTGTAAACCTATCCCAGGAAGCCTTGACAATTGAACATGGAGATAGAATTGCTCAATTAGTGATCGCGAAACATGAACGCCTGGAGTGGAACGAAGTGGATTCGCTTTCTTCAACTTCACGGGGCAAAGGAGGCTTTGGGAGTACCGGCGAACAATAACATTGAGCAATTGTAACTACCTTTGTATAGAGAACTTAACGAAAATAAATGCGATTTTCAGGCATACTTTTAGGTTGGATGGCCGTACTTGTTCTATCCGTTTTTTCGGGAAATGCACAAATTGAAGAAGAAAGTGCAGAATTTTTTCTCGAAGAATATTCAGATGCCTTCCAGGAAAAATTCTTTGAGGCTCTTAAGGAAAAAAGTATTGAAAACTATGATAGGGCCATTAATCTGCTTTTGGAATGCAAGGGCCTGGAACCCGACTATGTGGTATTGAACCATGAATTGGCACAGTGTTATCTGGCTGAGAAGAAATTAGAGGATGCGCTTGAGTTTTCTTTGGAAGCAGTGGTTGCAGAACCGGATAATTACTGGTACGCCAATACCCTGGTAGCAATTTTAATCAGAAGGAACATGGCCACAGATCAGGTGATCGGGACTATCCCAATTAGCAATGAAGAGCTGGCTCATAATCTGAGTAAAAGTCTTTTTAAGAACAAGCGATACAAAGATGCGCTGGAGTTGACCAAATACTTATCGCAATCCGATAAACACGTACAACTCAAACGAAAAATCGAAGATTCCATAGCCGCTGCCGGAAAAAAAGGAAATCAGGCCAAGGAAACTAAAGAAGCCGCTGTAGAACGTCCAAACGATCCAGTTAGTAGCATTCGGACTCAAATAGAAAACCATATAAATTCGGGCAATGCACAAAAGGTGTTGGAAACATCCGAATCTGCACTTGAAGCCTATCCCAATCAACCCTATTTCTATTATAGCCATGGTTGGGCGCTCCATAAATTGGGGAATAATAAAACGGCTGTTCGATCGCTTGAAACCGGTTTAGACTATTTATTTGATGATGCCAGCCTGGCAAATAAATTTTATAAAGCACTCGCCACTGCCTACCAGTCCCTGGGCAATGCTTCTAAGGCAAATATGTATCTTAGTAAAGTGAAATCGGGACTGTAATCGATGATGAAGAAGAGTAACCGGATTTTTGCATATGCCCTGACAGCCATGACGCTGATCTTCCTGATCGGATGTAAGTCGGCTAAGCCTGTAATTGTCGCAGGTCCGGACGAGAACATTTCTGTTCGTAGTATCATTAAGAACCATTACAAGAATGAACTTCAATTCACGACCTTAAGAGGAAGGGTCAGGATCGCTTATAACGATGGTCGGTCTACTTCAAACCTTGGCGTTAGCTTGCGAATGAAAAGAGATAAGGCCATTTGGATAAGTGCGCCCTTAGGTGTGGTAAAAGCCTATATCACACCGGATCGTGTGTCGTTTTACAATAAATTGGATCAGCAGTATTTTGATGGAGATTTTGTCTATCTGAGCAGGATCGTAGGGACTGAACTTGATTTTCAAAAAGTGCAGAATATACTGTTCGGCCAGGCCTTGTTTGATTTGAGACAGGAATCATATGAGGCTCAGTTAAATGATAGCTATTATCAGTTAAAACCAGAAGAGGCACAAGACCTGTTTAAAACCCTTTTCAATATAGAACCTACTCATTTTAAATTGGCATCTCAACGGGTTTCGCAACCCTGGAAAAAAAGATTGTTGGAAATCCGCTACTTAAACTACAAGTCACACAACAATACGATTATGCCAACGGAAATTGGCATTACGGCCATAGACATAAATGAACGCACACAGATAGATCTCGAATATCGAAATTTAGAATTCGATAGGCCGTTGAATTTCCCGTATAAGATCCCGCAGGGATACGAAGAGATCGTTTTAGAATAGGAAGTATGAAGAACATCTGGATCCAAAGGATATTGATCTTGACATTTGCTGTGCTTTTGTCAGGTAATCTGTGGTCACAGACGAATGAACAAAGGGCATTGGAGGCAAAACGAACACGTCTTCAAAAAGAGATCTCAGATATAAACAGATTATTATACGCTGAAAAACAACAGCGCGGCGATGTGCTGGAACAGATAGAAGTCCTGGATAGAAAGATGAATGTACGCCAGCAATTGATACGCGTAACCAACCAGCAAGCCAATCTGTTAAACAGGCAGATCTCAACAAATATCAGAAGCATTAGTAAGCTTAGAGAAGATCTCGAAGCTCTGAAGGAAGACTATTCTAATATGATCCGAAAATCCTATCAGAACAGATCGCAAAACAGCCATATCATGTTTCTGCTATCCTCCCAAAACTTCTTTCAGATTTATAAGCGATTGCAGTATATGAAGCAATATACCTCGCATAGAAAACAGCAGGGCTTTGAGATCCAGGAGAAGACAGAAGAACTTACAAATCTAAATTTAGAACTAACATCTCAGCGCAAAGACAAACAAAAATTAATCGCCGAAAACCGACGCGCAAGAAACAGGATGCTTACAGAAGTAAAAGCCCAAAAAGAACTGTTAAAGAGTATAAGACAAAATGAGAGTAAGTATGCCGATGCGGTAAAAAAGAAAAAACGTGAGGCACGGCGTATAGATGAACAGATAGATCGTTTGATCAAAAGCGCCATAGCAGCATCCAATAGAAATAGCGGGCGTAGTGGTAGTTCTGCCAGATTTACCCTTACCCCTGAGGCGTCCATCATTTCCACCAATTTTTCATCCAATAAGGGAAAATTAATTTGGCCTGTAGAAAAAGGCGTGAAACGGCAGGGTTATGGTGTATACAAAGATGCCGTTTATCCCGGGATCAAGCACCAAAGTAATGGGGTCATTATAGCGACAGATCAAGGCGCAAAGGCCCGCGCTGTGTTTGAAGGCGAAGTTATTGCCATTCTTGCCGTACCGGGAGGTAACAAAGGAGTTCAGGTGAAACATGGCAATTTTATCAGCACCTATTACAACCTGCAAGAACTCTATGTGAAAAAAGGGGATAAGGTAGGCGCAAAAGAAGAATTGGGCACTATCTATACGAATAGGTTCAACGGGCTTACCCAATTGAAATTCTACCTTTATCGGGATGCGACCCGTCTGAATCCGGAGGAATGGATCTATAGATTATAGGAAGCGAATATGGAAGATATTACGGATATACAGGGATGTTTCACACTTCATAATGGGGTTAAAATGCCCTACTTCGGTCTTGGGGTTTATTTGTCCCAGGATGGTCAAGAAGTTGCAAATGCCATACGTTGGGCAGTCGATGCGGGATACAGACATATAGATACCGCCGCCATTTACAACAATGAAAAGGGCGTAGGTGAAGGTGTACGAACTTGTTCTGTGGCACGGGAATCTTTGTTTGTCGTAAGCAAAGTCTGGAATACGGATCAAGGCTATGATAATACGCTAGGCGCTTTTGATGCTACTATGGATAGATTGGGTTTGGATTACCTGGACCTATATCTGATACACTGGCCTAAATCCGGTTTGTATAAAGACACCTGGAAGGCCCTTGAGCGTTTATATTCGGAAAAAAGAGTGCGCTCTATTGGGGTCAGTAATTTTATGCAACACCACCTTGAAGATCTGCTCGAATCGGCAGAAGTAGTGCCCATGGTGAACCAAATGGAATTTCATCCTTACCTTGTACAACAAGGCCTCCTGGATTATTGTCGTTCAAAGAAAATTCAATATGAGGCCTGGTCGCCACTCATGCAAGGTCATATATTTGATGTGCCTTTAATGGGAGAGCTCGCTACAAAATACCAGAAATCGATCCCTCAGATCGTCTTGAGATATGATCTTCAAAAAGGCGTGATCACAATCCCTAAGTCGTCCAAAAAAGACCGCATTATCGCCAATGCAGATATCTTTGATTTTGTCTTAAGTAAAGATGATATGAATGCGCTGGACGCGTTGGACCGGGGAAAACGCTTCGGCCCTGACCCGGATAATTTCGATTTTTAAGGACTTCTTATTTATCGCCCAGGAAAAGGGCTTTTAATTCGGTGGCATCCTGAGGTTTCATTTTGCCGGCCAGGACCAAACTGAGCTGCTTGCGTCTTAACGCACCTTCAAATCTTTCTTTTTCCAGAGCCGTTACCGGGGTAATAGGGGGTATTGCTGTAGGCTTTCCTGTATCATCTACCGCTACAAATGTGTAGATAGCTTCATTGGCTTTTGAACGCTCACCGGTAAACCTATCCTCGATCCAAACATCGATAAAAACTTCCATGGAGGTATTGAACGTACGTGAAATGGCCGCTTCAACAGTGACAACGCTTCCCAGGGGAATTGCGCGATTAAAGGCCACATGATTGACCGAAGCAGTTACAGTGATCCTTCTGCTATGACGCCTCGCAGCAATGCTAGCTGCACGGTCCATCCGGGCCAAAAGCTCACCGCCAAAAAGATTATTAAGTGGATTGGTTTCACTCGGGAGGACCGTATCGGTCATAATGGTCCTTGAATCAT
>Ga0265303_10000471_pt1 | contig 22784 bp, 18 predicted proteins | sample Helome_2_FD_192494 | JGI IMG/M metagenome (GOLD analysis project Ga0265303, IMG submission 192494) | Marine sediment microbial communities from subtidal zone of North Sea - Hel_20160317 (Illumina Assembly) | ecosystem: Environmental > Aquatic > Marine > Subtidal zone > Sediment ... | reverse complement strand
CTTCAAATGGAATCGAACACTATTCTTCGACTGTATTTCCCGATCCTTCCTCACCTTCTTCCGCTTTGATACGATCGTAAATTTCCTCACGATGTACCGCCACTTCCCTGGGTGCATTCACCCCAATCCTGACCTGGTTTCCCTTAACACCCAGAACGGTGACTGTCACTTCGTCTCCGATCATTAAGGTTTCCCCGACACGCCGCGTTAATATCAGCATTCCATCTCTCCAAAAAAAATAATGCAGTAATCTCTCATCCCGCCTTCGTGGCAGGAACAACGCTTTTAATTATTATATGACCATTTTCTCCGGGCCAACCGCAATATTACCCCAACTGACTCAAGCTAGGCCAGTTGAAAAATTTTATGATCTTTTCCTTAATTCGAATCCTTCGTGCAAGGCGCGCACGCCCAGTTCGAGGTATTTTTCGTCCACTACAACCGAAATTTTTATTTCAGAAGTAGCGATCATCAAGATATTAATACCTTCATTCGCCAGGATTTCGAACATGCGGCTCGCAATACCCGCGTGTGATCGCATGCCAACGCCAACAATCGAAATCTTGACGATCTTGTTGTTGCCGGACACTTCGCGGGCTTTTAACTGCTTTGCGGTCTGTTCGAGCGAACCCAAAGCGGTATCAAAGTCATTGCGATGCACCGTAAAGGTAAAGTCGGTAGTGCCATCGGCGCTGACATTTTGCAGAATCATGTCGACTTCGATATTGGCATCAGAAATCGGGCCCAGTATCCGGTAGGCGACACCCGGCGTATCTGATACACCGTTTATGGTTAACTGGGCTTCGTCGCGATTGAACGCGATGCCCGATATCAGGGCTTGTTCCATAGTTTTATCCGTACCATATTCCGAGGTTATCAATGTACCGTCACCCGCTTCGAATGAAGACAGAACGCGCAGCGGCACTTCGTATTTTTGTGCAAATTCGACCGCACGAATCTGCAGTACTTTCGAACCGAGGCTTGCCATTTCCAGCATTTCTTCGAAGGTAATGGTATCCAGGCGGCGGGCATCCGGCACTACCCGCGGGTCGGTAGTGTAAACGCCATCGACGTCGGTGAAGATCTGGCATTCATCGGCCTTCAACGCCGCGGCCAGCGCCACGCCGGTGGTGTCAGAACCGCCACGTCCGAGCGTGGTAATGTTGTCAAACTCATCGACGCCCTGGAAGCCGGCAACGACGACGATGCGTCCATCTTTCAGGTCAGCGGCAATTTTTTCATGATCGATCGATTTAATGCGTGCTTTATTGTGCGCACTATCGGTAGTAATCTTGGCCTGGGCGCCGGTGTAAGATCGCGCCGGGTAACCCCGCTTTTCCAGCGCCATGGCCAGCAACGCGATGGTGACCTGCTCGCCCGTCGTCAGCAGCACATCGAGTTCGCGCCCGCGCGCCTGCGCATCGACCTGTTTGGCAAGCTCAACCAGGCGATTGGTTTCACCACTCATCGCTGACACCACGACTACCATGTCGTTGCCATCGTCCCGGTATGAGATAACCTTGTCCGCAACAGCTTCGATGCGCTCAATAGTGCCTACCGAGGTTCCACCGAATTTTTGTACCAGTAACGCCATTATCTCTCGAGTTGAAAAAGCGACCGCGGATTATAGGAAATATAGGTTGGTTTGTATAACCATATTCGTAATCATGCACTCTGATGCATAGAATTCAACTATCCATAAGCCTGGGGCTTAAACACCGATGATCTCATTGCTCCATTTCGATGGCCTTATCGTGCTGGCAATAATCGCGGTGATGCTATTCGCCGGCCTGATCCATGGCACCCTCGGTCTTGGTTTCCCGATGGTGGCGACACCGATGCTGGCAACCATGATGGACGTACGCAGCGCTATCCTGATCACCCTGTTGCCGACCATGGCGGTCAATATCGCCAGCATTGCGAACAACAAATCATCGCTGGCAAGTACACAGCCATTCTTACCACTCGTGTTGTTTGCGTTGTTGGGGTCGATAGTCGGCGCCAGCGTTCTGGCAGTTACCGACCCGGCCCCGTTTCGCATCGTACTGGCGGCATTGATCCTGTTGTACCTGTGGAACGGTATCCGTATTCCCAAACAGTGGCTGATGAACAATTCATTGCTGGCGATGGCAGTTTTCGGACTAATCGCGGGAGTTTCCGCGGGCACCACCAATGTCATGGTGGCCATTTTAATCATCTATTTCATGTCCCTGGAAACACCGAGGTCGACGCTCGTGCCGGCATTGAACTCGTGTTTCCTGGTGGGCAAGATGTCCCAGATAGTCGTGCTGGCTATCGCAGGTCTGGTGAGTTTCAGATTAATGTTTGAAACCGCGCCGCTGGCAGCAGCCGCTGTTATCGCGCTATTGCTCGGGCAACGTTTACAACCACGAATTCAGGTGAACACCTACCAGGCCATCCTGCGCAAGCTGCTGTTGCTGCTAGCGATAGTTCTGATCTATCAATTTTTAACCGAAGCCGATCTGATTAGCTGGTAAGAAGAGACCGGGGGTCAGGCCTGTTGTCCAGGTCTCTGGCGAGTGTGAAAGCGTTAAAGCTGGGTTTCAACCCAGGGCAGTACCGATTCGAGGGCCGCAGCCAGGTTTTCAGGCTGATTGCCTCCAGCCTGGGCCATATCAGGCCGTCCACCGCCGCGGCCGCCACATTGTTCAGCAACCAGATTGGCCAGGTCACCCGCGCGAATACGCTCGGATTCAGCCCGGGTAACCCCGGCGATAATTGACACCTTGCCGTCTGCGCTACTGGCAAGCACGACTGCAGCAGCACCGAGTTTGTTTTTAAGCTGGTCGACCGTTTCTCGCAGGGTCTTCACGCTAGCGCCATCCAGACTCGCCGCGAGCACCTTGATGCCTTTGACCTCCTGCGCCTGGGAAGCCAGATCACCACCGGTCTGCGAAGCAAGTTTTGACTTCAAAGCCTCAATCTCTTTCTCCAGCGACCGGTTGTTCGCCTGTAACTGCTCGATTCGTGGCAGCAGGTTATCCCGGCTCGCCTTAAGCCTTTGCGCAACCGTGTCGAGCTTGTTTTCACTTTCAATAAAGCGTTTGACCGCAGCCTCACCGGTCACCGCCTCGATACGGCGCACGCCCGAAGCGATGCCGCTTTCCAGCACAATTTTGAAAAGCCCGATGTCCCCGGCACGGGGTACATGGGTGCCACCACAAAGCTCGATCGAATCGGATCCAATTTTCAACACGCGCACAAGGTCGCCATATTTCTCACCGAACAGGGCCATCGCACCGGATTTTTTCGCGGCTTCCATGTTCATGACCTCGGCCCTGGTTTTGAGATTGCCTCGCACCTGGTTATTGACCAGGGTTTCGATTTCAGAGAGTTGATCAGGTTCGACAGGCTGGTAATGCGAAAAATCAAAGCGCAACTTATCGGCATCGACCAGTGAACCTTTTTGTTGCACATGTTCACCGAGCACCTGGCGTAATGCCGCGTGCATTAAATGCGTGGCCGAATGATTGAGCATAACTGCCTGGCGGTGGTCTTCGTCGATCCTCGCATCGACCTCATCACCGACACCAGGCTCGCCGCTTAGCAGGTAACCAACGTGGAGATAAATATCGTTCTGTTTTTGCGTATCAGTGACTTTGAATACGGTCTCATCACCGATTCCAATCTCACCGATATCCCCGACCTGGCCGCCAGATTCCGCATAAAACGGGGTACGATCCAGGATAATGATCGCCTGGTCACCATTTTCGAGTTGATCGATAGCAGCATCATTTTGCAGAATCGCCAGCACCCTGGAATCAGCAGATGGCATTTCGTAACCGAGGAATTCAGTTGCGGGATAAACATCAAGCTTGAAGGCGTCACTCACCGCGTTGAACTGACTGGAGGCACGAGCGCGCGAACGTTGCTCCTCCATTTCGATATCGAATCCAGCCTGATCCAGCCTGAGATCTCTTTCACGAGCGACATCGGCAGTCAGATCAACCGGGAAACCGAAGGTATCGTAAAGCTTGAACACGGTTTTGCCATCAATGGTGTCGCCCTTCATCTTGTCGATTGCGGCCTCGAGGATTCGCATGCCCTGCTCCAGGGTTTCGGCAAAACGTTGTTCTTCCTTTTTCAGCACGCGTTCGACATGCTCACGATGTTGACGCAACTCGGGATAGGCGTCCCCCATTTCCTTATCGAGGGCGGCGACGAGCTTGTAGAAAAATGGTTTCTTACATCCGAGCTGATGGCCATGCCGGGCGGCGCGGCGGATGATTCGGCGCAGCACATAACCACGCCCCTCGTTGGAGGGTAGCACCCCGTCGACCACCAGAAACGCGCAGGAGCGAATGTGGTCTGCAATAACACGCAGCGATTTGTTTTCAAGATCCTTTGTCCCGGTGAGTTTAGCCGCGGCAGCGATCAGCGCCTGGAACAGATCGATATCGTAATTGTTGTGTACATGCTGCAGGATCGCCGCCAGGCGCTCCAGGCCCATGCCGGTATCAACCGAAGGTTTGGGCAAAGGTAGCATGTTACCGGCATCGTCACGGTTGTATTGCATGAACACCAGGTTCCAGATTTCGATATAGCGATCGCCATCTTCTTCCGGCGTGCCCGGCGGCCCACCTTCGATTTCGGGACCATGATCATAGAAAATTTCACTACAGGGACCGCAGGGACCGGTATCACCCATGGACCAGAAATTATCCGCGGTACCGATACGGGTAAACTGTTCAGGATCCACCTTGATATCGTTAAGCCAGATATCGGCAGCTTCGTCGTCATCGGCGTAAACGGTGACCCAGAGTTTTTCCGCGGGCAGACCGACTACATTGGTCAGAAAGTCCCAGGCGTAGTGGATGGCGTCTTTTTTGAAATACTCGCCAAAACTGAAGTTACCAAGCATTTCGAAAAAGGTATGGTGTCGCGCGGTATAACCGACATTTTCCAGGTCGTTATGCTTGCCACCGGCACGCACGCAGCGCTGCGAAGTAGTGGCACGGCTATAGCTACGCTTGTCGGTACCGAGAAACACATCCTTGAATTGAACCATGCCGGCATTGGTAAACAGCAAGGTCGGATCGTTGCCGGGCACCAGTGGGCTCGACGGCACGATGGTATGTCCCTGCGATTCGAAATACCTGAGAAACTTTTCCCTTAATTCGGCGCTAGTCGTCATTTGTGCAATCGGTTATCCGTTAACTAATGACGCCCGGCATCATCCGGGCGTTCGGGCACTCCCTGATTATAAGAGCGCTAACGAAATAATCGCATGACTGACTCGGGAGAAAAACCCCTATTTTGTAAAAAACGGGCCTGTTTCATACGCTCGGCGTAGTCATCCGGGATCGGCGCGCCGAATTTTCTGACGCGTTGGCGCGTCATGAGTTCATCCCATTGATCGGATAAGGGTTCGAGAAAAACGTCAGCCAGTTCGTCGGAAACCCCTTTCTGACGTAGTTCGTAGCGAATTTTGAGCGGCCCGACCCCCGCGTTGAAACGATGGTTCACGTAAGACTCGGTAAACCGTTCGTCGGACTGCAACCTGTCTGCCTTCAATGCCTGCAGGGCCTCGTCAATCGCATCGGCATCATACGCACGGGTTTTCAGTTTTTGACGCAACTCCTGTTCGGAATGTTCGCGGCGGGCGAGCAAGTCCATCGCCTTGTTTCGAATACTCGATTCCAGCTTTTTCTCAGCCATAATAAAAAAAGCCCCCGGAGTGGGATATTCTCCAGGGGCACATGCCAGCTTGCAACACCAGGTGGAGAGATAGAGGTAGGCTAGGAAATTTCCACCAGTTCGGGTTCGACTTCTGGGTTAAAGTCGGTTGCTTCGCTGTCAATCGGGTCAACGGCATCGTCTTTCTTAGGTAACAACACCGCGCGCAAACGCTGATCGATTTCTGCAGCCATTTCCGGATGCTCCTTCAGGAAAGTACGTACATTATCCTTGCCCTGGCCGATACGCTCCTCGTTGTAGCTGTACCAGGCCCCGGCTTTTTCAATCATTCCATTCTTGACGCCGAGATCGATCAGTTCACCTTCGCGGGATGAACCCTCACCGTAGAGAATTTCGAATTCACACTGTTTGAATGGCGGCGCCACCTTGTTCTTGACAACTTTAACGCGGGTTTCATTGCCAACCACCTCATCGCCTCTCTTGATTGCCCCAATGCGTCGAATGTCGAGGCGCACGGAGGCATAGAACTTTAGCGCGTTGCCACCGGTGGTCGTTTCCGGGTTACCAAACATGACGCCTATCTTCATGCGGATCTGGTTGATAAAAATAACCATGGTATTCGAGCGTTTGATGTTACCGGTCAGTTTGCGCAGCGCCTGCGACATCAGGCGTGCCTGCAAACCCATGTGCGAGTCGCCCATATCGCCCTCGATTTCCGCTTTTGGCGTCAATGCCGCAACCGAATCGACGACCACCACATCGACCGCGCCGGAACGCACCAGCATGTCGGTTATCTCGAGCGCCTGCTCACCGGTATCGGGTTGCGATACCAGCAATTCATCTATATCGACACCAAGCTTGCCGGCATAGCCTGGATCAAGTGCATGCTCTGCATCAACAAATGCAGCTGAACCACCGGCTTTCTGAGCCTCGGCGACTACCTGCAGGGCCAGGGTTGTTTTACCGGAAGATTCAGGACCGTAGATCTCGATGACACGTCCACGCGGTAACCCGCCGATACCCAGTGCAACATCCAGTGACAGGGATCCGGTTGATACGACCCCCATCGTCATATCGACCCCTGAATCGCCCAACCGCATAACCGAACCTTTGCCAAACTGCTTTTCGATTTGCCCCAGTGCTGCTGCGAGCGCTTTTTGTTTATTGTCGTCCATTTGCTACCTACCTCTGCATTTGAGTTGCTGGATTATCACACAGTCGAACGAGAACATAAAGAGAACTTCCCGATTTTACTTAAATTTCTGATCGCTTCGACTGCAAACCTGGCACCAATTATGACGCCATAGTGGCTCATAGCGTGAGCCACTATAAAAACAGTTTAAAAAAAGAATTTGACGCAAGCTGTTGAACCCGAAGGAATGCAACGATAGTCTGCAACAAACCTGGCTGGAATTCACGTGGACCAAAACCGACCCGATCTTTCCACACGCAGTATATTAATGCTTGCAGGCACGGTAATCCTCGTCGCCTCGAGCGCTATGTTGTGGCCCGTGGTTTCGACCCCGGGGTCGATGGCGGGCCAGCTATGCGCGGCACTCGGTGCGCTACTATTACTTGCCCCGCTGGCGTTCGTCATCATGAAACGTTCCGGCTGGAGCGCCAATCCACCGCTATGGTTTATCGGTCATGTGCTCGCGACTTCACTCGGCAGCTGCCTGATCTTCATTCATGTCGCCAGTGGAGACTGGCTCACGCCACCCGGTGTCGTCCTGCTGTTAATGCTGTTTTTAATCCTGCAGGGTAGTTTGCTACGTGGCATTCTGAGCCGGGGATTCAGCCTGTTGTTTGCCCGCAGCAGCGCGCCGATGGGATTTTCCGTACCGGCCGGTCTGGACAAGTTAGCGTTACAACAGCTAATCAACGCCAAGATTGATTTGCTCGGGACGCTCGATTCCACTGCCGACGAAGCCCTGTTTTCACCTGCCCTGAAACATTGGCTGCGGCAACCATTGCGCAGTGCCAGGTACCAGTTGCTGGCCGAACGCGAGGCGCGCATGATCGGCGCGCGCGCAAGTGCCGGGGCCGGGCTCGGTTGGTCGCGGCGTATCCATATGCTGGCAGCGCTTGGTTTCTATCTTGGCCTCGCAGCCCACATCATCGTGGTACTGTTTTTTGCCGGGTATGCCGCTGACGGTGGCGTCATCGACTGGTGGTACATTACCGCGTGGGGAGGCTAGAACATGACCGCTGCAAACACCCAGTTAGCATTGATGATCGACCTGGAACGCTGTACCGGTTGCAAAAGCTGCGAAGCCGCCTGCAAGCAAACCAACGCTCTCGGCCCTAACAGTTATCGTAATCGCGTCATGTGGTTCGACGAACAACAGGTCGATAACAGTCATGATTCTGTTGCGCGCCTGGATTTTCTCACCGTTACCTGTCAGCAGTGTGAACGCCCGGCCTGCTTACGCGCCTGCCCGGTATATCCGAAAGCGATATCCAAGGATCCTGTCACCGGGGTCGTTTCAATCAATGAAAATCGTTGTACCGGCTGTGGCGAGTGCGCCCTGTCCTGTCCTTACGGTGCGATCGGCTACAACGCCGAACAACACCACGCGGTCAAATGCGATTTATGTGCCGATCGCCGGGCAAAAGACCTCGGCCCCGCTTGTGCATTCGTCTGCCCGACACGCGCGATCAGTTTCGGCAACCGCGAGTCACTGCTTGAAAAGGCACAACAGGAGCAACGCCAGATCCTGGATACCGACCACTTCCTGCAACAACCGGCGACGATTTATCTGCAACGGCCGCGCGATACCACGCCGACCGGGCCGGATATTAACCCGCGCAGCACGCCGATGCTGATGAGCGATCATCAGGCCCGGCAAAGCCTGAAGACCGAGCTTGCTCGCGGCGCCTATCGGCGCTCGGATAAAAACGAGCTGCTGCGAAAGCAAGAACGAATCGTCCCCGGCGGCTGCAATATCTGCTTCAACGGTTGCCCGATCAAGTATCACCTGCGCGGTGACGAAGTGATCAATATCTATGGTAACGACGACGATCCGGTGTTCCAGGGTCGCGTTTGCCCGAAGTCGCAAATGACGCTGCAGCTCTACAACAATCCACACCGGCTGGTGACGCCGCTGAAACGCATCGGTAAACGCGGTAGCGACAAGTTCGAGCGCATCAGCTGGGATCAGGCGCTGAGCGAAATTGCGCAGAAATTGTCCGTGCTGCGGAATCGATACGGCAGTGAAGCGCTGGCGATTCAGTCGGGGTCGCGCACCGGGGTACTCAACATTATCGGTGCTTTACCACTCTTCGCCGGGTTATGGGGTACCAGCAATGTCGCTGCAACCGAACCTTATTGCGACCTGGGCAAGGGGGTCGCGCTTAACCTGACCCAGGGTACCGGCGTCATGGCAAACGTCTACACCGAGGAAGATATCGGCAGCGCCGGGGCTTACATCTATATCGGTGACAACCAGGCCGAGACCCGCCCGGTCAATTTCGGCATGGTCAACGACTGGCGCCTGCAACATGGCGCGAGCATGATCGTGGTTGATCCACGCCTGACCGCAACCGCGAGCAAGGCCGACGCCTGGCTACCGATTCGATCAGGCACCGATATGGCGCTCGGGCTGGGCCTGATTCATTACCTGTTTGAGCACGACCTGCACGACGAGGAATTCTGCGAACGCTGGATCGTCGGCTGGCGCGAATGGCGCGACTTTATCAGGAAGCAAGAGTACGACCTCGAATGGACCGAGCAAGTGACCGACCTCGACAGCGAGCAAATCGAAATGCTGGCGCAAACCATCGCCGCAGCCGACGGCTGCATGATTTTCCTGAGTCGCGGTATCAACCAGCATACCAATTCGGCGCAAACCAATCGCGTGTTCATGTTTGTCGCGGCGATGACCGGCAACTGGGGTCGCCAGGGCGGCGGCTATTTCAATGTTTCCTCCGAAATGAACTGGAATCCACCGCTGATCCCCAGTGGCCGTAAAGCCGATACACGCGCTGCGGTCGGCAAGAATCCATCTTCCTGGATGGAGGCGATGCTCGACGGCAATCCTTATCCGATAAAAGCGTTGATCACGAGTAACAATCCGCTGGCACAATGGCCCAATCAGAACCGTGCGCGCAAGGCGGTTCAGGCGCTCGACCTGGTGGTACACCTGGAGCTGTTTAAAAATGCCACTTCGCGCTTCGCCGATTATGTTTTACCGATGGCGAGCGGGATCGAAAAAGGTGGTACCACGCGTTTTGCCGAAGATCGGCGCATCGTCTGGAACGACAAGTTTATCGATCCACCCGGGGAGGCGAAGTCCGATCACTGGTTCTGGATCGAGCTGGGCAAAAAATTCGGTTTCGACGATGTATTGAAAGACGACTACAAGGATCCGCGCAAGCTCTGGGACGAAGTCCTGGTCGCCGCCACCCCAGACCTGGCCGCGGCAACCACCGAACGTTTGACCAGCCTGTCCAATCGAACGGTACGACTGCCCTACTTCGACGGAGGGCCCGGCGAAATCGACCCGGTATATGTCACCGAACTTATGCGTAGCAAGCCCGATGCAGATCTCGGCTATCCGACCCCGAGCGGGAAACTGGAATTCTGGACGCCCGAACAGGAGCGCAAGTTTGCGGCGATGGGACTGTCGGCGTTACCCGAGTTTTACACCGAGGCGGAGCAGCTCGTGACCCTGCCACATATCCGCTATGACACGATCGCCAGACCTTCGAGTTTCTTCAGTGAAGAGACCCTGGTCTACCCGGGGCGGATCGTCAACGAACAGGTCACCCGCGACGCGGCCTTCGATACCGAGCTCGTTACCGGGCGACCACCCGCGCCGCACTTTCATTCCTGGACGCATTATTTCTGGCAGGCGCAGGAGATGTGGCCTGAATTATATTGCCAGATTCACCCCCGCAAAGCAGCGACACTAGGGGTAAAAGATGGTGATGACGTTTTTGTCGAAACGGTAAATGGCAGGATTACGGTACGCGCCTGGATTCATCGCGGCATCCGTCCGAACTGTGTTTTCATTCCAATAGGGTGGGATGAGCAACAGCCTTATCACCCGAGTTCGAGTGTCAATCATTTAACCAGCGTCAGGCTCGATCCGATCTCGCAGCAGGCCAATCTGAAAACTCACCTGTGCCGGGTGGGTAAAGCCAACCACTGATTTTACGCAGACAACGCGCAGCGGTGCTCTCTTGAAAAACTACTGCACCCAGTCCCTGAGTTTAAACTTGAGGATATTTTCCCCGCTTTGCAAAAACAGGAATCCAGCCTGGCGGGTTATGGTGAGGCTGTTCGAATAAAACATCTGCAGCTGCAGCTCCAGCTCGCCGGCAAAACCCGGGCAGGCCATGCGCGTGCTGGCCAGAGGTCCCAGCGTCAGCTGATTATCCGCCACACTCGCCTGGCCCTTGAATCGATTACAGCCGGTGTTGCCTGAAAGAAAGCCCTGTTCGCCAAAATCCAGCTCGGGTAACAATTCAGGCGCTGTGGTCAGTTCAAATCCCAGTTGGCCGGCATAATCCATTAATTCGAGGTCGTTAATTCGGTCTAGTACCCATCGACGATGCTGTAAATCTGTGAGACTGGTTATGCTTATGACGCCCCGATCGTCGCAAGTACCCAGCATTTGCTGGACACGGATACTACCGTCGTAGTCCTGGCCGAAGCCATCTGCTTTCTTCGCGAACAGTTCCGCGATCAGGTTCAGGCAGACTTCTGTATAGGGTGGTTTATCCGCCACCTGTTGTTTTAGTTTCTGCCGGATCTCGGCGCTGGTATCAACCAGCCAGTAACAGCTTTTCGGATCCCCGACGCAGACCACGTTAACCTCGTGTCCGAAACTGTACAGCCCCTGCACCTGTTGCGGACCGCTCTGGCAGGCGCTGGACAGCAAACACAGGGCCAGAATTGCAATCCGGGCTTTCAATGCAGGGCCCTGCCGCAGCCGAACAGGGTCTTGCCCTGCCAGCCTATCTCGACCCGGCTGTTGAAGGTTTCACCACTCATACTGTCGCTGCATGCTTTGCCCTTGATAGTGATATTTATGCTGTTATCGCCCAGCTGCGAGGCATAACGCGTAGTACGCTGCGCCTGGTTAACTTCCGGCTCGGAATATGGGAACTCTACTTGATTTGCGCCATATTCGGTAATCAGTAGAAATCCCTCGTCAGCACTGATCTCCAGCTGCCAGGCGGGTTCCTGGCCGAGTGCACGGTAGTCGACGCCCCGCAACTTTGCCGCCTCCCAGACCGCGGCCCGGGGATTGTTTTTACAATTCTCATGCCTGACGCCCCCGATCGTAATCTCTGCGGTTTGTCCCGGCGCGAGGCCGGACGGATTGTGCGGCCGATAATAAACGTCGCCACCGGAAAAAGCGTCCGCTTCAGGTTTACGCGTCAGCGCCTGGCTAAGCTGGTAAGAAAATAAGTGGCCCTGGTCACCGTTAATGGTAACGACGATTGATTTATCTTCACCCTCGCAAATATAAAAGTAGGTTTTCACGGCGGTCGTTTGCGCTGGGACAGCCTGGTCGGTGGGTTCCGCAGCGCAGGCGTAAAACAGCAGGCAACTGCACAACGTAAGCATCCTGAACCGATAATCGCGGTTGATTAAAAGCATATGTCGATCCGCCTGGTCATGTCTCGCCGTGATCCGCTTTAAAGGATCAGCTGCGAATGCAATCCGGTAATTGTGAGCGTATTTTCTTCGCTGTTCAATGCCCGAACTTGATAACATGTTTGCTCGGGGGCAAGCATCAGCAATCCAGGATTTAACGTCCACGCAAGCGCCGCCGACAGGAAATGCTACTATTCAAGCCCGCTTATCTGAGTCTAAACTGATGCGCTATTACGATTTAGCGATACCGAACCAGCGATGATGGTTGTGCCGTCAATCGACAACGACGAGCTGACGGAACCAACCGTCACTGTGCCGAACTTTGCTGTGCTTGCGGCGACGGGTAACCGAATCCGTCGAATGGTTTTTTCGCGGCCGGGATAATCACGACCCAGGGGTAATTCATGTATTGTAACGGCATAGAAAAAGCCGCTGACTGATTTAATGGAAACGACGCACATCAACATATCGTCACCGTTCATGTTAACCCTGGGCGGGATTTTGCTGGTCGGACTGTTGTTATCGACTATCGCAAAAAGAACCTTTCTGCCGCGTGCGACCCTGTTGTTGATGTTTGGTGCGATTATCGGCACTAATGCACTCAACCTGATACCACGCCTGTTCGTCGACCGGTTCGGACTGATCGCCGAAATGACCTTGCTAGTGGTGGGTTTCCTGCTGGGTGGCAAGCTAACCAGGACCTCTTTACAAGGCCATACCGGAATGTCATTCTCGATTTCGATCTGCGCCGCGGTTTTACCGGCCATGGCCGTTTTTCTCGGCATGGTCGCGCTGGGCGTCGAGACCCCTATCGCGTTACTGCTCGGTTGTTTCGCGGCGGCTACGGCGCCCGCGGCCATTCTTGACGTGGTGCAGGAATCGGGTATAAAAAACAGATTCAGCGAGTTGCTATTATTGATCGTCGTTCTTGACGACGTCTGGGCGTTGTTACTGTTCGGTATCGGCATGGCGATCGTAACCTCGCTGAACGGGCTCGCCGGCGAAACCAGCTTTATCGGGGTTGTGGCCTGGGAACTGGGTGGCGCAGTGATAGTCGGCACAGCAATCGGCCTGCCTGCCGCCTACCTGACCGGGCGCATCAAGCAGGGCCAGCCCATGCTCAGCGAGGCGCTCGGCATCGTCCTGCTCTGCGGTGGCGTCGCGCTGTGGCTGAACGTGTCTTTTCTGATCGCGGCCATCGTCATGGGTGCCGTCGTCGCCAACCTGGCACGCCACCATGACTACCCGTTTCACGCGATCGAAGGTATCGAGTCGTTGTTCATGGTCGTATTCTTTGTGCTCGCAGGCGCATCACTGGAATTCGACGCGCTCGGCGCCATCGGCGTTGTCGGTGCGGTCTATATTTTATGCCGCACGCTAGGCAAGTACCTGGGCGCCTGGGTCGGAGGTTACCTGAGCAACTCAGGACAGGATGATCGACTTTGGATGGGCGTTGCACTGCTGCCCCAGGCCGGGGTCGCTATCGGCATGGCGCTGGTGGCATCGAACCGCTTTCCCGAGTATCGCCAGATCATGTTACCGATTGTTATCGCATCGACGATCGTGTTTGAAATTATCGGCCCGGTATTCACCCGCCTGGCAATTCAGCGAGCATACCGCGATTAGGTCCTGAATCCGGTCCGCTATGCGCTAACCAGGTCGAGCAGTAATTCAAGCGCGGTTTGCATCGTTGCCGCGCGCACTGCCTGTCGATCACCATCGAACTGATAACGCCTGGCCACCATTTGCCCGGCCGAGGCCAGCGCGATCCAGACCGTGCCCACCGGCTTGTCATCGCTACCACCCCCGGGACCGGCAACCCCGGTGACAGCGATCGAATAATCTGCCTGACTGTGACGCAACGCTCCACTCGCCATCGCGGTTGCCACCGCTTCGCTGACCGCACCATAGTCCTCGATTAGCGATGCCGGCACGGCCAACATGTCGGTCTTTGCCGCGTTGCTGTAGGTTACAAAACCACGCTCAAACCAGTCCGAGCTGCCCGCGAGATCGGTAAAGGTTTTGGCAATCAATCCGCCGGTACAGGATTCCGCGGTACAGACTTTTTGCCGATGCTTAAGTAATCGATCGGCCACCGCCTGCACTGACTTTAGGCTGTCTTTATCCATGCCGGCATTATAGCGTAACGAAAAATTCTTGACCTGCGTCAACTGAAAATTTGCTATGCATGGTTAATTGGTCGCGCGGTGATATAATCCCTGCGAACAAAATCATCAGATTGCAGACATGACCGAAACCAATAACACCGCAGCGTCCGCGGCGCTGTCCGCCGACGACAATACTCAATTCGATACCCCGTCACTGGAAGATAACAGCCTCGCCGAGCATGAACTCGAGCGCATGGATGTAATCCGCAGATTCGAAAACGGGATGTATCCTTACGAGGACAGGATTAAAAAGTCGGCGTATGAAAAAGACAAGGCCTTACTGCAGGTCGAGTTGCTCAAGGTGCAGAAATGGGTCAAGGATTCCGGCAAGAAGGTTGTGATTCTGTTTGAAGGCCGGGATGCAGCCGGTAAGGGTGGCGCGATAAAACGCTTCATGGAACACCTCAATCCGCGTGGCGCAAGAGTCGTGGCACTGGAGAAACCCACGGTAGCCGAGCAGACACAATGGTACTTCCAGCGTTACATCAATCACCTGCCCTCGGCCGGTGAAATCGTCCTGCTTGATCGTTCCTGGTATAATCGCGCGGGCGTTGAACGCGTCATGGGCTTTTGCGATCCGACCGCTTATCTTGAATTCATGCGCCAGTGCCCGGAAATCGAACGCATGCTGGTACGCTCCGGCATCCTGCTGTTCAAGTACTGGTTCTCGGTAACCCAGGATGAACAGCGCAGTAGATTCGAGTCCCGCAAAAGCGATCCGCTCAAACAATGGAAATTATCGCCCATCGACCAGGCATCGATCGACAAGTGGGACGACTATACCGAGGCCAAGGAGGCAATGTTCTTTTATACCGATACCGCCGATGCACCCTGGACGATTATTAAATCTGACGACAAGAAACGCGCGCGCCTGGAATGCATGCGGCATTTCCTGTCTTCATTGAATTACGATGACAAGGATTCCTCGACAGTAGGCCAACCCGATCCATTCATCGTCACTTCCAGTGACCATGCGATCGCCAACAGCGAACATATACTCGGCGCCAGCCTGCATCCGCAACAGCGACGCTCAAAAAAGAAAGCCTAGTTTATCGCACGACACCGGGCTTATTTAATTGACCGGCTTTCGAGTTGCGCAATGCAAACCACTCCAGCGAGGTCAAATAGAATCAAGCCTTAAGCAGCGCAGGCCGGTGACGTACAGCTGTCTCGTTATCCATATATAAGATTTAATTGACTGCCTGCATAACTACCTGCACTTTTACTTTAAGAAAAAGAGCTAACTCGATCAGTCGAAGTCACCGTCAATCACGGACCCTTGTCGCTATAAATTCTGCCAGGGATAAAATGGTCGCAGATTACTTCACTTCACGGAGATATTTTCATGAATTTACTAAACAGAATTAATAAGTCGAGCAAGTTTCTCGATGGATTCAGGGAGTACAGTTACGCGTCGCTAAGGATTGTAACTGGCTACATGTTTATGTTGCATGGTACGCAAAAGCTACTGGATTTCCCCAACGCATTCCCGCGGGGAGAACTGAGTATGTTGATGGCGGTTGGCGGTGGTATCGAGATGATTGGCGGCGCACTGATACTGGTTGGCCTGTTGACTCGACCGGCAGCATTTATCTGCAGTGGCCTGATGGCAGTTGCCTACTGGATGTTCCATGCCCCGGGAAGCAATCCGGTCTTTCCGATAATGAATGGTGGAGATCTGGCAATCTTGTATTCGTTCGTTTTTCTCTTTATTGCCTGCCGCGGTGCCGGAATCTTGAGTGTCGATTCATCCCGTTCGTAAAATTCGAATCAGGGTCCGCAAACCCGGGCATCTTTTATCCTGCAAGCAGTCACCGGAATGCGCTAACTAAACTTGACCGTTTTGGACAACAGAAGTTATCCAGTTAGTAATAATAGACCGTATCCGGGTTACGCATAATTGTCGGCCTGATCGCCATCGATGCCGGTTCAACAGTTACGCAAAGCCTTGATTGATGTCAGTAAGTCCCATTAACGATGCAATATACTTGAAGAATATTGATTCGCGGTGCACACATCGAGCACGGTAGATACATAGGGTCGTGGAGGAGTGACTTATGGATTGGATATTGATCGGAAAACTATTCTTGATTCTGTTCCTGATTGTGGGTAACGCATTTTTTGTTGGATCGGAGATCGCACTCACCTCGGCGCGACGCAGTCGTATAAATCAGTTGGCCGGGACCGGCAGCCAGTCGGCCAAGATGGTCCAGGTGCTCCACAACCAACCGGAGCGCTTTTATTCGGTCACGCAGATCGGAATTACACTGGTTTCGCTGGGATTGGGTGCCATCGGGATTGTCACGCTTAATCAAATTATGTTTCCGGGGTTCCAGCTAGCCTTTGGCCTGCTGGGTGAAAGCGAAGAAATATTAAAGTTGACCCAGACCTTCTCTTATATTTTTGCTTTCATAATCATCTCCTATTTACACGTTGTGGTGGGTGAACTGGCACCCAAGGTGCTTGCCTTCCACAAGGCAGAAGCAATGAGCCTGTCGGTCGCCAGAATCATCATTTGGCTCCATGCCATACTACGCCCGCTCATCTGGTTCATGAATCATTCCTCCAATGGTCTGTTATGGTTAATCGGGCAACGTGAGCTGACAGAGAATGGCGAACAGCATTTCTCGATAACAGGCGAGGAGATTCGCACGATACTCAGCGCCAGTGAACAGGAGGGAGTCCTTGATCCCCAGTTGACCATGATGCTTCGCGGAGTGTTCGATCTCGATGAACACACGGCGCGGGATGCCATGATCCCACGCACGGAGGTTGAAGCGATACCGCATACCGCTGTCGTTGCGGATGTGCTCACCCTGTTTAAGGAAGAATTGCGCGAGCGTTACCCGGTTTATGAAATGACAATGGACAACATTATCGGCATCGTTTCAGTGAAGCAACTGCTCAACAGCATGGCGGTCGCCGAGAAGCCGGAACTGATTGTCGATACCCTGGCTCTTCCGGTCACCGATGTAATGATGCCGGCCTATTACATCCCCGATACCATGCCGCTGAGAGCATTACTCCTGGACTTCACCAGCAACCGGCGGCAGATTGCCATCGTCCTGGATGAATATGGCGGAACCGAGGGCTTGATAACGCTGGAAGATATTCTCGAAGAGATTGTAGGCGACTACGAGGATGAATTTTCTCCAAGACACCGCCACATCAAAATGGAAGATCGTCAGCGTTACAAGATCAGCGCCGGTGTACGGGTTACGGAACTGGAGCACAAGCTGAATTATCCGTTTCCCTCCGGCGACTACGTAACCCTTGGAGGGTACATCAACCATCGCCTTGGCCGCATTGCCAGCGTTGGCGATCGAGTTCAGCTTGAGGGTGCTTGTCTCGAAGTCCTGAAAATGGACCGGCACCAGATTGTCAAGGTGCTGTTCGAGTTCCAGGAGGCCGAGGCGCCAGAGGAACCGGGTCAACCGGTGGACGAGAACCCTGTCGACCGGAACGAATGATCCCGCGCGAGGACCAAAGGGTCAGGTCTAACATTCCTGCATTTTAGAAAACCGAACAAGTTATTTGCTGGATTGTTAGACCTGAGCCCGTAGTGGTTTGCCCATTGTCGGTCATTAGCGCTTTTTTCGCTTCTATTTTCTCTTTGCCTTTGCTTTTGCCTTTTTTTGTTTCTCCTTAGGTAGTTTTTCTTTTCTGAGTTCCCCTTTGCGCTGCTTCTCTTTGCGCAATTTCTCCTTGCGCAATTTCTCCTTCTTGAGTTTCTCTTTGCGCAGCTTTTCCTTGCGCAGTTTCTCCTTCTTGAGTTTCTCTTTGCGCTGCTTCTCCTTGCGCAGTTTCTCCTTCTTGAGTTTCTCTTTGCGCTGCTTCTCTTTGCGCTGCTTCTCCTTGCGCAGTTTCTCCTTCTTGAGTTTCTCTTTGCGCTGCTTCTCCTTGCGCAATTTTTCCTTTTTGAGTTTCTCTTTGCGCTGCTTCTCCTTGCGCAGCTTCTCCTTGCGCAGTTTCTCCTTCTTGAGTTTCTCTTTGCGCTGCTTCTCTTTGCGCAATTTTTCCTTATCGCTGCTTTTGGCCTGTGCAGCTTTCTTACTAACCGCTCTTTTTGGTTTCGATGAACTGGCGGCTTTGGGTGTGCTGGATGGTGGATCGGCCAGCAATGCGGTTGCCGCTTTGATTATCATGTGGGCCCGTGCGGTCCCGAATCCGGGGACACTGGAAAGTTTTTCGACAGTACTTCCGGCTATTGCTCTGACGGTTTTAAATCCGTGCTTAGTCAGAATTTCAGCTGTTTTCGGCCCGATTCCGGGAATCTCGGTAATTGTCACATTCATTATTGGCGCCTCCTCTAAGAATTTCCCTATTTAATCCTTTTACCCGGTCAGGTTTGTTGATTTAAGTCACTCGGGAGATAATCTGGCAACGACTATATGCAGTTCTGTATTGATTATTGCGACGCGACGTGATTTCCCCTGCTCATCGTATGTTTAAACCACAGACTTACCCAGATTTACGGTTGTGGCCGATATTACTTACTGGATTTTGCTGCACTAAAGATATGCCCGTATCTTTGAGCAAGCAGCAAGGTTATTAGAAACAAGAAGCCAGCGCCTAAATGCACCCACTCTTTGTATTCTCGATATATTGAAAAATGTCGCTGTAAAACGATTGTTCTGGACAAACTATCCTGCTCAAACAAACCTAACGCTTCACCCATTTTATCTCCCAGGGGATCGATAAACATGGTTTCCCCATTATTCGAAATATAGAGCATCGGAACCCGGTTTTCGATTGCGCGCCAACGGATCATCATTTCCAGTTGCCGGGAAGCATTGGTGTAACCATACCAGGCCAGGTTACTCAAATTCACCACAAAAGACGCTCCATTGCGAACCATATTCCGGACAACAGAGTCTGAGAAAACATCAAAACAAATAGCCCCGGAAAATTGAAGCTCCTCTGACAATTTATACACTGTGAATTCAGTTCCAGGTTCAAACAAGCCGATCTGGGGGATCGTTTTCTTCAGCCATTGCCGATATGCCGGAAACTCTTTACCCCAGGGAATATACTCTCCAAATGGCATCAAGGTGATTTTCGCATAGCTTCCGCGAACTTTACCGTCAGGTCCAATCAATATCGAAAGTCCCGACTTTTGACGACCTTCCGGAGTTTCCTGTTGGTCCATTGAAGCCAGGAGGATCGCTGTATCTTCCTCACGCGCAAATCGTTCAAGATCTTCCCGGGCTGCATCTTTCTGAAAAAAGTAAAAAGGATAGGTCGATTCGGGCCAAACAACGAGTTTGGGGATTGCCGAAAGTCTGGGAAACTCATCCAGAGCTTTTTTTGAGTCCTTGAGAAGTTCAGCAACGTTCTTTTTACGATTCGAGTAGGTTAAATCGGGATTGACTGCAATGCTATTTAGCGAGAAATTAGGTTGAATAGCAGCAACTTGAAGTAATGCACCTTCTGTTAGTCGCGGATGTAACTGAGCCTCACGCGATACTCCGTATCCCAGTCCGACAAGAAGCAGGAGGCCGAAAATTCCACTCACCCTGCGAACAACGCGCAGTTCGATATTTAAACCTGATATTTTCCATCGCCACAAAAGGAGTAATAACAAATTCATTCCCATGGCGTAAAAACTGAGCCCCCATTCTCCGACAATATCTGCGACTTGTGCGATCCAGGGGATCGCCGAAAACGTGAATCCTCCGAACGACCATTGAAGCAACCGAGGATAAAATGGCTCCAGCAGTACAATAAACATCAACCGCAGGGGAATGTCCCACCACCCCCATCTTCGAACAAAAAACAGGGGTAAACCACACAGCGTAAACAGCGTTACCCCGACGATAAAGCCGTACAACAGCGCTGTAATCGCAATAGCCGCGGCCCAGGGCAGATGGCCGAAAACATGAATTGCAAAGACCATCCAGTATAAACCAATGGTGCCGAATCCAACTCCGACCCCCCAGCAGGCCAGCAGGGTATAGAAAGCTTTTTTTCCCCGGGAATCAGAGGATTGATGGATTCGATCCAGTACAACAAGAAGAGGGAAATAAGCAACCATGCCCAACAGGTTTAATCCGAATCCGGGAGCATGTAGTCCGACAGCCAGGGCAGAAACAATGATCAGGGCCCAGCAAGGCAGTCGATTGAAATAATGCAGTACTGATAAAAACATGTAACTTGTTGCCTACTTCTCACTCCAGCAATCACTTGCTGCTGTTGAGGGACGACAGGAATGGAATACTCGAGAGATCGTTATGTGCCCGCGTCGAGTATAGAAGATATAGAGGCCTCCGTCCTCAGCTAAAGGACCGCTCCGGGCACCAGGCGGCAGAGGTGTTAAGCGCAACCTTTGGGTCGGAAGCCGTCGCTTGCATGCAAAAAATGCACGCCTGCTTTATGGTACGCAAAAGCTACTGGATTTCCCGAACGCATTCCCGCGGGAACTGAATATGTTGATGGCGGTTGGCGGTGCTATCGAGATGATTGGTGGTGCACTGATATTGGTTGGCCTGTTGACTCGACTGGCAGCGTTTACCTGCAGTGGCCTGATGGCAGTTGCTTACTGGATGTTCCATGCCCCTGGGACCAATCCAGTCTTTCCCATATTGAATGGTGGAGATCTGGCAATAATGTATTCGTTCGTTTTTCTCTTTATTGCCTGCCGCGGTGCCGGGATTTTGAGTGTCGATTCATCCCGTTCGTAAAATTCGGATCAGGGTCCGGAGACCTGGGCATCTTTTCCCCCTCAGCAGACGCCGAAATGCGCTAGCCGGGCTTCCGGGGTTACCGTCCCCTTGGGAGGATACTGTCTCGACAACCGATTGGTATTCTCATTGGAACCTCGTCGCCAGGGACTACTGGGATCACAAAAGCACACCTGGATATCCGTTGCCAGAGTAAATCTCCTGTGATCCGATAACTCAGAACCACGATCCCAGATCAGTGACTTAATTGTTCGCATCGACTACCAGCAGCTCAGGAAGTTCTCGGACGGCATGACACCCAGCGAGTACCGCAAGAGGCTCGAGTCTGAAGCTGTTCAGAGTGTTGCCGACAGCTGAGGCACTAGCTGAACCCGTTTGGTAGCTGTTAAAGCCTGCGCGTCAGGCTTTCAGTATCAGAACAACGTCTACAGCTTCTTTAACCATCGCTTGAGTACGCCACCCCTGTCCCTGTGTAACTTGCCTGCTGGGGGTTCGCTGCTGCGCGGGCCCTTCAGTACCAGAAAGTGCTGCTTGCTGGTCTGTTTCTGGAAATCATGGAACAAACTCTTAATCAGGTAGCATTCTTCAAAGTATTCCGAAAAATCTGCTACCGCGTAGCGATGGTGGCGAATGCCAAAGATGAGTGTTGAGTCTGATTTCAGGCAGCTCCAGTATTTGCGAAGGCTTTCTTCCAGCGGGAAGTGAAATCCGACCGCCAGGAACGAAAACAACAGATCGATCTGCCCGATGTCACTTACTGCATCCCGGTTGATGTCGAACAGGGACAGGTTCTGCAGGCCATTGTCATTACAAAATGTCTGGGTATTTTCCATTTTGTTGTAGAAATCCCTGCCGGGATCCCAGCCGGATATATTCTCCTCATTGGTGACCTCGTTGGCATCCGCCAGAACGAAATGGACGGCGGGGTTGTCCAGCTGCCAATTGAGATAGATGGACATTCGCCCGAGTCCGCAGCCCAGGTCGAGGATGCGCGCCGGCTGCCCGATGAAGCCATTGACCGCCGCGTACTCCACTTCACATTGGCGCTTGAAGTCACTGTGTTCACGACATACCTGGCGCCTGGCAAAGTCCCAGTAGTTTTCCAGGCTGACAAAATCAGGCGTTGATTTCATGACGTGCTCTCTCACGTAGCTGAGTACAGGGAGAATAAACGCCCTTTTTGCCCAGGTCCAGCGGTCGTTTGTCGTCAGCCCCGTCACCGTCCGATGTCGCGAATTGACCCCGAATACCCTTCCAGGCTCCGGATACTTACCCGCTTCTGGCCAAAGGACGTCGCCCGTATGAGATTGTTCAGTGTCTGCTATTGAGAAAGTAACAGCACAAGGAGTGGTTTGTTCGGCTATGTGCGCTTGTATGGTGGCATGTTTTCGTTTATTGAATGCGCTAAACATTACTATCGCGGCGTATGACCTTGATCAGTGAGGCCCTATCCTCTTCTCGATAGCCTGCATCAATTGCCCGCTACGGAAGGTGTCAGGAGTAGCCTTTGGGGCGGAAGCCGTGGCTTGCATGCAAAAAATGAGCGCCTGCTTTGGAGTGAAATAGAAAAACAGGACCCGGCCCATATTCTCTGTTAAGCCGCGAAATGTAATAATCCCCGTATGGATCAAATAGAATCGAGTCTTAAGCCGCACACACCAATGATGCAGC
>Ga0265303_10000470_pt1 | contig 22785 bp, 16 predicted proteins | sample Helome_2_FD_192494 | JGI IMG/M metagenome (GOLD analysis project Ga0265303, IMG submission 192494) | Marine sediment microbial communities from subtidal zone of North Sea - Hel_20160317 (Illumina Assembly) | ecosystem: Environmental > Aquatic > Marine > Subtidal zone > Sediment ... | reverse complement strand
CTTACCAAAATTTAACTGTGCATGAGCAATAAGTTCATTTTCACCTGGCACAACCAAATGCTTTTCAAATCCGAAAGCATTACACAGCCACTCAATTGCTGCTGGAGCATCTTTGTATCTCATGGTTGGAATTATTATAGATCCGTTTTGTTTCATTTAATTTCTATTTTATTATTTTTCTTTACGCAAAATTTTCTCCATTTTACGACCTCTTGCCAATTCATCAATCAGCTTTTCCATACGTCTACATTGTCTATACAATTCAAATTCATCCTCTATTTCTTCAATTCGATAACCACAAACGACTCCTTTAATCAAGTGTGCGTTCGGATTTATTTTAGCTTTTTGAAAAAATGTTCTAAAAGTTGCTTTTTCATCAATAAGTACATTTAAAGCATCTTGATCAAAACCAGTAAACCATTTAATTACCTGGTTGAGTTCTTCCTTTGTTCTACCATTTTTCTCCAATCTATTCAGGTAAAGTGGATAAATGGATGCAAATATCATATTGGCAACCTTTTCATTTTTTTCGGCTGTGACTTTCATCTCTAAGTTATTTTATTAGTGTACTTTTAATTAGGCACAACGTTTCTGTGCATGATTCCGTTGTGGCTATGTCGCAATGGGATCATAGATTTATAAAGTTAATTATTTGTAGGAATATTTCTTCTTGTTAACCAACTTGCGGAGCCATGGATTATACACGTTGTTTACGGCGTTTTTATTTTAATCTTTTAATTTGAATTTCTGAATTCTATTCCCCAAAATATCACCAACGTAAATACTTCCTTCTTTATCTATTTGAATATCGTGATACCTCGTAACAGGACCATCGTAGTGTCCTGATCTACCAAATTGAACTTGTAATTTAGTATCTAAATCAAAGCGGAAAATATCAGAACCTTTAACGATTTTATTTTTGACAATCAAATAATCTATTCCAAATAAATGGTTGTTTTGATTATCAATTGTTACAGAGTATAACTGGTCAGTTACTTGATTTTGCCAGAGCGTAATGAAATTTCCTTTGCTGTCAAACTTTTGAATTCGATTATTTTCTCGGTCAGCAACATAGATATTTCCTTCATTATCTAAATCAATTCCGTGCGGAATTTTAAACTCTCCTTTTTTATTTCCGAATTTGCCCCATTCAAATAAATATTTTCCTTCTTTTGAAAATTTTATTACTCTACTATTTCCATATCCATCACTTACGTAAAAAGAACCATCAGCTGAAACAGCAATGTCTGTAGGCAGATTAAAATGTTCAGAATCGTTTCCTGAAACTTTTGCTTCACCTAATGTCATCAATAAATTACCATTAGCATCAAATTTGAAAACTTGATGAAGTCCACAATCCGTAACCCAAACATTATCCTGATTATCAACTTCAAGTCCGTGAGGCATTATGAATATATTTTTTCCCCAAGATTTTAATATTTCACCGCTTTTTGAATCTATCACTGAGACAGTATTTTCTTTAATGACCGGAAGATGTGAAATAGGATTAGTCTCCCAAACTCTGCCAGAACGATGAAATGCAATTATATTTCCGGAACTGTCAAGTCCCAATCCAGTAGGGCTTCCCAAAGTAAAAGTATTGGGCAAATTTGGCCAATCTTTGACTAAAGTATAAGCATCAGAATTTTTGAATACTTGTTCGGATATATTTTTATCTGAGTCCTTATAACTTAAAATCAGAACAACTACGAGCAAGAAAAGAATACTATTTATTTTTAATTCCATTTATTGGTTTAAATGACGTACAACTCGTTATATGCGTACTAATATACCTTATTATCATAAATACTTTCCGGATAAGTATACCTTTTTTAGGATAAAAGCAGATCGTGAGACAACTAACAAGATCCAGTTTGGAAAAATTCATTTCTGCTCCACGGAATTTAATTTGAAGTATCAATGCTTTTTGTATTTTTATTCAAAGTTATCTATATGCCAACCACTGAACAATGTAAAAATTGCGAAGAAACCTTTGATTCCTCTTTTGATTATTGCCCATACTGTGGCCAGGAAACGGCAGATAACCTTACTATTGGAGTCCTCTTTAGTAATACCATAGATAATTATATTTCTATAGATGCCAGATTCTTCAGGAGTTTTGGAACCCTAATGGTAAAACCCGGCGTAGTGGCCCGGAGGTTTGTAGATGGAAAACGCCTTAAATACCTGCATCCGGCGCAGTTTTACCTTTTTATTTCCGTCATTTTTTTCTTTATCTTTTCTTTTACTATCCGCAAAGCAGATAATAAAGTTTCTGAGGCAATAAAAAAAGGGATGGAACAGGAGATCAACCTCGATTCTATTCCTCTAAAACAGGATTCATTAGCGCTTGCCGAAGCTAAAAAAGTCCTGAAAAAAAGTCAGAAAACTATAGGTTTAACAGATGAAGAAATCAGGGAAATAGATTCTGTAATGGCTTCAGAACCCGAGGTAGTCAGTGTAGATTTTGGTTTTAGACGCGAGCAGTTAGACTCCCTTATTGCTGCCGGAGCGCCCTTAGACCAAAAATTTAAGGCGATGGGAATGAAGGACAATGCAGACGCTTTTACGCGCAGATTCTATACCCAAATGCTCAAGTTTTATGAACAACGGGGTGGGGGTATCCTGCAGGCATTATATGACACTATTCCTGTGGCAATGTTCCTTCTATTACCACTTTTTGCAGTGCTCTTGAAAGTATTTTATTGGAAACCGGCCATCTTTGCCCACCATCTGGTATTCAGCTTTTATTTCTTCACTTTTATATTCACCACCTTTTGTACCATTCTCCTGGTGAATAAAGTATGGGAGATTCCCAGTTGGCTGGAAATGCTCATTACCTTCTCTTTTCTTATCTACCTGATGATAGCCCTGAGAAATTTTTACAAGAGTTCCTGGATAGGTGCTTTTTTTAAAGCCGGTATTATCTCTTTCCTCTATATGCTCATTATTGTTCCCATGGCGGCAATAGGGATTGTAACGGTGGCCTTTATGCTTTATTAATTGGTGGAATAGTACTACCTGGCCATGAAAATAGCATTTACGAAAAAGAGTTTACCATTTTCCCAGAACCCCCGGAATAAGGGGTTATCTACCATATAGACAATTTGTCCTTTCCCATGTTCCTCAACACCAAAGACGAGGCTTTTACCCATTATTTTTTGCGCTTCACAACCTGCAAATCCGGCCACCGGTATTGTATCCTTTGAAATATAGGCCACCGTGCCGCTCTCCAGATAATTATAGCTGTCAATTCCCAATTTAAGGCTAAAATAGGTGTCTTTATATCCAAAGGCCATGGGGTGTGTAGCGTCTACCCTTGTTTTAAAGATGGCACCGGTAATGTCATTCTTCATTTTCTCACGGGCGAGGTTCTCATGTGATGCCATTGTAATTTCTACACTATCTTTTTGCTTTTTCTTTGCTGAAATATTAAAAACATCTTCTTTGTCCAGTGTAGCTATGGAATTACCCATAGCAATAAGTCTTCCCCCCTGGCTTAACCACTCTTTTAATCGGCTGAGAATACTGGTATCCATAAATTTTTCATAACCATTACCTCCCGGAAGAATTAATACCTGGTAATTAGTAAGATCTACGTCACCAATATAATTCCCGTCTAAAACCGTAAGCGGATATTGCAATTGTTGTTCAAAGAAATGCCATATCTCGCCAAAACGCAATGTAGAGGTCGGCTCACCCGAAAGCACAGCGATTTTCACAGCAGGGATCATTTTTACATACTTTGAACCCAGGTCTTTTCCGTCATCTACAAAACCACTGTTCACAGAAGTAAGTGATTTATCATATTTTTTAGCAGCCTCAAGCAGTATTGTAGTAAAATTTGTTGTTCTGTCATTATCTGCTTTGGTAATGATCAGGCTTCCTCTTTCATAACGGTTACCTTCCAGCATAAAAGGTTTTTGAGCCTGTCTGACCCTGATATTCTTTTTGAGTAATTCAGCTAAAAACCTGGCATCGTCCATTCCGTTCCAATCAGTAAGGAAAGCATAGGCATCAGTTGTCAAAGTCACTTTTTTTACCGTTGATTCTGCTTTGGGCGTTCCGTTTACCAAAGTTTCAGAAGCAATGGCATTTAATCCGTAAGCATAGGGTAAGGACCAGGCCGTTATATCATAGGTAAGTGAATCACTTAATCTTGCATTGGGTTCAAAAAGTACTTTTACCAGCGTTCCCCTGATCTGATTGGTAGAAATAATAAGGCTCTCAGAATTGGTTTTTAAGCTCCCTGACTTACCTGTATTATAGTTAAAGCCCTTTACCATAGCACCTGTTCCGTAACTATAAGTTAACTGGTGCTGATCCAGGAGTTTGGTAAGTGATTTTAAATGATCTTCCTGCCCGTTAAGAACAAAACTCTTGTATTTGTAAATTTTTGGCAAGTAAAATCTTTTGAACTCTTCATTTAATTTAGCCACATTCTCAGAGGCAACTTCCACGGTTGATAATCCCGTACTAAGATGATGGGCAATCCTGTCTTTTAAAGTCAGCGTATCTCCATTTGCTGTCAGAACCCCAAGACCGGCGCGGCCACTGCCTCCCTGCTCATAGGTCATCCCAATAGCTCCGTTATATGTGGGATAAGTGTCCCCATAACTGGGGTAAAACAGATCAAAGCGCTCTTTTGTAAAGTATAACCAGCCGTTAGTGTCAAAGTATTTGGCATGGTTCTTACCCATGGTCACCTGAAAATCGCGCTGAAAATCTGTAATAACTTCATGAAAGGGTTCCGAAGCCGGGGCAAAAAAATAAGGGCTATCTACACCTTGTTCATGGAAATCTACATGGATATGAGGTAGCCACTTATTATAAAATTTTATCCTTTGCCGGCTTTCCAACTGGGTAAGCCAGGCCCAGTCACGATTTAAATCGAACATATAATGGTTGCTTCGTCCGCTCCACCATCCTTCATGATGTTCCTTGCTGTTAGGATCTGCCTGAAGCGTAGAATTTTTATATTGATTGTACCAGTTCACATACCTGTCTCTCCCATCGGGATTAATACAAGGGTCTATAATTACCACTGTATTTTCCAGATAAACTTGTTTACTCGTTAATAATTCATAAATGGTTTGCATAGATGCCTCAGTACTCACGCTCTCGTTTCCATGAACATTATAGCTAAGCCATACAATAGCTTTTGTGGAAGAACCTTCACCTTTTGTGCTTTTAAGATGCTCTGTACGGATTTCCTCCAGTTTTTGCATATTTCCCGGTGTAGAAACATAGACCAGGAGCAGGGACCTTCCTTCATTGGTTTTACCATATTCATTTAGTTGAACACGGTCTTTGGCCACATTGGAAAGATATTGGTAATAGTCTACAACCTGATGGTGAAGTGTGAATCTGGACCCAAGTTCATATCCAAGGAATTCAGAAGGCGATTTTATTTCCTGTGCACTTAAATTGCAGGTAATTAACAGGAATAAGGTGAGTAAAATTCGCTTCATTAACCGGTTTTTAAATTAGGACGCTAAAGCTAAGGATTATTCAGGAAACCCCCTTTTAAGTTCGGTGTTTTTCGCTTAGCGGTCGCCAAGGCGCATGCCTGTGAAGGAATTGATTCTCCATTTCTATGTTGTTAAAACATCTTAACGTATTTTTGGGAAGAGTAAAACCCGAGAATTTTATCTTTGATCGGATTATAGAAGTTTCTATGGAAGTAGCCTGTATACCATTTAAAAAAACCGGATATTTTTCTTCACTTATTTCCGACTATCTGGACGAAAACAAGAAGCTAAAACCCTTTTACAATAGATTTCCTGAAATTGAAGAATTTAAGGCACAAATAAACGAAAAGTCTGAAACCTACACTCATGCAAACAGGAAAATACTAAACCAGACAATTCAAAAACAATACCTGGGTGTAAAAGCATCAAAAGCTACTTTGTCTAATATTTCAGCTTTGACAAATAAGGATACTTTTACGGTTGTTACGGGGCATCAACTGAATATATTTACCGGTCCGTTGTACTTTATATACAAAATAATAACCACCATAAATCTTGCAAAAACTTTAAAAAAAAGCTATCCAAAAAATAGTTTTGTACCAGTATATTGGATGGCCACAGAAGACCATGATTTTGATGAGATCAATTATTTTAACTTAAACAGTAAAAAGATTCAGTGGAACCGGGATTCCAGCGGTGCAGTTGGCAGATTAAGCACTGAGGGACTTGAAGCTGTATTTGATGCCTTTTCCAAAGAACTGGGCCATACAACCAAGGCCAGGGACTTAATTAGTCTTTTTAAAAATGCCTATCTGGAACATAAATCATTAGCTGAAGCCACCAGATACCTGGCCAATCACCTTTTTGGAGAATATGGATTAGTGATTGTGGATGGCGATGAAGTTGAATTAAAAAAATTGCTAATACCCTATATTAAGAAGGATATCTTTGATAGCCTGTCTTATAATGAGGTAAACAAGACTATCACAGCTTTGGGATCTATATCACCTGCATACAAAATCCAGGTAAACCCGAGAGAGATCAATTATTTTTATTTAAAGGATGGCTTACGCGAAAGGCTGGTGGAGAAAGAAGGGGTTATTCATGTCAACAATACAGAGATTAATTTTTCTAAAGATGAATTACTTCAGGAAATTGAGGAGTATCCCGATAGATTCTCACCTAATGTAGTAACCAGGCCATTGTATCAGGAAGTAGTACTTCCAAACCTCTGCTATATTGGAGGCGGCGGGGAATTAGCCTATTGGCTTGAATTTAAATCGTCTTTTGACGCTATGAAAGTGTCTTTTCCAATCTTGCTATTGCGTAATTCGGTCCTATTAATATCTGAAAAGGAAGCTAAAAAAATACAAAACCTCGGTCTCAAACCTGCAGATCTGTTTTTAAATCAGAATGGGCTTATTAATAAAAAGATAAGGGAAATTTCCAATATTGATATCGATTTTTCTAACCAAAAGGAGCATCTGAAACATCAGTTTGAAGCTTTATATCCGTTGGCTGAAAAAACAGACAAATCCTTTCTTGGTGCTGTGAAAGCTCAGGAAGTAAAGCAATTAAACGGACTCAATAGACTGGAAAAGCGCTTATTGAAGGCCCAGAAAATAAAACTAAAAGATCAGGTAATTCGAATGACCGCCCTTCAGAATCAATTGTTCCCCAATAAATCGCTACAGGAGCGATCCTTAAATTTTTCTGAACTTTATATGGAAATGGGTGACAAACTTATCCCTTTTTTAATAAATGCCTTGAAACCACTACATCAGGAATTTCTTGTGTTAAAATACTAGGCCAATAAATGGCATAGATTTCTTTTCCATAGTACTTTTACTAAAAATCAACCTCATGCATAATGTAGATATAGGATTAGTAGAAATGACCCTGGATGTCATGAAATATGCTATCAATAGAATAACCAATGAATCACCGGAACTGGGAGCACCCCGTAAAGAGGAGGAATTAAAGAGTATGGTAGGGGAGACCATAACACCGTTGGGCATAGGTGGTGAAAAAGCCTTTCATCTTTTTCGCGATGTCCTGGTTAAAGCAACCGTTCCAATAGATCATCCAAGACATTTGGCTTTTGTTCCTGCAGCACCTACCCGGGCGGCTGTTATGTTTGACCTGGTTACTTCGGCATCCAGTATACATGGAGCGTATTGGATGGAGGGTGCCGGAGGTATTTTTTGTGAGAATGAGGCAATGAAATGGCTCGTATCTCTTACCGGTATGCCCAAAGGTGCTTTTGGCGTTTTTACAAGTGGTGGTACTGCGGCAAATTTATCTTCCATGGTAACCGCAAGAGAATATTGGAGGGAAAACGAGTTAAATCTGAATAAAAAAGGCTGCATAATTACTTCGGTAGGGGCTCACTCTTCTATCAAGGCCATGGCAAAAGTTATTGATGCCGATGTACTATTGGTGGAAACAGATGATCTGATGACGGCTGAAGCCTTACAGGAAAAAATGAATTCATTGGATAAAAATACGATGGAACGGGTTTTTGCTGTAGTAGCCACCGGTGGTACAACCAATGCCGGTATTGTAGATGATCTCGAGGGAATTGCAGCTATTTGTAAGGAACTTAATCTTTGGTTTCATGTAGATGCTGCCTATGGCGGAGGTGCCCTGGCGGCAGATTCTGTAAGGCATTTGTTCAAAGGAATTGAAAAAGCAGATAGCATTACTATTGATCCGCACAAATGGCTATTCTCACCTTATGATTGCGGGGCTGTTATCTATAGAAATCCTGAATTGGCGAAAACAGCACATTCGCAGGAGGGCTCGTACCTTGATATAATAAAAGATCCAGGAGCTCATGGATTTAATCCGTCGGATTACCAGATACAGTTAACAAGAAGGTTACGTGGTTTGCCTTTGTGGTATTCCCTTGCCACTCATGGAACCAATAAATATAAATGGGCTGTGGAGCGAGGCATTGAACTGGCAAATTTAGCAGGGGAACTAATTTCTTCACGGCCGGATTTAGAATTGATAAGACCTCCAAGCCTCTCGTGCGTCCTATTCAGGCGTAAGGGTTGGTCTGAAGATGATTATAAAAACTGGACCTATACCAATCATCGCGAGGGTCTGGCTCTGGTGACACCCAGTAAATGGAAGACAAAAAAAGGTTTTGAAACCGTAGCCCGTTTTTGTTTTATTAATCCGGATACTACGGAAGATGATATTAAAATTATTCTGGATACGATGAATTAAGCAGAAGCAGGTGTTAAGGGACAAGGAATTCTCCATTCCAAAGTTCATTACGGTTGGAAAACCGAACCCGTATATGCTCTGGCCGTTCTAATTTCAGGTATTCTATTTTAAAAGGAGTAATTTCAACCACACAGAAATGGTTTTCCTCATTCAGGTATTCAAGTGGTGCAGTATCTTTAAGTGGTGTTCCTGGCGCCAGAGCCGTGGTGTATTCCTTTCGTGATTGCTCAGGAATATCTTGCCCGTGTTCTTCTTCTTTTGCCTTTCCTTTAATAATGGTTGCTAAGCCTTCAATTTTGATCTGCAATAGTTTTTCGGGATCATAAAATAATAACCCTACCTTTTTATTTTCCTTTATATGAATTATTTTTTTTGATCGAAAATCCGTGTAGAAGGAACATTTAAGTTCCTCGGAAAAATCCCTTAAGACTACAGTTCGTAGTCTTACAAAATGGTCTAAACCTACTGTTCCCAGAGTGAAGTAGCGAAAAGGATGATTCTTCTGAGTGCTCCCTTTTTTTAATTCATCCTTTATTTCTTTAAAAATCTGATCTGTATTTCCTGTGGGTTTCATTAGTATAAAGGTAAAAAAATAAAAAATGAGGTAGGGTATTTTTAAAGAAGATTGTTATATATATAAATTGCTATGAAAAAGTAAATTTTTTATAGATAAAATTGTGTCATAACAAGTTCATGTGTTTAGGTTGGTTTTTGATTTGAAAAGCCCTGACGATCGTCGTCGGGGCTTTTTCTTTTATTTTGAATCATACAATCTTTTATATATAATTATTAATAGAAGGGTAGTTGTGAGTCATTGTTAATTTGATATACGACATATTATGGTTTATATAGCTCATACTACTAATGCTATTTAAATCATATTAGTCATGTATTGAAAGAAAATTCTCTTATTTCACCTTGTATTCCAGTCGCATGGTAATAGACGCGGTCTTCTTTTTAGAAGAGGTATTATAAGCTCCGCCCCAACTGTAATCCTCATCAGAATTTTGTCCGGTAATTTGAAAAACACCCATCCGGGCTGAAATCAGATCTCCTAAAGCACCCCCGGAATTATCAGCTATTTTCTCGGCACGAATTCGGGCATCCTCTGTGGCCTTCGATATCATTTTAATTTTAAGATCTGATAATTTGGTGTAATAATAACGAGGAGGAGAGGAATTAAACTGCACGCCTTTATTTAGAAGTTCCGTTATCTCTCGCGATACTTTTTCCACCAGTACTACATCATTAGATTCTATTTGTATAGATTGAGCTAACTCATACCCCCGGAAGATAGTACCTACAAAATTTCCGTTTTCGTATTTATTGTCGCGTTGTTCAATAGTCTGTACAGAATTAAAAATTATGTTGTCTTCTTTTATTCCTTTAGATACCAGATAATTTTTTACTATTTCCTTATCGTTGTTCAATTGTTCAAAAGCAGTTTTTAAAACTGTATTAAAGGCAACAAAACGCCCTTCCCATACAATAAGGTCTGATGTAAAGTTCTCATTTCCAAGACCCGTAATGGAAATCACCCTGTTAGGATTTGATCTTTCTACATAGGCGTTGCCCAAAAAGTAGGCAGCTATGACTATAGCGAGTGCAAAAATTACGGCATTTAAATGTTTCATTCTGAAAGCGTTAATAAAGATGTTATAAATATACCCAAAACTTGTATTTGAAAATGCCTTGAATTACTATTTTTGCCCATGCAAAACAACGTCCTCATTTTAGATTTTGGTTCCCAATATACCCAACTTATTGCCAGAAGGGTAAGAGAACTTAATATTTTCTGCGAAATTAAGCCTTATAATCACCTTCCAGAAGACCTCTCAGACTACAAAGCAGTAATCCTTTCCGGTTCTCCCTTCTCTGTAAGGGCAGATGATGCCCCGCACCCGGATCTATCTCAGATAAAGGGCAAGAAACCATTGCTGGCCATTTGTTACGGGGCACAATACCTGGCTCATTTTCATGGAGGAAATGTTGCACCATCCAATACTCGTGAATATGGCCGTGCGAAGCTTACAGGAATTGATGGAGATGAACCGTTTTTCTATGAAATACGAGAAGGTTCACAGGTCTGGATGAGCCATAGTGATACTATTAAACAACTACCGGAAAATGCTGTAAAGCTCGCTAGTACAAATGATGTGCAAAATGCGGCCTTTAGGATAAAGGACGAATTAACCTACGGAATTCAATTTCACCCCGAGGTGTACCATACCAAACAAGGGAAACTGATTTTAGAAAATTTTTTGATACACATTGCGGGTTTACAACAAACCTGGACCCCGGATGCATTTGTTGAAACTACAGTAGCAGGGCTAAAGACAAAAATAGGTAGTGAAAAGGTTATCCTTGGACTTTCAGGAGGCGTGGATTCTACAGTTGCAGCCGTTTTATTGCACAGAGCAATAGGAGATCATCTGCATTGTATTTTTGTTAATAACGGATTGCTCAGAAAAAATGAATTTCAGGAAGTATTGGATCAGTATGAGCATATGGGTCTTAATGTAAAAGGGGTTGATGCTTCGGCACGCTTTTTGAATGCCCTGGAAGGGGAAGATGATCCTGAAAAGAAAAGAAAAATTATTGGAGGGGTTTTCATAGATGTTTTTGATGATGAATCACATAAGGTTGAAGATGCTAAATGGCTTGCGCAGGGCACTATCTATCCCGATGTGATTGAGTCGGTATCGGCAACAGGAGGGCCTTCAGCTACTATTAAGAGCCATCATAATGTAGGTGGATTGCCCGATTTTATGAAACTTAAAGTGGTAGAGCCCTTGAAAATGTTGTTTAAGGATGAAGTGAGAAGAGTAGGGGCCACACTTGGCATAGAAGATGAACGTTTGGGTCGTCATCCGTTTCCAGGGCCTGGCTTGGCAATACGTATACTGGGAGATGTAACAGAAGAAAAAGTAAATATTTTGCAAGAGGTAGATGCAATATTTATTAATGGTTTAAAGGAATGGGGGCTTTATAATGAGGTTTGGCAGGCCGGAGCTATGCTTTTGCCCGTAAATAGTGTAGGGGTAATGGGAGATGAACGAACTTATGAAAAATGTGTAGCTTTACGGGCCGTTGAAAGTACAGATGGGATGACGGCAGATTGGGTTAATTTACCCTACGAATTTTTGCAAAAGACCTCCAATGAAATAATAAATAAAGTTCCCGGAGTAAATAGAGTGGTATACGATATCTCTTCAAAACCCCCGGCAACTATAGAATGGGAATAAAACCTACAAACATGTCTATAAGATTTTTAATTACAACTGCTGCGATTATACTGTTTTCATACCAGGCCATGGCACAACAGTTTAGCTCGCATGCAGTTAAAACTGGAGAAACAGTTTACAGTATTGCAAGGCAATACAAGGTAGATCCCGCAGATATCCTTAAGTACAATAGAGAAATTGCAGAGGGTGATGTACTTAAACCCAATACAATACTCGTCATCCCGTTGGGAGCAAAAATGCAAAGTGTACAGGATTCAATTGCTTTGCAAAAAAAGAAGTTAGAGGAAGAGCAGGCGACACCTATATCGTTTCGTACGCACAAGGTGAAAAAAAGAGAAACAATTTTTGGCATTGCTCAACGGTACAATGTCTCAGAAGAGGAAATTAAACGCTACAATACACAATTGTATGCGAGACAATTGAAAAAGGGAATGCGCTTAAAAATTCCTGAGTACCCAAAAATTGAAGTTACAAGTGACAGCATTAATGTTGATGATTTTGAAACCTATACCGTATTGCCCAAAGAGACAAGATGGAGTATAGCCAATAAATACGGAATTACAATAGATAGTATGCTTGCGTTAAATCCTGATTTATCTGTAAATACCAGTTATCTGGCCGAGGGGCAACAGTTAAAGCTTCCTAAAATTGCCGGCAGTAGTATTGAGGATCAAAATGTTCAATTGTATATTTCTTATACCGTCCCACCCAAAAAAACCTTGTATAGCCTTTCACAGGAATATAAAATAAGTTCACAGGATATTGTAAGACTAAATCCGGAAATTGGTGAGCGCGGTGGTTTAAAAGAAGGTATGGTAATACGGTTACCTGAAATGAAAATTGCGGAGAATGAGGTTAATACTGATAATTATATTTTTTATGAGGTTAAACCCAAACAAACAGTATACTCCTTAACTCGGAATTTAGGGATTGATTATAAAGAAATGCTTGACCTCAATCCGGATCTTTCTAAAGGCCTGAAATCCGGTATGGTTTTAAAACTCCCAAAAGAGAAGACGGGTAACTTAGAAGTAAAGAATTCATTGATTCTGGATAAGATAAACCTGGTGGATAGTGTAAATTCAGTGAACAAACCTAAACTGATTTACCTGCTGCCTTTTCGAACGGATAAAATTGACCTTGGTGATGTTGAAAGCGCCACGGACGCAATTTCGCGAAGTAATGCCATAAGCTATAGTCTTGGTTTATATAGCGGTGCACTGATTGCTCTTGATTCTATTTCAGACCTGGGAATTTCTGTCGATGTAAAAACATTTGATACCCAATTAAACCCCGATAAAACAAGACAAATACTGCAGGGCGAAGACCTGGAAGGAGTTAATGCCATAATAGGACCATTGCAATTGAATTCCCTGAAGGAAGTAGCCGTCAGTGCGGCAAATGCTGAGGTGCCGGTAATAGCACCCTTAGCCTCTACCAGTGATTTTGAACTGGAAAATGTTTTCTTTTCTATCCCGTCTGATCAGGTCTTGCGAGATAGGATGCTTGGTTTTATTGAAGAAACCATTACGGATGAGAATATTATAGTAATATCCGATGCAAAGAACAAGGCTGTTAGTGAACAGATAAAGGAAAAGTTTCCTATAGCCCAATCCGTAGAGCTTCAGGAAGATGAAGAAAATATTTCTTTGGATATAGAGGTATTTGCCGGTCTTCTTTCCCTTGAAGCCGAGAATTGGGTTTTTGTAGAGACCGATAATTTTAAAGTGGTTTCCAGTGTAAGTTCCATCCTTAATTCATCTAATTCAGATACTACCAAAGTACGGATGTTTACTACAAATAAGAATAAGGCATTCGAAAATGATGTCATATCAGGGGCACATTTGTCTAACCTTAATTTTACATACCCTAGTGTATATAAAGAAACGAATAATAACGCTTTTGTGAGAAGATACAGAAGACGTTTTGGGGCAGATCCCGACCGGTATGCAGTCCGCGGCTTTGATCTTACCTTTGACCTTCTTTTAAAATTGGCCTATAAACTTAATTTGTTTGAGGCCTCCAATATAGTTGGCATTACAGAGTATTGCGGGAATAAATTTGATTACAATAATGAACTATCTTCCGGATATTACAATATGGCTTCCTATATAATGATGTACCAGGAAATGCGAATAACCCAGGTAAAACCAGAACAATGACCTCAAAAGTAACTTATACAGGAGAATTACGGACTAATTGTGTTCACCTTCGCTCAGGAAATGAATTCATTACAGATGCACCCATTGATAATAATGGGCTGGGACAAGCCTTTTCGCCTACAGATACAGTTGCTACCGGCCTGGCCAGTTGTATGCTTACCATGATGGGTATTAAGGCCGGAGATTCGGAGGTTGATCTCAAAAATTCTTTCGCTGTGGTCACCAAACATATGGCGGCAGATCCCCGGAGGATAGCGCAGATTGATATAGAATTACATCTGCCGTCCACAATTACTGAAAAGCAAAAAAAGATTCTGGAGCATACCGCAAGAACCTGCCCGGTAATTTTTAGTCTTCATCCGGATATTAAAAAAGAAATAGTATTTCATTGGGATCTCTAAGATTCATATTCGGCCTTTTTGTATTTCTGTTTTGGACTATGTCTTCCGCACAGGAGGAAGAGGCAATTCTTTGGAATACCAAACAAAGATTGAGCTGGGCAAATTTCAAAGCCGAACCCCCTAAGAATACAGAAATTGCTGCCACAACGGCAAGTGGGTTGAACTATCAATTTTCCACAACTGAAGAAAATGGAAAATATGAACTGGATTACATAGTTAGTACATTCTTCTATCCAAATAGATCATGGTATCAGGCAAATATTTGCGATGAGGTAATTCTAAGCCATGAGCAGTTGCATTTTGACATTTCTGAATTGTATGCCAGGAAAATGCGCAAAATTATGGACAATACAACGTTTACAAAAAATGTTAAGGCCGAGGTAAAGGCCATCTATCGTCAAATAAATAAGGAGCTTGCAGAATTTCAGCAGGTATATGATCGTGAGACTAACTACTCTCGTAACATTGAGCAACAACTATCCTGGAATAAGAAAATAAAAGAGGCATTGGCAAATTAGAATTTGGAATTCAGATTTCACATCAGATTAAACATCACAAATTGTCACTCCCTCTTTTAGTGCGGCAATTTTGTCTTCCCAACTTGGAATAAATTCCTGGGCCACATGACCTTTAAATCCTGTTTCAACAATGGCCTTCATTATTGCCGGATAATACAACTCTTGTGTTTCATTAATTTCATGCCTACCTGGATTTCCACCGGTATGATAATGGCCAAAATACTCATGATTATCCCTGATCGTCCTGATAATATCTCCCTCCATAATCTGCATGTGGTAAATATCATAAAGCAACTTGAAGTTCTCGGAGTTCAATTCATTACATAGGGCCACTCCCCATTCTACATGATCACACATATAATCTTTGTGGTCTACCTTGGAGTTGAGCAATTCCATCTGAATAACCACGCCATGTTTTTCGGCAATTGGTATAATTTGCTTTAAACCATCTACACAGTTCTTAAGGCCAATGCTGTCATCCATTCCTCTTCTGTTTCCACTAAAGCATATTAGGTTAGTATAGCCGGCCTCAGCCACTTTAGGAATCATTTGTAAATAATCTTTAACCAGTTCTTCGTGCAGTTGAGGATCGTTCCAGCCTTTTTCAATTCCAAAACCTGCACCCCAACACATAGATGCGTGAATGCCGTACTTTTTCATTAATGGCCAATCATCCGGACCAGTTAAATCCATAGCTGTAATGCCCAATTCATTAAGGTTTTGGAGAAAATCCTCCATAGGAATCTTGCTATAGCACCAGCGACATACGCTGTGGTTAATATTTCCTTTGAACTTATTGTCCTGATCTTTTTGATTGCCTATTGCAGTTGCTTTCGAAGTGGTTAATAAACCGGCTGTGGCTGCTACTGAAGAGCCAATAAATGTTCTGCGTTTCATCTTCTATACTTTTAAGCTTTTTAAAGATAATTTATTTAGATTTAAAAATGGAATATATTTCCGACAGGAAGAAGCTGTTAGAACTGGCGTATTCCAAAATGCCATATGGCGAGTTTAAAGAGCCTTACTTCATAGATCTTCCCTAAGCATATTTGGTCTGGTTCCAGAGAAATGGTTTTCCAAAGGGCAAACTCGGGGAGCATATGAGGGCTATTCTTGAGGTAAAAATGAATGGTTTGGAAGGCCTGATTAGAAAAATTAGGGAAGAATTTCCTATGGATACCCAATAATTTCTAGTTGCATTTTGTACCTTTGAATCCCGTAATATAGAAGTGCGATATGCCAGATACTAAATATGTTTTCGTTACGGGAGGTGTAACTTCTTCACTTGGAAAAGGAATCATTGCAGCTTCCTTAGCTAAACTTCTGCAGGCAAGAGGTTATAAAACAACCATACAAAAACTAGATCCTTATATCAATGTGGATCCTGGTACCCTTAACCCATATGAACATGGGGAGTGCTATGTTACCGATGACGGTGCTGAAACCGATCTGGATCTTGGGCATTATGAACGATTTTTAAATGTAAAAACATCACAGGCCAATAATGTAACCACAGGCAGAATTTACCAGAGTGTCATTGAAAAAGAGCGCCGCGGGGAGTTTTTAGGTAAAACAGTGCAGGTAGTTCCGCATATTACTAACGAGATAAAGGAGCGAATTCAAATACTTGGCAATAGTGGTGAATACGATATTGTCATTACTGAAATTGGGGGAACGGTCGGGGATATAGAATCTCTGCCCTACATAGAAGCAGTAAGACAATTACTTTGGGAACTGGGCGATAACAATGGCATTGCAGTACATCTTACTTTGGTCCCATATCTTTCTGCCGCCGGGGAGTTAAAAACCAAACCAACACAGCATTCTGTAAAAACCTTGATGGAGAGTGGAATTAAGGCAGATATACTGGTGTGCAGGACGGAACATGAATTATCTGATGACATCAAACAAAAACTGGCCTTGTTCTGCAATGTAAAGAAAGAGGCCGTCATACAATCAATAGACGCATCAACCATATATGATGTGCCGGTGATGATGCAGGATGAAGGTTTAGATACAGTGGCCCTTCAGAAACTTGACTTACCCGATACTACGAAGCCAGATCTGGATCAATGGAATGAATTTCTGGACAGGCATAAACACCCTAAGTCTGAGGTGACTATCGGGCTTATTGGTAAATATGTTGAATTGCAGGATTCATATAAATCCATTCTGGAATCATTCATTCATGCAGGTGCCATAAATGAGGTCAAAGTAAATGTCAGGTCTATTCACTCTGAATTTATCACGGCCCAGAACTTTGAAGAGAAGATGAAAGGCCTTCAGGGTATTCTTGTTGCTCCGGGTTTTGGAGAGCGAGGCATTGAAGGCAAAATTAAAGCGGTGCGTTATGCAAGAGAGAATGATATTCCTTTTTTAGGGATATGTCTGGGAATGCAGATGGCTGTAATTGAATTTGCAAGAAATATATTGAAGTTAAAAGATGCCAATTCTACTGAAATGGATGAGTATACAGATCATCCTGTAATTAGCTTAATGGAAGAGCAAAAGTCCATCACCAATAAAGGGGGAACAATGCGTCTCGGGGCTTGGGATTGCCAAATAAAGGAAGGAACGCTTGCACATAAAGCATACCATGGCAGAACTGCTATTTCTGAGAGACATCGACATCGTTATGAATTTAATAATGATTACAAGGAGGAATTTGAAAAAGCGGGCATGTTGGCCTCAGGTATAAATACAAATACCGGTTTGGTTGAAATAATAGAATTGCCCTCTCATCCATGGTTTCTTGGCGTACAATATCATCCGGAATATAAAAGTACTGTAGCCAATCCGCATCCACTTTTTGTAGGCTTTGTGAAGGCCGTATTGTTGCACAAAAGACAACAAACTAATGCCAGTTTGGCATAAACTCCACAATTGGATATATATTTGCAAACCATTTGGGACTATCCGTTCGTAGGCACGAGCCAAATTTATAGCGGAATTGTATTTAAATTATATTAAATGGAAGAAAAGAAACTCGACATAAATTCCATTATCGGCTTTATACTGATATTTGGGATTCTCATTTTTTGGTTTTACCAAAATCAACCTACACCAGAGGAACTGGAGGCTCAAAAAGCGGAACAGGCTAAAGTGGAGTCTCAGGTAGTTGAGGAGGAACCCAGCGTTCCACAGCCAGTTTTGGAGGAAGCAAAAATTGATTTACAAGACTCTGTTGCAATTGCCGATTACAAAAGTGCCATAGGTGGTTTCGGATTTACTTCGGCAAAGGAAGGCACAACAATTCTTGAAAATGAAGTGCTTTTTTTGGAAGTAAGCAATAAAGGAGGCCAGATAATTGAGGCCAGGATGAAGAAATTTGTCACCTTCGATTCAATACCTATTTATTTGGTTAAAGAAGGAAACGCCTCTTTTGGGATTAATTTTTCAACAAGGGACAATCGGGTATTAGATTCAAAGGATCTGTTTTTTGAACCATCAATTTCAAAAAATGGAGACAATCAGGTCCTTTCAATGAAGGCTAAAGTTGCTTCGGATCAGTTTCTGGAATTTCGTTATGAAATGAAACCTAACGAATACCTGGTAGATTATACAGTGCGTTCTCAAGGTTTAAGCCAAGTAATAAATGATGCCCAGCCAATTAATCTTAATTGGAAACTACGGGGTATCAGGCATAATAAGAGTATCCAATATGAAAATAGATACACAAGACTTACTTATAAACATGAAGAGGATAAAATAAGCAAACTATCTGAGAGCAGTGATGACGAAGAAATTGAAAATAATGTTAGCTGGCTTTCTTACAGGCAACATTTTTTTAGTTCTATTCTTGCAACAAAAACTCCTTTTGAATCTGTTACCTTAAACTCAAAGAATTTAGTGGAGGAGGAAAGTAAAGAAGCCCAGGTAACTAAGGAATTCGCTACAACTGCACCTTTAAAAATGGAAGGTGGTGAACTTTCTTATAATATGAATTGGTATTATGGGCCAACAGACATAGAAGTATTGTCTAAATATAAGGAATTGGGACTGGCGGATTCTATTCCGTACGGCTGGGGAATATTTGGTTGGATTAACAGATTTGTGTTTACCCCGTTTTATGGATTTTTGAGTTCTTTTTTACCATTTGGTATTGCCATTGTGGTCATGACAATTCTGGTAAGATTGGCAATGTCTCCTGTCACCTATAAGTCGTATTTATCTCAGGCTAAAATGAAGGTGTTAAAACCTGAAATTACTGAGCTCACTGAAAAATATAAAGACAATGCGATGAAGAAGCAGCAGGAAACAATGAAGCTGTACAATAAGGCAGGCGTGAGTCCTATGAGTGGTTGTATTCCGGCATTATTGCAATTGCCCATTTTCTATGCATTATTTATGTTTTTCCCTACATCTTTTGCATTACGACAGAAATCTTTTCTCTGGGCAAGTGATTTATCTTCCTATGACACTATAGCGGAATTACCATTTACCATTCCTTTTTATGGAGATCATGTGAGTTTATTTCCAATATTGGCGTCAGTGGCTATTTTCTTTTATATGATGATGACCACAGGGCAGAATATGCAAACGCAACCGGGAATGCCAAATATGAAATTTATCATGTATCTGTCGCCCCTGATGATGCTGTTCTTCTTTAATAATTATGCAAGTGGCTTGAGTTTGTATTATTTTGTGTCCAACCTTATTACCATCTTTATCATGTTAGCTATAAAGAAATTTATTTTGGATGAGGACAAAATACACGCTCAGATACAAGAGAATAAAAAGAAACCGAAAAAGGAAAATAAGTTTCAGCGTAAAATGAGGGAGATGATGGAGCAAGCCGAACAACAGAAAAAGAATAAGTAAATTAAACTTGTTATAAATAAAAAAAGCCCTGACACTTGTGTCGGGGCTTCTAGCTTTAAGTAGGTTTAGTTTGATAAGATTTGGGACTTCAAAGATGCACTATAGTTCTTCTAAAAAAAAAGAATAGTTGTAAAGGCTCATTTTTTGTATGCTAACAGTTTCAATTTTGATGTCTCCAAATTAATAATCTAATCCCTGTCTTTTTTCTTACAAAAAACTCCCCTGATGAATCAAGGGAGTTTTCATCAATAAGTAAAACAATCTATTAACTAACTAACAACTTTCTTTAATGACTAGGTGGATTTAAGATATCGATCACTTCTTGAGGTAAAAGCACTTTGTCAATAATATGAACAATACCATTGCTTGCAATATTATCAGGAGCTATTACATTGGCATCTGTTCCCGATTTATCTCTGATGTCTACCCCGTGGTTAATAATGGCAAACAAAGATTCTCCCTGTGCAGTTGGTAGTTCCTGATGATCAGAAAGTTCATTGGAAGCTACAGCTGCTCCGGCCACAACATGATAGGCAAGTACTTTTGTAAGTAAAGCTTTTTCTTCTTCAGTATCAAAGTCTGCAAGGCTGTGATAATCATCACCCAATGCATTTAACAAGTCTACAAAGGCTTCATTTGTAGGTGCAAATACAGTGAAAGGACCGTCGCTGCTTAATAATTCAATCAATCCTGCATCTGCTTGTATTAGCGCTTCAACCAGGAGGCTAAGATCATCAACCGACTGAGCCAATTCTACAATATTAGGAACTTTAGGGGCTAAAAGATCCAATACTTCCTGAGGTAACAACACTTTGTCTATAATGTGCACTACACCGTTGCTTGCTGCTACATCCGGAGTACTTACAGTTGCATTCGTGGAGGTAGCATCCTCAACATGTACCGTACCACTTTTTATATCAATTTTTACACTTTCTCCTTGAGCAGTTGGTATTTCCTGACCATCATATAAATCTGTTGAGAAGGCTGCGGTGCCTACTACAACATGATACGTAAGAACTTTGACGAGCAGGGCTTTTTCTTCTTCAGTATCAAAGTCAGAGAGACTGTGATAGTCATCACCCAGGGCATCAAGCAATGCAGCAAACGCATGGTTATCAGGAGCAAAAACGGTAAACGGACCTTCGGTTCCTAATAGTTCTACCAATCCGGCATTTGCTTGTACAAGTGCTTCAACCAATAAGCTAAGATCATCTGTTTCCACAGCAATTTCAACAATAGTCTTGAGGCTGAGTGAACTAATAAAATCTAATGCCGACTGTGGCAAAAGTACTTTGTTGATTACATGCACAACACCATTACTTGCCTCAACATCAGGGATCACTACAGTTGCATTGGTATCAGTGGCGTCTTCCACATGTACGGTTCCGTTGGTGATATTTATACCTACACTTTCTCCTTGTGCCGTTGGGATTTGCTGCCCACTGGATAAATCACCGGAGAAGGCCGCCGTACCCGATACCACGTGATAAGTAAGGATGTCAACCAATAGCGCTTTTTCTTCTTCTGTATCAAAGTCGGCAAGGCTATTGTAGTCATTCCCTAACGCTTGCAGTACAGCTGCGAAGGCCTCATTAGTAGGAGCAAAGACCGTAAAAGGACCTTCGGTACCTAACAATTCTACCAATCCGGCATTAGCTTGTTGAAGTGTCTCAACCAATAAGCTAAGATCGTCTGTTTCAACAGCTATTTCTACAATAGTTTTCAGACTTAGGGAAGTCACAAAATCTATTGCTGACTGAGGTAATAGCACTTTATTAATAACGTGTGCTACGCCATTAGAAGCGGTTAAATCTGTTGCCGAAATATTGGCGTTTGTATCGGAGGCATCACCAATAACAAAAGTATCATTTGATGCAATTATTTCTAGACTATTATCTGCCAGTGCAGTAGGAACATTGCCTGGTGCAAGATCGGCTTCAAAAACTTCAATAGGAATTACATGGTAAAGCAAAATATCTTTTAATAGAGCCAGTTCTTCTTCTGTATCAAAATCATCCAAACTATTGTAATTATCTCCGAGCACTGTCAGCAATGCAACAAAAGCCTCATCGGTTGGAGCAAGAACGGTAAAAGGTCCTTCGCCACTTAGCGTATCAACAAGACCTGCTTTAATTACTGATGCTTCTAAAACCGAAAGATTCTCCGCTTCAACAACCAGATCAACCAGTGTGCCTTCTTCTTCATTATTATTTTCTTTATTCATAGCGTCGATGACAGCCTGTGGCACCAGAACTTTATCGACCACATGAACAATTCCATTACTTACTCCGATATCGGGAATAATAACTTGAGCTAGTTCACCCGTGGCGTCATTTATAAATACACCATTGTCTAACTTAACTTCCAAATCTTCTCCCTGTATCATAGTAATGGTCTGGCCATCGCTAAGTTCAGAGGAAGGTACAATGCCATCAGCATATACATGGTAAGTAAGAATAGTTGCAAGTAATTCCTTGTCTTCTTCTGAAACAAAATCTTCCAGTGAATTATAGTTTTCTAAACCAACAAGCAGTTCTGCAAAGGCATCATTAGTAGGGGCAAATACGGTAAAAGGCCCATCGCTGCTTAAAGTCGTTACCAGGTCGGTGCCTTCATTTTCATCTGCTTTTATTAGCGCAGCTACTAAACTGCTAAGTGCGTCAGTTTCCTGGGCTGTTGCCACTAAATTCTGTTCTATGTCTCTTTCTGTAATTCCGTCGTCATTTTTTTCGCACGATAGAACCAGCAGTGATAGAAGCGCAAACATTAAAAAACGTTTTAGTTCAGTAATTTTTTTCATCATAAGGGTGTTTTAGAATTATCATTTAGTTTAAATAATAATGATTAAAATTAAACAAAAAGATAATATGCAATTGGAATTATACTTAGATATTCAATTCAATGAAATGAGTTATAAAGCTATAATTCATTTG
>Ga0265303_10000469_pt1 | contig 22790 bp, 18 predicted proteins | sample Helome_2_FD_192494 | JGI IMG/M metagenome (GOLD analysis project Ga0265303, IMG submission 192494) | Marine sediment microbial communities from subtidal zone of North Sea - Hel_20160317 (Illumina Assembly) | ecosystem: Environmental > Aquatic > Marine > Subtidal zone > Sediment ... | reverse complement strand
TTTATATTTTATATTTTATATTTTATCTATTGAAGTAGTTCACTAATTTTATTTTCTAAGGCCATTCCTCTTAAATCTTTTGCAACGATCACTCCATTTTCGTCGAGAATGAATGTTGCAGGTATTGCTCTAACATTATAGAGTTCAGCTATTTCATCAAAATATTTGACATTAGAAACATGATTCCATTCCAAACCATCGTCTTCAATAGCTTTAGTCCAGTCTTCAAACCTTCTGTCTAAAGAAACTCCAAGAATATTCAGGCCCTTGTCATGGTATTTTTTATAAACCTGAACCACATTAGGATTTTCCGCCCTGCAGGGCTTGCACCAGGCTGCCCAAAAATCTATTATGGTCACTTTCCCCAAAACATCCGTTAAAGCCAATTCTTCCCCGGCAGGAGTAGGCGCAGAAAAATTGGGTGCTTTAACGCCTATTGAGGTACTTACAACCTTGTCAAGTTTACTCTTAATTCGCTGGCCAACAACAGTTTCTTTAATATCCGGATTAAGTGCATCATACAATTCTTTAATTTCCTTTTCGGGAAGGGTCTTTGTTGCCAAAACTTTTTCAATTATTAAAGCAGAAATGAGCGCTTCCGGGTTTTCCTTAGCAAATTTTAGTTCGAAAGTCTTGGCTTCTTCCTGTAATTCGAAATATTCATCTCTCAAAGAGTTCATAGAAGCTGTGTCCTGCAATGCAGAAGCATTCCGCATTTCATCAGACATGGATCTTGCCCTTTTTGCCAGACCTCTGGATTCTTCAAGAAAATCGGCAAATAAATCATTTTGTATAGTGCCTTTAATTTTAGCGAATGTCAGGCTGTCTTTCTGTGCACTTACTTCAATATTTCCATTTTCAATTACTATTGGAATATTTCCCCGTACACGATTAATTAATAAATAGTGAAGCTCTGGCATAGCAGACGAGCCGGTAAATGTGAACTTTCCATTTTCAATAGTGGCTGTGTCGACTTCAATTAACTGATTATCGTCATCGGTTTTTTTAAGGAAGACCTGCGTTCCGTTCTCTACTTCACCATCTAGAGTACCTTCTAGTTTAAATCCATCGGACGCAGTGTTACATGCCATAAGCCCCCCGAATAACATTGCTGTAAAAAAGTATTTTTTCATCATTTTTTAAATAAGATGTGCAAAGTTACTTATATAAGACTTAATAAAAAAAGTCCTTAGACATAAGGTTATGTTAAGGACTTATCTATAAATATGGTCTTGTTTCAGAATTGATAACGTACCCCTAAGGCGATATCAAAGTCAAAATTATCTGAAAAATCATTATATCCTAATATGCCAAGTTCTGGCCTTATATCAAAAGATAACAATAAAGGAATGTCAAAATTATATTCTACCCCTACATTTCCCGCTACTAAAACAAAGAAACCACCACTGGGAGTATAAGGCTCAGTAGTTCCATTTCCGGGGACAGGTTCAAAACTTGCGCTTCCAAATCCTGCACCTGCGCCATAGAACCAGTTAAAATTACCATCTATATGACGTACCCATTCGTAAAGTCCAGTTACTTTAAAAGCGTCATAATCTCTGCTGTCTCTCCATCCCAGATTTAATTCCAACCTATGATATCTGCTTAATAATCTTTGATAGGATATTTCTGCGCCAAACCCATCACTGTCGCCAAGTCGAAGACCAAGTGCATTATCAGAAATTTCCTGTGCACTAATTGTAATTGTAAAAAGGCATGTTAGTAATAAAACCGGATTTAATATTTTCATATGTTCTGATTTTAGTTTAGGTTTAAAATCCATCTCAGCTAATAAAAACTTAATTTTACACCTAAAATTGTTTTAGATTGGATAAAAATCTTTTAATAGATCTTAGGAGCAGGCTGGACGGCACTTTGCAATTTGACAAGCTATCAAGGGCCCTTTATGCAACTGACGCATCGGTATACAGAAAAGTACCATTGGCAGTTGCCTTCCCAAAAGATGAAAATGACATAGTTAAACTTGTACTTTTTGCGAAAAAACATCATATTGGGCTAATTCCCAGAACAGCCGGCACATCATTAGCCGGGCAATGCGTTGGAGATGGAATTGTTGTAGACGTATCCAAACATCTTACTAGTATTCTTCAATTAAATGTCAAGGGAAAAACGGTCACGGTCCAACCGGGGGTTATCAGAGATGAACTCAATGAACATCTCAAGGCTCATAGGTTGTTTTTTGGGCCAAATACTTCAACATCTAACCGCTGTATGATTGGTGGTATGGTAGGAAATAATTCAAGTGGTACCACATCTATTCAATATGGCGTAACACGTGATAAAATCATTTCTTTAAAAACAATTCTTTCAGATGGTTCCGAGGCCACCTTCAAATCTATTTCACCATCTGAATACAGAAATAAAATGAAGTTGAAGAACCTTGAGGGGGACATTTATAGGGAATTGTTTAACGAGTTGCAAAACAAAAAGACACAGCAAAATATTAAAGAAGAATTTCCCAAGGATAGTATCCATAGGAGAAATACCGGTTATGCAGTAGATGAATTATTGCGCAGTAACCTTTTTGGAGGTAATGAGGAGGAAATTAATATTTGTAAATTACTAAGCGGGAGTGAAGGAACTCTGGCATTTACTACGGAGATCATTTTACAATTAGACGATAGTCCTCCACCTGTTTCCGCCATGGTGGTCACACACTATAAAACCCTTGAAGATTGCCTCCAGGATGTAGTTCCTGTCATGAAACACAATTTACATCTGTGTGAGATGATGGATAAAGTGATTTTGGATTGCACAAAAAATAACAGAGAGCAGTTAACTAACCGATACTTTGTTGAAGGTGATCCTACGGCCTTGCTTATGTTGGAGTTGAAAGATGATTCTGAAGAGGCTCTTGAAGGAAATTTGAAAAAACTATTAAAAACGATAGAGCGTTCCGGATTGAGCTATGCCAATCCTATTCTGAGAGGTAATGATATTAACAAAGCCATTGCTTTAAGAAAAGCTGGTCTTGGTCTTTTAGGAAATATGGTAGGCGACAGGAAGGCCGTAGCCTGTATTGAAGATACAGCGGTTTCTTTGGAAGATCTAAAAGCCTTCATAGGAGAGTTCACCAAGATTATGAAAGATTATGGCCAGGATGCAGTCTATTACGCCCACGCAGGTGCCGGTGAGCTTCATTTAAGACCAATTCTGAACTTAAAACGTGCTGAAGATGTCTCGCTTTTCAGGGCGATAACAACTGATGTGGCCAAACTGACCAAAAAATATGGAGGGTCTTTTAGTGGAGAACATGGCGATGGTATTGTCAGAGCTGAATTTATTCCGATGATGCTAGGGGCGGAGAATTACGAATTGCTTAAACGAATAAAATTTTATTTTGACCCTAATCATATTTTTAATCCGGGTAAAATTGTAGATGCATATCCTATGGACGAATCATTGCGATATGAAATCGACCGTCAAGAACCCAAGATCAATACAATTTTTGATTTCTCAGACAGTGAGGGAATATTAAAAGCCGCTGAAAAATGTAATGGCAGCGGAGACTGCAGAAAAACCCATAAGGCTTCAGGTGGGATGTGCCCCAGCTATCAGGCAACTAAGAATGAAAAGGATACAACCAGAGGAAGAGCAAATGCATTGCGAGAGGTACTTACAAATTCGGTTGAGAAAAACCGATTTAACTCTGATGAATTATTGGATGTATTCGACCTCTGCCTAAGTTGTAAAGCCTGTGCGAGCGAATGTCCCAGCAATGTTGATGTTGCGACTTTAAAATCCGAGTTTTTATATCAGTATCAGGAGACAAACGGATACAAATACAGGAATAAACTGTTTGCGTATAATACCAGGTTGAATGCTTTGGGAAGTAAGATACCTAAAATAACGAATGCAATTTACAATTCCAGTCCGCTGGGTCTTTTGATTAAGAAAATTTCAGGAATTGCATCTGAAAGGAAGTTGCCAAAAGTTTCAAATATTAATTTAAATAAATATCTTCAAAATACTAATAAACAGGAATATAATAAAAATAAAAATGTACTCCTTTACATTGATGAATTTACCCGTTATTTAGACACGGATCTTGGTAAAGATGCGATAGACTTGTTATGTGGATTGGGTTATAGAGTAAATTTGTTTTACGGTGAAAGCGGACGAACTTTTATTTCAAAAGGGTTTTTGAAACAGGCTAAAAAGCTGGCCGAGAAAAATACGGCATCATTGTTCAAATTTGCCCTGCAAGGCACACCTATAATAGGAATAGAGCCATCTGCTATTCTGACTTTTAGAGATGAATATAAAAGGTTTCATTTCGACACAGAAAAAGTTGAAACAATTGCCGATGTGTCATTCCTTATTGAAGAATTCCTGTCTGATGAAATTAAAAATGGTAACATACACAAAGAACAATTTACAAAGTCGGCAGTCACAATCAAAATCCACAATCACTGTCACCAAAAGGCTCTATCTGATCAAAAAGTAACTTTTGACATATTAAATCTCCCTGAAAATTATAAAGTTAGTATCATTTCTTCTGGATGCTGTGGTATGGCGGGGTCCTTTGGTTATGAGCGTGAACATTATAATACCAGTATGCAAATTGGCGAGTTAAAATTATTTCCTTCTATTAGAAAGTCTGGGGAGGATGTTATTATTTCTGCCAATGGAACCAGTTGCAGGCACCAGATTTATGATGGCACGGGAAGGCAAGCCCAGCATCCGGTGACTATATTAAAAAATGCGCTATGCATCAAATGATTCGTCTTCACCTTGCGATTGCTTTTGTTTTGGGATCTGGTCCATTTCAAGGGAGTTAATCAGATCGTTTAATTCCATTAGCTTCAAATCTTCATCTGCAAAAAAAGGAGAGAGTTTGTCGTAGCTATAATTATAGATTTTCCATCGCTTAAATGAGTATTCCAAAGCACTGAGGTTTTCTACCCAATCACCAGAATTCAGATAAGTACATTTTCCTTTCTGTGTCTCAAATGTTTTCTTTTTTGGCTGGTGAATATGTCCGCAAATCACATAATCATAACCCTTTGCCAGAGCAGTATCTATAGCCGTTCGTTCAAAATTGTCAATATATTTTTCCGCATTTTTAACGCTATTTTTTATTTTTTTTGCCAATGAATATTTTTCTTTCCCTAGTTTGGTTAAAAACCAATTTATAATTCTATTCAAACGGAGAAATATAGCGTAACCATATCCACCCAGCCTAGCGAGCCACTTTGCGCGTCCAATGGAAATATCGAAAACATCTCCATGAAAAATCCAGGTTTTTTTACCATCTAAATCTAAAATTAATTTGTCTTGAATACTAAAGTTTCCTATAACCGTACTACCAAATTTACGCAACATCTCGTCGTGATTACCTGTAATGTAGATGACTTCGGTACCATTTGAAGCCATATTTATAATTTTTTTAAGAATCCTCAAATGTGAAGCAGGAAAGAAGTGTTTGTCAAATTGCCAGATATCAATAATATCGCCATTCAAAATTAATTTTTTGGGTTCTATGCTGTTTAGATAAACCATCAACTCTTCTGCATGACAGCCAGAAGTGCCTAAATGCACATCAGATATTACCACTACATCTATATTCCGCTTTTTCAAAGTATAAAGAATTACTTATTACAAAATTAGACCTGTTGGTATAATATTATTTTAAGTTAAAGTCAACATTGTATAATGACAAGGTTAAATTTGATATAAATAAACAGTTATTTGTTAGCTTAATATTAACCAGACTTGCGTTTTGGTTTCCTTTCATTTAACATCTATCTTTGGCTGATGTAAAAAGGAACTTTTACGCTTAATTTGATAAAAGAAAGACCCTGATATATGGCTGGTAATACCTTTGGAACACTTTTTAAACTCACTACATTTGGTGAATCACACGGTAAAGCCATCGGAGGAGTTTTGGATGGATGCCCATCTGGAATAATTCTGGATATGGAAGCAATTCAGAATGAACTGGATAGAAGAAAACCCGGCCAGTCCGCTATAGTTACACAGCGAAAAGAGCCGGATAGTGTGGTTTTTTATTCCGGGATATTTGAAGGGCAGACTACTGGAACCCCAATTGGATTTGCGATTTATAATACAAATCAGAAATCAAAAGATTACTCGCATATAAAAGATTCATATCGCCCTTCTCATGCAGATTATGTATATGATAAAAAATATGGTTTTAGAGACTATAGGGGAGGAGGAAGAAGTTCTGCACGTGAAACGGCCAGTAGGGTGGTTGCCGGCGCTATTGCTAAACAATTTTTAAAAGGAATAAATATAAATGCCTATGTTTCCCAGGTTGGTTCACTTAAACTTGAAAAAGCCTATTCAGAGCTGGATTTAAAATTGACTGAAAGTAATGCCGTTCGTTGCCCGGACACTGACACAGCTGCCAGAATGGAATCTTATATTAAAAAAATTCGAAAAGAAGGGGATACAGTAGGGGGAATTATTAGCTGCGTCATTAAAAATGTCCCGGTTGGACTCGGAGAACCTGTTTTTGATAAGCTTCATGCTGATCTTGGTAAGGCCATGTTATCTATAAATGCGGTGAAAGGTTTTGAATATGGCAGTGGTTTTGAAGGAGTTAAAATGAAGGGCAGTGTTCATAATGATCAATTCAAACCAGATGGCAGTACAATTACCAATAATAGTGGTGGAATACAAGGGGGCATTAGCAATGGAATGGATATTTATTTTAACGTGGCCTTTAAACCTGTCGCGACTGTTATTCAGTCCTATGAAACTATTGATAAAGATGGGAATATGGTCAAAACTAAAGGTAAGGGCAGGCATGACCCGTGTGTTGTGCCAAGAGCTGTGCCTATTGTAGAAGCAATGGCGGCATTAGTACTTGCGGATTTCGCGCTGCTAAATAGAACCATCAAATTATAAACCTGCTTTTTTAGATGGTTTCCTGTCAAAATATTATCTTTCTAACCTAAACTTTTTATATGAAGAAACTGGAATTGCATTGGCGAATCCTTATAGGGATGATCCTTGGTCTTCTTTTTGGCTTTGCAATGACATATATTGATTGGGGTCGTGGTTTTGTGCAGGATTGGATCAACCCTTTTGGGACTATTTTTGTTAAACTTCTCAAATTAATTGCGATTCCTCTTATTCTTGCATCCTTAATTAAAGGTATTTCTGATTTGCAGGATATTTCAAAATTTAGAAATATTGGGCTTCGAACAATAGCTATTTACATATGTACTACAATAATTGCTATTACTATTGGGCTGGTTTTGGTTAATATTTTGCAACCAGGTGACGGCATTTCAGATGAAACAATTACTAAATTAACGGAGACCTATGCTTCAGATAGCGGTGTAACTTCAAAAATCGAAGCAGCTTCCAGGCAAAAAGAAGTTGGTCCTTTGCAATTTTTAGAAGACATGGTTCCTGACAATGCTTTTGGCGCCCTAAGTGATAACACTCTAATGCTTCAGGTTATATTTTTTACAATATTCCTGGGTATATCAATGCTATTAATAGGCGAAAAAAGAGCTAAACCACTAAAGAAGTTTTTTGATTCGCTTAATGATGTCGTGCTCAAAATGGTAGATCTTATAATGCTCACAGCTCCGGTGGCAGTTTTTGCATTGTTGGCCAATGTTGTTGTCTCCTCTGGTGACCCGGATCTTTTACTGGCATTATTGAAATATGCCGGGGTAGTAGTTTTGGGATTATTTTTAATGATAGTTTTTTATAGTACGGTGGTAGCCACTTATACGCAGAAAAATCCATTTTGGTTTCTTAAGGAGATAAGTCCTGCTCAGTTGTTGGCATTTTCCACGAGTTCCAGCGCAGCTACGCTGCCCGTTACTATGGAAAGGGTGGAGGAACATATAGGGGTAGATAAAGAGGTGTCTAGTTTCGTACTCCCTGTAGGTGCCACCATTAATATGGATGGCACAAGTTTATATCAGGGTGTTGCAGCTGTTTTTATCGCTCAGGCTCTTGATTTTGATCTCTCACTCAGCGGCCAATTGACTATTGTGCTTACGGCCTTGCTTGCGTCTATTGGTTCGGCCGCTGTACCGGGAGCCGGTATGGTAATGTTGGTCATTGTTTTAGAATCTATTGGTTTTCCATCAGATAAGCTGGCTATTGGCCTGGCACTTATTTTTGCTGTAGACCGCCCTCTAGACATGTGCAGAACTATTATAAATGTTACCGGAGACGCTACCGTTTCCATGGTTGTTGCGAAGTCGGTAGGGAAATTAGGGAAACCCCATATAGAAGAGTGGGATGAGTTTTATGAAGAAGTTAAATAAATTTAAAATTAAATCCAATGAACATTTGTTTTCTTATGTATCCTTGGGAGGAGATTGATCCTGAGAATGATACAAGCCTTGCATTAATTCATGAATGCGTTAAACGCAACCACGGTGTAGCTTTGTGCACCCCTGCTAATCTCACAATACGGAATAGTGTTACAAATGCCTTTTGCACCGTTATGGGTAGAATGGAGAAAGTGCCCAGCAGTCTCAGGTCTTTTTATAAAAAGGCAGATATTAGGGAGGAAATGTTACCATTGGCCGGTTTTGATGTTATCTTCATGAGAGCCAATCCACCATTGGACCCTATTATGTTGAATTTTTTGGATTCAGTAAAGGATGATGTGTTCATCGTAAATTCACTGCAAGGATTAAGAGAGGCGAATAATAAACTTTACACCGCGGCTTTTGGTGACAGCCATGATAATATAATTCCGGTTACCCATGTTTCTAAAAATAAGAACTATCTGGTTAAGCAGATTAAAGAATCTAAAGCCGATAAAATGATCTTAAAGCCATTGAATGGCTTTGGAGGTTCAGGAGTTATCCTGATTGAGAAATCTGCAATGTCAAATATAAAGTCGCTTTTGGATTTTTATATTTCCAGTTCCGATGGCTCATCCAATTATGTTATTCTTCAGGAATATATTGAAGGGGCAGACCAGGGTGATGTGCGAATTCTGATTTTAAACGGAGAACCTATTGGTGCCATGAGACGTATTCCGGGTTCTGATGATCATCGCTCCAATGTTTCTGCTGGAGGTTCGGTTGCAAAACATACGCTTACAAAACAGGAAAAAGCATTATGCAAGCAAATAGGACCGAAACTGGTAAAGGATGGACTATATTTTGTGGGAATCGATGTTATCGGTGGTAAATTAGTTGAGGTGAATGTTATGTCCCCCGGTGGGATAACATACATGAATAAGGCCTACAAAACAAAAATTCAGTCAAAAATAATAGACTTTATAGAGAGTAAGGTGATTGATAAATTACAAGCCTTTAACAGGCGTTCCAGATTGCGAAACGAGGTTGAGAATGCTTAAACTTTCAGTTGCCGATATTATCTCAAATATTAAAGCTGAGATTCCGTTTGACGCAGTTTCAGACGATTATTCTTTTACTTTAAAAATAAGTGATTACGCACCTTATATATGTGCTGCAGTACACAATGGGCATCAATTTAGAAAATCCCTCTGGGATAATTGCCTTCATACAGAATTTGATCGCTGGCATGAAGAAGATCCTTGTACCAGAGAAATGGTAGTGTCGCACCCCATTGTCTTAACCGGTTGTGACAGCAGGTTTGAATATGATCTTAATCGACCTCCGGATGGAGCTATTTATTCAGATGCCTGGGGCAAACCATTATGGAAAACACCAATATCTGCGAAAGAATACGATCATAGTATGCATAAACATGCATCCTTTTATAGTGTTGTTCATGCACTGATCGATCAAATTGAAAAGAAATACGGCAAGGCTATAGTTTTTGATATGCATAGTTATAATTGGAAACGCTGGGACAGGGAGGTACCTACCTGGAACCTTGGTACCAGTAACATTGATAACAACCGCTATGGGAATATAGTTACAGACTGGCAACAGAAGCTCGGGAATATTAAATTACCGAATAATATAAAATCCGATTGCAAAATTAACGACACCTTTCAGGGAAATGGTTTTTTTCTGAAATATATTACTACAACTTTTGGAAATACCCTTGTTTTAGCCACTGAAATTGCAAAGGTGTATTGCGATGAGCTCACGGCTATTATCTATCCTGAAGTAGTTCGTTCTGTGGAATTGCAATTAAAAGAATTAGTACCTTTGCAAGCTAAAGAATTTCACGAGAAAGATTTATGATTACGGAAGACCAGCGCCTGGCTATACAATATGAGTACCCTAATTTAATGGAAGTAGATGACAATCTTGATCGACTCATAAGGAGTATCGAATTGCTTAGCTATGTAAATCCGCTAAACGGTGAAAAAGAAAAGCATAAGTTTTTTGCTTCAAAATTTGTGATAGACCCCGAATTTAAATACCCAAAATTAAAGTTTGATCCTTATAAGCTTCACCGCTTATTTTATTCACAAAGATTAGAGCGTATTCAGGATGCAGAATTAAAAAATTTGTATACTGAGATCATTTACTATTATGCCAATATGGTGCAATGCATCAAAACTATTGGCAAGGGTAAAGAGTTTTATTACAACTCTCTTAATATATATGGAACCCCTACGGAGAAGGACGTTCAAAATGCAAAATTCATACTACATTTTGATGATAAACCGGCCAGTGTTGATATGGAAAAAGTCTTTTCCACGGAGGATGCCAAGGCTTATTTTGAAGATTTTGCAACGGCTTACGAGTTTCCTGTAAATATTAGATTTGCAACCCATATAGCTGCGGATGCCATGGTAAGTAATGCAACAAAAACTTTACTAATTAAGCGCAATACGAGATTTAGCCAAAACCAACTGCTTACATTGGCCAATCATGAAATTGGGGTACACCTTGTAACTACTTTTAATGCTTCTCTCCAACCTTTAAAAATATTTTCTAATGGCTTCCCAAAAAATGTAGAAACTCAGGAAGGATTAGCAGTTTTTAGCGAATATATGAGTGGTGCACTTACAATTAAAAGACTCAAAGAGTTAGCATATAGGGTTTTAGCCTCAGACAGTTTAATTAAAGGTTATACTTTTGCAGACACCTTTGATTTAATACATAACCAATACAAACTGAACAGAAATGACGCCTTTTCTATTACCTTAAGAGCACACAGAGGTGGTGGTTTTACCAAGGATCGACTGTATTTGAGTGGATTGAAAAAAATTTACCGACGCTATAAGAATGGCAAGTCTATGGATGTATTACTTACCGGAAAAGTAGCATTGAATAACGCTGATCAAATAAAATACTTGCAAAATTTAGGTTTAGCGCAGCCAATCAGTCACAATAATCTGGCATTTTCTGAAAAGAGAAGTTCAAATGCCACACTCGATTTTATTTTAAATAATTTAAAATAGACTAATCCAGAAATTTTGCCTCTAATTCCGCAGTGGGTATCATGCATTCATTTTGTTTACCAAACCAGTAGTACCTGTTTTTGGCTATTAGATCATAGATCCAGTCCCTAATTGGCCTTGGAACCCATTCAAAAATACCTAATAGGCGCCAGCCACCACCAAAAGATTTACCAATCTCCAGGGCCGCAGATGATTTGGTGTAATAGGCAGTATTCGGAACAATTAGAATAATCGAATCTATTTGTGTTGAATCAATTCCCCTTTCGTTTAGAAGCAAAATTGCCGCATCACTTTGCAGAGCGGCAAACTTGTAGATGTCTTTCTTATCATGTTTAATGACAAACTGAATAGCGCTATTGCAAAGATTGCAAACGCCATCGAACAATATAATTTTTTTTACATCCTTTAGTATCACAAGTCAAAAATAAAGCCTAACAACCAGAATCCGATATGTTTTATAATCTATTTAAGAAAGTTTGGGTACTGCTTTTAGAGCAAATATGTAATTATGAACGTAGTGAAAAAGGGATTTTGTCTCTAATGATTGTCAATAATTATTTTTTGGTTTCAACCAATTCCAGTTGATCCACACTTACATTGGTTGTAAACATCCCATAATTTACAACCGCTTTATTTTTCTCGAGTTTATCTATACTTCCTACTGCCCGGCCATCATGCATTCGTACCCTGTCACCAATTTTAAATACTGGTCTTGGTTTATTCTTTTCCTTTAAAACGGCCTTCCTGTGATCAATTTTCTTTTTTTCCCGGATTACTTTTACTTTTTTCTGGACTTCCTGTGCAGTTTCAAGCTTCTTTTGCCTTTCTACCTTCGCCTGGGTGGCAGATTTCTTCTTTCGCTTACTATTTTCAGTCTCCACAATACGTAAAAGCTCTGAGACAAGAACTCGTTTTTTTTTGTCCAAAAAATATTTCTCCGCGGCAGTGTTTACTTTATTGCCTAAATGTACCATTCGCTGGTCATGATCATACAACTCCTGATAATTCTCTAATTTGGACTTAATCTTCGCATTTAGTTTTTCCAACCTCATTGACTCATCTCTGGCTTTAGATTCCTCCTCTTTTAGCCTGGATCCGGTTTGAGCCATTTTATTACGCTCCTTTTGCATTTTAGCAATAGTGGCATCAAATCGTAATTTACCTCGTTCAACCTTCTTCTTTGCCTTATTAATTAAACTATAAGGGATACCATTTTTCTGTGCTACTTCAAAAGTAAAAGAACTGCCAGGCTGCCCTAACTCTAATTGAAAAGTAGGTTCCAGAGTTTTAGAATTGAAAAGCATATTCGCATTTGCAGTATGCGGTAACTCATCAGCTAAAGCCTTTAGGTTAGCATAATGGGTAGTAATAACACCAAATGCACCTCGTTCATAGAAAACTTCTAAAAATGCCTCTGCAAGAGCACCACCTAATTCAGGATCACTGCCGGTGCCAAATTCATCAATAAGGAATAAAGTAGCCTTATTACACATCCTAAGAAACCGATTCATATTCTTAAGTCTATAACTATATGTGCTCAGATGATTCTCAATAGATTGATTATCACCTATATCAGTAAGTATATTTGTAAACAAACATACAGAACTGCGTTCATGAACAGGAATCAATAGTCCGCTTTGTAGCATAACCTGAAGTAATCCAATGGTTTTAAGCGTAATGCTTTTTCCTCCGGCATTTGGACCTGAAATTACGATTATCCTGTTCTCATGATGTAACTCAATAGTCTGTGGCCACGTCTTTTGGCCGCTTTTTTTATTAGTTAAAAAAAGTAAGGGATGGAAAGCATCTCGTAAATAAAGACTGCTAGTTTCATTTATTTCAGGCATTAGGGCATTCATCTCTCTTGCATATTTGGCCTTGGCAGCGGTAATATCTATTTGAGTTAGAAAACTTTGGTATTCTCGAAGGAGAAAATCGTAAGGTCTTATCAAATTTGTTAATTGATTAAGAATCCTTTGAACCTCCTCTTTTTCGTCAAATTCCAGGTTATTGAGTTCCCTGCTGTACCTTAATGACGCTTCTGGTTCTATATAAACGATACTACCCGTTTTGGAAGTTCCCATTACAGTTCCTTTTACTTTACGCCTATACATTGCTTTAATCGCCAGTACCCTCCGATTTTCTACTACAGATTCCCGTATTTCATCTAAAAACTCAGCAGCCTGACTCGCATTAAGAGCAGTAGTAAAACTTTGATTGATCTTACTTTTAACCTGGTTTATTTGCTTGCGTATGACTTTTAATTCATCAGAAGCATTGTCTTTCACCTCACCAAATCGATCTATAACTGAATCTATATTAGAAATTATCTCGGAATTGGATTCTATTCTCTCTATACTGGCAAATAATAAGGGATAATAATCCTTAAATTTTTTAAAGAATATTTTGTGAGTATTCACCAAAGTACAGATATGGCCAATACGCCTGAAACCTGGAATTTCCAAGGTTGTATTTTCTATTTTGAGTAGTTTTAATTCATTGTTTATGGTGTCAAATCCGTGATTCGGAATCCTATTATCATTGCTAAAAGAAGCCAGATATTCCGAAGTTTGGCCCAGGATTTCCAATAGATCTTCCTTTCTTGTAATTGGCTGGATAACCAAAGCACCAATTTTTCCCAATTCAGTACTGCAACGGTCAGATAATTGTTGTAATATCAAAGGGAACTCTAAATCTTGTAAGGTTTTTTTATCTATTGTTTGCATTATTTGGAATTGCCGATGGCAAAGGTATGGAATAGGTATGATTTTGAAAATTCTTTAGTGTAATGAGTAAACACGAGCAGTTAGGTAGAAATATCCATTTGCAAGTAGCCGGCAAAAAGATTGCCTATTTTGCTGTTGAGGACAATAATCCTATATAAACAGCTGTTTTATAGCTATAGAACAACGATTTGTATTTAGTTCTAAGCATAAAAGCGGTTTTATATGAAAAGATATTACAATCGTACTGTCTTACTACTTCTACTACTAATTATAGTTAGTTGCAGTACTACCAGGAATGTTGATATAAAGACCATGGGGCCTGCTCCGGTTTCTCTTTCAAATACTATTAAGAGAGTGGGGATAATAGGAGGGAAGGTACATTTAAGTGAAGCCAAAGAACAAACCGGACTAAACCAGCTTATTTCCAGAGAAAATGAACAACTTGCAATTAAAGCAAGGAATGCGGCAATTAATGGGTTATATAACCAACTTGCCAGTGACAGGCGTTTTGACACCATAATACTGATGGAAGATATAGTGCAAAATGAGGATGATCTTAATATTCAGGGAGACTACTTAAACTGGGGTACTGTTGAAGCATTATGTCAGAAATATAAGGTTGATGCCATTTTTTCAATGGCTTATTATGATTCAGACACCAGGGTATCTTTAAAGAAAACCACGATGGAGCAACTAAATTTGTTACGTGTTAAAGAAAAAGTTGCGGCGCACCAGATTACACTAGAAACCCTGATTGAAAACGGATGGCGGATTTATGACCCCTCTAACAAATTGCTAATTGATGAATTTACTTTTAATAATCAGATCGTGTCAACAGCCAAAGGTCTTGATCCCTATGAAGCATTGCAGGCAATAGAAGACAGAGCAAAAAATATAGTAGAACAGAGTAAACAGACAGGAAGTTCCTACGGAGCCAGATTGCAGCCTTATGAGCATAGTATAACCAGAGCGTATTATGTAAAATGTACACCAGTATTTGAACAGGCAGAAATCTATACTTCATCCGGTGATTGGGAATCGGCCGCGGACCTTTGGAAAAAGGAAACAGAAAATGCAGATCCGAAAATAAGTAGCAAAGCCTGCTATAATCTCGCTATTTTAAATGAACGTAACAATAATTTGACAGCAGCAATGGACTGGGCAATAAGGGCTTATTCTCAATACCAGTCAAAAATAATTGAAGCGTATATAGAAGCTCTAAAGGACCGACAGCAGCAAAATGAGTTACTTCTTCTGCAACAATCAGAACCCTTAACTTCCAAATAGTTTTCCAGACATATTGGAACTTTGGTTTTATTTGATAAAGTGCTTATTATTGAATTAATTTTATCACTATTACTAAGCACTGTGTTAAATGAACGTTACTATTCATCCAAGCTGGCAGAGCCAGCTGCAATCTGAATTCCAAAAACCTTATTTTGAAGCATTGGTTCGGTTTGTTAGAGATGAATATACCTCAACAACCTGTTATCCAAAAGGGAATAATATTTTTGCTGCCTTTGACCACTCATATTTTGAGGTAACAAAAGTGGTTATTATTGGTCAGGACCCTTACCACGGGCCTAACCAGGCCAATGGGCTCTGTTTTTCAGTAAAAGACGGAATCACACATCCACCATCATTAATAAACATATTCAAGGAAATAGAGTCAGATATTGGGAAACCATACCCAAAAAGCGGTAACCTGGAACACTGGGCAGACCAGGGCGTATTGTTGCTGAATGCTACACTAACCGTTAGGGCACATAGTGCTGGTAGTCATCAGAATAAGGGATGGGAGGTCTTTACTGATGAAGTTATCCGAAAGCTTTCCGCAGAGAAGGAAGGGCTTATATTTTTATTATGGGGTGGATTTGCTAAAAAGAAGATGGCATTGATAGATACTTCAAGACACCACATTCTTACATCCGGACATCCCTCGCCTTTAAGTGCGAACAGGGGTCTGTGGTTTGGCAACAAGCATTTCAGTAAAACAAATGAATTACTGAAGAAGATGGGTAAAACTACTATAAATTGGTGATCAGCTTATCAATATCAAGTTTGTCGTTTATCAAATTTAATTTAAGCAGATAATCCTGTACAATATTAATTGTTTCCGTACTTAGCTGTGACTGACTCCATTGGGTAATTTTTAACCATTCACGTACATCTTCAATCCGCTGATCATACCTGTTAGATATTGTCTTGTCAATGCTGGGGATATGTTTAAATTCTGCCGTGTAAAGATTAATGACTTCTAAAATATGACCAAGAGTTCCTTGGTGTTTACTCAGAAGAGATTCAGAGGCAGCGATAACAAAACACGGCCATGGTGTAGGGCAGTCTGCTATTCTTCTGAATATACCTGAATCTACAATGGGTTTAGTCGTAAAGTGTTCCCACATAAAATAATCTGCTGTTCCCAATTTTAGGGCTTCTATTGCACCATCCAGGGTATTCACTACATGGAAATTAAGTGAAGATGTATCCCAATCATGAGACTGGGCATTTACAAAGGACATTAGATGGCTGCCGCTGCCAAATCTACTAATTGCCGCAGTTTCATTTTGTAGATCCGCTACATTTTGGAATTCACTATCAGCGGCTACATGGATGCCCCATTGAAGAGGGGTTGTGATATACTCCTGCACTATTTTTACAGGATTACCTTCAGTAATACTTTTCACAATGCCTTCAGTAAGAATAATTGCCAGATCTGTCTGCCCATTCTCTAACATTGCACTCATTTTTCCAGTACCTTCGGGAACATCGGTCCATACCAGGTTTATTCCTCTAGTTTCAAATGCGCCTTCTTCTATAGCCATTAACCATGGAAAATTAAAATGTTCGGGGACCCCAATAATCTTTACAGTTTTCAATAGACCGTGAGTTTGTCAAGCGTATACTTAATAATGGAATCAATAGTTTTAACCGGATCTTTAGAAAATTGACCTGTACTTCTGTTTGCTAATATGCAGTTCATTGAAGCTGCCCTGTGCCCCATTAATTTTGCAAGTCCATAAATTGCAGATGTTTCCATTTCCAGATTAGTAATTCTTATTCCATTATACTCAAAAGAGCTTAACTTGGAATTTAGGTCATTATCCTCCAATTGTAAGCGTAGTCTTCTGCCCTGGGGTCCATAGAAGCCAACATTGGTACCCGTAAAGCCCATAATAACATTATCTGAGCGTAGTTTCTCTGTTAATTGCAGATCGGATTCAACCACATAGGGAATCGACTTAAAGACAGACCATGCCATATGATCTATAAAGGCAAGCTGAATTTCAGGGTGTTGAATATGCTCACTTTCGTAGAAATGAAGCACATTGTCAAAACCAATGGCATATTCACTTAATATAAAGGAATCTGTTTTAATATCAGGCTGAATTCCGCCAGAAGTGCCAATTCTGACTATGTCCAGACTAGTTTTGTTTTCTTTTATAGTTCTTGTCTCAAAATCGATATTAACCAATGCATCCAGTTCATTTATTACAATATCAATATTGTCTGCTCCTATGCCAGTGGAAACTACAGAAATTCTGGTTCCATTGAGCATACCTGTATGCGTAATAAATTCCCTTTTACCTTTAACTAACTCGATTGTATCAAAATATTTGGAAACTAATGGAACCCTGTTTTGGTCGCCAACAACTATAACAGTTTCTGCCAGGTCTTCGGGTAATAAATTAAGGTGGTATATGCTACTATCGGCATTGAAAATGAGCTCGGAAGCACTAAGCTGCATACTACAGTTTTAAAATTCTGTCGGACTCAGTATTATATAAGAAATTATACTTTAAAGCACCTCCCAAATAGTCTTCATTGTCTCTTATTTGAGAATAATAATTGGTTTGTCCATCGAGAATTTCTTTTCCTTGAGCAGTTAACCTTACCGGGTTGAAAGAGGAAAAAAGAGGTCGTAAGTTAGAAATCACACGCTCGTACTGTGTATCGCCAAAACCATAATAACCTTGATTTTGAAGTAGTTTACTTAATAACTGTTTTTTAGATTTAGGTTTTTGTTGAAGAGAATATTCGAGAACGCGATTCTCCAGTTCGTTTAGGCCATTTTTAATAGTTGGAAACCTTTTTAAGTGAACTTTAATAGCATCAGAGAGATAATCGAATTGATAATTATCAAAATCTATTAGATTTTCTAATCGGATAGGATTATCGCTGCAATACAATTGCCAGACATAATCTGCATATTCTATGTCATTCTGGGAGAGCTTTATCTTATTTTCATAAGAATGCAAAATCTGTTCATCATTTAAATCACTAAGTCCATATAAACGATTTGTTTCATCCTCATCACCACTGCATACTAAATATATTTCAGCATATCGCCTATGTTTCTTAAGCCAACTTAAGACTGCGAGCATATTTATCTGGCAAAAAAGGTCGTATTCAAACCAAAGTATAATCTGATCTTGCTGTTTATGATTACAAAGAGAGCGATATTCTTTTAAAGTTTTCTCAACAAACCAGGATTTACTGACCTTGTAATTTTTATGAAGAAAATCGAAACGAGTTTTCCAAAACGATTCACTACCTACATTAGTTTCCGTTTTACCCTCGCAAAGCATTTCCCGCCAGGTGATTATATCGCCCTTAAGTTTTAGTGTTTTTAACTTTTGGGTGAAACTATCCCCGTTGGTGATATGCAATTGGGAACTCATTATGATTATGTAGTTTAGTTTATAACGTCTAAAAGTAACATTTAATCGAAAAAAACAAAAACAAATTCACAGAAAAACCTCTGGAATTATTGTTAAAAAAATTTACACGATGTAATTATGAACATAAAACAGCGGGAAAGTTAGCCCCCGACTCGTTTTGTCTTAAAACCCATTTCCTGGAGCAAGGTCATTATTTTGTCTCTGTAATCCCCCTGAATTATTATGGAATTGTTTTTAAATGTGCCACCCACACTTAATTTTTTCTTTAAATCCTGAGCTAATTTTTTAAAATCTTTTTCAGCTCCATTATAACCCTCCAAAATAGTGATCGGTTTACCTTTTCTTTTTTCGTATTTACAGATTATGGGCTCTTTCTGAAGCCATAGCTGCGGTTTCTTCTCAGTAATTTTTTCTGCATCTGAAGAAACGTGCTCAGGAAATAAATTTTTTAATTGATCTTTTAAATCCATTTTACGACCTTTATAATATCCTGTATAATATATAATATATTAAAAAACATAAGTTATTAAATTATAATGATATATATAATTTTAATTAAAGTAATAAATCATTTCTTAATTAATCCCAGATCAATAAGGCGTTCATTCAAAAACTCTCCTGCTGTTATATCCTCAAAGCGCTTAGGATGCTTTTCATCAATACAATTATCCAGACAATTAAGTGGCATACTGCTTATCGGATGCATAAAAAACGGAATAGAATATCTGGAAGTATTCCATAATTCACGCGGGGGATTAACAACCCTGTGGACAGTAGAATTTAGTTTTTCGTTTGATAGGCGCGAAAGCATGTCCCCAACATTAATCATTAACTGATCTGTTGTTGCAATTGCATCAACCCATTCTCCATTATGATTTTGAACCTGAAGGCCTTTGCCATGCGCTCCCATTAGCAAAGTTATGAGGTTTATATCTCCATGTGCTGCTGCTCTTACGGCGTTTTTGGGCTCATTCAGAATTGGAGGATAGTGAATAGGTCTTAAAATAGAATTACCATTTTTAATATAACCATCAAAGTAAGTTTCGGGCAGATCCAGATGAAGCGCCAATGCTCTCAGCACGTACTTGGCAGTTTTCTCCAACATCTTATAAGTTTCTTTACCAACTGGATTGAATTTTGGCAACTCTTTTACGATTACGTTTTCCGGGTATTCCGCTTCAAGTACAGGGTCATCTTCAACAAACTGGCCAAAATGCCAAAACTCTTTTAAGTCTCCTTCCGTTCTTCCTTTTGCATGTTCTTTCCCAAAGGATGTGTAGCCCCGTTGTCCGCCAATACCCTCTATTTCATAAGAATCCTTTATATCCTGAGGTAAATTAAAGAACTTTTTAACTTCCCCATACAAATCTTTAACCAGGTCATCAGAAAGAAAATGACCACTTAATGCCACGAAACCAATGTTTTCAAAAGCGCTGCCTATTTCTTCTATGAATTTTTCTTTTCGCTCCGGATTGCCACTAGTATAATCTCTTAGGTCTACACTGGGAATACTGCTCATAGCTATGGTTTTTATATACTTCCAAAGTTAATAAATATTAAGTGCAAATATGCATGGATTTCTACTGTTTTATTGAGGTCAATTTTGTTACATTTATACCCGTTTTACACGCACAATCTATTCGTTGAAATATGCAATATTTAAGCAAGGGGTTAAGTAAAGAAAAACTGTTAGAGCTTTACCGGGCCATGTTAAAGCCAAGGATGATCGAAGAAAAGATGCTGATTCTCTTACGTCAGGGAAAGATATCTAAATGGTTTAGTGGTATAGGTCAGGAAGCTATTTCAGTAGGTGTTACCAGTGCTTTATATGAAGATGAATATATTCTTCCAATGCACAGAAACCTAGGTGTTTTTACTACGCGGGGGATACCCTTATTTCGATTGTTTACCCAATGGCAGGGCAAGTCCAGTGGATTTACCAATGGACGTGATCGAAGTTTTCATTTTGGAACTCAGGAGTATAAGATTGTGGGAATGATTTCCCATCTGGGGCCTCAACTAGGTGTGGCAGATGGTATTGCTTTGGCAGATCTTCTAAAAAATAAAGAAAAAGTAACAGCTGTTTTTACCGGTGAAGGCGCCACCAGCGAAGGAGACTTCCACGAGGCGCTTAATGTGGCCGCGGTTTGGAATTTACCTGTACTATTTTGTGTTGAAAACAATGGATACGGACTTTCTACACCAATTTCTGAGCAGTTTAAATGTGAACATATTGCGGATAAAGGTAAAGGTTATGGAATGGAAGCCCATATTATAAATGGAAATAATATCCTCGAAGTTTACAATAAAGTTAATGACCTATGCGAAAGCATCCGAAAGAAGCCAAGGCCTGTTTTATTGGAATTTAAAACATTTAGAATGCGGGGGCATGAAGAAGCCAGTGGCACCAAATATGTTCCAAAAAAATTGTTGGAAGAATGGGCAGCCATGGATCCTTTAGAAAATTATGTGGAGTATTTACATGCTGAGGGGATTCTTTCCGAAGAAAAGGAAGTTGAATATAAAAAGGAGATTATTCACGAAATAGATGAAAATCTACAGCTGGCTTTTGCGGAAAGACAAGTTCGATTTGATGAAAGTAAAGAGTTAAAAGATGTTTATAAAGAGTTTAATTATCAAGAAATTAAACCAAATAATGAAGTTCATAATATTCGCCTCGTTGATTCAATTTCCGAAAGTTTAAAGCAATCTATGGAAAAGCATGAGAATTTGGTGATACTGGGTCAGGATATTGCTGATTATGGAGGTGTCTTTAAAATAACTGAGGGTTTTGTTGAAGCTTTTGGGGCAGAGAGGGTAAGAAATACCCCTATATGTGAATCGGCAATTGTATCTGCGGCTATGGGGCTTTCAATTAACGGAATAAAGTCCGTTATGGAAATGCAATTTGCCGATTTTGTCAGTTCAGGTTTTAATCCCATTGTTAATTACATCGCTAAAATCCATTATCGGTGGAATGAAAATGCGGATATTGTAATTCGAATGCCTTGTGGTGCCGGAGTAGGAGCCGGACCTTTTCATTCCCAGACCAATGAAGCATGGTTTACAAAAACTCCCGGGCTTAAGGTGGTTTATCCAGCCTTCCCATATGATGCAAAAGGACTTTTAGCTACCGCTATTAACGATCCAAACCCGGTCATGTTTTTTGAACATAAAGCCCTATATCGAAGCATTTACCAGGAGGTTCCTTCGTCATATTTTACCTTGCCTTTTGGAGAAGCCGCCCTGCTAAAAGAAGGGAAAGATGTATCTATAGTCACCTTCGGAGCAGGTGTTCACTGGGCATTAGAATGCTTAGAACAAAACCCGGAAATACAAGCAGATTTATTGGATTTGCGAACGCTTCAACCCCTTGATACTTCCTCTATATTTGAATCCGTCAAAAAAACCGGCAAATTAATTATTCTCCAGGAGGACAGTTTATTTGGGGGCATTGGAAGTGATATATCCGCACTTGTTATGGAGGAATGTTTTGAATTTTTAGATGCTCCGGTAAAACGTGTTGGAAGCCTGGAAACTCCCGTGCCATTCGCCAAATCTTTGGAAAATAATTATCTGCCTAAAGAGAGGTTTTTTAACTCTTTGATTGCATTGTTGGAGTATTAAAATAATTATGGGTTATTAAAAAAAAGTAAACCTTTAGGGTTATTAAATAAAAAAATTAAACATTTTATTGATATATTAGTGAACTCTAAAAATTCACAAAATTCATTTTATGAAAAATACAATTTATTTGTTGCTGGTTATGCTAATAGTTTCTTGCTCTGCAACGACTACAGCCACTTCTCAGTCAACTAAAATGAAGAAAAAAACACTTAAGGGTACCTGGTCTCTTACAGACATTCGTTTTATTGGTGAAGAAGGGCTTTACAAAGCAGATTTATTTGGTATTGCAGATTCACCTTGTTTTAAGGGTGGTGAGTGGATGTTTATCCCAAATAACGGAACAGGAAGATTCTCTATCAACAGTTCTGAAAGATGTCAGGAAGGAACACATCGCATTTTATGGTCTTTCTATGAGCCTGGTGACGGAAAGACAGAACT
>Ga0265303_10000468_pt1 | contig 22790 bp, 22 predicted proteins | sample Helome_2_FD_192494 | JGI IMG/M metagenome (GOLD analysis project Ga0265303, IMG submission 192494) | Marine sediment microbial communities from subtidal zone of North Sea - Hel_20160317 (Illumina Assembly) | ecosystem: Environmental > Aquatic > Marine > Subtidal zone > Sediment ... | reverse complement strand
TGGGATGAGTGGGCCAACGACAACGGCGACCTCGGCCCCGTTTACGGTGCCCAGTGGCGGTCGTGGCCCACGCCGGACGGTCGCGAAGTCGACCAGATCAGCGAAGTCATCGACATGTTGCGCAACGACCCGAATTCCCGCCGGATCCTGGTCAGCGCCTGGAACGTTGGTGAGCTGGACCAGATGGCCCTGATGCCGTGTCATTGCCTGTTCCAGTTTTATGTGGCCGACGGCCGACTGTCCTGCCAGCTGTACCAGCGCAGCGCCGACATTTTTCTCGGGGTGCCTTTCAACATTGCGTCCTACGCACTGCTGACGCACCTGGTAGCACAGCAGGCCGACCTGCAGGTAGGGGAGTTCATCTGGACCGGCGGCGACTGCCACCTGTACCTGAACCACCTCGAGCAGGCCGGCGAGCAGCTACAAAGAGAGCCGTTGCCGTTGCCACGCCTGGCGATTCACCGCAGCCCGCCGTCGATCTTCGACTACGGCTTCGAGGACTTCGAAATTCTCGGCTACGAGTCCCACCCGCATATCAAGGCGGCGGTGGCTGTGTAGGAGAAAGGAATCGCGGCTGGTCTCTCTCGCACATCCATGTGCTCCGCGACATAAGGTCATCCTGACCAAAAAGCCGCTCCTACCAAGAGGCCCATTAACATGTCAGGCTAGCCTGGGCGGCATTGGCTGTGTAGGAGTGGGGAATCGCGGCTGAAGCCGCTCCCACAAAAAAAGCGCCATCAACGGCGGCAGTGGCAGTCTGAGGGAAGGGAATCGCTCCCACCAAGAGGCCCATTAACGTCTCAGGCCGGTCTTCGTGGGAGCGGCTTCAGCCGCGATTCCTTTCACTTCTTCCCTTTAGCTTTCCGGTAGCCCTGCGACTGCTCGAACACTATCCGTATCGGACCGGTGAGGCGGGCAGCAGTTAGCGCGCCGCCCCACACGCAACCGGTGTCCAGCCCCAGCAGGCCGGGCCGCTGCAACAGACCCAGCGTGGACCAGTGACCGAAGACGATTCGGACCGAAGACGTGGCGCGGTCCGGCATATCGAACCACGGGGTCAGACTGGCCGGCGCCCCGTCAGGTTTGCCCTTCTGGTCAAAGTCCAGCCGCCCGTCCTCATCCACAAAACGGATACGGGTCAGGCAGTTGGTAATGAATCTCAGCCGTTCCAGGCCGCGCAAACCGGGGTCCCAGAGGTTCGGGCGTGTACCGTACATGGCCGCCAGGAACTTGGCTGCGCCGTCGCCCCGCAGCGTCTGCTCGACCTCGCGGGCGCAGCGTATGGTTTGCAGCGGGTCCCACTGCGGCGCCACACCGGCGTGCACCATCAGCGTATTGAGGTCAGGGCGGTAGTGCGCCAGCGGTCGGCGCCGCAGCCAGTCGATCAGCTCATCACTGTCGGGGGCATCCAGGACCGCGCCAAGATCGCCGCGCGACACCGGTACGTCGCCGGCCAGCGCGAGGGCCAGCAGATGCAGATCGTGATTACCCAGGGTGGCTACTGCCATATCGCCCAGGTCACGGATCAGCCGCAGAGTCTCCAGCGATTTCGGGCCGCGGTTGACGAGATCGCCGACAAACCAGGCTTCGTCTTTGCCGGGTTCGAGCTTCAGTCGCTTGAGTAGCCGCGCGAGCTCCTTGTAGCAGCCCTGCACGTCGCCAATCGCGTAAACCGCCATCGCAATGAAACGCGCTAGTTGAGGATGCCCGGCACTGCCAGGCGAAAACAGGGAATAACCGCCTCGAACTGATCGCCGTCGTCGCTGACCATTCCGTAGCTGCCTTCCATAGTGCCGACGGGCGTTTCGAGGACTGCGCCGCTGGAGTAACGATGCAGCTTGCCGGGCGCGATCTTCGGTTGCTCGCCGACCACGCCGTCACCGCGCACCTCCTGCACCTTGCCGTTGGCATCGGTGATCAACCAGTGGCGGGTCAGCAGCTGGGCGGGCAGAGCGCCGTCGTTGTGAATCGAGATCGTATACGAGAACAGGTAACGGCCTTCCGACGGTTCAGACTGATCCGGAAGGTACGCAGTTTGTACCTCGATACGAATATCGTCGCTTTGCTGTCCGGCCACCATTAGCGGCATATTCTAACCTGTGACCGTCATGACTTTTGGCGCGCGCAACGATTGGCAATGCGCGTGAACGCGTCGACATCGAGCGTCTCAGGGCGGCTGGCGGGATCGATACCAAGCTCCTGCAGGCCGGCCGAGTCAATCAGGCCCCGCAGGCTGTTACGCAGCTGCTTGCGGCGCTGGGAAAACGCCTGTCTCACCACCTGGTCGAACACCGGCTCGGACTCGATCAGCGCTCGCCTTTCGGGCTCCGGCACCAGTCGGGCGAAGGCCGAGTCTACCTGCGGTGGCGGCGTGAACGCGCCCGGGCGAATCACGAAAAGCTTTTCCACGCGGCAGCGGGCGGCCAGGCTCACAGTCAGGCGCCCGTAATCGCGGCCGCCCGGGGCCGCGACCATGCGGTCGACCACCTCTTTCTGCAGCATCACGTGCAGATCTTTGAAACACTGGCTGTAGCCAAGCAGGTGAAACAGCAGCGGTGTCGAAATGTTGTAGGGCAGGTTGCCCACCAGCCGCAGTTCCGAACCGAGGGCAGAGAAATCGAAGCGCAGCGCATCGCCCTGGTGCACGTGCAGCCGCGGATCCTGCAACTCGGCCCGGAGGCCGGCGGCGAGATCACGATCCAGTTCCACCACGTCGAGGCGGGCGACCTGGCCAAGCAGCGGCCGGGTCAGTGCGCCGCGACCGGGGCCAATTTCAACGATATGGTCGCCGGCAGCCGGTGCAATAGTCCTGACAATGCGGTCGAGCACGCCGGGGTCGTGCAGGAAATGCTGGCCAAAGCGTTTGCGGGGCGGGCCGTAGCTCACGCCGCTTGCTGAGGGCTGATATGTATCGCGAGATCCAGCGCCGCGACGAAGCTGCCGGCATCTGCCTGCCCGGTGCCGGCCAGTTCCGTCGCGGTGCCGTGATCGACAGAGGTCCGCACGATTGGCAGGCCCAGGGTCACATTGACGGCGTGCCCGAAACCGCGATGCTTCAGCACCGTCAACCCCTGGTCGTGGTACATCGCGAGTACGGCATCTGCCCGTGCCAGGGACGGCGGTGTGAAGGCGGTATCGGCCGGGAGCGGCCCCGTCACGTCAATGCCTTCGGCCCGCAGCTGGTCGATGGCGGGTTCGATAGTGTCGCCCTCTTCCGTGCCCAGGTGACCGGATTCGCCGGCATGGGGGTTCAGGCCGAGCACCAGGATGCGCGGCGCTGCGATGCCAAAAGCCGCGCGCAGGCCGGCATCGAGAATCCGCGCGGTCACAGCGATGCCGTCGATACTGATCGCATCCGGCACACTACGCAGCGGCAGATGGGTGGTGACCAGCGCAACGCGCAGATCATCGGCAACCAGCAGCATGACCGGACGCTCGGCCTGGCAGCGCTGCGCCAGGTATTCCGTATGGCCGGAAAACGGCACGCCCGCGTCATTGATGATGCCCTTGTGCACGGGGCCGGTGACCATCGCGGCAAACTCACCGCTCCGGCAGCCGTCGCAGGCCCGGTCCAGGGTAGTCAGCACATAGCGAGCATTGGCCGGGCTGAGTTTGCCGGGCCTGCAGTCCGTGGCCGTCCCCTGGGCACAGATCTTCAGCCGCCCTGCCCGCGAAGGTTCCGGCGCTGCGGCGGCATCGTAAGGCGAGAAGTGGATATCGAATCCCAGGCTCGCGGCCCGCTCGGCCAGCAGGTCGGGGTCGGCAACGGCGACCAGTTCCGCGGGCCAGTCCCGCTGGGCCAGCTCGAGGCACAGGTCTGGCCCGATACCGGCCGGTTCACCGGGCGTGAGTGCGATGCGTGGAATCGTTGCGGTCACGGGCCTTCATCACGGGCTCCCGGCCCGCGCTGTCCCAGCCTACATGCGGTACTCGACGAAGGCCTGATCGCGCAGACGCCGGGCCCAGAGTTCCGTTTCTTCGCCGAGCTTGCTGTTACGAATGGCCATCGCGGCCCGCTGCAGGCGAACTTCTTCCGTAGTGTCCTGCACGCGGCGATCCTGTACCTCCAGAATATGCCAGCCGAACTGCGTCTTGAACGGTTCGCTCAGTTCGCCAATGGGTTGCGTTTCACACATCGCGGCGAACTCCGGGACGAAGGACCGGGGATTCGTCCAGCCCATGTCCCCACCCTCGATGGCCGATGAAGGATCTTCTGATATCGCTGTGGCCACGGCAGCGAAGTCGTCACCGTTCAAAATTTGCCGGCGTATCTCGCTGAGTTTCTCGCGCGCCGCATCGTCGTCCAGCACTTCATTGGTCGTGATCAGGATGTGCCTTGCCCTGACCTGCTTCTCCATGATCGGTTCCGCGCCACGGCGCTCGTCCAGTCGCACGAGGTGAAAGCCGCTGTTGCTGCGAATGGGTTCGGAGACCTGCCCGGGCTGCATGGCTGGCACCACACTGGCAAACAGGGTTGGCAACTCGTTGCCCTTCCGCCAGCCGATGTCACCCCCTTCCAGGGCTTTCTGGCCGTCGGAATAGGCCACGGCCAGTTCGGCAAATGATTCACCCGCCCGGGTCCGATTCAGCAGATCGCTGGCCTTGGTCTGGGCGACGGCGACCTCTTCCGCAGTGGAAGTCGGCGAGGTTGCAATGAGAATCTGGCTTAGCTTGAAGTCTTCGTCGACGAACTCGCGGCCTTTCTGCCGCTCCATGTATTCCTCGATCTCTCGTTCCGAGGCGTTGATTCGTGACATCACATCGCGCTGCATCAGCTGGTCGACGGTGATCTGGTTGCGCAAATCTTCGCGGAACACCGAGTAATCGATGCCGTCTCTGGCCAGCAGGCTGGGCAGCTCGCCGAGGCTCACGCCGTTGCGCTCGGCCACGTTGGCCAGCGCCACGTTGAGCGTTTCGTCCGACACCCGCAGACCGACCCGGTCCGCTCGTTGCAGCTGGATGCGCTGCACGACCAGGCGTTCCAGGACCTGGGGAACCAGCTGGCGCATGGGCGGTACCGGCGTGCCCTGCTGTTCCAGTCGTTCGACGATGCGCTGCAGCTCGATCTGCAGTTCGCTCTTCAGCACGACACCATCGTTCACCACCGCGGCGATACCGTCCAGCATTTGCCCCGAGCTGCTGAGCTCTCGGGTCTGGGCGTGCAGGGCAGTGCTGACCGACAGGAGCAACAAGGCGAACGGAATTGCGACGGCGTGACGAGACATGACTGGGGTCCGGTTAGTTGTAGCCGAGAATACCACGATCCAGTAACGACTCCGCTGCGGTGCCCGGGTCACCGAAGCCCTTCAGCACGATCTGAAAGCCTATCGACTCATCCGATTCGCCGTTGCGCCGCGCCAGGTTGCTGCGCCAGACCGCACGCACGGCCCAGCAACAGTTTTCGTATTCCAGCGCGGCGAATCGTTCCAGCGGTTCGTTGCCCCGCAGGGAGAAATTGAAGCGGCCGACAAAGTTCCAGTGCTTGGCGACAGGCCATGCCAGGACAGCGTCGACCTCCTGCAGCAGGCTCTTGCGGTAACGGTAGGAAAGAACCCCGATACGCTTGTCATCCCGGCGATAGGCCATGCGCGCCTCAGCCTTGCGGGTGTCGGTGTCATCGGTGTTCCATTGATAACCGAGGTCCACGCGCCAGTAGTTGGCGAAACGCGTAGTGAGTTCGGCGAGGTAATCCGACGAGTTATCGTCGATGGGCTCTGTGCCCGGTAGCGCCACATTGGAATCCGAGAAGTACCGCAGTTGGCCAACCGTGGCACTGAGAAATTCGACACCGGTCTCGGCGCGAATGACCCGGGTTGTTACGCCAAGCGCCACCTGGTTTGCATCGGCCAGGCGGTCGTAGCCCACGTAGCGGTTGGCCCGATACAGCTGAACGACGTTCAGGTCTGGCTCGATCGTGTCGAACACCGGCAGGTCGTCCTGGTTGCGCGACGGGATATAGGTATACAGTGCGCGGGGTTCCAGGGTCTGGATGAAACGGTCCTTGTTGAAAAAGCGTTCAAAGACGCTGCTCATGTTCAGGCTCAGGATCGGCGCTGTGCTTTCCGGGTTATCTGACTGCCCTGCCTGTGTATCATTGAGTTCATAACGCGTGTGGTCCAGCGCAACACCCGGTTCCAGCTGCACGAAGCCAATATTGAATGGGCGGGAGATTCCGGGGCTGAAGTGTCCCCGCAGGCCGGTGACGCCCACGTTGCGGTCGAAGTACCCGATCTCGCTGTCCAGGCGGTAGCTGAAGCCCAGGAACCCTTCGGGATCGTAACCGCTGAGCGCAAACCTGGGCAGTAGCTTGTAGGGCTTTTCAGCACCGGTGATTTCGTCATCGATGATCTGGATGTCCTGCACGCGGAGCAGGGCGGTCCAGTTGCCGTTAAAGAACTCCAGGTCCATGCGTCGGTCAAGGCTCACCTGGCTGGTGTTGGCCAGCCCGCTGGACAAGTCTTCGAAGTAGTTCGAGTCAGAGACATCGATCGCGTCGAAGGTGCTGCGCCAGCCGAGGGGCAGCAAAGTCTGGCTGCGAATGGCCAGCAGCACTCGATCTGTCTCGGTCTTGTCGTCGTCGCGCAGGTACTCCCCGGTCAGCACGCCGTTGCTGCGCGGGCTCAGGAAGCGGAACTCTCCGCCCATCTGCAGGCCCCGGTCCGTCATCAGGCGCGGCGTGATCGTCGCATCGTAATTTGGCGCGATGTTCCAGTACCAGGGCACGGCGATATCCACGCCGCGCCGCTCACTGTTGCCGATTTCGGGTATCAGAAGTCCGGTCTTGCGTTTGTTGGTAACCGGGTAGCTGATCACAGGCAGCCAGAAGACCGGCACACCGGCGACATCCATGCGTGCGTTTTTGGCCCGGCCGACGCCGGTGCTCTGGTCGATGGTAATTCTGGATGCACTGAGCAGCCAGTCGTTACTACCGGGCGGGCAGGCTGTGTAGGTGACGTCCTCCAGCTTGAGCCGCCCCGACGTGCGCACTTGCGCCCGGCCGGCTGTGCCGCGGGCCGGCACGTTCCAGATGTCGAAGCTGGCGTCGTTAATGTTGATTGTGCCGTCGTCCCTGCTGAAGCGGGCGCCGGAGCCGCTGACGCGGAATTCATCGTTACGAAATTCGGCTTCGCCCGCGATCTCGAAGGTGCCGGTGGCCTGGTCGAAGCTGGCATCCTTCGCGCGCAGGTAGCGGTTGCCGCTGCGTAACAGGATGTCGCCGGTGAAGGTGGCATTGCCATCGAGTTGATATTCGGCACGGTCGCTGACGATGCTGATTTCGTCGCTGGATACCGGTTCGCCGGTAAACGGCAGCGGCGGCGGTTCCACCGGGCAGCCACCCCAGTCGAGCACGCGGCCATCCTGAGCGTCAGCCAGGCCGGGCTGGACCGCGCAGCAAAGAAAAAACGTCAGGCTCAGCGGCAATCGGCGCAAGTGGCAGGTCCGGACGTGGCTACGCGACAGATTGCGATTATATAGGTGCCGCCACCATTGACGTGATCCAATAAACATTGAGTGTTGCTCGGCCCGCAGACGATATAGTTGCACACTGGAGTCGCGTGACGCCCGCCGCTGTCCGATGAAAGCGATGATACTTGCCGCCGGCCGCGGTGAACGGATGCGGCCGCTGACCAACCGCACGCCGAAGCCGCTTCTCGAGGTCGCCGGCCGGGCCTTGCTCGACTATCCCCTTGAGCGCCTGGCCCGGGCGAAGATCGACGAGGTGGTGATCAACGTGGCCAGGCACGGCAGCCAGATTCGCGATTACGTCGGCGACGGCAGCCGCTGGGGGCTGCGGATAGCCATCAGTGATGAGGGCCCGCAGGCCCTGGAAACCGGCGGCGGGATCCGCCATGCCTTGCCTCTGCTCGGTTCTGAGCCTTTCTGGCTGGTCAACGGCGACGTCTACAGCGACTACGCCTTCCAGCCGCGGGGGCTCCGCAGTGGCGCGCTGGCGCACCTGGTGCTGGCACCAAACCCCGAACATCACCCCGGCGGCGATTTCGCCCTGACGGCGGGCAGGGTCCACGACGGCGAAGGGCCGCGGTTTACCTATTCCGGTCTGGCGGTGATCCACCCGGATATCGTGGCCAACCTGGCGCCTGGGCGGTTTCCCCTGGGGCCTCTGCTGATCGAAGCGGCCCGCCAGGGCCGGATCACCGGCGAACTCTACGCCGGGCTGTGGACCGACGTCGGCACCCCCGGGCGCCTGGCCGAGCTCGAGCGGGAGCTGGGCGCTCAGACGTCGCGGTAGCTCGCAACGCCACTGACGCCGACCATGGCGTCGGGGTTCAGTACGCGGACCATGAAACTTTCCGGGGGCACCTGCCACTGGCAGCGGAGGCCGTGCTGCGCCCCGGGCTCGAAACCCAGGCGTGGGTAGTACGCCGGGACGCCGATCACAATCACGTAGGGGCAGCCGCGGGCGGCCAGCTCGCTGAGGCCGGCACGGGTGAGGGCAGCGCCAATGCCCTGGCGCTGGCAGTCCCGCCGCACGGCGAGCTCGCCTAGCCCCATGCCTGCCAGCGGGGGCGACGAATCGACGCTGACGGGGCTGAAAAAGATATGTCCCAGCATCTGGCCGTCGCGCTCGGCGACCAGGGACAGCACATCATTGCCCGGCGCCTGGCGCAGCTCGTGGAAGGCCGGGGTGCCGCCGTCGAAGACCTGGGCGTTGATATCCGCGATGGCCGCCAGGTCAACGCCACGATTCTGGGGCCTGATCGTCAGCTTGGGCATGGTGCTTGGGATTCCGGGCTCCTGCAGGCCAAAAAAAACTGTGTCCGGGCTGAATCCAGCGAGGAATTGGCGCCGAAATTCATGTTAACGGCGGGTATGAGGACATACCAAAGCCGGGGATCAAACACACGGATTGGAGGGATTCAGTATGAACAACGTTAAGGCGCTAGCAATCACCATGGCCGCCGGCCTCATGATTTCCGGGACGGCTACAGCCGCTCCCGCCCAGGACGCCATCAAGGCCTGCAAGGTCGCGGTGGAAGAAAACATCGGCCAGGGCACGCTCAGCAAGCTGACCAAGGTCAAGTCTCGCGGTGCAAACTACGAAGTCTGGCTGAACGTCAAGGGTGACGACGCCACGCAGCGCTCCTACTGCTACCTGCGCAGGGGCGAAGTCCAGCAGATCGTCGTCGAAGACGGTCAGTGGGTCGGCCGCAACCCGAAGCGCCCGGAAGCCGCCCAAATCGGCTAAGCGCCTAGATGAGACAGTAGCCGGGGCTCCAGGGCCCCGGCTACTTCTTCAGGATCCTGCGGACCACCGAGGTCCGCCAACTGGGTGACCGCCAGGGCTTCGAAGCCACATGGGTTAATTCGCGAAAAAGGCTCCAGGTTCATGGCCACGTTTAATGCGAGGCCATGATAGCTGGCGCCTTTTCTTATGCGCAGCCCCAGGCTGGCGATCTTGGCACCGCCCACGTAGACGCCCGGCGCGTCGGGTCGGGACGACGCGTCTATACCGTAGCTCGCCAGCAATCCGACCACGGCCTGTTCCAGCGCAGACACCAGTTGCCGAACGTTCAGCCCGGCGCGACGGATATCGATCAGCGTATACGCCACGAGTTGCCCGGGCCCGTGGTAAGTCACCTGCCCGCCGCGATCTGTCTGCACCACCGGAATATCGGCGGGCGCGAGCAGGTGTTCTGTCGCGGCATTGAGGCCCATCGTGAATACCGGCGGGTGCTCCAGGAACCAGATTTCATCAGGCGTGTGCGGGTTCCGCTGATCCGTAAAGCGTTGCATCGCGGCCACCGTGCTCGCGTAATCCGCGCGCCCGAGATTGCGGATTCGGGTTGCCGGGATGTCAGAGGACGACGAGGATCCGCTGGCTGGCGGTGAGTCGGCGGTAAATCTCATCGAGTTGGTCCCGGCTGCTGGCCTGGAAGGTGACGGTTACGGAGATGTAGCGGCCGTCGCGGCTGGGGCGGATGCGGACGGCCTCGTGATCGATGGGCCCGGCGCTGGCTGCCACCAGTTCCATGACATGGGCCGGAAAGCCCTCGGCATCCAGGCCCATAGCCTTGATGGGAAAGCTGCACGGAAACTCGAAGATGTCGTCGGATTCACTGTTCATGCTTGAAGGTTTCGAAGCGGGCAGCCACACGGTTCCAAACTGGCCCGGGCTGGCCGTCGCCCACCGGCTGGCCATTGATTGCCACGACGGCAGCAACGCCCCGCATCGCACTCGTCAGCCAGACTTCGTCGGCCGCCTGCAGCCGTTCTGGTGTGACAGGTTCTTCCCGGCATTGGAGTCCGGCTGCAGCGCCGAGTTCCCACACCAGGTCGGTGGTGGTGCCGGGCAGTATCGCCTCGCTGTTCGGGCGCCGGATCATTGTGCCCTGTTCCACCAGGATGACGGAACTCGCCGCACCCTCCGTGACTTCGCCGTTCCAGACCAGGATGGCTTCGTCCGCACCCGCCTCGGCGGCGGCCTGGCGGGCCAGCACGTTTGCCAGCAGCGCGGTGGCCTTGATGTCGCACCGACCCCAGCGATGGTCCGGGACGGTGATGGCCCGCAGGCCTTCAGGCCGCGGCGCCGGTGCAGGGCTGGCCATGCCGAATACTGTGGGTACCGAGTGGCTGGGGAAGGCGTGATCCCGCCCGGAGGTCTTGCCGCGCGTGATTTGCAGGTATACGCCGAGGTCGCCGCCGCCGTTGCGCCGGGCGAGTTCACGAATCAGTGCCCGCCAGTCTTCTACCGGCAGCGGGTCTTCGATATTTAGCGCCGCCAGGCTCTTTGTCATTCGGCTGACGTGAGCGTCCAGCAACAGGGGCTGCCCATGGTAAACCGGGATCACTTCATAGACCGCATCGCCGAACAGGAAACCGCGGTCGAGGGGCGAGACCCGGGCCTCGTCAATGGGCAGGAACTCGCCGTCGAGATAGGCGATGGGCAGCACGTCGGCCATTGTTGAGGGGTCTACTCGAACCAGAGCAGCACGGAGTCGCGGGCTCGCTGCCAGATGGAGCCCGCCGGGACCGCGTTCAGCGCGAATAAATTGGCCTCGGCCAGCGTCTGGTCGGCGAGACTCACTCGCAGCACCCCGAGCTGATCGGTGGCCTCGACGGGCGCCACGACCTGCTGGGGCAGATCCAGTTGCGCTTCCAGCCGGTCATAGGTGCCGCGTGGAATCGTCACGTAAATGTCCTGGCGCGTGCCCAGGCCCGTCTTGTCCTGTTCACCCTTCCAGACCCTGGTTTCGGTGACGGGATCGCCGGCTGGATACAGCAGGCGGGTCTCGAAAAACCGGAAACCGTAGTTCAGCAAGGCTTGGGAGTCGTTGGCCCGCGCGGTGGGGCTCTTGGTGCCCAACACCACGGCGATCAGGCGCATGCCGTCCCGCTTGGCAGAAGACACGAGACAGTAACCCGCCGCGTCGGTCATGCCGGTCTTCATGCCGTCGACGCTCGGATCGCGCCACAAAAGCGCGTTGCGGTTCTTCTGGGTGATGCCGTTGTAGGTGAACTCGCGTTGCGAGTACCACGCGTAATACTGCGGATACTCGCGGACGATCACGGAGGCCAGGAGAGCAATGTCCGCGGCGGTGGTCTGGTGGCCCTCGGCGGGCAAGCCAGTGCTGTTGCGGTAGGTTGTATTCTCCATGCCGATTTCGCGGGCGTACTGCGTCATCAGCTGGGCGAACACCGTTTCGGTGCCGGCAATGTATTCAGCAAGGGCCACGCTTGCGTCGTTGCCCGATTGCACGATCATGCCCTGCAGCAGGTCCTCTACGCTGACGCGCGTATTCACTTCGATGAACATCCGGGAACCGGGGGTGCGCCACGCCGTTTCGCTAATCGGCACCTCGTCGGTCAGCTTGATCTGACTGTCACTTAACGCTCTGAACACGGCGTAAGCGGTCATCAGCTTGGTGATGCTGGCGGGATCCAGGGGTTCCGCGTCGCTTTTTGCCGCCAGCACCTTGCCGCTGTGGTGGTCGACCAGGACGTAACCGCGGGCCGCCAGTTCCGGCGCTGCCGGCACCTGGGCTACCAGGCCGGCAGGCATTAGCAGAACCAGCAGCGGGAACGCGCGTACGAGAAAATTCATTTCGGTCTCCGAATAGATTGCCGGCTGCCTCCCCGAGACAGCCTGACCCGTCAGCCCCCGGGCTGCTCCGTCACCAGCAGCGCATCGCGTATGTTCAGCATTGCGACACGCTCGACCAGCTGATCGTACTCCGCTACGTCGACGATGGGGCCCAGCCGGACCCGATACAGTGCCCGATCGGCTGCAGCATCCTGCCAGATCGCGACATTGCGAATCCCGCCGCTTTCGAGGTGATTCTTCAAGCGTTCGGCGTTCCCGACCTCGCCGAACGCGCCCACCTGCAGATACATCACCGGGTCAGCCGGCGGTGGCGCTGCCGATGCAGTGGCCACCATGCTGGGAATACCCGGCGCGCTCTCGCTAACGACCGGTGCAGGCCCTGTGGGCGCATCGAAGGGCAGGGCCTCTACCGAGACCATCGCGGTGCCGTCGCGAATCATGCCGAGTTGCTGGGCGGCTGCGTAAGACATGTCGATCACGCGGTTGTGGACGAAGGGCCCCCGGTCGTTAACCGTGACCACGACGCTGCGCTTGTTCTGCAGGTTTGTCACCCGCACGCGGGTGGGCAGCGGCAGTGTCTTGTGCGCCGCCGTCATCGCATACATATTGTACGGCTCGCCGCTGGATGTCAGGCGGCCGTGAAACTTCTTGCCGTACCACGAGGCCACGCCCTTTTCCCGGTAGTCGGCGCTGGTGGCCTGCACGTAGTAGCGTTGGCCAAAGACCTCGTAGAAGGCCGGGTTGCCGCGCTTACTGCGGGTCGGCTGGCCCGGTTCGTCTACCACGGGCGATGGCGGCCTGGGCACGGCAGGCCGCCCGGATTTTTCCCAGCGCGACCCGCTGCTGCAGGCGCCCAGCGCTGCAACCAGCAGCAGCAGTATCGCCAGCCGCATCATGGCGCGGACACCGCCACCGTGGGCGCCGCCTCCGCGGCTGCCAGCGCGCTGGCCAGCTGATGGACCGCCAGTGCGTACATCTGGCTGCGGTTGTAGCGGGTGATCACGTAAAAATTCTGCAGGCCCAGCCAGTACTCGTCGCCGTCGGCCACTTCAAAACGCATCAGCATCGCCGGCGTCTGCCCACCGAGTTCTGCATCGGTAGTCACGCCCTGGCGGCGCAGCGACTCCACTGTGTCGGCGAGCCGCAGCTTGCTGGTCACCGGCGCGCTTGCCGCATCGCTGACCCGGGCGGGAAAGGCTACGGGTTCGCCGGTTGCCCAGCGGTGGGCCACGAAGTAGTTGGCGACGCTGGCGATGATGTCGTTCCAGTTGCCCAACAGGTCGCGTTGCCCGTCGCCATCGCCGTCTACGGCATAAGCGCGGTAGCTGCTGGGGATGAATTGTGGTGGCCCCATTGCGCCAGCGTAAGAGCCCTTTAGCGCACCGGCCTCGAAGCCTTCTTCCTCAAGCAACAGAAAGAACTGCTCGAGCTGAGACCGGCCGAATTTAGCCCGTGACGGGTAATCGAATCCCTGCGTGGTCAGGGCGTCCAGTACCCGGTAGCCCCCGGTGATTCGCCCGTAGAAGGTTTCCACGCCGATGATTGCGGTGATGATTTCGACGGGTACTCCCGTTTCCCGGGCCACACGGTCCAGGACGGCGGCATGCTCCTGGCGAAAGACGACGCCGGCGGCGATCCGCTTTTCGGTAATGAAGATCTGCCGGTACTCGAACCACGGCTTGGTCTTCTCTGCTGGCCGATCGAGGGCGTCGATGATCTGCTGCTGGACCCGGCTGTCAGCCAGCACAGCCTCCAGGTAGCCGCGGTCGAAACCGTGCCGCTTACTCAGCTCGGCGACGAATGCCTGGACATCGTCACGGCTGGTGTCCAGCGCAGCTGCAGGAGCTGCGCTCAGCAACAGGCAAAGGCAGGCCAACAAGGCGGTTCGCGTCATCCGTGTCATCTCGCCAGGAGCTTCCGGTGCGTCTGGATAGACATCAGAATACCGAAACCCGCCAGCAGGGTCACCATTGAGGTGCCGCCGAAACTGATCAGTGGCAGCGGGACGCCGACCACCGGCAGCAGCCCGGTGACCATGGCGGTATTGACGAAGGCGTAGAAGAAGAAGGTCAGACTGATGCTGCCGGCCAACAGCCGGCCGAAAGTGTCCTGGGCAGTGGCCGCAATGTAGAGGCCCCGACCAACGATCAGGAGGTAGATCAGCAGCACCGCCAGCGCGCCCAGCAGGCCGAATTCCTCGCCGATGACTGCGAAGATGAAGTCGGTGGAGCGTTCTGGCAGGAATTCGAGCTGACCCTGGGTTCCGTTTAACCAGCCCTTGCCGAACAGGCCGCCGGAGCCGATGGCGATCTTTGACTGGATGATGTGATAGCCGGCGCCGAGCGGATCACTGTCCGGGTCGAATAATGTCAGCACGCGTTTCTTCTGGTATTCGTGCATCACGAAGTACCAGAGTGCCGGCAGCGAGACCAGGGCGACGCCGCCGGCACCGATCATGTACCAGGCGCCGATGCCTGCCAGGAAGATGACCGCCGCGCCGCTGGCGGTAATCATGATTGCGGTGCCGAGATCCGGTTGCAGCGCAATCATTGCGACGGGCAGCAGGACCAGGACCAGTGAGTTAAGAATCATCCCGAAGGACGGTGGCAGCGGCCGGTCGTGGAGCAACCACGCGAGCATCATCGGCACGCCCAGCTTCATGATTTCCGACGGCTGGAAGCGCACCCCGAGATCCAGCCAGCGCTGCGCGCCCTTGCCGACGTCACCGGACAGCAAGACCAGGGCCAGCAGCCCCAGGCCGGCAGCGTAGACCCACGGCGCGGTGCGCCGCAGCCAGGCGGGGTCGACCTGCGCCAGGGCCACCATGGCCAGAAGCGCCGCGCCCATCCGCGTGACCTGGTTGACCACCAGCCCCGTGTTTTCGCCCACCGAGCTGTACAGCGCGAGCAGGCCAATGGCCATGATCGCCGCCAGGCTGGTCAGCAGCAGCGTGTCCAGGTGCAAGCCGGCCAGGATCCGCGCCAGGCCAGGGACATCGGCGCTGCGCCGGCTGTCGGCCAGCGCGCTCACAGCGACCCCGCCAGGTAGGTTTCCATGACCACCCGCGCCACCGGTGCGGCGACCCGGCTGCCGCTTTCACCGTTCTCGATGACTACGGCCACGGCGATTCGTGGTGCTTCCAGCGGGGCAAAGGCAATGAACAACGCGTGGTCGCGCATCCGCTCCTCGATTTCTTCCGACTCGTACTCTTCATCCTGCGCGACGGTGAACACCTGGGCGGTGCCGCTCTTGCCGGCCATCGTGAACGGCGCGTCCATGCCCACCGCGCGGGCCGTGCCGCGCTCGCCCTGCAACACCGCGTTCATCGCGCTGATGATCTGGTCCCAGTCGCTGTCGTTGTCCACGCCCACCGGTGGCAGGCGTTCGGCGTTACCGACGGTGGTGGCGTCCGTTTCTGAGAGTCGGTAACCCTGCATGAGCGTGGGTCGGTAGCGCTCGCCGCGCGCGGCGATGGTGGCCGTGGCATGCGCCAATTGCAGCGGTGTGGCCAGCATGAAGCCCTGCCCGATACCGGCGATGACGGTTTCACCCGGATACCACGGCTGGTCTTCCCGCCGCGCGAAGGCGGTGCGCTTCCAACCCGGGTCTGGAACCAGGCCGAATTTTTCACCCGGCACGTCAATGCCGGTCGTGGCGCCCAGCCCGAAGCGGCGCAGGAACTCCGCCATGCGGCTGATCCCGAGTTCTGTGGCCAGCCCATAGAAATATACGTCGCACGACTGGGCGATGGCCTCGTGCAGGTCCACCAGCCCGTGGCCACCGCGTTTCCAGTCGCGGTAGCGGTGTGACTTGCCGGGCAACTGGTAGAAGCCGCCGCAATAGACTTCCCGCTCGGGGTCGATGACATCGAGATCCAGACCGGCGAGGGCGAGAATGGGCTTGATGGTTGAGCCGGGCGGGTAGGCCCCGCGCAGGGCCCGGTTGAATAGCGGCCGGTCCGGGTCTTCCTGCAGCGCGCGGAAGGCCTTGCGCGTGAGGCCCGAGCTGATGGCATTAGGGTCATAGGCCGGCGCGCTGACCAGCGCCAGCACCTCCCCATTGCGCGGATCGATGGCCACCACGGCGCCGCGCCGGCCCGCCAGGGCATCCCAGGCCGCCAGTTGCGCGTTGGCGTCCAGCGTCAGCACCAGGTCGCGTCCTGGCACCGGTGCCTCGCCGCTGAGCACCTGCATCTGCCGGCCACGGGCGTTGACCAGCACCTCGGCATGCCCTACGTCACCGTGGAGCAAGTCCTCGTAACTGCGTTCCACACCCACTTTGCCCACCAGGGACGTCCCCGCGTAGTTGCCCTGGTCCAGTTGGCGTCGGTCCGGGGCGCTGATGCCGCCGACGTACCCAATGGCGTGGGCAATGGCCGGGCCGAGGGGGTAGGCTCGCGTCAGCCGCGCGCGAATTTCCACGCCGGGAAAGCGGGGCCGCTGCACGGCGAAGCGTGCGACGGTCTCTTCACTCAGGCGCGTGCGAATTGCGACGGCGTCAAAGCGGCGGTGCGATGCGATGAGCCCGCGAATTTCCTCCAGCTCATCCGGCTCGATCAGGCCTGCCGCCGCGAGGCGTTCCAGCGTGTCTTTCACGTCCGGCACCTGCTCGGGAGTGAGTTCCAGCTGGAAGCTAGGCACGTTTTCGGCCAGCACCTGGCCGTTGCGATCGAAAATCAGGCCGCGCTGAGGGGGTGCCGGCTGTACGCTAATGCGGTTGCCCTGGGACTGGGCGGAGAAATAGTCGTACTGGGCAATCTGCAGCTGGGCAAGGCGCGCGACCACCACGCTGCTCAGGCCGAAGACGAGCAGCCCGGCCAGAACCGCACGCCGCAAAAACAGCCGCTGTTCGGCCCAGGTGTCCTTGATCCGCAGACTAGTGGCCATCCGTGTGCTCAGGCGAAGGTGGTGTCCCGGCGCTCAAGCCGTTCCCGCAAGCGATCCATGATAGCCATGACCGGCGGCCAGAGCACGGCGCCCGTCACAACCTGCGTCCACCGGGCCAGGCCCACCGGCGGATTGCCGGCGACTCCGTCGATCCAGAACAGGATAAATGCCTCGAGGAACAGCAACGCAAACACCGTTACCGTCAGCTGCCACAGCGGAAAGATTCGAATCTGCAGGTGAAAGCGCAGCGTGATATAGGCCACGACGGTCAGGGCCAGGGCATGCTGGCCCAGTGTGGCGCCCTGCAGCACGTCCAGCAGCAGGCCGATGAGCCAGGCCGTCACGATGCCGAAGCGGCCGGGCCACATCATGACCCAGTAGATGACCGCCAGCGTGGCCCAGGCGGGCCGGACCGCGTTAAGGCTGTCGGGCAGCGGCAGCGACATGAGCGCTGCCGCGGCGACCATCGCCAGCCAGACTGGCCAGCGCGGGAGTCTGCGGCGGCTCACTGCGCGTCTCCCGTCGCGGACGGCTCGGGGTCTGACGGACCGCTGGTTTCGATTGCGCTCTCGGTTTGGGTGGTTGGTGCGGATGGGGTAGCCGCCTGGCCAATGGGAACGGCGGCCGGCCCGGTGTCCAGCTGCTGCCCTTCTGCGGCGGCGGCAAGATTGTCGGCCAGCAGCTTGTCCGCGTCGTCACCCTCTTGCGCACCCGGGAAAATCAGCAGGACCTCGCGTATCCGGGTCAGCTGCGCCGCCGGCATGGCATTGACGCGCAGAAACTCGGCGCCACTCTCGGCGGCCACTTCGCTGACCATGGCCACCGGATAGCCGGCCGGAAAAGTGCCACCGAGGCCGGACGTCACCAGCAGGTCGTCGGTCTGAATGTCGGTATTGCGCGGCAGGAAGGGCAAGGACAGGCGGTCGAGCTGGCCGGTGCCGACGGCGATGGTGCGCTGGCGGGTTCTCAAGATCTCCACCGGCACGGCGTGATCGATGTCGGTTACCAGGATAGCTTCGGCTGAGAACACCTGGTCCCGGGTCAGCTGGCCGACCACGCCGTCAGCGTCGATCAGCGCCTGGCCGACGAACGCGCCGTCGCGGCTGCCCTTGTTCAAGACCACCCGGTGCCGGAACGGGTTCATGTCCACGGACATGATTTCGGCGATCAGTACCCGGTCGCCCACCTTGGCGGTGGAATCGAGCAGTGCCCGCAGCCGCGCGTTCTCCGCTTCCAGGGCGGCCAGACGCTGCAAGCGCGCGCTCTGCTCGAGCCGCGTCTTCTGCAGCAATTCGTTTTCTGCCATCAGCTGCGAGCGGGTGGCCGCGCTGTCGCCAAGCCAGCGGCCGAATGCAGCCGGCGCGTCGATCATCACCTGCAGAGGGTAAGCGCTGGCGGCGAGGACTCGCCGGATGTCCTGCATCAGGCTCACCCGGCTGTCGGCGATCATCAGCGCGATGGACAGCACGCAAACGACGATCAGCCGGAGGCCGTAGCCCGGATCGCGGAACCCTCTCTGGTCGTTTTCAGGTGTGCCGAGGGCCATGCATCAAGCGCCTTTGGGGCCTCATCGCCGCGGGGCCCGGCTGCCAGTGATGCAGGCCGTTGGCGGTCAGGGCTCAGTCGAGGCCGAACACCGATGGTCCATGCTCGTCCATGAGTTCGAGCACCCGGCCGCCGCCCCTGGCAACACAGGTCAGCGGGTCATCCGCTACCACGACGGGCAGGCCCGTCTCTTCCATCAGCAGTTTATCGAGGTCGCGCAGCAACGCGCCTCCGCCGGTGAGCACAATACCGCGTTCGGCCACATCTGCGCCGAGTTCCGGTGGGGTCTGCTCCAGCGCGCCCTTGACCGCGCCGACTATGCCCTGCAGCGGTTCTTGCAGGGCTTCGAGAATTTCGTTGCTGTTCAGGCTGAAACTGCGCGGCACGCCTTCGGACAGGTTGCGGCCCTTGACCGACATTTCCTTGACCTCTTCACCCGGGTAGGCCGACCCAATCTCGTGCTTGATTCTCTCCGCCGTCGCTTCGCCGATCAGGATGCCGTAATTCCGACGCACGTAGTTGATGATGGCTTCGTCGAAGCGGTCCCCGCCCACGCGCACGGAGGCTGCGTAGACGATGCCGTTCAGAGAAATTACGGCCACCTCCGAGGTACCGCCGCCAATGTCCAGCACCATTGACCCCCGGGCTTCGTGCACCGGCATGCCTGCGCCGATGGCTGCAGCCATGGGCTCTTCGATCAGGAATACCTTGCGCGCGCCGGCGCCCTCGGCCGATTCGCGGATTGCGCGGCGTTCCACCTGGGTGGAGCCATAGGGCACGCAGATCAGCACCCGGGGGCTGGGCCGGAAGTAGCGGCCGGGGTGAGCCTTGCGAATGAAGTGCTGGAGCATCTTCTCCGTCACGGTGAAATCGGCGATCACGCCGTCTTTCAGCGGCCGGATTGCGGTGATATTGCCGGGCGTGCGGCCCAGCATGCTCTTGGCCTCGGCGCCCACGGCCTCGACGCTCTTGCCGCCGCGCCCCGGTTCTTCCCGAATCGCGACCACAGAGGGTTCGTCGAGGACGATTCCGCTGCCCCGAAGATAAATTAATGTGTTGGCAGTCCCCAGATCGATAGACAGATCGTTGGAGAAATACCCGAGAACCCTTTTGAGCATCCGCCCGCCGGTGTTGCGCGCACAAGCACCCGTGAAAACGCGGGCAACTGTAGCAACGGGGGGACATTTGGGCAACAGCGTGTATGATTGGCCGCCTTCCCAAGCGGCCCCAACGGACCAGAAGCCGTGTCTCTTTCCCGACAGGACGTGGAACACATCGCGCACCTCGCGCGGCTCCAGGTAAGTGACGACGAACTCGATGAGTACGTGGCCAAGCTGTCGCGGATCCTCGAACTGGTCGCGCAGCTGGGCGCCGTCGACACCGCCGGGGTCACGCCCATGGCTCACCCGCTGGAAATGGGCCAGCGCTTGCGGCCGGACGAGGCCACCGAGACAGACCGGCGCGAGCTGTACCAGGAAAACGCGCCGGATGTGGTGCACGGGCTGTATCGCGTGCCGAAGGTCATCGAGTAGCTGCGATGACCACCCAGCGTCCAACCCTGGTCGAACTGGCGCAGCAGCTCGAGGCTGGCGACGTCAGCAGCCGCGAGCTCACCGTCGGCGCGCTGGCGCGCATTCAGGCCGGCGGCGACGGCCTGAATGCGTTTATTAATGTGTGTCCCGACAGCGCCCTGGCCGCGGCCGACGCTGCCGATGCCTGCCGGGCGCGCGGCAATGCCGGTCCGCTCACCGGCGTGCCCTTCGCCCACAAGGACATCTTCTGCACGCAAGGCGTGACCACGACCTGCGGGTCCCGAATGCTCGAGAATTTCGTGCCGCCCTACGACGCCACCGTGGTGGCGCGGCTGCACAACGCCGGTCTGGTCACGGTGGGCAAGACCAACATGGACGAGTTCGCGATGGGCTCGTCCAACGAGACCAGCTATTTTGGCGCGGTGCGCAACCCGTGGGATACGGAGCGCACGCCCGGCGGGTCTTCCGGAGGCTCTGCGGCAGCGGTGGCCGCGGGCCTGGTGCCCGCTGCTACCGGCACCGATACCGGCGGTTCAATTCGCCAGCCGGCCGCGCTGACGGGCATTACCGGCCTGAAGCCGACCTATGGCCGGGTGTCGCGCTTCGGCATGATTGCCTTCGCGTCGAGCCTGGACCAGGCCGGCGTGCTCGCGTTGTCCGCAGCAGACGCAGCGCTGGTGCTGCAGGCCATGGCGGGCTTCGATCCTCATGACTCCACCAGCGCCGACGCAGCGGTCCCGGACTACACGGCCGGGTTGAACGACGACTTGAAGGGCAAGCGCATTGGTGTGCCCAGCGAATTCTTCGACGCGGGGCTGGACTCCGGCTGCGAGCAGGCAATTCGCGCCGCGCTGTCTGAGCTCGAGCAACTGGGCGCGAGCATTGTTGAAGTCTCGTTGCCGCACCTGGGGCTGTCGGTACCCACTTACTACATTGTCGCGCCCGCTGAGGCTTCGTCGAACCTGTCGCGCTTCGACGGGGTGCGTTTCGGCCACCGCGCTGACGGGGCCGAAACGCTGGAAGAACTCTACAAAAAGACTCGGCAGGAGGGATTTGGCGCGGAGGTGAAACGCCGCATCATGACCGGCACCTACGTGCTGTCCGCCGGCTACTACGACGCCTACTACCTGAAGGCCCAGCAGACGCGCCAGTTGATTGCCGACGACTTCCGCAAGGCTTTCGAGACCGTGGACCTGATTGCCGGGCCGACCACGCCCACGCCCGCGTTCCGGCTCGGTGAAAAAACCGACGACCCGGTACAGATGTACCTGAACGATATCTACACCATCGGCGTGAATCTCGCCGGCCTGCCGGGCATTTCGGTGCCCTGTGGCTTTGCTGCCGGTCTGCCGGTGGGCCTGCAACTCATCGGCCCCCATTTCGGTGAATCGGTGGTGCTGAACTTTGCGCACCAGTACCAGCAGGCGACGGACTGGCACCGGCAGGTGCCGGGGGCGGGACAATGAGCTGGGAAACGGTCATCGGCCTGGAGATCCACGCCCAGCTGGCCACGCGCAGCAAGATTTTCTCCGCGTCGCCCACGGCCTACGGCGCGGAACCCAATACGCAGGCCAACCTGGTCGATCTTGGCTACCCGGGCGTGCTGCCGGTGCTGAACGCCGACGCCGTGCGCCTGGCCGTGAAATTCGGCCTGGCCATTGGCGCGCGGATAGCAACCCGCTCGGTCTTTGCACGAAAAAATTACTTCTACCCGGATTTGCCGAAGGGCTACCAGATCAGCCAGTACGAATTGCCCATCGTGGAGGCCGGCAGCCTGCAGATACGCTTGCCGGACGGCGCCGGGAAAGTCGTTGGCATTACGCGTGCCCATCTCGAGGAAGATGCGGGCAAGTCACTGCACGAGAACCTGCAGGACGCCACGGGTATCGACCTGAACCGCGCCGGCACGCCGCTGCTCGAAATCGTGTCGGAGCCCGACATGCGTTCGCCGCAGGAAGCCGTCACCTACATGCGGGCGATACACCAGCTGGTGCGTTATCTTGGGATTTGCGACGGCAACATGCAGGAAGGTTCTTTCCGTTGCGACGCGAACGTGTCGGTGCGCCCGCTGGGCCAGGCGGAACTCGGCACGCGGGCGGAACTAAAAAACCTGAACTCCTTCCGCTTCATTGAGAAGGCCATCGAGTTCGAGGTAGAGCGGCAGATTGACCTCCTCGAGAGCGGCGGCAAAGTCGTGCAGGAAACGCGCCTGTATGACGCGGACCGCGACGAGACCAGGCCGATGCGCACTAAGGAAGAGGCCAACGACTACCGCTACTTCCCTGATCCCGACCTGTTGCCCGTAGTGCTGGACGAGGCCTTCATTGCGGAAGTGCATGATGAACTCCCGGAGTTGCCGGCAGCAAAGCGCGCGCGCTTTCTCAGCGATTACGGTTTGCGCGACGATGATGTGGAGATCCTGGTTTCCAGCCGCGCGCTTGCCGATTATTTCGAAGCCGTGGCGGGCACGCTCAAGGATGACGCCAGATTGGCCGCCAACTGGGTGGTGGGTGAGCTATCCGGAGCCCTGAACCGCGACGGCATCGACATCGATGCCAGCCGCGTGGCGCCTCACGCGCTGGGCGAACTGTTGCTGCGAATCAAGGACGGCACCATTTCCGGCAAGCTGGCCAAAGAGGTGTTCGAAGCCATGTGGGCGGGCGAGGGCAGCGCCGATGAGATTATCGACAGCAAGGGCCTGAAGCAGATCACCGATACCGGCGCGATCGAGACGATTGTCGACGAAGTGCTGGCGGCCAATGC
>Ga0265303_10000467_pt1 | contig 22792 bp, 24 predicted proteins | sample Helome_2_FD_192494 | JGI IMG/M metagenome (GOLD analysis project Ga0265303, IMG submission 192494) | Marine sediment microbial communities from subtidal zone of North Sea - Hel_20160317 (Illumina Assembly) | ecosystem: Environmental > Aquatic > Marine > Subtidal zone > Sediment ... | reverse complement strand
TTTTATTTTATCCTCTACACTATCCACTCGAATAGTTATTTCACCAGCATCTTCTATTGATTGAATTGCATTAGAAAGAAGATTTGAGAAAACTAGAGACAATTTCATTTCATCGGCATTAATTTTGATTTCTTTTAAATTCAAATTTATTTTTATTTTATCTGGAACAGGCACCATATCAATTGCTTCTAAAATTACATCAGATAACAAAACCTCTTTAAAACTAAATTTTCCTTTTTTCACATAGTCAAGAACATCATCAATGATGTGGGATATAGAGACTATAGAAGATTCAATTCGCTTGCTGCTTTGTGTTGCTTTTTCATCAGAATTATCTATTCTGGTTTTAGCCATATCATTTTCCATTTTAATTACAGTGAGAGGGTTTTTCAAATCATGAACAAGTCTGCCAACAAGTTCGCCTATAACAGACATTCTTTCAAGATGATTGTTTGTTTTCTTTAATTGCGTAATCTGTTTGTCCAGTTTTTCACTCATATTTGTCATAACATGCGCCAATTGTCCAATTTCATCTTTTTCTTGCATCTCAATTTTAGAATCAAAATTTCCAAGTGCAATTTCATTTGCAAATTTATTTAATTGAGTGACAGGCTTTGCAATTTTCCTGCCAATATAAAATGAGAATAACAAAAAAACAAGAATAGTAGCCACAAATACTATAAAAAATACATTTTGAAACACATCCAAAGAAGAAGTTAGTTCTTGAAGATCTTCTTCAACGAGGAATACAGCACCATTGTCAATCATACATTTTGAGTATCCAATAATTTTCTCACCTCTATAATCAAGATAAATTTCGCCATGCACGTCTAAATTATGTTCAAGACATTGTTGAACCGCAAATGTATTTACAATTTGGTTGAATTGTGCACCTTCAACAAATCTAGATTCACTAAGCATTATTTTTTCAAGATCTACAAGGTATGCTTCGCCGGTTTCTTTCAATCCAGATCTATCCATAAAGATGGGTTGAAAATTACGCATATCAGTTACCAATAACAACATCCCAAGTTTTTTAGAATTATCATCACTCATTATTGGAGATATTGCATTTACTATTGCACCAAATTCTTCACTAGAATCAAAAACAACCGTAGAAGCATCCACTTTATCGATGAATTCGACATCATACTCTGAACCTAAATGAGTTTCATATAATGAAAACAATTCCACCCCATCATTATCAAAAATTTTTAGTTCAAGAATAGTATCAACATAGCCAGTCCTAAATGCATAGTCAGAATATCGAATAAACAATAGTTCATAAATATTTTCAACATCAACATGATTCGAGTCCATCAATAGTTCTTGAAATAAAATATCATGAGACATAACATCCATTTCAAAAATTCTTTGCTCCAATGAAGAATTTACACTAAAAGTTTTCTCATCAAATTGCTCAGAGAGACTGTTTTGGAATTCAAAACTCAGTTCTTCATACATGAAATATTCAGTGGTAAAAACAACAAGTAAAGGCACCAAAGACATCACAAGAAACCCAACAGTCAATTTGAAAGTCAGTGAGCGAGAATTAAACATTAGAATAATTATTCCAATAGACAGTTTGTTTAAAGTGTGTTCTTTAGAGATTTAGCAATTTATTATGATAAAGTATCATAGAAGCATTTGACCAGATAAAAATTCAGTAAGTAAAATACAGGAGAGCCGACTAGTCTCTCCCGCCCTTAGGTCATAAGACCTAATGAACAATTTAGATTACAAAATTTGTATAAAAGCACAAGAAAATTATTGAGACTAGAATCCCAAAATATTTCCAGATAGAGAGTCAAAAAAGAGTTTTGCAGCTGCAATCACAATTACTGCAGAAACAAGAATTTGTAAATATCTTTCCTTGATATCAATTGACAATCTTGCACCAACTAAACCACCAATGAATGAACCAATTGCCAATAATCCTGCTTGAAGAAAATCAGGATGTCCAAGTAAACTATGAACTATTACTCCAGATAAAGATGCAAATAACAAAATCATTTGAGACGTAGGGGCAGCTTTTTTCATTGCCATTCCCATTCCCACAACCATTAACGGAACAAAGATTATTCCACCACCAATACCAAAGAAGGAAGAAATTACTCCTGCAAAGAAACTTGCACCAATTGCAAAAATCATCATTTGTTTTGAAATTCTTTTTTCCTTTGTCTCAATCTTTTTACGTAAAAAAATGTAAGCCGCAGATGCAATTAATACAAAACCAAATAGAATCTTAAACATGTCAGGCGCCACATCAGTTGATATTATTGCACCAAGAACAGTTCCAGGAATGGAGAGCAATCCAAGTTTGAGACCCAAAGAATATTCTATCCGGTTTTGTTTTGAATAAGAGATAGTAGATGCAATAGCATTACTTAATGCAGCAAACAAACTGTTACTTGCTGCAGCAGTTGGAGGAAATCCCAAAAATGTCAATATTGGAACTACAATTATACCGCCACCAAGACCAATCATAGAACCCAATAGTCCAGCTGCAAACCCTAAAGGAATTAGCCATAATTGATCAATCATTGTAATGTCAATCAAAGAATTTTCTATTATATAATTAAACTACTTTAGAATAATTAATGTCTGCAAAATAGAATCATCCTTTGATGTAATTTCTAAAAGGATTTCATATCCTGCCAAATTATCTATTTTGGATTTGATATCACGCTTGTCTGAATCAATGTAAAAAGTTTGAACCCCATCTAGCCATGCAGAGATTGTAGGATAGTCTTCAGATTTTTCCTCTTCCCAGCAGTCACAAACAAGGGTTTCAATCATTACCTCAAATACTGCAAAAACTTCATCTTGATTTGATTCTAGAGAAGAGGTTTCAAGATTAGCAATGGCTAGAACAGGAGACTGAAGATCACCTCCAATGTTGATATTTCCAAGTGTAGTTCCCTCGTAATCCAACACCACAGTGGTAGTACAGTATTCTACATTTCTTGGAAGTCCCTTTTCAAAATAAGTACAATATTGATTTATGGTGTGATCAGTAATCGGCGTAGGAGAAGAGACAAAAATATTATGAACTTCTAAATTATTTTGAATTTTTTCAATGTCATAATATGTAAATCCAACACCATAGATTAATTGAGATTCAGGATCTGAAGATGTATCATTTGATAATAGAAAAAAAGCAGAAACAACAATTACAATTCCCACTAAAACAGGAATTACAATCAGTTTGTTCATAAAAAATAGATTTTTTATTCAAAGATAAGGCTTTGCAATATCATATTGAAATAATTGTTAATTTAGAATCATGAGTAATACTGTTTTGATCAATAAAACCAGCAGTTACTTCAAGAACATATGATGCTTCATTATCTGGAACTACACTCTGACAAGTAGTTATTTCTACCACTGTCTTACATGGAGGAACATCTTTTTCAATATGTACAACGTTACCATCTTGATCAAACCAAATCATATCTAAGGGAAATTGCATGTTAAGCATCCACAAAGAATACAATCCAGGGTCTGAAAATACAAAAATCATTCCCTGATCATAAGGTAATTGATCTTGAAACATTAATCCACGAACTCGTCTTGGTTCAGAATCTGCAATTTGTACTTCAAGTGGAACATCATCAACTAAAATAGTTCCACGAGGGAATTCAACTGATTCTAATTTACTATCACTTGGAAGAGTAAGCATTCCAATAACTCCAATTATTACTGCAGCAATTGTAATTGGAATTAATGCTTGAGCACGAGTGGTCATGAGTAAATTGAGTTGAATCCTTTTAAAAACTAAGAGTACTCACATTACAGAATTTCTAAAATCACTAATTGCAGACATGTTATTTTTTGTCTGATGTCCAATGTCATGAAGGGTTGAGCCATTGTATTTTTTGTCCAAGTATCGTCCAGCAACTATCATCGGTCCACCAATTGCACAAGTCACACCTGTTGGTTCTGGTACCCATAACATCAAAAATCCTATTTTTTGAAGTTTTTTGCCAGGGGCAGGTGCTTTTTGTAGAGCACCAAGTGAACGAGCAGTGCGTGAATCATCCATTCCAGATACTTCAGTATACAAATTTGCCCTACGTTTAGCAGAATCAGAGAATTTCTTCAATTTATCAAGACGTTCCTTTAGAGGATCAACCATTCCAACCTTGATTTAGAAGAAATTAGTTAACAGCCAAAGATCAACTCACGTCACATTAAAGTCAACAAAGAGTAGCTAAAATCAACGAAAAGACACTCAATTATACTAGATTTCATTTAGATACAAAGATACATGAAAACTAAGGATTCTAAAAGACTAGATTCAATCAAAGCTGCTCATCAGTTAGAGAGAACTCGCTCAAGCTCAAGAATGGAGGATTATTTGGAAATTATTGGAGAACTAGTAGAGCTGAAAGGATATGCAACAACTTTGGATATTTCAAGATACATGAATGTTAGTGCACCAAGTGTTACCAAAATGCTTCAGAGATTAGATGAGAACGGATTTTTAGAATATGAAAAATACCACGGAATCAATCTCACAGATAAAGGAATACAAGTTGCAGAAGGAATAAGACAGAAACACGGGATATTATTAGAATTTTTTGAGATTTTGGGTGTAGGGTATGAAACAGCCAACCAAGATGCAGAAGGGATTGAACATCATCTAAATCCAAAAACGATTAAACAGTTAAGAAAATTCATTACTTTTCTAAAAGCAAATCCAAAAATTATTGATAATTTTAAAAATCTTTAAGATATAGTTTGATATCATTTTGTGAAGATGAAAAATCCATCAATGTTCGTGCCACATCAGAACGTTTTGGGATTTTAATTTGTCCTTTTTTTCCAATTCTAACAGATGCAATAAATTTTTCATTGGCATAGATATCAGCATGCATAGATGTAAAATCCCTATTCACAGTAAGAAGGATTGCAGTTTTTGATTCAGAGAAACTAAATGGTAAATCATTAGATGTTAGCGATATATCATCAGAGGATTTTTCAACAACATCGATATGTACTTTGAGTAATTTTTCAATTTCATTAATGTTTGAGCCTCCGCGTCCAATAATGGATGCAATATTTCGCTCATTAACCATAACTTTGACTCTATTATCGGATAAAATTTCAACCTCTGCATTTGGATCGTATTGTCTAAAAGTTTCTTTAATTTTATCCTCAGCAAGTTTTTCTATTCCAATTTTATCTACTTTTTTTCCTACTGGAACTATGACATTCTCTTCACCAAAGGTGTAAATCTCATGTTCTAGAACATCATTCTCAAAATTTCTAATTTCAATTACAGGTCTAGCCAAATCAGATTCAGTCATGCCAGTTGGAACTTTTACTTTTAATTCTAAATCATATACCATTTCAATTCCACCATCTTTTACAAAAACTACAGTATCCAAAACATTTGGAATAATTCCTAATTCAATTTTTCCAATGAATCTTTGAATTGCATCTAATGGTGAATTTGCATGAACAACACCAACCATTCCAACTCCAGTTAATCTCAAATCAGCAAAGGTGACAAAATCTTCTCTTCGTCTTACTTCATCAAAAATAGTATAATCAGGTCTAACAAGTAATAAAATATCAGCAGAGTTATCAAAACTTCCATCTAATTTACTGTATTGAGTTACTCCCGAATCAACTTGTAAATCTCGAGGAGATTCAAATGTTTTTACAATTTTTCCCTGTTTATGATAAAAGTTTGCAAGACCGGATGCAAGTGTACTTTTACCAGAACCAGGAGCGCCGGAAATAACAATACCTTCTGCACTATCAGAAAATCTATCCATCAATTTTTCAGAAATAGAGTAATCATCAAGAGATAGTTTTACAATTGGATGAACTATGGTAATTTCAAAAGATTCTGAAAAAGGAGGATGGGTAATTGCAATTCTATAATCTTCATGTTGAACAACAGACGCACCAGTTTTAGATATTTCCAGAGTGCTAGAATCAAACATGTTTACAACATCCAAGATTTGTGCTGAAATCATTTCCAAATAATTCCTAGATAGAAGTTCATCGTTTAATTTTGTCAATACAAAAGCTCCAGGTTTTCCTTTTTTTGCTAAAGGGCATTGATTTTCTTTAAGATGAACACTCATGGTTTCAGAATCAAAATATTTTAGAAATTCTAAAGATTCATTTTTAATTTTAGAGTTTAAAAATACCGTTTCAACATCCTCGGCCTGAGCTACTAAGTGTTGAACATGATCAGAGGTATACAATATTGCATTGTTTTCTTTAGCCATATCTACTATTAGAGAATCAATTCGCCCACTACTTGCAAGCTTTACATCATCTGAAGAAGGATGAGTTCCACTAACAATAATGCTTAGCCCATAACTTCCAGATAATGATTTGAGTTTTCGAATTTTCTCAAGACCAATGAATCCCTGTTCTTTTTTCTTAGATGCTTGGGATTGCAACTCATCAAATACAGCTTGAGGAATAATAATTTCAAAATTTCTAATACTCCCAGATTCAATTTGGGATACAAGTTGGCCATTGATAATTACACTGGTATCAGCTACAATTTTTGACAAATTTCAGATCAATTCCTTAGATAACTAATACCCTAATTTACTTTCTCAAATTAAAGACTTGATTGATTCTAAAACACCATTAAAATCAAAGGGTTTTGAGATGTATGAGGATGCACCATGATCTAAACATTGTTGAATTATTTTTTGATCATCGCTTGCAGTTATTAGAATAATTTTTGCGTTAGGATCAGATTTTATTATTTCTTTTACAACAGTAAATCCATCTTTTTTTGGCATGGCCAAATCCAACAATAGGATTTGGGGACTATATTTTTGATAAAAATCAACGGCTTCAGCACCATCTGATGCCTCTGCAACAATTTCGTGTTCACCAATAGATAAAATATCTTTCAAAACAAGTCTAATTGCATCAGAGTCATCTGCAATCAAAATTTTAGCCATTTAATTTCTTTAAAACTCCACATTAAAAAACTTCAGTATCCAAATTTTGACTAGAGTTGTTTAATTTTCTCATTAATTGGACTAAAATCATAATTAAGTTCATTCATTGATTTTTTCATATGAGTGATAGATTCCTGCATCAAATTAAAAACGCCATCAACATTATCACCATTAACAATTTTCTTAAAAATATCATCTAGAGATGATGATAAATCACCAAGTGATTCTTTTCCCATCATAGGGGCTAGTCCTTTTATTTTATGAGTGTGTTTTTGAAATTTTAATGCATTTTGAAATATATCAATATCAGTTGTACATAATTTTAAAATATTTTCAATAGAATCAATATCATCAGTTATTTCTTTAGTTGCAACAGCAAGAAATTCATCAGACATTTTGCATCATTGAATAAAATTCACCCTTTATTTTTATAGTGTACGGTGTGTATTTTTTGATATGAAGATAGTTAGTAAGGCATATGTTTTGATATCTATTCTTATTGTTGTAGCAGTTTTCAATTTATTTTTACTATATCAAGATGATGAATCAGATACATCTCAATCATATTCCATAATAGGTGTAGGAGATGTAAAAGTAAAAGCAGAATCAATTTCAGGGTTAGCCACATCAGTTGCAAATGGAGTATTAGAAGATAAAGAAAAACTTGAAAAAGAAATTTCAGATATTCAATCAACATTAACAACAATTAGAGATGGGGGGGAATTCAAAGGTAAGACATTAGATACAATTCCAACATCACTCATTACAGATTACAATACCGTACTATCATCATGGGAATCTTACAAGTCAAAAGTATTGACAGTGAAAGATACATCAGTATTTGATTTAGAAGCTACAAATGCTATGAACTACGTTTTACAAAAAAATCAAGAACTAGTACTTGTCACAGACAAATTAAGTAAAGACTTAGACAAATTAGATAGAGATTATAATCCACACAAACTAATTGCAAAGGATTTAGCTGAATGTGCAAAAATAATAGGACAACAAAGTCTCCTGATTTCCATCGGAGAAGGAGAAAATTCTCAAGGAATACTAGAAGAAAAGAATTTACAATTTGAAATAGGGTTAAGAAAACTGCTACAAATTTCTACATCAGATTTAGATGTAGAAAAAGTTGGCATGACCCATGAAGAATTAATTACAATCCCAAGAGAGAATGCAGAAGCATTACGAGATTTAGATCCATTATGGGAATCAGTCAAAGTAAAAATCGACATATTACAAGAAAGAGCATTACTATCACCTGAATTCAATTCAGCAAAGAACGAAATGGGTAATGGGAAAAATATTTTGTTTAACAATATCGATAGACTTCTTAATTCATGGAATACCGAATTAACTTCTCAAGGTTCAGAAGAGCAAATGATCATACAGGTTCTCTTAGGTATAGATATAGCTGTATTCTTTTTGGTCTTATTTGTAATTAGACAATCTCTATCACCTCTTGATTCAATATCAAAAGCACTTTCCAGAGTAAAAGAAGGAGTATACGGTGAGAAAATAGAGTATTCAGGTACAGATGAAGTTGGACAACTTGTAGCAAACTTCAACATAATGTCAAATACAATTAAAGAAAAAGAAGTGGAATCTAAAAAGACAGACATTGCAAAGGATGAATTTCTTGCAATGATCACACACGAATTAAAAACGCCACTAGTTCCAATTCAAGGATATTCAGATATTTTGCTAAATGAACATTTGGGAAAACTAACAGATTCACAAAAAGAACGAATTAGTATCATTAAATCAAGTTCTGAAACATTGTTATCAATTATTTCAGATTTACTTGATGTGCAAAAATTGGATTTAGGACAATTACGAATGACAAAACAAAAGACAGATATCAAAAACACCATAACTAAAGCAATTGAAACTATGAAACCAGAAGTAGAATCTCACAATATTGAAATCACATCCAACATAACAAGTATGATTTTAAATCATGATTCAGAAAGAATTGGACAAGTTATCACAAATATGATTAAAAACAGCATCAATGCAATTGAACCAAATCAAGGTAAGATCAATGTAAGTATGGAAGACTTGCCTAATGAAGTAAAAATTTCTATTAAAGATAGCGGGATGGGAATACCAGAAAATAAACAAAAAGATCTTTTCAAAAAATTCTATCAAGTAGATGCATCACTTACAAGAGAAAGAGGCGGAAGTGGATTAGGATTAGCCATTTGTAAAGGAATCATAGATAATCATATGGGTAAAATCACAGTTCATAGTATTCCTAATCAAGGTGCGACATTCTCATTTACCATTCCAAAAGAAGGATTAGATAACACTAAAACCCCTCTAAAATCTGCTTAAAGAAAACAAACTTTCAGAACTAAAATCCCTCACACTCTTGACAAAATGGATATTTTTACATTCAGAACATGGAACAACTACATGAGAAAAATAAGCAATTTTATGAAAATTGTACCAAATATTTTGAATTTTTACGCAAAAAATCCAGCACAGACTATGATTTCGAGGATGAATATTATTTCACCATGCCTGCAATATCAAGCCATTAGATAGTAGAAGATTTACGAGCCACATAGGATTGTGTAGAGTATGGATACAAGATTACAGGATCTTGCAGATAAGGCAGTCAAATATGCTGAACAATCAGGTGTCCAATATTGCGATGCTAGAGCAGAACAACAAGAACGAAAATCAGCACTCATAGAAAAAAATTCAATAGAACATGTTAGGATTAATGATGATAGAGGAATAGGTATTAGAATTATCAAAGATAATGTATGGAGTTTTTGCTCAATTACAAATCCAAAAACATTTGAGCAAATTAAAGATGCAATAGATAATTCAATAAAAAGTAGCAAGAACAACAAAAAAAATAAAATAAAACTTTATCCTAATCTTACAAAAAAATCTCAAATTAATTATGTAGTAATCAAAAAACCAGAATTGGAAGATATAATAAAAATTGGATTAGAGGCAGATAAAATTATTTCAGATATTCCAAAAATTATAAAATCTGTTGTAAACCCATGGTTTACAATTAATTCAAAATATTTTGTAAATACCGAAGGTTCAGAAATTTTACAGAATTTTACAGATACAGTTATCGATATGGTTGCAACATCTCATTATTCAGGAATAACTCAATCAGTCAACATTACAGAAGGTGGAAGAGGTGGGATGGAGCAATTAACAAATAAAAATAAAATTCAGCAAAGTGCAAAAGATATTGCATTAAAAGCATCACAATTAACACTTGCAAAACCAGTAAAAGAAGAAAATGCAACAGTAGTAATGAATCCAGATTTTGTATCATTGCTCACACATGAAATACTGGGACACCCATCAGAGGCAGACAGAGTGTTAGGAAAGGAGATGGCTTGGGCAGGTGGAGCATGGTGGAAAAACAAACTAGGAGAAAAAATAGGGTCAGAAAATCTCAACGTGTTTGATGATCCTACAATAAAAGAAAGTTTAGGATGGTATCAATTTGATGATGAAGGTATTGAAACTAAGAAAACAACTCTAGTTGAAAAAGGAGTTTTAAAAAATCACATGCAAAATAGAGAGACCGCCATCAATTTTGATTCTATACCAACTGGAAACATGAGGGCAACAAATTATCGATTTATGCCCTTGATACGAATGGCATGCACTTGCATCGGTAATGGAGATAGGAACGTAAATGAAATTATCAAAGATGTCAAGCACGGATATCTTATCTCAAATATGAAAATCCCGTCAATAGACATGAAACGATACAACTGGAGCATATCATGTCAGTATGCTCAAAGGATTGAAAACGGGGAAATTACTGATTTGTTAAGAGATGTCATCGTTATGGGGACGGCGCCTGAATTCTTTGAATCAATTGATGCGTGTGGGAATGATTTTACTGTAAGACCGATAACTAACTGCGGTAAAGGAGATCCAATGCAATCAATGATTATGGGAAACGGCGGGCCAACAATAAGGGGAACTGCCACAGTGAAGAGTGTAAATTAGAAAATGGAACAAAAATTAGAAACCATCAAACAAAATGTTATTGAATGCACAAAGTGTGATCTTTCTAAAACTAGAACCAATTCAGTTCCAGGTAAAGGAAATTTTCATTCAGATGTAATTTTTGTAGGAGAGGCACCTGGAAAAAATGAAGATAAGAAGGGTGAACCATTTATCGGCATTGCAGGGAAAAAACTTTCAATTGCACTAGAAGGGGCAGGGATTTCAAGGGAAGAAGTATACATTACAAATATTGTAAAATGCAGACCTCCAAAAAATAGAGTTCCAGCCACAGTTGAAAGAGAGACATGTCAGGAATATCTAAAACAAGAAATTGCAATCATTAAACCAAAAATAATTTGTGTGTTAGGAAATACAGCATTTAATTCCCTATTAGGAGGTTCAGAAATTACAAAATTTAGAGGGAAATTAGTTAGAAAAGAAAATCAATTGTATTTTTTGACAGTTCATCCAGCAGCAACTATTTACAATCAAAAACTAATTACAGTGTTGAAAAAAGACATGGTGAAATTATTTAATTTAATCACAGAGTTAAAAAACAATAAAAAAGTAAAAATAGATATTGACTATACTTCCTAGAGAATTTTATTCAAAAGATACAGTCAAGGTCGCAAAAAATCTTTTAGGGAAAAGAATAATTAGAAAAATAGGACATAATGAAATATCAGGAATTATTACTGAAACTGAAGCATACAGACACAATGATGATCCAGCAAGTCATGCATTTAGAAAAATTACAGATAGAAATAAAATAATGTTTGGAGATGTAGGCTATGCATATGTCTATTTCACATATGGAATGCATTTTTGTTTTAATGTAGTAGCAAAAGATCCTAAAAAAGCAGCTGGAGCAGTTCTTATTCGTGCAATTGAGCCTGAAAAAGGAATCAAAATAATGCAAAAAAACAGAGGAATTGAAAATTTAAAGAATCTCACTAACGGACCAGCAAAACTAGCCCAAGCATTGGAGATCACCAAAGAACATTATGGTATAGATTTAACAAAAAAATCAAAACTATACATAACTGAAGGAATTAAATCAAAAAAAATAACTGCATCACAAAGAATAGGAATTACAAAGGCAGTTGATAAGATATGGAATTTTAAAATTGAAATCTAATCTTTATTATTTTCATCCAATGTCCAAGGAGCAAACTTTCCAAGAATTCTTGCCCAATCCAACCTTAACAGTAATACAATAACTGCAGTCATCATCACTCCAAAAATAATAATTCCAATGTATATCGGAGTTGCATCATCTATATTTTCAAGGAAGGGTTCAACTAAGGACAATCCTAAATTGTGTGAAATAAAGACAATAGAATAACTTAGAACTATTTTTCCAGTAAGAGTTGCAATAAAGAATCGTTTAGGATTGTATTTTGCCAATCCCAATGGAACGTATACTAAATCATCAGGGATTGGCGTTGCAGCTGCAAAGAATGCAGCTCCTGCACCATATCTTTTGATTAATCTTTCAAATGGGCGCATTCTCTTTCTAGTTTTTTCATTAATCATTCTTCTTCCACTAGAACTAATATAGAAAATAATTTGTTTTGCAACAGTTGCAGTGACCGCCGATACTAATGCTAAAATATGTAAATCATATTGATTACCTACAGACATTGTAGCAAGAAGTAAAAATCCAGGTAATGGGACAAAAGGAACTAGAGACCCAAAGAAGTTGACCAAAGCTAGAAGAGAATAACCGACATCAGGTGCAAACGGAAAGATGTCAGTAAAATCCACAAATCAGACTGTCTGCAAGCCGTATTTAATTAAATCTAGAATGAAAAGCTTGCAATTCATTAAAATATCATCTTTTTAGAACTCTATCAATTGTCAAAGAAAGATTATGAAACTATTTGTGATACAATTGCCACAATCAGCCCATTTATCAGATTTGTAGGTGTAATTGGTGAAAGTGGGAATCTTTTAGCATACAAACGAAGGCCAGATTTAGTTCCATTATTAAATGAAAAAAATACACAGTATCAATTTTCACATATCGCAATGAAGACAGATTTGGAGGGATTTTTTGATAAAAATCTAGGAGAAATTGAATTCGTCTGGGAAGAAAGGAAAAAAGTACAAACAATTTCATTTGCAATTAAAAAATCCAGGGTGTGGATATCAATCGATAAAAAGGTAATTAGATCAGAAGTGTTAAGAATTATCGATTCATGTTTACCAATTGTGAGAAAATATTCTTAACACATGAAATGCACATATTGTGAAATCGACTTGGATTCACTTAGTATGACAGACGGATTAAAACACATACTAGAACATAAAAAAGAAATAAAAAATTAAAATATTCAAATATTTTTTAAAAAATATGGATGAATCAGATGAAATTCAAAAGTTAATTGATGAGATTAATTTTAGAAAATCAAATTCCAAAAACTATGAAGAAATGAAAGCAATAGAGATTAGTAAAGAGTTAAGAGAAATCATGAAGTTTGAAGAAAAATCATTTAGAAAAATTGAAGAGTTTGAAAAAACTCAAAAAAACCAAGATCTAGTTCAGTATGCTAAAATGATCAGCAGGAATACAACTGGAAGAGAAATTGCCCAACTGCAAGAAACATATTTGAAAAAAATTGATGAAGAATTCCTTAATAAAAAATAAATTTATTTTTCATCTTCATATAACCAACATCGAACATAACCAGTTTCAGTTTTAAATTTAGGAGGAAGTTCTTTACATTTTTCTATAGCTAATGGGCATCTTTCAATAAATCTACATTGTGTTGGGACATCAAGTAAGCTTGGTGGAATTCCTTTGATGTATTTTGGCGTATTTCCTTTTAAAGTAGGAATTGATTCTAAAAGTCCCTGAGTATAGGGATGTTTTGGATTGTTGTAAATTTGTTCTGAAGAACCAAACTCTACCATTTGTCCCCCATACATTATACCAATTTTATCAGCAATTTCAGATAAAACTGCCAAATCATGCGTAATCAGCATGAAAGACATGCCTTCTTTTTTTAGAGATTTTAGTAAATTGATAATTTGAGCTTGAATTAAAACATCTAATGCAGTTGTAGGTTCATCGGCAATTACAAATTTTGGTTTGAGTAGCAATGCCATTGCAATGATAACTCTTTGTTTCATCCCACCACTTAATTCATGTGGGTATTTTTTTAGAACATTTTCATCGAGAGACACAGAATTCATTGCATCTGAAATTATTTTCTTTGAATCACCATCAAAGGAATGTTCCTTTAAAATTTCAACGAATTGTTCATTAATAGTAAATACAGGATCTAAAGAATTCATGGCACCCTGGAAAATCATAGAGATTTTTTTCCACCTATATTCATCATTAAATTTTGACTTTGCCATATCTAAAATAGAAATTCCATCAAAAGTAACATTCCCTTCAGAGACTCCTCCAGAAAGCATTCGAATCAATGATAAACCCAAAGTACTTTTTCCACATGCACTCTCACCTGCAATTCCCATAGATTCATCATCGTTTAATTCAAAATCAACATCATCTACAGCATAAACAGGTCCTTTAGATGAAGAATATTTTGAGGATAATTCATTAACAGATAGAAATGTCATCATTCTATTAGATCCAAACTAGAATTTTTGTTTTTCACTAAGGGATATAAACAACATTATCAGAATGAAAAAGTCGATTTAAATGAAATTACCTATTTGTGGCTTTGATGCAAAAAACTCTATTCTTTGTCCTCAATGTGAAAGTAAAGTTGAATCAGGCGAATTGACAAAAGCTGATGTAGAAGCATCGATGAATCTTGCAAAAATTGCAAAATCAAATAAAGAAATTGAAAATTTTACACTATATTCTTGTAAAGAATTTGATGGTAATTTTGTATTATCCCTAGCAAAAAACGACATCATGTTGATTAGACAAAGTAGGACATTATATCGAATATTACAAGACCAGTTCAAAGGTAAAATTTGGCTTGTAGAAGCAGATGAAACAGACAAACGTTTCATAGAGGATTTGTTCTTTCCCACCAAAATCTTATCAATTAATGCCGTTTGGGCACCAGGAGGAGTTCAAAAAACCAAAGCAGTCGTTTCAGGAAAATGGACTCCAAAATTCCCCATTGATACTGAAAAAGTAGTACAGATAGTCAGAAACGCCCGAAACCTTGACATTGAGATAGAATTTGAGGATAAAAGATAGATATGGTTTTTGTAAAAACTCACGATATTTCTGAATTAAATCAAGAATTGATAGGAAAAGAAGTGGTTTTAGGAGGATGGATTGAAGATCTTAGAAAATTAGGAAAAATGTCATTTATTACACTTCGAGATGTTTCTGGAATATCTCAAGTAATAGTCAAAGGAGAACTAAATGACAATCTCGGTGAGATTAATCGTCAAAGTGTTGTTAGTGTTAGAGGAATAGTTCAAGAAACCAAAGCTCGGGATTTTGCATTTGAAGTTAAAGCAGATGAGATAGAAGTTTTAGGAAAAGCAATTCATCCTTTACCAGTTGATCCAATTGGCAGACTAGAAAGTAATATCGATACAAGATTGAATCACAGAGCACTAGATATGAGAAATCAAAAAACAGCTTCAATTTTTAAATTACGACATCATGTATTACAATCTTTAAGGAAAACTCTTGCAGATAAGAAATTCATTGAAATCACAACCCCAAAAATAATTGGAAGTGCAAGTGAAGGGGGTGCAGATTTATTTTCATTAGACTATTTTGGAAAAACAGCATATCTTGCTCAAAGCCCGCAATTATACAAAGAGCAAATGACAATTGGTTTAGAACGAGTATTTGAGATTTCAAATTTTTACAGAGCAGAAAATTCCCACACAGGACGACATTTAACAGAATTTACCAGCATAGACATTGAAGCTGCATTTATGGACTATGAGGATGTCATGAATGTTTTAGAATCTTTAGTGTTATCAGTTTACAAAGATGTTTCAGAAAATTGTAAAGCAGAACAAGAGGCAATTGAACACACAGTAGAAGTGCCTTCAACACCATTTGAGAAGATAACATACACTCAGTGTATTGAAGAATTGAAAAAAGTAGGAGAGAAAGTAGAATTTGGAGATGATTTACTTGATTCGCATCTCAGAATCATTGGGCAAAATCATCCAGGGTTTTTCTTTTTAACTGACTGGCCTATGAAACTAAAACCATTTTACATTAGAGAAAAGGACGAGGATGCAACACTTTCACGTTCTTTTGATTTGCAGTATGGGTTTTTAGAATTATCCTCAGGCGGAACAAGATTACACAATCCAGAAATGCTCAAAGAGAGACTAAAAGAACAAGGGTTAGACCCTAACCAATTCACAGATCATCTTAAAACATTTGATTGGGGAATGCCACCACATTCAGGTTGGGGAATGGGATTAGATAGATTGATGACCACACTTATTGGAATTGATAATGTTCGCGAAGTAGTTTTGTATCCGCGAGACCCAGACAGGCTAAGTCCATAGAGGAGCATAGAAAAAATGACATTATTCTGTAAACAATGTAATGAAAGAAGATTGCCAATAGTATTTGCAAAAGACAAAGCCCCATTATGGTTATGTGAAAAATGCAAAAATTTTGCAGATGGGGAGGACATAATAATCAGAGAAATAACCAAAGAGGAAAAAGAAGACATGAAGAAAAAATTGGAAGATTTTGAAAATAATACCAAATTAAACGGTGAGAAGCTAAAAAGAAGAAAAGGTGTTAATTGATCATGATTGATCAAAATGACGCAAAAAAAGTTGTAGAAGTAATTGGGAATAATCTCATAGGAGTATCACATGATTCTAGTAGTTTTGCTAAATTGCCTGACTCTTTTTGGGGATACTTTGCAAGAGGACACGATACAAAAGGGACATTCGGAGTTATCGTAACTTACTCTGAAGAAGGTAAAGATGTAGATGAGTTGATCAAAATGTATGAAGAATGGGCTGCTAAAAATAAAACAAAGCCAGAAGAATCTACTTAGTTTCTTTGAGTAGTTTACGATATCCTGCACATTCTTTACAAATGGGTTTTCCTTTGTATTTTGGATTTCCATCAGTAATTTTCAAGGTTCCAGGAACAGCTTTACAAATACAGCAATCTGCCATGATGTATTGAAAAAATTGTATTTAATAAAAATTGGCAATCATAAAAAATGAGGAATTTTAAGGTAGTATAGGCTCTAATACGTCAAAATAACTAAACGATCAAATTTTTTACACTTTTCCAAGTTTAACAAAAAAAAATAGGATTACATATGAATACAAATTATGAAGTGTTTTTGTGGATTGTGCAAAACCAGAAAAAAATTCATCAAGAATACATTCAAAGAATATCATAGGTACAAAGTAATTATCATTAGAGGGAAATTTGGATCATTGTTAAATATGATTTTAACGTAATAGTTATGACGAGAAACCTTTGTTCTGCGTCGTAGAACAAATGGTCTGGAAAACACATCATGTTAGGAATACGTCCTTGATTCTACGTGTTTTCCTTGTACCTCGTTGTTTTAATAAATAAAATATCTTTTAGAGATTATCTGTAATATGTTTTGTAAATTCAGTAGTACTCTTATCTCCACCAATATCTTTGGTCTTAACACCCGTCTTCACTAAATCAAAAATAGTTGATTCTAATTTTTGACCAACCTCAATACATTTGGAATCATTATGTTTATTTCCCAACCAATCAAGCATCATCTTAATTGATAACAAGAAAGACGAAGGATTGGCGATATTGTTTCCTGCAATGTCAAATGCAGCACCGTGAACTGGTTCAAACAGTGCAAAGTTATCTCCAATATTAGCAGCTGGGGCCATACCTAATCCTCCAACCACTTGTGAAGATTCATCAGATAAAATATCCCCAAATAAATTAGTGGTAACTACAACATCAAACTGTTCTGGTTGTCGAATTAAATTCATTGCACATGCATCAACATACATCTCTTCAAATGTAATATCAGGATAATCTTTAGAAACATCAGCACAGGCTTTAGCGAACATACCATCTGTAATTCGCATGACGTTTGATTTATGAACACAGGTTACTTTTTTCATAGAGTCACGTTGTGTAGCAGTTTCAAAAGCATATTTTGCAATTCGTTTTGAAGCTTTTTCAGAAATTATTCTTAATGCAACCGATGAATCACCCAAACTGAATTCTTTCCCAGTGTAAAGATCCTCAGTGTTTTCTCTAACTATCACCATATCAATATCATCACGTAATGCAGGCATGTGTGGATATGATTTTGCAGGTCGAATATTTGCATACAAATCAAGCATTCTCCTCAATACCACAATTACATCAGCGGCACTTTCACCAACTGGGGCCTTTAAACAAACATCAGATTGTTTTATGGTTTCAACTGTTCCATCGGGAAGTGCTTTGCCAGTTTCAGATAATGCCTTATCACCTGCAGATAATTTTGTAATATCAAATTTCAAATTTAATTTATCATGAATTGTATTTAAAACGGAAACTGCAGATTCGGATAGTTCAGGGCCAATTCCATCGCCAGTAATTAAAGAAATTTTATACATATCAAAACATCACAACAAGAGAATTTTAGGTTTAGCTTATCTATTTTTCGCTAAGCATCTTTTTGAGCATGATTCTATTGATTGCGTCAATTACTGCTTTTACAGAAGTAGTTACAATATCTTCGCCAACAGATTTTGCTGAAACCTTGTTTCCTAAAGGATCCTCAACTTTTACTGTCACCTCACATAATGCACCAGACCCACCAGAAATAGATGCCAATCCATAGTCTTTAATCCTAATCTCCGAAATTTTGCCAGTAATTTTCTGAATTGCATTTAATGCTGCATCTACGGGACCAACGCCATAATCAGTTCCAATATGATCCTGACCATCAATGTTTAATTTTACAAATGCATAAGGCATTGTTCCAATTCCAGTAGATACTGAAAAACCAGTTAATTGTACAATTCTTTTAAGTTCTTTTTCACCTAAAACTTCACTTGCCATAGATAATAACTCTACATCAGTAACTTGTTTTCCTTGATCACCAAGTACTTTGACTTTTTCTAAGATTTGTTTTGCTTGTTCTTCAGTTGGCATTACACCATATTCTGCTAACATTGCATTCATTCCGTGAACTCCTGCATGCTTTCCAACCTTAAGCCATCTTTTTCTTCCCACTAACTCAGGACTAATTGGTTCGTAAGTAAGAGGATTATTCAATACACCATGAGTATGAATTCCAGACTCGTGGCCAAATGCATTAGCTCCAACTATTGCCTTGTTAGGCTGCACAATAATTCCCACAGTCTTTGAGATGAATCTAGAAGTATCATAGATTAATTCAGATTTGATATTAGTTTCATAATTTTGTTCATAAGGTAAACATTTGAGTGCCATTGAAAATTCTTCTAAAGAAGCATTTCCAGCTCTCTCTCCAATTCCATTAATTGTAACATGTGCACATGCAGCACCTGCATGAATTCCAGATAACGCATTGGCAACTGCCAATCCAAAATCATTATGACAGTGAACACTTACTGGAAGTTTCGTAGCTTCAATTGTATCTCTAGTAATTGTAGCCATGTATTCAGGAGTTGAATATCCCACAGTGTCAGGAATATTAACACGATCAGCACCTGCTTTTGCAACATCACCGAAAACTTTTTTCAAAAATTCCCGGTCTGTTCTAGAGGCATCTTCAGCTGAAAACTCTACTTGTAATCCACGTGACTTGCCATACTCTACTGCCTCAATTGCTTTTTCAAGGGCTTGATCTCGAGTCATTTGGAGTTTATGTTCCAAATGAATGTCAGATGTTGCAATGAATGTATGAATATAATTTAATCCAGCATCAACTGCAGCATCAATGTCTTTTTTGATAGTTCTAGTTAATCCAGCAATTTCACACGATAATCCTTCAGAAGTAATCATCTTGACTGCTTTTAATTCACCTTCAGAAATTACTGGAAATCCAGCTTCAATTGCATCTACTCCTAATTCATCAAGTTTTTTTGCAATTGCTAATTTTTGTTCGGGGGATAATGAAACACCAAGTGTTTGCTCACCATCACGTAATGTTGTATCAAAAATTCTAACATTTACCATTATGCACCACTTCTCTGTAATGCAGCTACTCCGGTTCGAGCAACATCAAGAATACCAAATGGTTTTGCTAATTCTTCAAATGCTTTGATTTGATCAGGAGTGGCAGTTAATTCTACCATCATAGAATCTTTTTTCACATCGTGGACTTTGCCACCATATGCATTTGCTAATTTATTAACTTCCATACTATCATTAGCATTACTGAGTTTTATCTTAAAAATACTAAGTTCTCGAAATACGGTTTTGTGCTCATCTAAATGCTCAACTTTGACTGTATCAATCATTTTATCGAGTTGTTTTACTACCTGTTCGATTTGTTTTTCATCCCCATATGTTGTGATAGTCATTTTGGAATAATCAGGATTATCAGTAGTTCCAACTGAAATACTATCAATATTGAAATTTCTTGCTCTAAAAAGATGTGTTATCTTAAACAATATTCCAGGTTTGTTTTCAACTAAAATAGAAAGAATTGCCCACATCATAAATCACCTAAGAGGGTAAAATCATATCCGATAACGAAGTTCCAGGAGCTACAAATGGCAATACATCTTCTTCAGGATCAATTGGAATATCAATGACTGTTGCAACATCACTACTCAATGCATTTTTGATTGCTTTGTCAAGTTCATCCATTGACTGTGCACGAATGCCTTGAGCACCATAAGACTCTGCTAATTTAACATAATCAGGACAACTGTGTTGTTCTACACCAGTCATTCGTCTATCATAGAAAGTTCTCTGCCATTGAGCTACCATACCCAATATGGAATTGTTTAAAATAAATACAATTACTGGAATATCTTCTAAAACTGCAGTTGCAAGAGAATTTTCAGTCATACTAAAACTACCATCACCTGCAATATCCACAACTGGGACATCAGGTTTTGCAACTTTGGCACCAATTGCTGCTGGGAATCCCCAACCCATAGTGCCAAGTCCTGTAGAACTAAAGAAAGTGCCGGGTTGAATTACATCATAGAACAAAGATGCCCACATTTGGTGTTGTCCAACTTCAGTAGTTACAACAGATTCTTTTGGTAATAATTCACGAAGTTTACGTAAAATTTTAGCAGCCCCCATTTCACCCGGATGAATTTTCAAGTTTTCTTTCCAGTACGCTTTAGTTTCTTTAGCATGTTTTATCCAAGAAGATTCATCAGTTTTTTTAATTGCTTTTTGTAAAAGTATCTTTACCATAACTCTAAGATTTACCTTTACATCTCCAACAACTGCAATCTGAGCATTTTGATTCTTACCAATTTCAGCAGGGTCAACATCCATGTGAATAATTTTTAATCGTTTTTCAAAAGCTTCAAAAGTTCCAACAGACCTATCTGAAAATCTAGTTCCAATAGCTAAAACACAGTCAGCTTCGGCCATCATTTTGTTAGCTTCTGCATGTCCATGCATTCCAATTGGACCTAATGATAAAGGATGAGTTTCAGGGAAGGCACCTTTGCCTTTGAAAGTAGTAACTACAGGAAGCATAAGGGTTTCTGCAACAGCTTGTAATTCAGCAAATGCTGATGAAATGATTGTTCCACCACCAGCTAAGATAATTGGTTTTTCAGCATGAAGTAACATATCGATTGCTCTCTCAACATTAACAATGTCAGGATCAGCCCATGGGTGATAACCTTGAATTTTAAATTCTTCTGGAAATTCCATTGGCGCTTCATTAGTTTGAACATCTTTTGGAATGTCAATCAACACAGGTCCAGGTCTTCCAGATTCTGCAATGAAGAATCCTTTTTTGACAACTTCCGGAATTTCTCCAGCAGTTCTTGGTTGAAAAGCATATTTTACAACAGGATTTGCCATTCCAATAATATCACTTTCTTGAAATGCATCTTTACCAATCATGCTAACAGGTACTTGCCCAGTAACTGCAATCATAGGGGCAGAGTCTGCTTGTGCAGTTGCAATACCAGTTAAAATGTTAGTTGCACCAGGACCAGATGTTGCAAAGCATACACCAGGTTTTCTACTAACTCTTCCAAAACCATCAGCCATATGAGCTGCTGACTGTTCGTGTCTAGTCAAAATATGTCTAATATTACATCGGTTAAATTCATCATACATTGGAAGATTTGCACCTCCAGGCAATCCAAATACTTGTTTGACGCCTTCTTTTTCCATAGCCGTCATCAAGGCCTTTGCACCTGTCATAGTTTCCATTTTATTCATTTAATTCTTCTCCATAATTTTAAGTTAGTAAATTTTTGAGCACACTATAGTAGAACAATAAGAGGCAAATCATTGTCAAATGTTTTAGTTAATTTTGTGTCCATTGAAATCATAAAAACAATCAATTGATAATTAATAAAGATTATCTGAAAAATAATCAAGGATTCACCCTATACCATGCAGAAGACTTAAACGGATATTTTTGGCATTTGGAATTGACCATTTTGAGCGATAATGAAGAAATAATCAATGTCATAGAGACATTATTTCAATCAGGAATCAGTAAAGATCTTTCAAAACTTAGAGATATTCATCTAAATGATCCTAAATTTTCTAGTTTCAGTGATTTGCCACCATATGATCTCAAAGATTATCAAACAACAATCGAACTTGAAGAATTGAGATTTATCAGCATATCAGATTATTCATATGAAATTAAAAATCCAAAAATTAGCTTATTTGGAAATACAGCAGTTGTGGCTCTAGAATTAATTCAGAAAGGAATGTTAGTAGATAACAAAGCATACACAGGTGAACACATGATAATTACGGGTCGTGCAAC
>Ga0265303_10000466_pt1 | contig 22806 bp, 16 predicted proteins | sample Helome_2_FD_192494 | JGI IMG/M metagenome (GOLD analysis project Ga0265303, IMG submission 192494) | Marine sediment microbial communities from subtidal zone of North Sea - Hel_20160317 (Illumina Assembly) | ecosystem: Environmental > Aquatic > Marine > Subtidal zone > Sediment ... | reverse complement strand
CTATCAGTAACGCGCAGATGCACTGGGCCGTAGTACAGGGGGACACCGCTCTTTTTAAACAGGCTGCACACGGCAGCATTTTGCTGATTGTGTTAATCATGGTGGTACTCGGTGGTCGTGTGATTCCATTGTTTACCGCCAATGCCACCGCCACGATCCGCGCGAACCCCAATCCCTGGATCGAAACCCTGGCAATTGCCAGTGTTATCGCATTGGCGTTGCTGCAGTTACTAGGCTTCATATCATTGCTGCCAGCGGAAGTTGTGGCTGGTCTGTTCTTAATCGCTGCCCTGGCCCATCTACTGCGCCTGGTGAGCTGGCGACCCTGGATCACGTTCAAGCAGCCCCTGCTTTGGTCTTTACACGCCGCCTACCTGTTTATCGTGCTGGGATTTTTGCTGTGCGCATTGCACTTCGCCGGTTTGACCCTGGCCTGGTTTAGCGGGTTTGCCGGTCACTACGCCACCATTTTGCACAGCTTTACGCTGGGCGGTATGGGGTTGCTGATCCTGGCGATGATGTCACGGGTTGCCCTCGGCCATACCGGCCGCGAACTGGTGGTCAGCCCATGGATCAGTTTCGCCTATATATGCCTGATCGCCGCCTATCTTTGCCGTATCTGGCTACCGTTGCTCTGGCCAGGTTCGAGTCACTACGCGAGTTACCTGCTCAGCATTATTTTCTGGTTACTGGGGTACGGATTGTTTTTCACTGTCTATCTACCCATTCTGTGCAAACCCCGCATCGACGGCAGGCCTGGATAACGCAGAATTCCCGCAAAACATTAGACACAGCCGCAGCGAACAATTCTTGTTGATGAAGCCAATGGCTTTTCAGGTGGATGCTGTTAGACTGCGCAGCTCGAAAATTCCCTGTCCCCTGAACAAGAAGAAATCTCATCCATGTGGTTCAAAAACCTGCAGCTTTACCGCTTTACCAAACCGTTCGAATTAGACGCAACAACACTCGGCCAGCAGCTGGAGCAACACAGCTTTGTACCCTGTGGCAGCCAGGACTCGAGCCGCTCGGGCTGGGTGCCTCCGCTGGGCCGTCATGGCAGTGAATTTGTGCATGCGAGTAATGGATTCCTGATGATTTGCGCCAAACGCCAGGACAAACTGTTGCCGGCCGCGGTCGTCAACGAGGCACTGGAAGAGAAGGTACTGCAAATCGAGGAACGAGAGACACGCAACCTGCCACGCAAGGAGCGTAGCTCGCTGAAGGATGAGATAGTCTTCAGCCTGCTACCCAGGGCCTTTGTGCGTTCTGCTTATCAATTCGCCTATATTTCACCACGCGACAACATGCTGGTGATCGACGCTTCATCCGCGAAACGTGCCGAAGAATTGATTGACGATTTGCGCGCGGCCCTGGGTTCGTTATCGGTGATCCCGCTGGCCTCGAAGAGCCAGCCGATTGACGTTATGACGCGATGGGTCGACAGTGGCCAGCCGACCCAGGGGTTCGAACTAGGTGAAGAATGCGAACTGCGCGACAATAACGATATCAGCTGCGTGATTCGTTGCAAGAATCAGAATCTGGCAGCCGCGGAAATCGTCAACCACCTGAAAACAGGCATGCACGTGAGCAAGCTGGCACTGAGCTGGCAGTCGCGTATCGAATGCGTGCTTGACGAAAAGTTAATCCTCAGGCGTCTGCGCTTTTCCGACCTGGTGCAGGAACAGGCCGATGAAGTAGAAGCCGAAGACGTGGCCACACAATTTGATGTCGATTTCTCCATAATGGCACTGGAATTATCCGCCTTTTTCAAGTCCCTGGTGAGCGCGCTGGGTGGAGAGGAGGTAACCCCGCCAGCAGGATCTTCAGCATCTGCTTAAGTTGCCGAATCAGACGGTAAGTAGTTGTACCCGTTCAAAAAACCTGAATAGTCACCTTTTCGCCGGATAAATCATCAGCGGACTCGACATTCAGGCCACAACTGATTAAAGTGCGCTCCGTTTGTATGCGCCCGGTCGGGCGTTATCGATTAAACCCTTACAGTAAATTCCGGGACGGCTGCTTTGATTTCCACCGCTAACATCACCATGCAATTTGGCGCGAAGCCATTGTTTGAAAATATTTCCGCAAAATTCGGCGACGGCAACCGCTACGGCCTGATTGGCGCGAATGGTTGTGGTAAATCGACCTTGATGAAAATCCTCAGCGGGGAACTGGCACCCTCTGCCGGCAATGTCTCGATTACCCCGGGTAACAAGGTTGGCATTCTCAGCCAGGACCAGTTTGCGTTTGAAGAATATAGCGTGATCGATACGGTCATAATGGGCGATGTCGATCTATGGCAGCTGAAGCAGGAGCGAGACCGAATTTATTCGATGCCTGAAATGTCTGAAGAGGACGGCATGAAAGTCGCCGATCTCGAGGCCCAGTTCGCGGAGATGGATGGGTACAGCGCCGAAAGTCGCGCCGGTGAAATTTTGCTGCAGGCGGGTATCGAGGAATCCTTTCACTTCGGCTCGATGAAACAGGTCGCACCCGGCTGGAAGTTACGCGTATTGCTGGCGCAGGCGCTATTCGCCAACCCGGATATTCTGTTACTCGACGAACCGACCAACAACCTCGACATCCACACCATCTCCTGGCTGGCGACGATACTGAACCAGCGCAAATCGACGATGATCATCATTTCGCACGACCGCCACTTCCTTAATTCGGTTTGCACCCACATGGCCGATATCGACTATGGCGAGCTGCGCATTTACCCGGGGAACTACGAGGCTTTCATGGCGGCGTCTTCGCTGATCCGCGAACAACTGCAAAGCGCGAATGCCAAAAAGAGCGCCGAACTCGCCGAGTTACAACAATTTGTCGATCGCTTTTCGGCCAATGCGTCCAAAGCCAAGCAGGCGAGCTCGCGTGCGAAGAAGATGGAGAAAATCAAGCTCGACGAAGTCAAGCCATCCAGCCGCAGAGCGCCTTACCTGACCTACCAGCAGGAAAAGAAACTGCACCGCCAGGCACTGGTGCTGGAAAACCTGTCCCATGGATTCGAAGATGAAACCCTGTTCAGCGACGGGAACCTGATTCTGGAAGCCGGTGCCCGACTGGCCGTTATCGGTGAAAACGGCACCGGTAAAACCACGTTGCTGCGCTGCCTGATGGGTGAACTCAATGCCAGTCAGGGCGATATCAAATGGTCGGAGAATGCCAGCCTCGCTTATTGCCCGCAGGACAGCACTGCCGACTTTGATTGTGAACTGAACCTGTTCGACTGGATGTCGCAGTGGCGCAAGCCAAAACACGATGAATTAATGGTCCGCAGTATGCTTGGGCGTCTGCTGTTTAGCGCCGATGATAATAAAAAGAAGGTTAAGGTCTGCTCGGGTGGCGAGAAAAACCGCCTGTTGTTCGGCAAGTTAATGATGTCGGATGCCAATGTACTCATCCTCGACGAACCCACCAATCACCTGGATATGGAGTCGATCGAAGCGCTCAACCAGGCACTCGCCAGGTACGACGGGACGGTAATTTTCGTCAGCCACGATCGTGAATTCGTATCCTCGCTGGCGACCCGCATCATTGAAATCAAGGAGCAGAATATGATCAACTTCCAGGGCAGCTACGACGAGTACCTCGCCAGCCAGATAGAGACTTTTAAAGTCGCCTAGGCACGAATCAAACGGGTAACTTACCGGCGGTCGACGCATGAGTCCGGCGGCTCAAAGATTGATTATCAACTATTCATAAACTACGATAGCCGTCTCAAGCAAGCGACTTAAACCCCAGGTCCCAAACTGTCCACGCAAACCGGGTAATCCGGCAACGTGAGGCGATATTCGGCGTGTGCCGAGCGCAGAGTGCGTCGAGGCATGGGCAAACTGGACTGATTCTGCACCTATATGGTTTTCGCATCACATTCTTTCCTCGCTTTCCTGGCAATCGTACTGACCATCTACTGGCTCGTCGGTCGCCGCAACGAGCGTCTGGGCAAACCTGTTCTGATCGTCGCTTCGTTCGTTTTTTACGGCTACTGGATCCCTGCCTATCTGATACTTCTGACCGCGTCAATCCTGTTCAACCACGTTATCGCACGCGTCGTGCTAAGTGGCCCTTCACCAGGCATGCGCCGCGCGCTCACGGCGCTCGGCATCGCGCTCAACCTGGCGCTGATCGGATTCTATAAATACGCGGCCTTCCTGGTCGAATCGTTAAACTGGACCATGCAAACCCGCTTCGACGTCCCCGAAATAATTCTACCCATCGGTATCTCGTTTTTTACCTTTCAGCAAATAAGCCTGCTGGTCGATGCCTACCGTGGACGAGTCGAGCGGCTGCGCTTCTGGGACCATGTGTTGTTCATCTGCTTCTTCCCCCAGTTAATCGCGGGCCCCATCGTCAGACAGCACGATATGCTGCCACAGTTAACGGCGCGCCAGGACTGGCGTTTGCGCATGGACTACCTCGCCATCGGGATCGCACTTTTTGCTTTCGGCCTGTTCAAGAAGACGGTCCTCATCGACCCTTTCGTGCCCTACCTCGACCTGGTGTACCAGGCCGCCGCAGCGGGTGACGCGGTAGGATTCGTCGACGGTTGGGTGGCCGGCATCGGCTACGGCTTTCAGGTATATTTCGATTTCTCGGCGTATTCGGACATGGCTATCGGTCTCGGCTTCATGTTCGGTCTGCGTTTGCCGATAAATTTCTTTTCGCCATACAAGGCCGACAGCATTCGCGCTTTTTGGCGGCGCTGGCATATATCCCTGTCTCGCTTCCTGCGCGACTACCTGTTTATTCCCATGGGCGGCAGCCACCATGGCCTGGCACGCACCGTTGCCGCGCTGGTGGTTACCATGGGTCTGGGCGGGCTTTGGCACGGCGCCGGCTGGACCTTCGTTATCTGGGGGCTGCTGCACGGCGCGTACTTGTCAGGGAATCATCTATGGCGCGCCCTGGTGGCGAAATGGCTACCCGGTTCACGCGACCGCATACGCCGCTCGGTCAGCCTTGCATGGATCGCGCGTATTCTGTCGATCGGGATAACCTTCCTCGCAGTGAGCTTTGCCTGGGTATTCTTCCGTTCCCCCGACCTCGACAGTGCCCTGCGGCTCGCCACCGCCATGTTCGGATTTTCCAGCTGGCACGAAGTCGCACTGATTACACGGGGCATCGTGCCACTGTTTCCGCTTTACCTGATAATCGTCTGGCTGATGCCGAATACGATGGAACTATTCCAGGCTACCAGGGCAGCGTTACACGTCGAAGAGTACCGGGATGACAAGCTTGCGCCACTGCCGGGCTGGGTGACGTTCACATTATCGTTGCGTTGGGCAGTGACCACCTCTATCGTATTCATTTGCGCCTGGTTCGCGTTGTCGAACCTGAGCCCGTTTATTTACTTTCAGTTCTGACTGGCCGTGGACGAACATTCGAATCCAGGTTTGCATGATAATCACAGCCTCGCTGCGGGGCGCCGCTTTCTGCGCATCTTCGCCTGGTTTGTATCGATAACCGCGATCATCGTCGCCTCGGTCAACCTGCTCGCTTACAACTACATGCTGCACGACAACAACCAGACTATCGTGCAACTGGTGGCGGGTTGGGGCAGGATGTATAAACCTATTCTCTACGATGAGGCAAAGCCGAACGTTGCCGTCTACGGCGCCTCCTGGGCCAGGGACGCCTTCGATCCGGACGCGACGGGCCGAATCATCGGACTCAAGGTATTCAATCACGCCGTATCAGGCGGCACCGCCTACGAAACCCGCAGGTTCGGCGACTCGTCGCTGGACAATCCCAATCTGCAGGCCGCCATCATCAATCTCAACAGCTTCTATCGTTCCAGCCACCGTGCCCGTGTCAGGTATGGCTTCGACGAATCTATTCTTGATGTCGATCCCGAACATAAGCCCAATCATTGGGTGGCGCTGAAGAGAACCTATTCGCTGGCCCTCACCGGCTGGGCGGCGGGCGCCAACCTGAAGCTGATTTCGACCCTGCGGGCGCGGGATAGTGGCGCCGCCCCATCCAGCTACCTGAAGGCCTACGAACAAGCGGACCATACCCGGCGCAGTGGCCGAATGAAAATAGCCAGACAGCGTATATTTCCCGAACCCGGCAGAGCACTGGAACCGTCCCAACCAGACTCGCCGTCCCGGTTCGGTAGCGCAGCACTGGTGGAACTCGAAGTGATGATCGATGGATTCTGTGAGCACGGAGTCGACGTATATGCCTACTTCACGCCGACCCATATGCGACAGCGGAGTTGCGACCTGCGAGCCACCAGGGAACTTGCCGCGCTCGAATTCCTGCGGAGAAAACAGACCATGTGCAATGCCAGGATAAATTATTTCGACTTTTCCTATGCGAATGCCGTTACCCTCGAAGGTGTTCTGACCCCGGTTACGTCGAGCAAATACTACCGTCCCGACGGCCATCCCCGCCCGACCATGGGCGAGCTGATGGCAGCCCGCATGTTCGATCGCGAATTCCCGCCGGATACGCCGGCAGTAGTCGAAGAGGACTTCGGCGTCGATCTGCTGACCCAAGAGGACGCCGAAGGCTGGATACTCGAACGCGCCGCACGCTGCGAAGGCGACTGGGGCGAGAACGGCTACACGGACTTCAAAGACGCCATGCTCGCTCAATAGCGAAGTTCCCGTCAGGTAGTCCGGTAACTACCAGCGCCTCGCTATTATCCGGGGAGATTATTTCGCGAAGACAAAATTCTTTTGCCGTGCCTGTTTTTTAACCGCGCTGGTCAAGGCATCGCTTATGCTCGGTGATGCAGCAAGCTGTTCGCGTTTCGCCGCGGCGACAAAAGCTGCTCTGTGGCGACTCAGCGTGGAAATTTCCTGTTTGATGATTTCGCGCCGGGCCGCTTTTTCCTGCACAAAATCAACTTTCTGCTGCGCTGAAAGTCCCTGCATGGGCTTCGGTAACTGTGCTTCTTCGATGGCCACCAGCGCCTCTTCATCCACTTTACCTGCGTTCAGTGCATCGACCAGGTCCCAGTTAGAATTGTTATAGAAAGATAAAGACTTGGAGACAGCCCTTTGCGACATTAAACCTGCGGATATCTCGCTGCTTAGTTCATCCTGCTCCGTTTGGCGCCGCGCGTTGTCCGCACCTTCACTACCGTAGGGAACATAGGTTTGATTAAGTTTCGCGTTGAGCTCGGCTATCGCTACATCCTGGGGTGCTACTATATGCACCACCTGTTGATCGGCATCGATGCTCATATATTCACCACCAGCAAGCCGGGCAGCCGTTTGCCAGCCATCATCGATCCCGTCCCGGTGGGTGCCGGCATGGATAGTATTGATCGTAATACCCTGTTGACTGGCGAGCCTGACAGCCTCCCGGTAACTGACTGGTCCCTGGGCGAAAGATTCGTTACCGGCAATAAAGATTATTTTGATGTCACTGTCTGAACGACTCCATTGCAGTTTGTTAACAACGGTCTCGATCGCAAAACCACAATATTCACTACCGCCATTGGTGCTTAGCGAAAACAGGCCTGCCGACACCTGGTCCAGCTCGCGGGTAAACCGGTTGAACATGCGCACAAATCCTGCATTTTCAGCATTACCGTCGTTACCATATTCAAACAACGCGATTTCCAGAATCGGGGTAACGCCGTTTTGCCTGACGCTAGAAAACTGGTTGACCACCTGCCACAGCTGGTTGCGGGTCTGATCGATCAAGCCATCCATGCTATTGCTCGTATCGAGGATTATAGCCAGCTGAATTTTTGGAGTTTCGACTGTCTGCCCGGCAATGGTCGGGGGATTTAGTGGCGCCTGTGGTGTCAGCAATCGAAGGTTTTGATCGTTAATTTCAGTGCCCGCCAACGCGGTTTGAGATAGCGGTACCTGCATTACAGCCAGCACTGCTGCGGCTGCCATGTAACGTGAAAGGCAGGAAGAGGTTTGATAGCGGGATGATTGTCTGGTTTGCATTATCGGCTCCTAAACTGGGGTTATTGGTTCAGTTGTTGAGCGCCCAGATTACGCGCCGGGTCGGTGTCTGTTTAGACACAGACCGGTAAACATTAATGCGGAAAGTTTACCGGGAGTTTACATTCGATTTCCGTAGACCAGGAAAATAGCCCAGTTACGCATGATGGTACGGGTTCAACTGACTGCCCTGACCGATTGGTTATTTACGGTAGCTAAAAATATCGGCGAATCTTGCGCACACGTTTACGGAACGACGGGGTTGCCGTGCGCGGATTATTTTTCACCGGCGATGGCAGCGTCGCCGCGAGCTCGATTGCTTGGCGGCTGTTGAGGCGACTAGCGGGAATTCCCCAGTAATATCGCGCCGCCGCATCGACCCCGTAAATGCCCCTGCCGAATTCCGCGACATTGAGATAATGTTCGAGAATACGCCGCTTGGAAAGATTTCGTTCCATGCCAATCGTCAACCAGAGTTCATGCCATTTGCGCAACGGATTTCGCGATGGACTGAGGAACATATTCTTCACTGTCTGCTGGGAAATAGTGCTGGCGCCGTAAACCATGCGTTGCTGCGACAGGTTGTGCTCCATGGCCTCCTTGAATGCCTCGAGGTCGACGCCATCGTGCTCGTAAAAGCGGCTGTCTTCGGCAGCGATGACGGCCCGCACCATGGCTTTTGGAATGCTCTGTATCGACACCGGGTTCCAACGGAGCTTTGGCCAGTCCGGGTGGCGTTGACTTGCGCTCTCGTAGTCGCGAATGAAGCTGGAACGCTGGATCGGACCCTCGCGGTACAAGTCCCACTGTGGCCATATCCCGACCAGGTAACCGACGTCCATGACCACCAGCACCAGCAGCAGGAGAAACCCCCCGCGCAGCGCCCGTTTGAGAAATTTAACGCGAAATATCGAACCGGTTCTGGAGGAGTATCTGACGGCCATTGGCGAACATACTAGTACATAAGCAGACGTACTGCCGCGACTTAATCAACACCCACAGCAAACACTGCAAATGCGCCCATTATCACCGGCAGTTATCTGACGGATCAGGTCACTCGATCTGTACGCCGACACGGTCGAGCACATCCAGCAGACTTGCGCTTTCGACCAGCGCCTGCAGGCGGTTGATATCGGCTGCAAACCAGACATCGCCATCCTTACGTTGTGGTACGACTTTACGCACCGCTTCGAGCAGCGCTTGAGTTGGGCCATCAAGCGGAAACTCGGTCGCAATATCATCCACCATCGACAGCGCCTGCGCGGCTACCAGTATTTCGCCGGCGACTACCGTGGTGGTGTTCGCGCTCACCAGCGCCGCCTTGCGCGCACACCAGGCGGAATTGGAGACATGGTCCTCGGAATTCCCTTTGCCGGGAATCGAATCGACCGAACCGGGGGTGGCCAGGGTCCGGTTCTCCATCACCAGAGAAGACAGCGAACACTGCACCGTCGCATAGCCGGTATTGAGGCCCGGGGTACCCGATGCCAGATTACGCGCCAGGCCAAAACTCATCACCGGATCGATCAGGCGGGCAACGCGCCGTTCGCAGATCGATGCCAGGTCGGCCAGCGCAATGGCCAGGAAATCCATTGCCTGTGCGACATACTGACCATGAAAGTGGCCACCGGAAATAGCGCGTCGCCCGGCATCTTCATGGAGGATTAGCGGATTGTCGGTAGCCGAGTTTATCTCGGTTTCAATCACGCCGCGAACATAGGCCAGCGCATCACGCGCAGGCCCATGTACCTGCGGGGCACAGCGCATCGAATAGGGATCCTGCACCCGTTTGGATGCGGGCTGACCGGGGGCACGATCTTCTCCGGGGAAGACCAGTTCGCGTGCAGCTGCCGTCATGCGTTTCGATCGACCAACCATCGACATGACATTACGCGCTACCAGCGCCTGTCCCTGGTGCGGCCTGGTTGCATGCAGGGCCGGATCAAACGCATCTTTTTCCCCGCGCATCGCTTCAAGCGACAATGCGAGGCCGAGATCGGCATGGCGTAATACGTTCTCGGCATCAGCCACCGCAAGCGCTGCCAGCGCCAGCGATACCGTGGAACCGTTGAGCATGGCCGACGCATCTTTGGCACCCAGCACCATGTTCACTTCGAGGCCAGCCTGTTCAATGGCTTCGGCGGCAGCAAGACGCCTGCCCTGGTAATCGATCTCGGCCTCTGCGAAACCGCATAGCGCGCCGCAAAGATGGGCCAGCGGCGCGAGATCGCCCGACGCTCCAACCGAACCCCTGCAGGGCACTACCGGCGTCAATCCGGCATTGAGGAAGTCGACAAAGCGTTGCGCGAGCAGCGACGAAATACCTGAAACATCGGCGGCAAACGCATTCAGCCTCAACAGCAGGGTGGCCCGCACCACGTCACGCGCGAACGGCTCACCCAGTCCGGTCGCATGGGAGAGGATCAGGTTGCGTTGATACTGCTCGATATCCGACACATCGACGCGGCGATCCTTGAACGAACCCACACCGGTGTTCAGCGAGTAGATCAACGGCGCTTCAGCGTGCATCCAGTGCTCGGCAATATAGGCCTTGGTGGCATCGAACTGCTCCAGCAAAGCCGGGGTAATCGATATTTTGCGGTCACTGCGAGCGACATCAACCACGTCCTGTAAACTCAGGCCGTCGGTGGTAATTATTAACTTTTCATGCATGTCGAGTTACCAGATGGAATTTAAATTTGAACAACAACCCTGCGACCAGTGGCGGCGGATTTATCAGTTCCCGTTTCAGCGCGGCACCCGGGCAATGATTCCCGGCCAGTCATCGGCAGCAATACGGGCGATATAACGGAATCCACCCATGCCATCGGGTTGAAATATGATTGCCTCGCCCTCTCCCGGATATACCGGGGTCGCTGCCTGCGCAACATTGCCGTGCGCGACGATAACCGTGTTGGTACCCGCGGCCGGTTTGGTCGACAGGCGCATTTGAGCGCTGCGCACAATTTCGCCACGACCGCCAAAATACCCGGCAACCCGCAAATTCATGACGTCGGTTGTCGCTTCCACCGCGCCCAGTCGCATCAACTCCGCGGTTTCAACCGTGCGGCAATACGGGCTTGCCACTACCTTGCCAACCGGTAACCCTAGCGTTCGAATAGCGTCGCCGATGTTGCTAGATGTTTGCCGACCGTCAGCCGAGAGCTGGCGCATGTGGGAACTGTCACAACTCAACCAGTCCCCCGCTTTGCTGACCTGGTCAGATTGCGACCAGTCGGTCGCCGCATGGCGGAAATAAATATTGAAACCACCCTCGCGCAGAGTCTGCACCAGGTCGATGTCGGACAGGGTCGGGGCGGTCTGCGCGGCGACTCGATTGACGCAAGGCGACAACAGGGTCAGCGCAATCAGTATCAGGAGCCCTGCTTTCATAGCGTAGCGGGGGCAATGAATGAACATGATAATCACCTCAGGTCACAGCTGTTAACAGGCTCGAACGTCCGAGCAGCGTGCCAGACCCTGAATATGCGCGGGCCCAATCCCGCAACAACCACCGACAATCTGAACGCCGGCGGCAATCCATTGCCGCGCCGCATGCTCGAATTTCTCGACACTGCAAACGCTGTCAAACTGCATGTGTAAGTCGACGAAATAACCCGAATTCGGGTATACCGCCACGGGACCTTCCCAGTGTCGACTCAATATTTCCAGCGCGGCATCGGTGACCTCGGCTTCACTGTGCATGATCGACACAATTACATCATTCGATTCAATAGCATCAATCACCCTGCGCAGAACTACCTCCAGCGGCAAGACCGGCCTGCCCATGCCACCGTGAGTAATCACCGCGGTCGCATCGCCTGGATCGCGCTCGCAGGTAAAACCCAGTATTACCGGCAGGCCAAGCCCTTCGACCGCCTTTAACATCGCCAGGCTGACGTCTATATCGAACAACATTTCCAGCGCGAACAGATCAACCCCTGCAGCCTGCAGAATGTTCGCCTGATCACGATAATTAGTCACCAACGCTTCGCCCCGGGGTAACAATGAGCGATCGGAATTCGCGGCAAAAGTAGACAGTGATCCCGCGGCCCATAATGTATCGCGGGCAACGCCGACATCGCTCACCGCCTCATCGAACAGGCTAACCGCCCGCCGGTTCAGTTGCTCGAACTCGTCGCCGAGACCCAGCGGCTCAAGCACATGACGCGCCAGCGCAAAACTGTTGACGATATGCAGCTTTGCTCCGGCCCTGATGTAGTCTGCGTGTACCTGGCGAATTACCTCGCCATGATCACGCACCGCGAGCGCACTCCAGCCCTGACCCGCAAAGGGCACGCCGCGTCGTTCCAGTTCGGTACCCAGGGCGCCATCCATCAGCACAAACTCCCCCTCGCGAATGCATCCCATAAAATCAGTCGCCTGACCTACCGTCATTTATCCTGTCTCAATCATCGGCCGAAGGCGATAGTGTACTCAATTAACCGCGTAGCAGGTAAGTCGCAGGGCAAATTCCGGGCATACCGCAGCGAGATATCCCGCCAGGCTGGACAGCTTTTGCGACTCGTGATCTGATTGCCTGGTATCCACTACAGATTCCAGCGATCGAGCCAATGAAAAATTCCGAGTTGCCCGCAGGAGAACGGGGCGCGTTCAATGTCGATGCAGGTCTGTCACCCACCCTGCCCTCACGCTATTACCATGACCCGCAGATTCATCGACAGGAACTGGATAATATCTTCCACAGAAGCTGGTGCTATGTTGGCCATGCCAGCCAGGTACCCAATCCCGGCGACTATCGTGTCGAGCGCATAGCCGATCAGTGCATTTTCCTGGTCCGTGATCAGAACTCGACGCTCAACGCATTTTTCAACGTCTGTCAGCATCGCGGGCACGAATTGCTAAGCGGCAGCGGCGCGCGCAAAAATCGCATCGTCTGCCCTTATCACGCCTGGACCTACGGTCTCGACGGAAAATTGATTCAGGCGCCGCATACCGACCAGTTACAGAAGTTCGATGCCGCGGAGTTTGCGTTGAAACCCGTCACATTGACCAACTGCGGCGGTTTGCTGTTCGCTAACCTGGATAGCAGGGCAGCCGATTTTGCGACAGATTACCCGGGCCTCGTGCAGACTTTTAGTGACCACCTGCCGGATTTCGATCGCTTCGGCAGCGCATTTCAACTCGACTTCGATATTGCCGCCAACTGGAAAATTGTCGTCGATAATTTTTCCGAGGGGTATCACATTCCGGTTGCCCATAAGAAACTATCCAGGGTGCTCGATAACGGTAGTGGGAAATGTGGCCGATTAGAGCAACGCTATGCTTTTTTCGAGTCCCGCTCAAAGGCGGGATTCCCCGGTCTCGAACTCGAACCGGGTTCTCCGTATCTGTCCTGGACGCTGTGGCCGAATACCTGCATGTTGAGCCTGCCGGGTTGTCAAAACCTGATCGTGATTCGCATGGCGCCAAACGGGCCGGATCGTTGCCGCGAACGTATCGATCTGCTATCGGTAAACGGCGAGGTCTCGCCTGAGCTCGAAGCGCTCAAAGACCTGTTCGCCGATGAATTCAATGCCGAGGACATCGCCATTGTCGAGAGTGTTCATCGCGGGCTCGGGTCGCTGGGCTACGATCAGGGACGCTACGTTGCCGATGACGGGGATAACTGGTATTCAGAATCCGGCTTGCACCGCTTTCACCGGCAAATTCTCGCGGCGCTCGAACATTGACAGCAAAAATTGGCGCACTACCACGCGGGTGAACCCGTTCCTTAGTCACTGCTGGCCGGTGAGAAAAACAGTATAACAACCGCCCCATCCTCACTCCCGGCACTGTGCATTGCACCAGCTGCCCTGACGATAAATTCACCTGCACGGTAAGTTTTGTCCTGATCGTAGAAAGATACACTCAGTTAAGCAAGCTGTCGCCACGCAACCGAGCAGCGATAAAATCAATAAAGCTGCGTACCGTGGGCGACGCAAAACGCCCTTCGCGATGCACGATATGAATCGGTCTGGGCTCGGGTTCGAATGCTTCGAGAACAATCTGTAGCTTAGCGTCGGCAAGCTGCGGCGCGACCTGGTAGGACAGTAAGCGGGTTAAACCAAAATCCGCCAGCGCCGCTTCGACGGCGGCGGCGTTTGAAGTGACTACCAGGCGCGGCTGGATGCGCTGATTACGCATACCCTGCGCGGTGTTGAATATCCAGTTCGGTACATCGCTGATGGCGCTGGAATTAATCAAGGTATGCGCAGATAGATCCTGGGGCCGTTCGGGTCTGCCATGACGGCGCAGATACTCGGGCGATGCGCATACCACCTGGCGCACCGATCCCACCCTCAGCGCGCGCATGCTCGAGTCCGGTAATTCCCCGATGCGCACGCCGAGATCGATGCCTTCGGCGAGCAGATTTACATCACGGTCGAGAAACAATGCGGAAATTTCGGTTGCTGGAAAGCGTTCCAGGTAGTCGACGATTCCCGGCATGACAAACATGCGCCCGAACATCACCGGCGCGGTGATCGCCAGGTGACCACGCGGTTCGGCATTAATCCCTTTCACGGCCTGATCGACGGCATCGACCTCGGCCAGCACGCGGCGCGAATCTTGCAGATAACGCTGCCCTGCCTCGGTAGTGCGCACATAACGCGTGGTGCGGTTTAACAGTTTGACGCCAAGGTGTTGCTCGAGGGCCGCGATAGCCCGGGTAACCGCCGGGGGAGACATACCCAGCCGGCGCGCGGCGCTGGCGAAACCCTGCTCTTCCGCAACCGCGATGTAAACATTCATCATATGAAAACGATCCATTTATTATTCCATTATATGGAATTATCTATTGTATTTTCCGATTATTCTTTTTTCAATCGGAATTTCATATAGTTCCCCCACTTGCGCTGCAACGGCTAACGCAAGCAAACCACCAACCTAACTACAGGAGTTAAATCATGAGTCGTATCAACGTAGTCAATCGCGACGCAGCCAACACCGAACAGGCACAGCTGCTCGACGCCATCGAATCCCAACTTGGCATGGTGCCAAACTTTCTCAAGGTATTCGCCAACTCTCCGGCAGCACTCAAGGCATTCCTCGGTCTGCACGAAATTTCGGGTCAGGGTAGCCTGGAGCCGCAAACCCGTGAGCGCATCGCGTTGGCGCTGGCACAGCAAAACGCCTGCGATTACTGTGTCTCGGCACATACTGCCATCGGCCGCAAGGCAGGTCTGAGTAACTCCGAGATCGAGGCCAATCGTGCCGGCAGCAGCGAAGATACAAGGGCCGCGGCCGCGGTCAAGTTTGCCGCAGCACTGGCGGAGCATAGTGGTGAAGTCACCACCGCGGAATTCCTGGCGGTGCGCAACGCCGGTTACGACGATGCCGAAATTGTCGAAATCATCACCCACGTCGGTTTGAATATTCTCTCCAACATCATCGGCAAGGCGAGTCGGGTCGAAATCGATTTTCCTAAAGTCGAGTTGAAGCTTGCGTCGTGACGTCAGGGTCGGGGTTATCGGCCGCAGTAACGCCGACGACCCCGGCTCGTAAATTCAAAACCACCCTTAACCAGGGAGCTGGATCATGGGACACAGATTTGCAGAAATTGCCTTCACCGATTCGGTACGCGAAGTGCAACAACAACTCGGTAGCCGCGCAGGCTACGCATCACTCGATGGTGGCGAAGACTTCAACCACTTGCTCAGTGACCGTGAAGCCGATTTTATCAGCGCACGCGACAGTTTTTACATGGCAAGTGTCAGCGAAACCGGTTGGCCTTACGTGCAGCACCGCGGCGGACAGGCGGGCTTCGTGCGCGTCATCGATGCGCAAACCATCGGTTTCGCCGATTTTAGCGGCAACCGCCAGTACGTCAGTGTCGGCAATTTACGCAAAGACGATCGCGTATCGCTGTTCTTCATGGATTATCCAAACCGCAGGCGCTTGAAAATGCTCGGCCATGTGCGCCTGGTGGGTGACGACGAGCCCGAATTACTGACGCAACTGGAACTGGACGACTACCGGGCCGTGGTGGAACGGGGCTTCGTTATCCAGATTGAAGCGTTTGACTGGAATTGCCCGCAGCATATCACTCCGCGTTACACTAACACGGATATCGAGTCGATCGTCGATCCGATACTGCAGGAACTCAACACATTGAAAGCTGGTGGTGCCCAGGCCACTAGATCCGCTGAGCTGGGCAATGGGCCCTTGCCCCTGGTCATTACCGGAGTACGTGAGTTGGCACCGCGCATCCGCGCTTACGAGCTGCGCGATCCCAATGGCGGCGAATTGCCGGAGATACAGGCGGGGGCGCATCTGCAAGTTCCGGTTCCGTTGCAGGATGGCAGCACCGCGATTCGCCATTACTCGATCTGTTCGAATCCCCAGCGACGCGATATCTACGAAATCGCGGTGCTGCGCAACGACGACGGTAATGGCGGCTCGACCACCGTACATACAAGTTTCGATATCGGGCAGCGTCTTCATTGTGCGTTACCGCTGAACAACTTCGGGCTGCATGCCGATAACAGCCCGGCGGTGTTGATCGCGGGCGGTATCGGCATCACCCCGATCAAGCCGATGGCACAAACCTTGCGTACGCGTGGCAACGCATTACAGATTCACTATGCCGCACGCAGCCACCGGGACATGGCTTTCGGTGATCGCCTGCAGCGGGAATTTGGTGACGACATCAAACTTTACAGCTCGACCGACGGTGAGCGTATAGATGTCCGACAAATACTATTAACGGCCCCCGTCGACGCCATATTTTACGTCTGTGGGCCGGAGCGGTTGATCGACGCAGTTAGCACGGCAGCTACCGAACTCGGTATCGATGCGAAGCGGATACGCTACGAACGCTTTGCCGCGGCGCCGATAAGCGATTCAAGGCCAGTTCAATTAGAGTTGCGACGCTCGGGTAAACAAATCGACGTCGCGGCAGACCAGAGCATCCTCGATGCAATGCTCGACGCCGGTATCGACGCAGTCTACAGTTGCCGCAGCGGCAGTTGCAGAACCTGCGTGGTGAAACTGCTGGACGGTGAGCCCGACCATCGCGACTCCGCCCTGTCCTCAGCCGAGCGCGAACAGGACCAATTATTCTGCCCCTGCGTTTCGCGGGCGCAGGGGGATAGCCTGGTACTCGATATTTAAGCTGTCATCCGCTTAGTTACGCTTTTACAATCAGGCCTGGATAAAATCAGGGCGGGCAAATGAATTTCGATCGGATTTTCTGCTTCGGCGACAGCATTACGCTGGCTTGCAATGACAGTGCGGGTCTCGGTTGGCCGGGTCGCCTGTGCGGCGGCTTGATGCATAACGAACGCAGCATCGCCGTTTACAACCTCGGCATCAACGGTGACACTTCGCAGGATATCGCCGCTCGCTGGCGCGCCGAAACCGGGGCGAGAAGCCGTAACGCGCCGGGCCTGATACTGTTCGCCTTTGGCTTTAACGATGCGGCCAAAGCCGATGGCGGTGATGTCCAGGTCGATCTTGCATCTTCGCTCGCGCACGCAAGCAGCGTGTTGACCGAAGCAAAGTCGATCGCAGAAGTGCTATGGATCGGCCCGACCCCGCTCGATGAAAGCGTCAACCCGATGCAGACCGAGTTTGCCTGCTGGGACATGCGTAACCGGGACATTGCCCGCTATGATGCAGCTTATAACGATCTGGCCGGCGAAATAGGCATCGATTACCTGCGGCTTTTCCCTGAATTTCTGACCAGTCCACGTTACCAGGCGGCACTGGTAGCCGGTGACAAGGTGCACCCGGGTGATGACGGCTATGCGATGATTGCCGAACGTATCGCGGCCTGGGACAGCTGGTTAGCAAAAATTGGGGATTAGGAAACCTGGCCTTCGCTTTGTGGCGGTAGAACACGTACCTCCAGCGGCGAGGTTGAATTGAGGTGAACATCGCGCTGCGGAAATGCGACGACAATGCCCACTTCCTTGAACTTGCGGTTTATCGCCAGGTGAAGTTCACTGGTAGTTTGTCGCCAGAAATCCATCGAGCCGATGAAACAACGCAAGGTAATGATCAACGCACTTTCACCGAAGCTATCGAAGGTCACCAGGTACGCTGGTTCGTCAAGCACGCGCTCATGTTCCTCGGCAACTTCCTGCACCAGCCTGATGGCGAGCGCAACGTCGCTACCATAGGCGATACCAACCGGGATGACGATGCGCGTAACCGGATCGGTAAGCGTCCAGTTGAGCAATCGACCGGTTATAAATTCCTTGTTGGGCACGAGCAGTTCCTTGCGGTCCCAGTTTCGGATCGTGGTGGAGCGGATCCGAATGTCGGTAACTGTGCCATCGGTATCCCCGACGGTAACTGTGTCACCGATGCGGATCGGGCGCTCGAACAGCAGAATCAAACCACAGATGAAATTGGCCACGATCTCCTGTAAGCCGAAACCGATGCCGACACCCAGTGCCGCGATCAACCACTGGATCTCCGACCAGTTGCCGCCCAGCAGGTTGAATATCATCACCACACCTACAGTGACGATAATGTACTGAGTCAGCTTTGTTATCGCGTAACGACTGCCGGCACTGATATTCAGCCGCATCAGCAACACGATTTCAAGCAGGGCCGGCAGGCGTCGCGCCGCGACTACAATCATCACGATGGCGAGCGCACCGAGAAGCAAATCGTTGAGCGTAACCGGTACCAGCGTTTCAGCACCGTCCACTACCACGGCGCGATACCACAACGCAAAGTCGTCGAGAATACGCAGTGCCGGAAGTACGTCCGACCAGATAAACCAAAGCCCGAAAACCGCTACCAGCGCCATCACGGCAGTTATCAGCTTGTTGGTATCGTCGCTCAGTGCCTCGAAATCGATTTCGGGTTCTTCGAATTGCAATGCTTCCATTTCATCAGAACCAGCCTCGTGTTCCTCCGCTTCTCGTGCGGCACGTTGCTGGCGACGCCGCTCGAGCGCGTCCTGAAAAGCGAGACTGCGCTGCGTAAGCATCAACCAACGCTCGACCAGCTGATGGATCAGGATGAGCGCCACCAGCAGCCACAAGGTGTCAACCATGCGCTGACCCAATTGCGCCGCGGTATAGACATAGCCCACCACGGCCAGCACCGCGAGCATGGCCGGCACGGTCAGGCCGAGCAAGACCCAGACATAGCGAAACCAGGCCAGCGGATTTCCCGGGTTGGCCGCGTAAAACTCACTCAAAACGCCCTCTCGGGGGCCAAGAATACGACCGAAGAACCAGGCCAACACAGCCATCACGATGATGAAAAACAACCGGCTCAAACCGCCGGCCAGGGCAGCCGGATCGTAGGTTATCGACGCGATCAACATGAACGCGGTCGGCAAGAAAAAAATCATCAGACGACGGGTTTGGTAACGCAACCGTTCGGCCGATGACTCACTCCAGCCAAAATGTGCGACCGCAAGCCCGCCCGGCTCACAGTAAACCCGAAACGCAATAAAGTAAAAAGCGTACAGTGCGATTCCAGAGAAGCCCGCACCGATCGCCGGTACGAACTGCCCGGTCCAGGTCACGGTCTGATCGGCGGAGCTCTCCAGGTTAAGCGCTTCTATTCCCTGAGCAAAATGCAGATGCAAGCCGAGAGCCGTGAACAGGATAGGCCAGGGTAGCGCCAGTAACAGTGTCAGCATCAGCGCCTTAATGCTGAAGTAGATGCGATCGTGCCGCAGTTGGCCGACTTTTCTGCCACTGCGCATGAGCGAGGCCCGCAGCGCCGGCGTTGCCTTGATTAACAGGCCGAATAGCACGATGCCCGACAGTAAAACCCATGGGAAAGATTCTGGTAATACCAGCGCCCGTCCCAGTTCCTGCCAGTGTCCGGGAGAAAACCAGACGCCTATACTGTCCGAGATCGAAACCAGTGTCTGCCAGGAAGGTTGCTCGCCGGTACGGATCCACAGCAGGCGCTCATTCAGATATCGGTTATAGGCCGCTACCGATTCTGATAATTGCCGCTGGGTGAAATCGAACTCACCCAACGCCTGTAGATAGGTATCATCAGCCCCGATCGCCTTGTCGAGCAAATCGCGCCGTAACTCCGCCAGCTCCAGTATTTCGGCGCGCAACAGGGAGCGCCAGGTCTCCGTCAGCGGCGCCATCAGTTCATCGACATAAACCGTGATATCGCGCAACCGCGCCCTTTCCTGCTGGTTGTGAATCTGGCGCAGGCTGGATTCGACTACCAGCTCCTGTCGATGCTCCTCGACAGCTTTGAAATCGCTGGAATCGGGCATACCTCGCCGTTGTTCGAGCAGTAGCTGCCCCAGCGCCTCGCCCAGGCCGGCGATTTCCAGTTTCTGCCGCGTCAGGCGAAAATTGTCGGCAACCTGCTTGGCCTGTGCGGCGGCCCTGTTCTCTTGCCGGGTGATATTTTCGAGCGCAGTCGCGAGGCTGTTCAACTGATCGCCAAGCTCGGTATTTCGCGCCGCGATATCCTGCACCAGCGGATGTTTACCGAAGGTTTGACGTGCGGTTTCGTCGGCCGCCTCTTTTGCTGTCTTGGCGACACTGAGGCGGCGCTCGGTTACCATCGTCTCGAGCAATGCGACGAAACCCGACTTTCGACTGAGCTCGAGGGTTGCCATGTCGCGCTGCGTACCCAGTAATTCGACTCGCATCGGCTGACTGAGCAACTCCTGGTTAAGCATTTCCATCTCTGCGTTAAGCGTCAGCACCTCGTGCTCCAGCGCCCAACGCTGGGCCTCGGCCAGGCGCGAAGATTGACCCTGAGATGCCAGCGATTCCAGTTTTTGCTGTACCTGTAATTGACTTTTCTTGATCTCGTTAAGCCGTTCGCGCACCTGTTCCGGGCTTTGCGTCTGTGTTACCAGCGCAGCCTCCAGCCCGCCCAGAGTGCTGGCAAGCCCGGCCAGATCAGCCTTTTCGCTGAGTAGTTGCTGCTCGAGCTCGGGCAAGGCCTTGCGTGACAGGGAATCCGGAAGTTTCTCTAACTCCGTAATTTCAAGTTTCTCCAGTTGCTCGCGCAGCCGGGTCGACTGCTTCGGTGCCAGTTCACGTGCCTGGCTGAATTTCTGCTCGGCCTCTTCGTAATTGCGTCGCTGCTCGATCAGACTGATCGACCTGCGGTAAGAATCCAGCAATGTGGCCGCGTCCGGATCGCTGGAAGCCTCGATTTCCTTGATACGAATTTCCAGTAACTCCACCGGCGCCGCGCTGTCCGTCGATACCGTCGCCTGCGACCAGGCGGGCAAAGGCAGCAAGGCAAGGCCTGCAAGCAAGAGCAAAACGTTCGCTATGTTACGTATCAATGACAAATCAGGTTCTTTGGGTTAGCTTGTTAATTGGCGCCATCTTAGCATTGTCTTTCTGCGAGGAATTGTTAAATAATGCAGCACTACCTTGATCAACGACGAAGCAACCCTCAACAGCAAACACACTGAATAATACAGGAGCAAGCAATGACCTGGAACGTATATCTATCGGGTGAGATTCACAGCGACTGGCGTGAGCAGATAATCGATGGCGTCACGCAACTCGAACTGCCGGTAAGATTCTCTTCCGCGGTAACCGATCATGACGCCAGCGATGCCGCCGGCGACCATCTCGGTCCCGAGGCGAGTGGATACTGGCGCGACCACAAGTCATCGAAGGTTAACGCGATTCGCACCAAAACCCTGCTCGAAAAATGCGATATCGTGGTGGTGCGTTTCGGTGACAAGTACAAACAATGGAATGCGGCGTTTGACGCCGGTTACTGTGCCGCGATCGGCAAACCCTATATCACCCTGCACGCCGATGACATCGTACACCCGTTGAAAGAGGTCGATGCGGCAGCCATGGCATGGGCGCAGACGCCGGCACAGGTGGTCGAGGTTTTACAGTACGTCACCAGCGCCTGATCCGTCTATCAGCGGGTGGCGCCTGTGGTCAGCTAGCCTGCATATTGCATGAAGGCTAGATTTTCCCAGCCAGGTCCCGCGCAAACTCGCCACGGATACGGTCGGCATAAATGGCAACGCCGAGGCCATCCGCCTGTTGATGTTGCGAAATTACAGCGGTGTTAACCCCGATTACATCGCCTTCGGCGTCGATCAGGGGTCCGCCGCTGTTACCGGGCAGAATGCGGGTATCGGTGAACAGGTAATCCCGGGCCGACTTGGTGATAATACCAGAGGTTAAAGAGTCCGTGATGCCGAGGGGACTGCCAATCGCAAATACCCTGGTGCCCTGTCGTGGGTGTTGTTTGGCGGACAAGGTTAAAAACGGAGTCGTGTAGTGATCCAGTTTCAACAGCGCCAGGTCATAATCTTTACTGATTTTAACGAGACGCGCCTTGAGCGTCTTGCCACCTTTCAACCGGATCGTAAACTTCCTCGAAAAGTTACTTAAACTGGTGTTGAATCCGAACTCGGATTTCGTTTTTTTGTATTCTCGTTCCAGTTTGCGGAACTGGCTGGCATTCGAATCGTACTGGCGTTTATTCTTCAGGTAGCGTTTAACGTAGCGGTCGTACTGGGTTTTCTGCGTCGTCGAAGCCTTGCCCGATTTCATGTATTCCCTGTTTTCATCGATGTTGAGTTTCGCTTCCTTGAGACGTTCTGCATCATCTTTGAGGTCCAGCTTGTAATCATCGAGCCGGGCCTTGCGCTTGGCAAGCCGCTCTTCCGTGTCTTTCGACTGGCTAGAGGTTGACGGCCTGACAACATGCCGATTAGTGACGATATAGCCATCGCTGGTGATGAAAAATCCGGAGCCCGAGCCACCGCTTGTTTTTACAGTGACGACTGCGAGCGATGCTTCATCGACTTTGGTGACCGGGTTAAACTTTTGCTGCAGATCATCCTGCAGGTCCGCCCTGGTCGCCTGGCTGGCCGAGCTGGTGGTAACCGCGGTGGTGGTTTTGTTTTGTGGTGGCTTATCGGTGAAATGCCACTTGCCGTTTTTATCCTGGTATT
>Ga0265303_10000464_pt1 | contig 22812 bp, 18 predicted proteins | sample Helome_2_FD_192494 | JGI IMG/M metagenome (GOLD analysis project Ga0265303, IMG submission 192494) | Marine sediment microbial communities from subtidal zone of North Sea - Hel_20160317 (Illumina Assembly) | ecosystem: Environmental > Aquatic > Marine > Subtidal zone > Sediment ... | reverse complement strand
GAATCGTTCCGGAGCCCATCAACTGCACACGAATCTTGCCCGCGCTCTTGTTGAAGTCCAGCGGATAGATGCCGCGCAGGATGCCCTCTTCGACGCCGGCTGGCATCGGCGGATGCACATAGTTTTCGTTCATGCAGGTGATGTAGTAGAAGACATTCTCCTGCTCACCGATCATACGGCGCAGCCCGTCCTGAATGATAACGGCCAGTTCGTAGGCGTAGGTCGGATCATAGGAAATACAGTTCGGCACGGTCGACGCGTTCACGAGGCTGTGACCATCCTGATGCTGCAGGCCCTCACCCGCGAGCGTGGTGCGCCCCGCCGTACCGCCGATCAGGAATCCTCTCGACTGCAGGTCGCCACCCGCCCAGATGAAGTCGCCGATCCGCTGGAAGCCGAACATCGAGTAGTAGATGTAGAACGGCACCATCGGGACGTCATGATTCGAGTACGACGTACCGGCAGACAACCATGAGCAGAAGGCCCCGCCCTCGTTGATTCCTTCCTCGAGAATCTGGCCTTCCTTGTCCTCGCGGTAATACATGAGTTCGTCGGAATCCTGGGGCTCGTAGAGCTGCCCCTGGGACGCGTAGATTCCGACCTGGCGGAACAGCCCTTCCATGCCGAAGGTACGCGCTTCGTCCGGCACGATCGGTACGATGTGCTTGCCGATCTGCTTGTCCCGCATCAGCGCGGTCAACATTCGCACGAATGCCATCGTCGTCGAAGCCTCGCGTTCCCCGGTGCCTTCGACCTGCGTACGGAAGGCCTCGAGCGACGGCACTGGCAGCGACTTCGAGCGTGCACGGCGTTTCGGCAGGAATCCGCCCATTGCCTGGCGGCGCTCGAGCAGGTACTCGAGTTCCGCGCTATCGGCGGCAGGTTTACAGTAGGGGACGTCGTCGATGTCCTTGTCCGACACCGGGATATTGAAGCGATCGCGGTATTGCTTGAGTTCCTCGATATCGAGTTTCTTTTGCTGATGGGCCGTATTCTGGCCCTCGCCGGCGGTCCCCAGGCCGAATCCCTTGACCGTCTTCGCGAGAATGATCGTCGGACCGCCCTGGTGATTCGCTGCCGCGTCATAGGCCGCATGTACCTTGAGGGGATCATGGCCACCACGATTCAGCCGCCAGATCTCGTCGTCCGACATGTTTGCGACCATTTCGGCCGTCTCGGGATACTTGGCGAAGAATGTGTCGCGCACGTACTTGCCGTCCATCGACTTGATTTTCTGGTATTCACCGTCGACGGTTTCTTCCATGACCTGGCGCAGCTTGCCCGATTGATCCTTCGCCAGCAGCGGATCCCAGCGGGAACCCCAGACGACTTTGACAACGTTCCACCCGGCACCGCCGAACGCGGCTTCGAGTTCCTGGATGATCTTGCCATTGCCGCGTACGGGCCCGTCGAGTCGCTGCAGGTTACAGTTGACGACGAAGACAAGGTTGTCGAGTCGCTCCCGAACCGGCATCGTGATCGCACCCATCGACTCGGGCTCGTCCATCTCGCCATCGCCGAGGAAACACCAGACCTTGCGGTCGCTGGGCTCGATCATGCCGCGGTGCTCCATGTAGCGCATGAAGCGAGCCTGGTAGATAGCCATCATGGGCCCGAGGCCCATGGACACGGTCGGGAATTGCCAGAAGTCCGGCATCAGCCAGGGATGCGGGTACGACGACAGGCCACCGCCGCCGACTTCCTGGCGGAATCGGCTCAGTTGCTCCTCGCCAAGTCGTCCTTCGAGGTAGGCGCGCGCATACATGCCAGGTGCCGAGTGCCCCTGCATGAACACCAGGTCGCCGCCGTGCTTGTCGCTCGCGGCTCGCCAGAAGTGATTGAAACCGACCTCGTACAGCGTCGCACAGGATGCGTAGCTCGAGATATGACCGCCATATTCGGTGCTCTTGCGGTTGGCCTGCACGACCATGGCCATCGCGTTCCAGCGAATATAGGCCTCGATGCGGCGCTCCATTGAGCGGTCACCCGGGTATTCGGGCTGGCGCGCCTTCGAAATCGTATTGAGATACGCGGTGTTGGGACTGTACGGCAGGTAGGCGCCCGACCGCCTGGCGTGGTCGATCATCCGGTTCAGCAGGAAATGCGCCCGCTCCGGACCGTGGGCACCGAGCACGGAGTCAATCGACTCCAGCCATTCCCGGGTCTCGATTGGATCAATATCATCGAAAGGATTGAAACTACTCATATTTTATCCACTGGGCGCATGCCAGGACATCTCCCGGCCTGTCGCGTGAATTACGTGAAGCGTCCTGCTAGGATCACCGCTTCAATGCACCGGACCGTGCGAATTTATATTGCGGCCGACATATTCAGGCTTTGAGCCTTGAGCGTCAAGCTTACGGCGGAGAATTAGAAGGTATGACTGGTATCGCACCCGACCTGCATGACATTCGTATTTTCCAGAAGACCGGACGCATTGACGCGAAGGCGCTGGACACCGTGGATCAGTTGCTTTTGTTACTACCTCCGCGGCCCACGGCTGCCGATTTTCGCAAGGTCCCACAAGGCGCCAGGCTGCAGGCGCTGCTGCGGAAGCACCCCGCGGACGCTACGCCGGCTCTGACGGCACGATTGAGCAACAAGAAGCAGACCCTCGTCGTAGCCGGCAGGTGTGCGCCCGGCGACAGCGCTTTTGATCAGCTCACTCTCGGACGCAAGCTGGTGGCAGCAGCCAGCGGACAGAAGCCAGGCAGTCTTGGTATCTGCGCGATCGGTTTCGACGCAGAGGACCAGGGCCGCATCGTCAACCACGTGCTGGCCGCGGCGCTCGCCGCCGGGTTCCGACTCCCCTCTTACAAGACCAAGGCGGATCCGGCGCCTTTCAACAGCATAAGACTGCTCGGGCTCGCGGAGAAGCTCGACACGAGCCGTACCGAGGCCGAAGCAAGGGGTAATAACCTTGCGCGCTGGTTGGCGGTGCAACCGCCGAACATGCTCGATGCCATCAACTACACCAGGCTCGTTCATGACCTGGCGAAGCAGCATGGCTGGGACTACAAGCGATTTGACACCAAAGACCTGGAGAAGCTCGGGGCCGGGGCGTTCCTGGCGGTCGCGCAGGGCAACGAAGATGACAGCGCCGGAATTCTGCGGCTGCGCTATCGCCCGGAGGCCAGGAACGCCCGGGTCGACCTCAGCCTCGTCGGCAAGGGCATTATCTTCGACACGGGCGGGACCAACCTGAAACCTTTCGAATCCATGCTCGACATGCATGGCGACATGCAGGGCAGCGCCGTCGCGCTCGGCGCGTTCCTCGCGATCTCGAGCCTGCAATTGCCCATTGCCGTCGATTGCTGGCTGGCAATTACCGAAAACCGCACGGGGCCGCGTGCCTACAAGAGCCAGGATGTGGTCACGGCTGCCAATGGCAAGACCATCCAGACCGTACATACGGACGCCGAGGGCCGCATGGCGTTGGCCGATACGCTGGTATTCGCCAGCCGCGAGAAGCCGGGGCTCATCATCGACTACGCGACGTTGACGGGTGCCTGCATTCGCGCGCTGACGACCCGCTATTCGGGTGTCTTCACGAATCGCTCAGACCTGCATCCGAGGCTCAAGCGCGCGGGCCGCACTACGGGCGAGCGCGTCTGGCCGTTTCCGATCGGCAAGGAATTCCTCGAGGATCTCAGGAGCGAAACCGCCGACTTCCTGCAATGCTCCACGAAGGGGGAAGGCGATCATATTCTCGCAGCCAGCTTCCTCGCCGAATTTCTCGAGAACGACACGCCCTGGGTTCATATGGACCTCAGCGCCGGCGACAAGGATGACGGACTCGGTCACATCGGCTCGAAGTTCACGGGATTCGGTGTTCGCTATACCATGGGCGTCATTCTCGACGAGGGCCTGTTCAAGGCAAACGACTAGGTGAGTGACGAAATTCGAATGTCGGACCGCTTTCGCGGTTTCCTTCCCGTCGTGGTGGACGTAGAGACCGGCGGCTTCAATTCGAAGACCGATGCGCTGCTGGAGATTGCCGCGGTTACGCTGAGGCTGAATTCGGAGGGACTACTCGAGCGAGACGAGACGATTCGCTACCACATCGTGCCCTTCGAGGGTGCGAACCTCGAGCCGGCGTCCCTTGCCGTGAATGGCATCGACCCCCATCATCCGTTGCGCCCGGCGATCGACGAGCGGGACGCGCTGCAGCGCACGTTTCGCGAGGTACGCCGCGCCGTTCGGGAGAATCGCTGCAGCAGGGCCGTCCTCGTGGGTCATAATGCGCACTTCGATCTCGGTTTCCTGAACGAGGCCGTGGATCGCTCCTCGATCAAGCGGAACCCTTTCCATCCATTCAGTTGTTTCGATACCGCGACGCTGTGCGGCGTGGCATTCGGCCAAACGGTACTCGCGCGTGCTGCGATCGCGGCCGGGATGGACTGGGACGAGTCACAGGCCCACTCGGCGTCCTACGACGCAGAAATCACGGCCGATCTGTTTTGCGAAGCGGTCAATCGCTATCGGGACATATTCGAACACAGCTGGCGCAATGCGCCACCGCAGCCTTAGGCGGCTTCGAGCAATTCCTTGAGCTCGCCCGACTGGTACATCTCGATCACGATGTCGCAACCGCCGATCAATTCGCCTTTGACATAGAGCTGCGGGAAAGTCGGCCAGTTCGAGTACTCTTTCAGGCCCTCCCGGACTTCCGGATCCTCGAAGATATTGACGTAAGCATACTTCTTGCCAATAGCGTTCAGAGCCGCGACAGTCTGCCCCGAGAAGCCGCATTGCGGGAAGTCCGGCGTGCCCTTCATATACAAGAGAACGTCATTTGAGCTGAGCTGCTCTTCGATTCTGGCGGTTACATCCACGGCTGGTACCTGTAATTGGTTGCTTGGTGGCAAGAAATCATGCCGATTCCGGGGTTTTCAACCCTCGGGGAGCTTAATTCGCCTGGTTTCTATCTTCAATCTCGATCAGACGGCGAGCGGCGCAATTTGTCGCGAAAGACTCTCATTTCCGCACCGCAGTCACTATAATACTGACAACGCACCAGCGTAATCATTCCCGACAAATATCCACAATAAAATTCTCGGAGAAACCTACGATGAATCCCTTGAAGAGCATTGGCGGCACAATTATCGGTGGCGTCGTCCTCGCCGTTATTATCGTATTTGCCACTAAAGGCAACCACATGGTCGCGGGCATCAGTGCCCAATCCATTACGATCTGGCTGCACGTCCTGTCCGGCATCACCTGGATCGGCCTGCTCTACTATTTCAACTTCGTGCAGGTCCCGGCACTCGGCGAGGCGGCAAGCGACGAGGGCGGACCCGGCGGCGCCGGTATCTCCAAGTACGTAGCGCCGCGCGCGCTGGCCTGGTTTCGCTGGGGTGCGCTGGCGACCTGGCTTACGGGTGCCGCGTTCCTGCTCCACAAGGGCCAGCTGCTTAATGCTTTCCTGCTCGGTCTGAACACGGACCCGGTTAACCAGTACGCGATGACTATCGGCGTCGGCGCCTGGCTCGGGACGTTCATGCTTTTTAATGTCTGGATCCTGATCTGGCCCAACCAGAAAAAGGTCCTCGGCATGGTCGAAGCGAGTGCCGATGAAGTGGCGAAGGCCAAGAATACGGCGTTCCTCGCATCGCGCTCGAATACATTGATGTCCATACCGATGGTCATGAGTATGGTCGGGGCCGGGCACGGATGGTTCATGTAAGCTCTCGCTAGCTGTTAGTTCCGGAGCCCGGCCCTGCGGTCGGGCTCTGTCGTATCGAAATGAAGCTCTCGGAAACCACCAAGCAATCTATCGGCCCGACCGTCGCCGCTGCGCTCGCCGAGGACGTCGGCGACGGCGACCTGACGGCATCGCTCGTCGACGAGGATGCCGTCGTCGGCGCAACAATCATCGCCCGGGAGTCGCTGATACTGGCGGGCCAGCACTGGGTCGACGAGGTATTCGCGCAACTCGAGTCAAGCGTACTGATCGATTGGTATGTCGGCGATGGCGAGACTGCGGAGAGGGATGACGTCATCTGCAAACTGGTCGGGCCTGCGCGAGCGCTGCTGACCGGGGAGCGTACCGCGCTCAATTTCCTGCAGACGCTCTCCTCCGCTGCAACGCTTGCGGCTCGCTACGTCGCGGCCGTCGCAGGTACGGGTGCAAGGATTCTCGACACTCGCAAGACCCTCCCCGGCCTTCGTCTCGCCCAGAAGTACGCGGTCAGTTGCGGTGGCGCACACAATCACCGGATCGGGCTGTTCGATGCGATCCTTATCAAGGAAAACCACATAAAGAGCGCGGGCAGCCTGTCGGCCAGCCTGCAGAGCGCCCGGGATCTTGACGCCGACGTACTCATCGAAATCGAGGTCGAGGGCCACGAGGAATTGCTCGAAGCCCTCGATGCCGGGGCACAGCGCATACTGCTCGACAACTTCTCGATTCCGGAACTCGAGAGAGCCGTCGAGACCAACCGCAGCTACGGATACGTGGCGGCCGAACTCGAAGCGTCCGGGAACGTCACGCTCGAAACGGTCCGGGCAATAGCGGAGACTGGCGTCGACTACATATCTACAGGCGCGCTGACCAAGAACGTCGAAGCAATCGACTTCTCTATGCTTTTCCGCATCGATTGACCGCTATTCGAGAATATCGCGCAGGCAATTTGCGAGTTCGGCCAGCGGGATGGGCTTTTCGATGCATCGTATGGCGTATCCGTCCAGGGCGCCTACGTTACCCGTCATTATGGCGACAGGCAGATCCGGCGCTGCCTCGAGTGCGTGCCTGGCGAATTCGATTCCGGATAAGCGTTCCATGGTCAGGTCAGTCAGTATGGCATCGAATTTGCCGGACCCGTCCTTCAGCGCATCGAGCGCGTCGACCGGGTCAGTCCACTCGGACACTTCGTAACCAAGCCCCTTCACCATGACTGCGACCGTGCTAAGAACCAGCTTGTCGTCGTCGATGACCATGATGCGCTCACCGCTTCCACGCGGAATCGTCAGGCCGGACTCCGCTTCGATTCGAGCAGGTTCCGCGGCAACCGTGGGGAAATAGATCCGGACGTCTGTACCCTTGCCCGGCTCGCTTGCAACACGGATAGCGCCGCCGTGCCCCCTGACGATTCCATGCACTATCGCGAGTCCCAGGCCAGTGCCTTTGCCGCGACGCTTATCCGTGTAATAGGGGTCGAATACCTTCGCGCATTTCTCTGCGTCCATGCCTGCGCCAGTGTCACTGACCGTCAGCAACGCGTACTCGCCGGGCACCAGGTCTGCCAGTGAGGACTCGCCACCGTCTTCACAGACGTACTTGCCGACCCTGATGGTTAGAACGCCCCCATCCTCAGTCATAGAGTCGCTGGCATTGGTACACAGATTCAACAGTATCTGCTGAATCTGCGTGCGATCGGCCATGACGGTGCCGCATTTCTTCAGTTGGGCCTCGACCTCGATGTCATCGGAAAGCAGGCTCCGTACAAAGGAAATCGCGTCCTCGACTTCGAAGCGCAGGTCGGTCGCCACTTTCACTCCGGTACCACCGCGGCCGAAGATCAGTATGCGCTGCACCAGGTTTCGCGCACGCTCACTCGCCTCGGTAATGGCGTCGAGGTATGAGTCGACCTTCTCTTCACTTTCCATGCGTATGAGATCCGTGTAGCCGAGTATCGGAACCAGGAGGTTGTTGAAGTCGTGCGCAATACCGTTGGCCAGCGTGCCCAGCGCCGAGAGTTTTTCCCTTTGACGCAGTCGCGATTCCAGTTGCTCTTCGTTCGTGATGTCCCGCGCAGTCACGACGAATCCATCAATCTCGCCGTCTTCATTGTGTATTGGAGCAATCGTCATGGACACCTTCATCGACCCATCCCGTGATCGCTCCAGGTCGACCCTCCCTCTCCAGACGCCTGCGTCTCGGATTTCCCTGAGGGCACTGATCAGCGTTCCGCGAGCGTCTCCCACGGTCATAGAGTACAGACGACGACCGTGGAGACTCGCTACGCCATTGGCCTCGAGAAAGGCGACGTTTGCATATTCGATATTCCCGGACGTATCGATGATGAGCACGTATTCGGCCGATTGCTCCACCGCGACCGCGAGACGCCCCTTCACTACCTCGACGCGCCGCCGCTCCGCGAGCTCGCGCTCCAATTCGACGGTGCGCCTTGCGACCACTCTTCTGAGCGAAAGATTCCAGAAAAGTATGCCCACGATCGCCAGGGCGATCGTGCCGACGATCATCGCCAGCTGTTTCCAGAGGCGATCCAGCTCACGGGGATCGACGCCACTGATGCTGATCCAGTGGCGTCGTATCTCCTCTCTCTCTGCCGTCGAGATACTTGCCAGGCCCTTCCCGAGAATGGTGTTAAGTGCCGGCCAGTCGCTGCGCGTGCCGAAAGTCTGCAGGCCAACTTCGCCGAATTCTCCCGCGACGCGAAGGTTCGAGATACCGTCCTGTTGAATGTAGTAAGACGCGACACCGATATCGACGATCAGCGCATCCAGCATTCCCAGCGACAATTCACGCAACGCCGCTGGTTCGTTTGGCATCGGAAAAAGCAAGATATCGGGATATTCCTCCTCGATCTGCGACTGCGCGACGTAGCCATCGATTACACCGACTCGCATCCCCTCAAGGTCGGCAATCCCAAGCGCACCGGTTGTTTCGCTCCTGACGAGAATACGGTCACGGGCCTCGAATACGGGTTGCGTAAATGCCAGGTAGCCACTTCGCTCTTCGGTTGCGATTACGAACGGCACGATGTCGATGTGCCTTTTTCGGGCCGCGTCGAGCATATCGGCGAACGTCTCGTATTCATGTACGACAAAGCTCAGCCCGAGCTTCTCCTCGAGCAGGCGCAGGTAATCGGCTGCTACTCCCGCGAAGTCACCCTCTTCATCGAGATACGCATAAGGTCGATAGTTCCTCTCGGTACCGACGATGATCGGCTCCTTCAAGGACTGCAGCCAGTCGCGTTCTTCCTGGTTCAGTAGCCCGGTATGGTCGTCTGCCAGGGCCGTGGCGGCCGTGACAAGCAGCAGTAACGGCGCAAGCCAGTGCCACTGCAGGAACGTGTTGAGATTGCTGCCGCGAATCTTTGACATGATGCGAAGTTTATACCGAGTGAATCAGCGCGGTGGTGAATTCCTTCACGCGGCCCCCGATCATCCGAAGAGAAGATTCAGGCTACGGCCCTCGTAACGCGCTTGGGCTCCGATACGCCATAGCCCTGCGCATAGTCGATGCCCATACCCCGGAGCATCGTGATGATTTCCTCGTTTTCGGCGAACTCTGCGATGGTCTGTTTGCCCGTCAAGTGGCCAATTTCGTTGATAGAGCGCACCATCTCCCTGTCGATCGGGTCGTGCAGGATTTCCTTGACGAAGCTGCCGTCGATCTTGAGAAAATCGACCGGGAAATGCTTGAGGTAGCCGAATGAAGAAAGTCCGGTGCCAAAATCATCGAGTGCGAATTTGCAGCCTAGTTCCTTCAGCGCGTTGATGAACCGATTCGCCTGGGAATAGCTCGCGATCGCGGCCGTTTCGGTGATCTCGAAACAGATCTTGGTGGCGTCGATGCCGCTCATCTGGAACTGGTCGACGACGAACGGCAGGAACTTCTCGTCGCCGAGGCTCTGCCCCGAGAGATTGATCGAACACAGCGAGAGGCGCTCTCGCTCATCGGCCTCCGAGACAAGCCAGCGGAATGCGCTGCGGATAACCCAGCGATCGATACTCGGGGTAATGCCGTAGCGCTCGGCGGCTTCGATGAACAGACCGGGAGAGATGATGCCGCCGCTCTCATCGCGCATGCGCAACAAGATCTCGTAGTGCGCACCCTTTTCCTCGACCTGCAGCGGCTGGATGGTCTGGCGGAACAGTTCGAAGCGGTTCTCCTCGAGCGCATTGTTGATGCGCGCGGCCCACTGCATCTCGCGGCGGCGGCGCATGAGATCGATATCGTTTTCCTGGAAGCTGTGGATTCGATTCCGACCCGCTTCCTTGGCGGCCGCGCAAGCGCTGTCCGCTGCCGTCAGCAGAGCCGCGACATCCTCGTTGTCTGCAGTGATCGGCACTACGCCGATGCTGACACCGAGGCGGAAGCTGCGCTCCTCCCACACGAACTTGTACTCGCTGATCGCCATGCGCAGTGTCTCTGCCGTGTTCATGGCTTCGTCCAGGCTGCAGCTCTCGAGCAAGACGCCGAATTCGTCGCCGCCCAGACGCGCGAGCGTATCGCGCCAGCGGATCTTGGACTTCAGCAGTGCGCCGAGTTGTCCGAGCAGTGCGTCGCCGGCACTGTGTCCGCAGGAATCATTGACGATCTTGAACTGGTCGAGATCGAGGTAAAGCAGCGCATACGAAGTCTCTCTCGCCTTTGCGCTCTTCAACGCCCGCTCTACGCGATTCTCGAACTCGCGCCGGTTCACGAGGCCGGTAAGGATGTCGTGACTCGCGTGGTAACTGAGGCGCCGGTTGAGATCACGCGATTCGCTGACGTCATGAAAGACCAGCACACCGCCGGTCACGTTGCCCTTGCCGTCGCGAATCGGGGAGGCCGTGCTCTCAATGTAAAGCTCATTGCCATCACGTCGGATCAGCAGCGTCGGCCGCACCGACTTTATCGCCCGGTCCCGGCGAATAGAAACTGCCAGCGGATTCTCGAGAGGCTCGCAGGTTTCCTCGTGAAAGCCCCGGAAGATTTCATCGATCGGACGCCCACTGGCATCGTCGACCTTCCAGCCAGTGAGTTCCTCTGCCACAGGATTGACGTACTCGACGTGGTTTTTCGCATCAGTCGTGATCACGCCGTCACCGATGGATTGCAGCGTTATCTGGGCGCTCTCCTTTTCACGAAAAAGTGCGTCCTCGTACAGCTTGCGTTCGGTGATGTCGACTTCGACGCCAAGCAGACGCAGCAGCCGGCCATTCTTGTCGACGACTGCCTTGGCCCGGCTCTTCATCCAGCGCCAGTCGCCGCTCTGGTGTTTCATGCGATGCACCGACTCGAAGAACGGTGACTCGTCCTCGAGGTGCCGCCGCATGCTCATCTGCACGCGCGCCATATCGTCAGGGTGCACGAGGTGGTACCAGTCGAGCTTGACGTCCTCATCCTCGGGATCGTAGCCAAGCATGGTCTTCCAGCGACGTGACAATTTGATGCGCTTGGTCTCGCCGTCAAAATCCCAAATGCCATCATTGGCGGTCATCGCGACGAGCGAATTACGTTCCTGCAGCTCGCCGAGCGTTATCCGATCGTTGACACGTTCGAGCCCGACGGCCAACGACGAACCGAACAGCTTCATCAAAAGGTGCAGGTTAGCGTCCCATCCTTCGACCGGGTGCTCATTGGCCAGCGCCAGGAACCCGGCGATCTCTTCGTGAACCGAGAAGCCAGTAATCAAGGCTGCGCCGATATGCAGCTCGTTGAATCGCTCGAGCTCGGCACGTGCTGCTCTCGGCCCGCCCAGTGTGTCCGCGACTTCGATGACACGCAGGTGTCCGAGTCGCTTTTTGAGCCATGACCAGTCATCCAGCGTCTCGTCGGCGAGGACGCAGGGATTGCACTGCACGAAGCCCGCGCTGGACGCGAGTACCGATTCGATCGAGGTACCTTCTTCGCTGATCAGTGCCACAAACGCGACGTCGGCGCCCGTCGCCTCGGGCAGCTCGTCGATATTACTTTGCAGCTGTTCGAGGTAGTGCTCTGCGTCGAGGTTTTGCAGACCGACGGCAATCTTGGTCTGCAGGGCATCTACAGCGCCCCGGGTTCTTTCCCCGGCACGTGGTCTGCGGTGTTGGATACCCGTTGCTGTCGTGGTGTCGGACGGATTCGGCATTACGGGAGAACATTCTGACACGATGCCGAAGGAATACAAGATAAGTTCCTGTATTTTTGCGCTTTATGGGCGTTTTCCAGCATTTTACATAAACGTCAGCAGGCACTTGGGTCAACCGATCTTCGCACGCGCCGTTATAGAGCCAGGTAACGGAGTACGAACACAAGGAGACCCCCATGAATTTCGCGACACAGGCCCTGCATCGAGACGCAGGCGCAAAAAGACTTACCCGCTGGATGACGATATTGTTCGCCGCCGTTATCCTCACCGCCTGTGGCGGCGGCAGTAGCACGACGGCGACACCGGTCGAAACGGCCGAATGCGACCCGGCCGACGCAAGCACAAGTGCCGAGTGCGGCACCGTGATGATCGCACTAACCGATGCTGATGGAGACTTCCTGAACTACACGGTCGATGTGCTGTCACTCACGCTCGAGACAGCGAATGGCCGCATTGTGGAGACCATGCCTCGACGGTCACGGATCAACTTCACCGATTACATCGACCTTACCGAGCTCGTTACGGTCGCCACGATTCCGCCGGCAAACTATGTGTCCGGCACGATCAGACTCGACTACAGCGATGCGGAAGTCTTCGTCGAAGACAATGGAGATTCCAGGGAAGCTATCGTCACCGACACGCAAGGCGTCGAACTCATCGAGACGGAACTCAAGATCGTGCTGCCCGACCAGGATCGACTCGTCGTGACCAAGGGCCGCCCGGCCCTCCTGCAGCTCGACTTTGACCTCGCTGCGTCACACGAGGTCGACCTCGAACCCAGAACGGCAACGGCCGCCTCCGAGCAGTTCATCGTGGCGGAGGTTGCCCCTGTCGACGAGAAAACGATACGTGTCCGTGGGCCGCTCGTCGAGGTCAGCGAGGACGCGATGACCTACACGGTTGCACTGCGCCCGTTCCATGAGCGCGACGGCAACTTCGGCAGGGCGACCGTTCATGTCACGGACGAGACCGAATTCGAGGTAGACGAACTCATGTACGCCGGCATCGAGGGCCTGCGTGCGCTCGCAGCGGCGGGACCCGGAACGCCCACCGTGGCCAAGGGCACGCTGAACGTGGCCGCGCGCGAATTTACAGCAGAACTCGTCCTGGCGGGTTCCAGCGTTCCAGGCATCGACAGGGACGCCGTTGTCGGCAACGTAATCAAGCGTGACGGCAATTTCCTGACCATCCGGGGAGCGACCATCGTGCCATCGGATCGCCGCGCCCATTTCCACGACGACGTAGTCGTCGAAGTCGGCCCGAATACCAGGGTGTTCAAGGACGGCGATCGCTTGTCCGACCTGACGATCGACGCAATCTCGATTGGCCAGCGAGTTACAATCCGCGGCAACCAGCCGATGCCGACGACGGACGCCCTGGCACCGCAGATCCTGTTTGACGCAACCGAGGGCATCGTTCGTATGCACGTCACGCACCTGTCCGGCATCGTCAATACGGTCATGACCGGCCAGACGGACATCACATTGCACGCGATCGACCGCCGTCGCGTGCAGATCTTCGACTTCGCCGGTACTGGCATGTCAGAAGAGCTCGACGCGAATCCCGACAATTACGAGGTTGCGACGGGTGACCTGACTCTTGCCGACTTCTCTACAGGCAAACCGATTGTCGCTCGCGGCTTCCCGGCGGCGTTTGGAATGGCACCTCCCGATTTCACGGGCCGCACGATCATCGACTACACCGATGTACGCAGCGCACTGGGGGTCGGTTGGGGCTCAGAAGGAACCGCGATGCCCTTCACGAGCATCGGCCCGGATGGTCTCGTTCTGGACAACCAGAACGAAGATATCGACGAGCGCCACTACATCAAGCAGGGCCCGGTATTGATCGACCTTACGGCACTTGATTCAGACACGGCCATCGTGCCGCGCGAAAGCGACAGACTCGCGTTCTACATCAAGTCTGGCGACAGTGTGCGCATGTATGCTGAGTTCGCCGACTTCGCCGATGACCTGGGCACGAGCCTGATCAGTGGCGAACGCGCGCGCTCCATGCACGCCCGCGGCCTGTACGATGTGGACGCCAACGTCTTCACCGCATACAAGATTGGCGTCTATCTCCTCGAGCCATGAGAGAACGATAAGGCCACCTATCCCCCGCATGTCTTATCGACTGGCTCTGCCCCGCCGCCGCATGGTGGCGGGGCTTTTTTTCACCATTTCAGGGGCGACACCTGGCCGTCGAGAGGCCATCGCTGTACCGCTGCAAGCTGCTCGAGTTCCACGACGCGATCGCCTGCATCCGGGTGCGTCGCCAGGTAGGACACGACGCCGTAGCCACGCTCTTCATCTTCGCTCCACCGCTCAAAGAGCCGCCATGCCTTGTTGACGTGGCCATACTCGGCGTAGGAAATCGCGAGACCGAATGCGTCGGCGTCGGACTCCTGTGCCCGGCTGAAGCCGCGCAGCGTGATGTCGGCGACGTTGATGCCGATCCCCGATACATCGTTCCCCGTGACGGCAGCAAAGAACAGGGAAAGCACGATCCCGCGCCCCAGGGCCCGCAGGTGATCGCGGTTCCTGAAATGCCCTAATTCGTGGCCAAGCACGAACGCGAGTTCATTCTCGGATTCGACTTCGTCGAGCAAGCCCTGGGTCACGACGATCAATCCACCGGGCAGCGCCATCGCGTTCACGCTGTCAGAAGCACCGACTTCGACGCGAAATTCGTACGGCGCATCCGACCAATGCCTGGCAAGACGATTGACGAGCATCTGTGTCTCGTACAGCCGGTCGTCCGACGGTGCAACCGTGACGAGGTCCTCGGGCAGCCAGTCCGCGAACAGCTTCGCCTCGGTTTCGGCGGACACGAAGTAAAGGGCGATCTCGATCAGGAAAATCAGTAGCAGCACGATGGCGACGAAGATCGCCGTAAGGCCCGCAATGAGCGTGCCTGCCTCGACCAGAGGATGCACATCGCTGACGTTTATTCCTTCCCTGGGTTTCTTCGCAATAAACCTCAAGTCGCGCTTACCCGATACGGCTCGAGAGCTTGACGGCGGTGCCAAAAGCCAGCATTTCCACGCCGGCCGTACCTTTGCCATCGCCCCGCGAATTTGCGAGCCGTGATGTCTCGAGCCGCACGTTAAAGACGCCATTGAACCCCTGTTCCCGCGCAGACTCCGTCATACGCAGCAGCGCTTCACGCCGGGCGCGTTCGAGCAGCGGCTCGTAGGTCTTGATCCGGCCGCCGACCAGGCCGCGCAGCCCTGCGATGACGCGTTTGAAATAGTCGAGCGAGATCACGATGCTGCCCGTCACCATGCCCGATGACGAGACCCGCCATTGCTCGGGCATCGTGTCGAAAGAGACGACAGGAAAGCCGTGCAACGCATCCTCGCGTTCGCGTATCTTCCGGAAATGCCTTCTTTCAATCATGCTGCCAATGAAATAGGCAAACAGCAGCAACAACAACGGCATGCCGTAGTTGAAGAACAGGTTCAGCTTGCTGACCGTGTCTTCCATATCAGGCGACTCGCACGGCCGTGCCATAGGCAAACAACTCGGCCGCACCTTGTGAGATCGAGCTGGTTGCGAAACGCACATTCACGACGGCGTTGGCACCCATGGACCTGGCCTGCTCGATCATGCGCTCCGTTGCCTCGTTGCGGGAGTCCTGCAACAGCTCGGTATATCCCTTGAGTTCGCCGCCAACGATATTCTTGAGACCGGCCATGATGTCACGACCGACGTGCTTCGCGCGCACGGTGTTGCCGGTCACAACGCCGTAGAACTCGACGACCTTGCGGCCGGGAATGCTCTCGGTATTGCTGATAACGATCGAGTGAGTATTGGTCACGTCCATGAAAGCTCCTCGTGGGGACTCGCGCAGTGCACGTATACTAACACCGACATTCGCGGGGGAACGTTGTTGGACTTGAGTTCTGTCAGTATTGGCTTGATAGCGATCGTGCTACCAGCCATCGCGCTCGGATCGTTGATCAAGGGCATCACCGGGCTGGGCCTGCCGCTTGTCGCCGTCCCCGCGATTGCGTCGTTCACGTCCGTCGAGGAGGCAGTCGTCCTGATGATCATCCCGATTTTCGGCTCGAATCTCTGGCTCGTGACTACGCATCGGCGCTTCCGGAACATGCTACGCGAGCATGTACCATTCCTCATCGCGGGTTTCTTCGGCGGCATCGGCGGCACGTTCCTGCTCGTCGCGATAGAGGATCGCTGGCTGAAACTATTGCTGGCCGCCTGGCTCGCGCTGTACCTCGTCCAGTACTTTCTCGGCGACCTGCTGCGCTTCCTGTTCAGGGCGCGCGGTGCGGCGAGCGCTGTCATCGGGTTGACGGCAGGAACGGTTCAGGGTGCGACCGGAATCTCCTCGCATATCGTCGCTCCGTTTTTTCATGGCCGCGGCCTGCGACCGGATGCTTACGCCTTCCTTATCGCGTCCGCGTTCTTGTCATTTTCGGCCGCACAACTCATCGCTGCCGCAGAGAGAGAGCTTTTCACGTCGGAAAGACTGGTACTCGGCCTCGGCGCACTCGTCCCGACGCTGCTCTTCACGCAGCTTGGTGTTCGGCTCGCCCCACGCGTCCCCTCCGGCGTTTTTCAGGCACTGCTGCTGACGCTGTTCGTGCTCATGGAAATCAAACTCATCGCGGACATCGTCTGACGCATCACGCGTTCGTCATGCGAAACTCTGCACGAGTTCACGCATCTTCTTCCTGGTCTTTTCGTCGGGAAGCCGGCCGAAACCGCCGCCCAGGTTATCCAGCACGTGCTTCGGATTGGCCGTCTCGGTGAGCACGCTATTTACTGCCGGATGCGACAGAACATACTTGATAGAGAACTGCGCCCAGCTCGTGCAGTCGAATTCCACGGCCCATGCCGGGAGGGACTGGCCTTTCACGATCGAGAAATACCGTCCGTTAATAAACGGCCGGTTGGTCGTAACGGCGACACCCTTGTCGATAGCCATGGGCAGTATGCGCTCTTCGGCTTCGGTCTCGAGTGGCGACAGGTTGACCTGGAGGAAATCCAGCGTACCGGTCTCCATGACCTGCATCATCGCGTCATAGTACTTCGGCTGGTGGCGGGCCAGCCCGATGTAGCGCGTGAGCCCTTCGGCTTTCCAGCGCCTGAACGTGTCCCAATTGGGAACCCCGTCCTCGGGGTAGGTATGCATCAGGTCGAGGGAATCGCTGCCTGTCGTGGCTATGAGCCGCTTCGCGGACGCATGCGACTCCTCGGGATTGCCACCCGAGAAATAGCTGCCGAGGAACGCCTGGTCGCTCTTGCCCAGGGTCTTCGCGAGGCTGGCGACGAGGTATGCACCGTCCCCGCTGCAGTCGATGTAGCCACCGCCGTGGTCAAAGAAAGTAGCAAGCAACTGCCTGGCCGTTTCGAAGTCGCCTTGACGAAACGCGTTCGAGTTGCCCAGCGCCACGACGGGCAGGCTGTCGTCAGTTCCGGGTATTCGTCGCCTGGGCAACTTGCGCTGCGCCGCCAGGGCCAACTGCGGAATAAGGGAAGAAAACACGGCAGAACCCGCGCCCTGGATAAAAGTACGTCGGCTGGTCATTGCATACGCTCACGAAGGAAATGCGGACAGGCATTGTAGTACACGCCTGCGGCGGGAGATACGCGACTCAAGTCTCTGTAATATGTGGCAAATTTCATTGACTTGTAATATTTGAGGCCTATACTGCTCTCAGCTAGAACGATCGGCTGATATTTGTGTATTCCATTACGAAGTTCCCAAGTAGTAACTCGTCCTGTTTTTCATAAGTACCAACATTTCTTCTCGCGACCCGGCCTTTTGGGCCATATTTCTATTGTTTAATTAGGTAAAAACTATGTCTACTACCACCGGAACCGTTAAATGGTTTAACGAAGCCAAGGGCTTCGGCTTCATCGAACAGGAATCAGGACCTGATGTATTTGCGCATTTCAGCAACATCCAGGGCGACGGATTCAAGACGCTCGCTGAGGGCCAGAAGGTTGAGTTCACCGTTACGCAGGGCCAGAAAGGCCCCCAGGCGGAGAACATCGTACCTGTCTAGGCTTTTCGCGGTTTAGATAAGGAAGGCGGGACCTCGCGGTCCCGCCTTTTTTTTGTGCCAAAATCAGGCTGTATTGTCGCGGAGATATCGATGCCAGGTACACGAATCACTCCTTATTGCGCTGTCGCAATACTAATCGCCGGGCTTGCCGCCTGTACGGAAGACCAGCCCGTCGCCGATGTCCCGCCGATGGACGCCGACTCGATCGTTAATAGCGTCGCTGATCAATATTTCGATTTCACGTTGAGCCGGTACCCCGAGACTGCCTATTTTTCCGGTATTGAACTGGATCGCCACGACGGGCTAACGGACAACAGCCCGGCGGCCCGGCTCGCCGACGAAGCCGTCGTCGATGAAATGCTCGAGCGGCTGCGGTCCGTCGATGCCGGCGTACTGATCGGCAAGCCCACGTGGATTACGCATGCGTATTTGTTGCAGACACTGAGTGACGCTGTGGCGCAGCGCGTGTGCCGATCTGACCTGTGGAACGTGAGCCAGATGGGCGGATGGCACCTGGGCGCGACGCAGATCGCGCAACTGCAGCCCGTCGGCTCGCCCGAGCTACGGCAACAATCGCTCACACGTTGGTCGAGTTTTGCTGCGTATGTCGACCAGGAAATCGAGAACCTGGAAAGCGGCCTGGATGCCGGATATTCAGCACCCAGATCCGTCGTTCGCCGCGTCATCGACCAGGTAGACGGACTGCTGGCGCTCGATATCGAGCAGTCGCCCTTATACTCGCCTGCGACCAGAGACTCCGACGAATCGTTCGCGAACGCGACACACGCCCTGGTGAGCAAGCAGATTTACCCGGCACTCGAACGCTATCGCCGCTTTCTCGCCGACACCTATGTGCAACGCGCCCGCGTCGAACTCTCCGTAACCGCAAACCCGGGCGGGTTGGAGTGTTATGAAGCATCGCTGCGAGGCTATACGACGCTCGACCGCTCCGGCAGAGAAGTCTTTGAACTGGGACAGGAAACCGTGGCCGCCAACAAGGCCAAAGTCGTCGAGCTCGGCAAAGCCGCCTACGAAGTCGAAGACTTCACGCAAATCATGGACAGGGTCAAGTCAGATCCGACCGACTTTTTCGAAAGCAAAGAGCAGCTACTCGAGTTTTCACGCGAAACGGTACGCCGGGCCGCGACCGAGATGCCGAAGTGGGTTGGCAACATGCCCGGGCAAGCTGTCGAGATCGTACCCTTTGCCGCGCATGAAGAGGGCACGGGTCGATCCGCGCACTACCGTCCCGGGAATGCCGAACGCCCGGCCGAGTATCGTATTCCCCTGCACGAACCCGAAAAGCAGTCCCGAGGCAATGCCGAGGCCGTCGCATTCCACGAAGCGTGGCCCGGCCACCACCTGCAGGTTGCGGTCGGCCAGGCCGTTGAGGGATTGCACCCCGTCACACAGATCGTCTGGTTCTCGGGCCCGGGTGAAGGCTGGGCGCGATATTCGGAGGCATTGGCCGAAGAAATGGGCCTCTACCAGACCATGTCGGGCCCGATCCGGCGGCGCGCATGGCCTGCCCGCGGCATGGTCGTCGACCCGGGCATCCACCTGTTCGGCTGGACGCGCGAGCAGGCGATCGAGTACATGGTCGAATCGGGACGCTTTGCAGAGGAGCGCGGCGACGAAATGGTGGACCGCATCGCGATCCTGCCGGGGCAGCTGACCGCCTATGATTCCGGCGGGCTCGAGATAGTCGCGCTGCGGCGGCAGGCCGAAGAGGCATTGGGAGACGCCTTTGACATCCGCGAATTTCATGACCGCATACTCGAGAACGGCACGATACCGCTCACGCAGTTGCGCGCTCACATCGAGGCCTGGATAGCCAGCGAACGCGAAGCGAGCTAGGCCGGCTCAGCCCGCCTGCTCGAACACAGTAGCTGCCCTATGCACACTCACTCGCTCGTATTGCTGATCCTTCTCGTGCTGGCCTGGCTGCCCTGCCACGGCAGTGAAGCTCAGCTGCATTCCACGGTAAATATGTGCATTACGTGTCATGCAGGCGCTTTAGCCGGCTTCAGCCAGTCTCACGGGTTCGCGGCAGACAACTGTGTCGCCTGCCATGCCGGAGATAACGAGAACAGCAGCATGGAGGGGGCGCATACGGGTCTGATCGCGTTTCCGGGCGATCTCGAAACTGCTGACCGCGCATGCGGGCGTTGCCACGCCGACAAAGTCGCTTCAGTAAAGGAAAGCCTCATGCACACGGGTCGAGGCATCGTACACACGACCCGCGTTCTCATCGACGGCACGACAGGCCCGGCGGACACCGTCAACCTGCAATCGCTCGGTCACAGCGTTGCCGACTCGATGCTCCGCAAGCAATGCGCGAGCTGTCACCTTGGTCAATCGAAGACCTCACACACGCTGGACGTTACGCGCGATCGCGGTGGCGGCTGCGCCGCGTGCCACATCAATGAGTATCCTGCCAACGAGCACCCTGCCCTGTCGGCCGATGTTTCCGACGGTCGTTGCTTCGGGTGCCACTCGCGCTCGGGGCGCATATCCCTGAGCTACACGGGACTGGCCGAAGTCGACGAATCGACCTCGCGCCTTGCCGACGGCAGGCCTGTTGAGAAGCTGCCGGCGGATGTGCATTACCTTGCCGGCATGCGCTGCACTGCTTGCCACGATAAGGACGACGTTATGGGCAGCCCATCCGGGGCCATGCACCAACGCGATGCCGTCGACGTCGCTTGCACAGACTGTCACGACAAACACGAGGACGAGTCACACGCAAGACTCACCTGCAATGCCTGCCACAGCCAGTGGGCGCCGCAGTGCTATGGCTGCCACATGGAATACGACGAAGACGGGGAACAGTGGGATCACGTGGAGCGACGAATGACGCCCGGTCGCTGGAGTGACAAACGCTGGGCCGTGAGGAACGACCTGCCCCCGCTCGGCGTGAACGCGCACGGCCAGGTCGATGTATTCGTGCCCGGCATGATCATGACGGTCGCGCACCCGACCTTCGGCAAGCAAAAGTTCGTCCGCCGTTTCGCACCGCTGTCACCGCACACGACGGGGCCGTCGCGTTCCTGCGAGTCCTGTCACCGCTCGAGTACGGCGCTGGGACTCGGGCAAGGCGAGCTGCGGATAACGGGTGCGGGCATCGAATTTGAGCCCGCGAACGAACTGCTACCGGACGGAACGGCGGCCGACGCGTGGACCAGCCTCCATGATAGCCATGGCCCGAACGGTCAGGGCAATCGGTCGTTCGATGCTGCCGAAATAAGGAAGATACTCAACGCGATCGAGGACTGATCAGCAGGATTCCTCGGCAGCCGGCGGCAAGGGCTCGTCGTCTTCCAGTTCGCTCTGGTCGAAGACCGGCGGTACGAATTCAGCCTGCGGGCGCCGCGCAGCGCCTTCGCCGCGATCGCCCACGAAGTAACACGCATAGGCACGCTGAGCCGAGACCTGCAGACTCTCGCCGTCGAGTTCCTCGGCCGGGATGTCCGGATTCAGGATTCGCGCATGCCAGGCGTTGTAACCACCTGAGAGGACATGGGCATTGAAACCCGCGATGCGCAGCAGCGTCGCAGCCTTGGCGCCGTTTTCCGAGCCGTTCGAATAGACCACGATCTTGCGATCGGTCGGCAGGCTGGCCATCGATGCATCCGTCACCAGCTCCGCGATCGGCAGATTGCGCGCGTCGCCGATCTGGCCGCTGTCGAAATCACTCGCCGGGCGCACGTCGATGAGCACGAAGTCCTGACGGTCCTCGATCAGCCATTCCGCGAGTTGCTCGACCTGCACGCGATCGCTTTGCCGCGCGGCGGCCTGGGCCACTTCGACCAGTGTCGCGGTGTTACCAGGGTCGTTGGAGCATGCGGCCAGTCCGGCCAGCAGCAATACCGGGATAAGTGTCCTCGTCATAGTCATAGAATCGTCATTCCATCCGTTTAATCAGTTCAGAGTCGTATTGCGTTTCATAGTGCGTCCAGCTGCTCTCCTGGCCGACATCGATCATCACCTGTCGCAGCACGTAGCCGCCGATCAATACGAGCACGGGCGCCACGAGCGCCAGGGACGTGGCCATGCCGCGCATCTCCAGCGTTTCGAGAAGCAGCGGGACGATCAGGCCGATGCCGACGAACAGCACCCAGAAGATCATCGTGTAAGGACCACCCGTTATGCTCTTGAGGGCGTCGATCTGTGGCGCCGAGCCCGTCGCGAGGTTTATCAGGAACAGCCCGACCAGCGCAAGCTCCACGACGATAAACACGAGGTCGATGCGCGTGAACAGGTGCTTTTCAACTTTTTGCCGTGATAGCAGGGCGACCAGCGCTGCAGCCGTCGACAGCCCCGACACGAGGAACAGCGGGCCCAGAACACCCGAGTTCCAGAATGGCCGCGCACTGAAGGCGCTCAGGAGTATGCCCGTGTAGATACCGAGAGCCACGCCACTCGGTATAGCGACCAGGGAGATCTGGCGACGGTGCACCTCGCACCAGTCGACGATCGTACGCACGATCGCGAAGCGGTCGACGTAAGAGACCGTCACCGGGAAACCGCGGCGCAACGTCGACAGTATCTGCAGCGTCGACACGGGGTAAATCAGGATCAGGATCCACGCGCCCCAGGACATCGGCGAAGTAATCTGAAACGCCGTATAAAAACGGAAAACGTAGAGCTTGTGCTCGAGATCGAGGAACAGGGTCGTCATGCCCAGCGACAACACGATTGGCGCCAGCAGCGCGAGTCGGAAGCCGGCGAACGGAGCCTCATCGTCCTTCTTCAACAACGCTATCGCCGCGGCAAATATCATGACGCCCGCAGTCAGGCCGCCCAGGAACAGGTACATCGCCACTTCCCAGGTCCAGATCGCGAGACTCGGGTCGATAAGCTCGTTCGCCCTCGCGGTGACCATCAGTTCTTCAGTCATTGCCGCTCATCCTCACACAAGGTAGTAGACGTTGGGCTCGTTGCCGGTTTCGGGACTCAGCACCTTGTACTTGC
>Ga0265303_10000463_pt1 | contig 22830 bp, 18 predicted proteins | sample Helome_2_FD_192494 | JGI IMG/M metagenome (GOLD analysis project Ga0265303, IMG submission 192494) | Marine sediment microbial communities from subtidal zone of North Sea - Hel_20160317 (Illumina Assembly) | ecosystem: Environmental > Aquatic > Marine > Subtidal zone > Sediment ... | reverse complement strand
GTACGGCAAGATAGCTAAATTAATAATCACCAATGAACACCCTTCGGGGCTGTTTTTAGATTGTGCTAAAGGTCCGAAAGTGGCCGAAAGTGTGAGTACAGCCTGCTGAGCCTGAACGACCGCTTATGTTATGCAAAGTTGTCGTCCAGAAAAGTCACATCAAAGGCGTTTTTGGGCGGCAGGTTGACATTCAGCCACCCCGCATCAGTGCGATTTCTGTGTCCCAGGAACGGCAACTCTGAGGTTGAAATCAGACCTTCGCACTTGCAGCCTTGACGACATTCGGTAATTTTGGTTGGGAAGGGAGAAAAGCGGCGATTGAGAATTGGATTGATCTCTTGCAAGTGAAGTATTCAATATTCTTGTACGTAGGATGTTTTACGGAACCTATCCAAGCTTCCTCGCCAAGTCCTCTGCCTTAAGGTGTGTATAGCGACGCAGCATACGCAGATCCTTGTGCCCGGTGATGCTGGCGACTTCCATAATATTCAGTCCTTTCTCGAACAGCCGGGTGGTGGCCTCATGGCGCAGGTCGTGGAACCGGAGGTTTTCGATGCAGGCGCGGCGTACTGCGCGGATATAGGCGCGTTTAATGGCCTCTGTGGTGACGCCGGTGAAGGCTTGCCCGTGCAGGCTGCGGGGCAGGGTGCGCAGCACCCTGACGGCGGTGGTGGACAGCGGCACGGTCCGGGCCTCGCCGTTCTTGGTGTCGGGCAAGTGGGCAGTGCGGCGGTTGAGATCGATGTGCTCCCAGCGCAGGCGGATCAGCTCCCCCTGGCGCATGGCGGTCTCCAGTGCCAGTTGTACGATGGGCAGAAGCCAGGGATTACGTGCTTCCCCGCAGGCAGCCAGCAGTCGGGTTTCTTCACCGGCCTGCAGTCGCCGGTCTCGCGGTCGGTTGTCGGCAGGCAGCCTGATATCGCGGACCGGGTTGTGTACGTAGATGCCCCATTCCTTGCGGGCGACCTCGAACACGTGGCCCAGCAGCACCAGGTCCCGCTTGACGGTGGACGGAGTGACATTGCGCAGTCGTTCGTCCCGGAAGCGGGCAATGTCCATCCCGCGAATGCCGGCGACGTATCGCCGGGCCAGCGGCAGGCGCATCAGGGCGCGCAGGCGGTTGGTTTCGGATGCTGCGCCTTTCTTCAGGGGTGTGACTTCCGTCAGGTAGCGTTCCAGCAGTTCCTTGAGTGTGGTGGATTCGGCCTCGGCGCGGGAGATGAACATGCCTTTGTCCATCTCGACTTCAATGGTGCGTGCCCACTGCTCGGCTAGGGCGCGGGTTTCAAAGGTTTTGGTTTGCAGGGGCTGGCCCTTTTTCCGGACCTGTGCCTGCCATTGGTAAGCGCCGCGTTTTCGGAAGGTTGCCACTGTCACACTCCGTTCATTCGCGAACGAGTGTGACAACAGTGTGACAAATAATCAGTTAGTAACCCACGCAGGGGGTGTCGTGGTTTCTAACTAATTGATTTGACTGGTGGGCGATACTGGGATTGAACCAGTGACCCCTGCCGTGTGAAGGCAGTGCTCTCCCGCTGAGCTAATCGCCCGATTTTCTATAGTAGTTGGAATATTGATTTGTTGTAAAGAGGTCTGCGTACTGAAGGGCACAGGTTCCTGCCGGGATCTGGATGCGTGCAGCCAGGAGGTGTCGCTGACACACTGGTCCTGCCGTATGAAGCTGTGCATACGGGACGTGGGCTGGTCGTCTGTGCTGCGTCCCTGTATCGCTACTAGTCGTTGACGCAGGCCGATCGGTCCGGGTTGTCCAGCAGGTCCGCTATCTCACTGGCTGTTCCTGGCGCACTGTACAGAAATCCCTGCATTTCGTCACATCCAATCGAGGTCAGTAGCTCTTTTTGTTCCTGCGTCTCGACGCCCTCTGCGATCACACTCAGGTTGAGGCTGTGACCCAGGGCGACAATCGCCCTGGCAAGAGCGACATCATTCGCATCCTGCGGGATATCGCGTACGAAAGAGCGATCAATCTTGAGGCGATCGACATGGAAGCGTTTCAAATAGCTCAGTGACGAATAACCTGTTCCGAAATCATCAATCGCGATCGTCGTGCCAAGCTCCCGCAAGGCATCCAGCGTCTTTACTGCTCGCTCTGCACGCCTCATTACGGAACTCTCGGTCAGCTCCAGTTCGAGACAGGCAGGATCAAGTCCCGTATCTTCCAGGACATCATGGACGACCTGAACAAGATCACCCTGCTCAAGCTGTCTGCCTGACAGATTGACTGCAATGCGAAATGGTGTCAGCCCATCGTTCTGCCAGGCCTTGGCCTGTTCACAGGCACTGCGCAGGACCCATTCCCCTATGTCACCTATCAGGCCATTTTCCTCGGCCAGGGGAATAAACTTGTCCGGGGAAAGCAGACCAAATTCCGGGTGCTGCCAGCGCACCAGTGCTTCCAGGCCAACAATTTCCCCGCTCTGCAGTGAGAGTTGTGGCTGAAAGTGAAGGAGAAGCTCCTCGCGCTCCAGGGCGCGATGCAGGCTCGTATCGAGAGCAAGCGACTTGCGTGCCCCTGTGGTCAGTTCGTTCGAATAGAAACGGTATCCATTACGCCCATCATGCTTGGCCATGTACATCGCCGCGTCGGCATTCTTCAGCAGTGTCATGGCATCCCGGCCATCACGGGGATAGAAACTGATACCGATACTGGCTGACATGAATAACTCCTGTCCTTCCAGCTCAAAAGGTTTCGAGAACCCGTCCAGGATTGCCCGGGCAACCTTTCCGGCATGGCGCGCGTCATCCAGGGAACCGAGGACGATAGCCAGCTCATCGCCACCCAGTCGGGCGACCGTGTCCTCTTCACGAACGGATGTCAGTAATCGTTGCGCGACCAGCTGCAGGAGGTGGTCTCCTGCCGGGTGACCCAGAGAGTCATTAACCTTCTTGAAGTGATCCAGATCCAGAAACAATACGGCAACATTAGTATCCTTGCGGTGCGCATGTTGCAGAGAGTGTTCCAGGCGGGCGTTGAGCAGCAGCCGGTTAGGGAGGTCGGTCAGGGCATCATGATGTGCCAGATGATGAAGTTGGGCCTCGGACCTTTTGATGTGGCTGATGTCCGAGAATACGCTGACGTAATGTGTGAGCCTTCCGTTATCGTCTCTGACTGCACTGATTGCCTGCCACTTATGAAGGATCTCGCCATTCTTGCGTCGATCTGAAATTTCACCTCCCCATTCACCGTATTTCTGGAGTGACGACCACATGTGCTCATAGAACTTCGTGTCATGCTGACCAGACTTGAGTATCCTGGGATTCTTGCCCAGCACCTCATGTTCGGAAAAACCCGTTATTAATGTAAAGGCCTTGTTTACCGCTATGATTTTCGCATCGACGTCGGTAATCAGGACACCTTCCGAGGTATTCTCGAAAACAGTGGCTGACTGCCGCAGTGTGTGCTCGGTTTTCCTCTGCGCATCCACAAGGCGTCGAATCTCCCCCATGATTCGCCATACAACCAGCGATCCCAGCAGCAGCGCCGCAATGAATATCGTCAACAGGTTGCTTGCGCTGCTGGCATTCAGGGTTTCCAATTCTTTGTTGATATCGTCTCTGGCTATTGAGTGCAAGCGACGCAGCTGCTCGATACTGTGCATAAAACTGCCCAGCAGGGGTGCCCCGGACTCAACGAAAGGTTCCATGCCGGTGGCGCCTGTTTCCTCCAGCATGGCCTTGACTCTGGCAAGTTGTCCGTTCGCCTTGCGAATTATCGGCTCGAGGACGGCATTATGGGCGGATGCCGCCCCATGGGCCCCGTGCAACTGGCTGATAGCCCGGGTGTGCTTTTCCATTACGTAAACTGCGTTCGAGTAAAGGCTGTAGACCTGGCCCTGTGAATCTGAACGCTGTATATCAGACTGCCTATCGGCTTGCGGGGGCGGGATGAGCAACATCTCTTCCCTGATCCGGGAGCAATACAGCATGGCCTCCAGGTGGAAGTGATTGGCGGCTTCGTCCAGCTGGTCTCGCAGATGGTCGTGCCAGTACAAATAACCGATCAGGGAGACTGACAGGACCAGGATGGTCGCGGTCAGCAAAAGAACGTAAACGCGAATGGCGGATAGTGCGTGCCCTGGCTTCGGTTTCCAGGCGCGCATGGCTACAGTACACCCCGGCGGGTCATGATCTCTTTCAACATTGAGAAATCTTCAATGCTGGCCGGATAGAAGCTGGCGGCACCTGTTTTGGACAATATGGCTGCGTGTTGCGGATTGTCGGTTGACAGTTGCAGGAACGCCCGCAGGATATTTTCGCGATCCACAGGATGGGTCTGCGGATGCACCGCCCAGACGTAGTCAGGGTAGGGTGGTGTTGTCAAAATGATCCGTATATCGTCGGGTTGGAGGCGGCCGTCAGCGAACATCTTGCGGATGACTTCCGCATTGACGACACCCGCGTCAACCACACCATCCCGAACCCAGTAGGCGGTGCGGTCATGTTTTCCGGAATACTGGACGCTGTGGAAGTAATTTTCCGGAGTCACACCATGCTCCACCTGCAGGAAATGGCGCGGCATCAGGTGTCCCGAGGTTGATAACCTGGAGCCAAAGCCGAAACGTTTGCCCCGGAGTTCCTTGAGGGTCTTGACAGATTCGTCGGCGACCACGAGCACGCTGGTAAAGCGGGTGTCCACGTCCCGCATGACCAGGGGCACGGCATCGTATTCAGAATTGGCCTGCATGAACGTGACGCCACCGAAATAGCCAAGGTCAATCAGACCCTCGCCAAATGCTCGCACCAGTTCTGCGTAGTTGTTCGGAATGACCAGTTCGTAGGGAAGTCCCGTTTCCTGTGAGAGAAACTCGAACAGGGGAGTTAATCGCTCCCTCAGTACTGCCTCGCTCTCGTCTGGCAGGACACCGATGCGCAGGATATTGCTGGAGGGGCCTTGCCCGGGACCTGAACAGGCCGATAACTGGAGTGCCAGCCCGACGCCGATCAGCCAAATCAATATATTACGCAAAGCCGGGCTCCCTCCCTGGACTCCCTTTATATAAATCGCCAACCTTTTGTATTAGCGACTATTTACCTGTGATCACCGTAGGATATCGACTGGCCACAACATAACTTGACGGTGAGCATGCCCGGCCTGCATCGTGATGCTGCTCCTGCCTGCATTAAATGTCCGCATCGCGGCAAGGCAGGCAGTCGGCTGTAATTTCACTGCAAACGCCGGCCCGGGCAACATCCAGGTTGCTATAGACTGTCCGGTGCAGGCAGGTGTGCGCGGCCTGGTTATTTTCCACGCATATCACAAGGCGATGACCAGGGATAAATAATAAGTAAAAAATAAAAATCTTAATTTCTTATTAATGATAAGCCAGGGTTATCGCTACTTTGCCAAGATCGGTTTTTTGACGTGCAGGATAGAATTTAATCTTGAAATTCCGCGACTAATTCGGGATATTGACTGCAAAGAAATAACAAGGAGGGGACATGGAAGCTGCGAGCTTCAGCATAACAGCGGCTTTTTCCATTTCAGGAAATGTATCCGCTTTTCGTCCGCACCTGCAACCCGCTTCAATAATAGCCGCTGCACCTGCGTTCAGCGGTGTTTCGTTGTGCCCGGGATTGATCTAAAGAGCCGAGGAGAAAACAAATGAGTCAACTCACACCCGAAGAGGAGCAGGCCATACTGCACAGCAAGCCTGTGGGGACGTTTGCCCTGTTGCTGCTGTTTGCGGTACTGATGCTTGCCGGTTGGGGATTCATGTTTTTCTACATGTTCCTGCAACACGGTCCGGTTAATTAGGGGAGACAGACACCATGCAAGATCCACTACGAGCTATTTGTGACGATTCGCTGGAGCGGAAATGGGTTTGGTTGTCTCTCATCATGGCCTTTGTGCTGGGCGGCTTGCTGGGATTCTACGCCTTTGCCAACAACATTCATCCACCAAGCAATGTCGAGACCATCGATTCCACCCGCCTGCACCTGTCCGAGGAATTCGCCGAGGATAATCTCGGGGTCAGGACCAATGACGATGGCAGCCTGACTGTGACTGCGGTTGCCGCCCGCTACGGCTTCTACCCCCAACGCATCGAGGTACCGGTTAATACGCAGGTGACGTTCCGGATTGCAAGCGCGGACGTATTGCACGGTGTACATGTCCCGACCACCAACCTGACAACCATGATCGTACCGGGCTATATCTCCGAAGTGACGACCACCTTCCCGCGGACCGGAGAGTTTTCATTATTGTGTAACGAATATTGCGGGCTTGGCCATGACGCCATGTGGTCACGTCTGGTCGTGACAGAGAAATCCGCCGGGGGAGAAACATCATGAGTCAATCAAGTGCTGTCGGCATGGATGCTGCCGGTCTCGCAAGCATGAACCAGTCAACCACGCTGGGTGGAGATGCCGCCGGCATCAGTCTGGCAAGCATGTGGGTAGGCTTTATTGCCTTTGCCGTGGCCGCCCTGCTGGGTTTTTACCAGGTGATCGAAAGGATCGACCTGATCCCGGCACTGCAATCGCCGGCGTTGTATTTCGGCTCGGTGTCGACGCATGGGGTGCTGATGGGCTTCGTGCTGACTACCTTTCTGGTCATGGGCTATGGTTATTACACGGCAACGACCAGCCTCAAGCAGAATCTGTGGAGCAAGCCGCTGGCCTGGTTCGGCTTCTGGCTTGCCGTCGTCGGCGTACTCCTGGCCGCCGGGCCCCTGCTGACCGGCAATGCCTCGGTGCTCTACACATTCTATCCGCCGCTGATGGCGCATCCGGTGTTCTATATCGGCGCGACCCTGCTGGTGGTGGGTTCCTGGGTGTGGTGTCTGCAGATGGTCATGATGTTCTCCATCTGGAAAAAGGCGCACCCGGGTGAGACCGTTCCGCTGGCGATGTACGGCACGACCGCCAATGCCATTCTCTGGTTCATTACCAGCCTCGGTGTGGCCTCGGAAGTGATCTTCCAGTTGATCCCCTGGTCACTGGGTATCATCGAAACCGTCGATGTCGGTCTGGCACGGACACTGTTCTCCTGGACGCTGCATGCCATTGTGTATTTCTGGTTATTCCCGGCCTATATCGCACTTTATACCCTGGTGCCGAAGGCCGCCGGAGGCATGGTGTTCAGTGATCAGATGGGGCGTGTCGCCTTCATCCTGCTGCTGGTGTTCTCGGTGCCGATCGGCTTCCATCACCTCTACATGGATCCGTTTCAGGCGGCCGGCTGGAAGTTCCTGCACATGACGGGTACCTTCATGGTGGCAGTGCCGACGCTGATCACCGGCTTCACCATCCTCGCCTCGCTGGAGATCGCCGGGCGCCTGCGCGGCGGCAAGGGCGTGTTTGGCTGGATCGGTGCGCTGCCCTGGAAAAATCCCATGGTGCTCGCGGCCATCCTGGCCATACTGATGCTCAGCTTCGGCGGCTTCGGCGGCATGATCAATGCCAGCTATTCCATGAACACCATGGTGCACAACACCCAGTGGGTAACGGGTCACTTTCACCTGATCTTTGGTGGCACCACGGTGATCATGTACTTCGCGATTGCCTATTACCTGTGGCCGAAGATGACCGGCCGTCAGTTGCATTCCACCGCTCTGGCACTGAAGCAACTGTGGCTCTGGTTTATCGGTATGCTGATCCTGACGCTGCCCTGGCACCAGCTCGGTCTGGTCGGTCAGCCACGGCGTATTTCGTCGACACCGTATGACGAATCGTTCGTGCAGGCATGGCTGCCGGCTGAATCCGCCATGATCGTCGGCGGGGGCATCCTGTTCATCTCGGCCCTGATGCTGGTCTACAACCTGTACAGGACCCATGGTAATGCACAGGCTGAAACCAGCCTCGAGGTGGAATATGCCGAGTCACTGCATTCCGTGGCCCGTATGCCACACCTGATGAACAGCTTTGGTTTCTGGGTCATGCTGGTGGTGGTTTACATGGTGGCCAGTTACGGCTACCCGATTGCCCAGTTCTTCCTCATGGAGACCCACGGAGCTTTGCCATGGAGCATATGATGATGCGTATCCTTGCTGTATTTTCCGGAATGGCACTGCTGCTGCCGACTGCCGGGGCCGAACCCTCGTCGCAGGTGGCGTTTGATGTGCCCACCATACAGTTGCTGCGCGCGGCGGATCCGGCACGTGGCGAGGCGCTTGCCAGGGAAAAGAAGTGTCGCAAATGCCATGGTGAGGCCGGTGTTTCGGATGATGCCGAAGACACCAACATTGCCGGCATGCGACCGAGTTACTTCTACAAGCAACTCAAGGACTACCAGGGCGGGGAGCGCGATAGCCGCGATATGAAGAAGCAGGTGCGCGATCTCGATGACCAGCAGATGGCCGACCTGGCGGCGTGGTATGCCACCCTGGAGCCGGCACCACAGGCCGCGGGGCAGGCCGCCGACCCTGCCGTACTCGATCTGGTGTATAGAGGTGATCCGACCCGCCTGCTCAAGGCCTGTTCCTCCTGTCACGGCCGCCGCGGCCAGGGCGGGCAGTTCGACAATCCGCCCCTGACCGGTCAGTACCCGGAGTACTTCATCACTACCATGACCGAGTTCAAGGAGGGTGATCGTACCAATGATATCTATGGCCGCATGCGCACAATTGCAGAGGCGCTGACGGAACAGGAGATCGAGGCACTGGCCGCCTACTACAGCGCGGCATTGCCGGCACAATAACGGGGCGTGGTCTGATCGCCGGGGCAGGGCGTGCAGCGTGCGCACCCTGCATTCCCAGTCAGGGCTGTTCATCCGGCCGGTTCGGTTACTCTGCTTTTCAAGTTACCCTCTAGTATGACCACCGATGCCGCTGAACAGTTTGTTAGCGAATCACAAGGCTCCGCAGCGTTGCGGTGTTTTCATTGCGGACTGCCGGTGCCGGCGAATTTCATATCGCCGGTCATGGAGGTCTCCGGTGAGTGCCGTGAATTCTGCTGTCATGGCTGCCATGCCGTGTGCAAGGCCATCGTCGATGCCGGCCTGGAGGATTACTACCGGCATCGTACCGACCCGGCCGTCTCCGCCAGCCGCGAACAGGTGCCGGACTTTCTCGACCAGGTCGAACTGTTCGACCGGCCGGAAATCCAGCAGGACTTCGTCACGCAGGTCGGCGCTACCCGGGAGGCGGCGTTGCTGCTCGATAATATCCGCTGCCCGGCCTGCCTGTGGCTGAATGAGCGGCACCTGCGCGGCCTGCCGGGTGTGCTGGACGTGCATATCGACGACACCACGCAGCGGGCCCGCGTGCGCTGGGACCCGGAGACCATCCGGCTCAGCGAGATCCTGCGGGCCATTACCGATATCGGCTATATCGCCCATCCCTACGACGCCACGCGCAGTGAACAGCTGAATCGGCTGCGCCGCCGGCGCAGTACCGAACGGCTGCTGTTTGCCGGACTCGTCGGCATGCTGGTGATGAATTTTTCCCTGGCCACCTATCTCATGGGTGAAACCGGCCCGGCCGGGGAGTTGCCGTTGTGGATTATCGTGGGTCGCTGGTCAAACCTGCTGCTTGCGCTGTTGCTGCTGGCCTATCCCGGCCAGGAGTTTTTTGCCGGCGCCTGGAGTGATCTGCGGCACCGGCGTCTCGGCATGGATGTGCCCGTGGTCCTGGGCCTGTTGGCCGCGTTCCTCGGCAGCCTGCAGGCCACGGTCGCGGGGCGGGGCGAGGTGTATTTCGACTCCATCGCCATGTTCATCTTCTTTTTGTTGCTGGCCCGGCGCTATGAGCTGCGCGGCAAGCTCAGTGCGGCCGACCGCCTCGACCGCCTGGCGCGGGTCACCCCGGGCACGGCTTCCCGGCTGGACAGCGACGGCATTGCGAACGAGGTACCGGTCGATGAACTGGCAGCGGGTGATCACATCCGGCTGTTGCCCGGTGCCACCCTGCCGGTCGACGGGATCCTGATCAGCGGTATCAGCAGCTTCGATGAATCACTGCTGACGGGCGAGGCGCAGCCGCTGCTGCATCAGCCTGGCGATGCCGTCATCGCCGGTTCGATCAACGGCGACCAGCCGGTCACCGTCGAGGTGACCCATGCGGTGCAACAGTCCGCGGTCAGTGAGATCCGCCATCTGGTGGAGCGAGGCCTGGAGCTGCGGCCGCGCTATGCGGTGCTGGCCGAACGGGTGGCGAGCGGGTTTGTAGTCGTGCTGTTGGTGATTGCCTCGGCCACAGCACTTTACTGGTGGCAGACGGATCCATCCAACTGGTTGTCGAGTACCATCGCCGTGCTGATCGTGACCTGTCCCTGTGCACTGGCACTGGCGACACCCGTGGCGCTGGCGGTGAGTGCCGGGCGGTTCATCGCTCTGGGTGTGCTGCCGCTGCGTATGCGCGCCCTGGATGCCCTGGCGCGCGCTGATCTGTTTGTCTTCGACAAGACCGGTACGCTCACCCGGGGACAGCCGGCCATCGCCGGTGTGGTACCGACCGCGGGCCTGGATGCGGACACCTGCCTGCGTCATGCGGCCGCCCTGGCGGCCGAGTCGGCCCATCCGGTGGCCCATGCCCTGCGCGAGCGCGTACCGACACCCGGGCTTGCCACCGACGCGGTGCAGAACGTGCCGGGTGCCGGGATCGCGGGTTCCATTGAAGGCCGGGAATGGCGCCTGGGCAAACCCGAATTTGCCGCCGCTGCCAGTGCGTGTGACGATGATACGCACAAGCTGATTACGGAGGCCCGCGCCCGCGGTCAGTTGATCTCGGTGCTGGCCGATGACACCGGCGTGCAGGCCGTACTGTCCTTCGACGATCCGCTGCGGCCCGGCATGGAGCGCATGCTGGCCGGTCTGCGGGACAGCGGTGTGCGGGATGTGGCGATACTCAGCGGTGACGCGCCCGACAGTGTCCGGCGCGTGGCCAGGCAGCTGGGTATTGATAAAGCGCTCGGTGGCCAGTCCCCGGCAGACAAGCTGGCCTGGACGCAGGCACAGCAGGCGCAGGGACGTCAGCTGGCCATGTTTGGTGACGGCATCAATGATGCGCCGACGCTGGCCGCTGCCGATATTTCGGTTTCCTTTGCCGAGGCGACCGACCTGGCCAATGCCAGCAGCGATTTTCTGGTGCTGGGTGATGATGCCGGCGCGCTGGTGGCGGCACGCCAACTTGCCCGAAAGACCCGCCGCAATATCATGCAGAACTTTGCCTGGGCGGCAACCTACAACCTGTGTGCCGTCCCGTTCGCCGCTGCCGGCCTGATCCCACCCTGGGGTGCGGCCATTGGCATGTCGTTGAGTTCGCTGCTGGTCGTGTTGAATGCCCTGCGTTTGAAATAGCAACCTGCCAGACCAGGGTGCAACGCAGCGCGAGATCGCTTTCGCCTTCCGTGATCTAATAGTGTAACTGCGGGGCATCGCTTCGGACGGTCGCTCCGGGCTTCCTGCCCTCTCGCGACACTCGCACATCCCTGTGCATCGTCCCCGCACGGCATCGCTCCCGGCGTCCATGCCTCCCGCGATGTACCTACGTCCCTGCAGGCAAAAAAAAGGACCCGCCAGCTGGCGGGTCCCGTGTTGCTACTGGTGAGAAGCCGCAGCCTTAGCCAAAAATATCGTTAGTGATATTGTTGAACCAGCTGTAGGCATACTGGACTTCACGTGCACGATCCTCCGGAGAACTGTCTGCGGGTGTCAGTCCACCGGACCCCTTGATCTTGGCGACCTTGCCGTCCACCAGGTTGTAGACCATGGCGACCGAGATGCCGTCATTCGGGGCAACGATGCTGTAGCAGGTATTGACCCAGGAGGGTGTCGGTGCTGCGCGTCCATTGACCAGTTCCACCACTGCCGCCGCAACCACCTTGGCTTCCGAGTTGGCCGCATAGCCCGACTTCGGTAACGGTGACGCTATGGCAGCGTCGCCGACGACATGGATGTCCTTGTGGATGGTCGATTCGAAAGTCTGGCCAGTGACGGGGCACCAGCCCTTGTCATTGGTGAGTCCGGCCGTCTCGGCAATGGCACCGGCCTTCTGTGCCGGGATGATGTTGGCCACAGCCGGTTTCATATCCTCGAAGTCCGTGGACACGGTGCCGGCCTTGGCATCGACGCGCATGACGCCGCCGTTGGTGTCAGCCGCCTTGCGCCATTCGATGATGCCCTTGTAGTGGCGCTCGAACGCCTGGGTGAACAGGCCCTGCTTGGAGAACTTGTCCTTCTTGTCGAGGATAATGACCTTGGACTTCGGCTTGTGGGTCTTCAGGTAATGCCCGATCTGGCAGGCGCGCTCGTACGGCCCGGGCGGGCAGCGGAACGGGTTCGGTGGCGGGGCTATTACCACGGTGCCACCGTCCTTCATGGCCTCCAGCTGCTTGCGCAGCAGGGCAGTCTGTGAGCCGGCCTTCCAGGCATGCGGGAAGCGTTCCATGGCGGCGGCATCGTAGCCTTCGATGTTGTCACGGAAGGAAATACCCGGGGCGACAATGCAGCGGTCATAGCTGAAGCTCTTGCCGCCCTTGGTGGTGACCTTGTGTCCCTTGGCATCGATCGCGGTGACCATATCGTGTACCACCGTGACGCCATGCTTGCGCAGGCCGTCATAACCGAACTTGATCGAGTCGATGTTGCGGCCACCACCGAGTACCTCGTTGCTGAGATAGCAGGTGTAGTAGTGCTTGTTCGGCTCGATGACTGTCACCTCGATCGAGGCGTCGCCGCGGCGTATGTATTTGGCGGCCGTGGCACCTGCGGTACCGCCACCGACGATGACCACCTTCTTCTTGCCACCGGCAGCGGCAATGCTGGGGAAACCGACGGCGCCGACAGCGGCAACCGTACCCGCGGCCTTGATGAAACTTCTGCGGTTGATGTTTTTCATGATTGAGTGTCTCCCCTTATTGTTGGCTGGCGTAGAAATGCACCAGGGCGTCAATGTCGGCCTCGCTGAGGGCGTCGACCTTTTTCTTCATCTTCTTGCCTGTATCCCTGGCTCCGGACTTGACGTCCATCAGGGAATACTTCAGGTAGGTTGCCCACTGGCTGGCCAGGATGCCGGCATCGTCGTCCGGCAGACTGCCGTTCTCGTCGTGACACTTGGCGCAATTCTTGTCATGCAGGGCCTGGCCCGCCGCCACCTTGGCAGGGTCCGTCTTCTGCTTGGTACTTGCAGCCGGTAGTTTGGCGAACACTGCGGCCATCAGCGCGTATTCTTCATCGCTGTAGCCCTTGGCGATACGCTGCATAATTGTGCTTTTACGATCGCCACTTTTGAAGGCCTTCATTGTGTCGGTGAAATAGGTTTCGGACAATCCGGCAAGGCTCGGTGATGCCGGCCCCACGCTGACTCCATCGGTGCCATGACAGCCCGCACAGGTATCGGCCAGCATGCTGCCGGTCGGTGCGGCTGCAACATGGGTTGCACCCAGCATCAAACCGGATGCCAGGAGTAAGGTTAATGTTTTTCTTGAAGGCATGGAACGTCTCCTCTCTTTCGGTTATTAAGGCTGTACAGCAGTCACGTTTTCAGGAAACAGCGTCGTGACTTCCTGCCCCTGCGGAACTTCCTGATTGCAGGGCGCCGCCTGCAAGACTCAGTCAATCCCGGTTTCGCACAGCCGGATTCTTGATGTTTGTGCCTCCAAATGTAGTGGTAATCCATTAACAAGTAAAGTTATTTAATCGCTGAAATCCAGGTTTGTGTCAAAGATTCTTTTCACAATGTTGTACAACTTTCAGTGCGCATTTATTGACAGTAAACATGGCAATATTCGAGAGTACTGATTTAGGCCGCCGATGGCATTGGAAAAGGCTTCGAGAAGGTCCAGCCAATCCTGTGGCTGACAGTTTTGTCAGTTATTTTTTACTGCCAGAATTGTCATTTTGTATTTCTATTCAGTTCACCTGCAGTTATGCCAGTATTGTCATCTTGTGTTTCTACTCAATTCACCTACAGTTAACAATCATAATGTCCGGGTATGGAATATTAGTATCGATTGATACATGCCGGGTGCGTAAAAAAACAAATCTTTAAGGGGGATGATCATGACTAGACAATGGTGGTTCTGGATTGCTGGCTTGGTCTTGCTGGGCATGCAGCATGCCACGTTTGCGGCCGTCAAGTCGGCACCGTCCGAGTTGTCAAAAGAAACCAAGGAATGTGTGAAGTGCCATACCAAGCTCAATCCCGGCATTGTGCAGGAGTGGGGCAAGAGCAAGCACTATGGTGCCAATGTTGGTTGTTACGAATGCCACGCGGCTGAGCAGGGCGATGTCGATGCCTATATCCATGACGGCAAGAAGGTCAAGAAACTGATATCCATCCTGGTGACACCCAAGGACTGCGGCAACTGCCACGAGAAGGCGGCACAGGAGATGACCAACTCCCGTCATGCCAAAGCCGGACATATCCTTGACTCGCTGGATAACCTGCTGGCCGAAGTGGTCGAGGGTAATCGCGAAATGGTCACGGCCGGTTTCCCGGGCGGTAACTCAGCCGCTGCCGTCAATGGTTGCTGGCAATGTCACGGTTCCAAGGTCAAGGTGCTGAAAGACGGTCAGCTGGACCCGGCCACCTACCCGAATACCGGCATCGGTCGAATCAATCCGGACGGCTCCGAGGGCACCTGTTCGGCCTGTCACTCCCGCCATGCCTTCTCCACGGCACTGGCCCGTGAACCCGATAACTGCGGCAAATGCCACCTCGGACCGGATCATCCGCAGAAGGAGATCTACGAGGAATCCAAGCACGGTATCGCCTACAAGGCCTACAAGGACGAGCTGAATATGGACAGTGCCAAGTGGATTGTCGGCGTGGACTACACGGCGGCACCCACCTGTGCCACCTGCCACATGGGTGCTACCAGGAACCAGCCGTCCAGTCATAATGTCGGTGACCGGATCAGCTGGACCAATCGCCCGCCGATCTCGGTACGTCCCGAGGTTATGGATGCCAAAATGGGTCTCGCCAGCGCCAACCGTAAATGGGATACCCGGCGTGACAGCATGAAGGACGTGTGCAACGCCTGTCACAGCGAGAATCATACGGAGCAGTTCTACATTCAGTATGATGCGCTGATCGAACTCTACAACGAGAAGTTCGCCAAACCCGGCAAGGCCCTCATGGCCGCCGCCAAGCCGCTGCTGAAACCGGCCAAGTTCAGCAACAAGGTCGAGTGGACCTGGTTCGAGCTCTGGCATCACGAAGGTCGCCGTGCCCGCATGGCCGCCTCCATGCAGGCCCCGGACTATACCCACTGGCATGGCACCTACGACCTGGCCAAGCACTTCTACACCAAGATGGTGCCGGAGCTGGAGGAACTGGTCGAGAAAAACAGGGATTCCAAAGATCCGAAAAAGGCCGAGGCGGCTGCCAACCTGCAGAAAAAGCTGGACGAGGTGCTCAGTTCCGACAACCACAAGTGGTATCTCGGCCAGCGGGCATCGTCTAATTAGTCCAGGCGGTCTGGCCCAGGCCCTGAACGCATGTTGCCATTCCTCTCGCAGAATGCGAGGGGAGTGGCTTTTTCATGCAATGCTACCTGTAACACCATAGTGCGCGCGGGATCGCTGCGGTAGAACAGAATTGCAGTGTCCGGTTGGTCGGTATACCGTTCTGTCTACACTTGAAACAACATCAACAAGACACAGGCAGGGCAGCCATGGGACGCAAGCCTCGATGACAGTCCAAAGCAGCGGCATCCTGCTGGCGTTTATAATGGCGCTGCAGCCGGTGACTGGCTGCGCCGGCGAATCATCGGTCAAGACCTACAAGGTGGAAGGTGATTTCACGGCGGTGCTTGATAGCGTCAAGACGGCCATCGAGGGCAAGGGCATCAACATCGCCCACACCCTGCCGGCCAGCAATATGCTGAACCGTACCGGCGAGGCGTTTGGTATCACGGACAATGTCTTCATCCAGGCCGAGACCGTCGAGTTCTGCAGTGCCCGTATTTCGCATCGGCTTGCGCAGGCAAATTACGAGAATATCCTGCTGTGCCCGTTCACCATCAGCATCTATGTGCTGACCCGTGATCCCGACCATGTGTATCTGTCCTATCGCCGGCCGTACACCATGCCGGATGACGAGTCGCAGGCGGCCATACAGGAGATGGTACAGCTGGTTGAAAGTATCATCACCGAAGCCACGGCCTGGTAACCATCAACCACATGCGCCGGTTCAGTCGGTCAGAGTCGACCGGCGGCATAGTCCTCCTGCGCTTGCCTGATCTCGGCACGCGTGTTCATCACGAAGGGCCCGCCACGGGCAACCGGCTCATTGAGCGGCTTGCCGGCGACCAGCAGGAAGCGGACACCCGCGGTGCCGGCCTGCACCGCTACACCATTGCCATGCGCGAGAATACCCAGGTCGTCACGCACCAGTTCGACGTGGTCACCGGTCGGTCCGGCCAGCGTCGCCGCTCCCTGGATCAGGTAGATGAAGGCGTTGTGGTGTTCCGGCAGGTGCTCGATGAATTGCCCGCCGGCCGGCACCTGTACATCGAGGTACAACGGGTCGGTCAGCGGTTGTGTCACGGGTCCGCGGGTTTGCAGTGAGGTGGTGCCGGTAATGACCGACACCGTGATGCCGTCATCGCGCGTTTCGACCGGGATTTGATCGTCCGGAAACTCCTGATATTGCGGCGGGTCCAGCTTGTGTGCCGCCGGCAGGTTGATCCATAACTGGAAACCCTCCAGCAGGCCATCCTGCTGTTCCGGCATTTCCGAGTGGACAATACCCTTGCCGGCCGTCATCCACTGAATGCCGCCCGGTGCAATGACGCCCTCGTGACCGGCGTTGTCCTGGTGGCGCATGCGCCCCGCCAGCAGGTAGGTGACGGTCTCGAAGCCACGGTGCGGGTGGGGCGGGAAGCCGGCGATGTAATCTTCCGGCTGGTCGGAGCGGAACGCGTCCAGCAGCAGGAACGGGTCCAGCATCGGCAGGTCCGGCTGGCCGATAACGCGGGTCAGTTCCACGCCGGCACCGTCGGTGGCGGGTATTCCCCTGACCACCCTGGAGACATGTCGATAGGTGTGTGTCTGGTCTGTCATCGGTATGTTGACCTCCCGGTCTGGCCGGTATTCGCAAGCCGGCAGTTTTTCCCACACTCCCGAGTCTGGCAGGAAGGCGGATAAAGTAAAGTTTCTACCTGTGGGCAATCAGGCGGCATCCTTGCCGGCCGCGTTGGTGGCGCGTTCCAGGTGATGGGTGATGCGGGCAAGGTGGTGGCTGACGCGCACCATCCAGCGCAAGGCCTCGAGGCGATCCGTCGACTCGGGTACGGTCAGTTGACCGCTGGCGGTGTCTGCCATGATGCGAGTGCGCAGGGTCTGCCGTTGCGCGAGAATTGCTTCCGCTGTTTGCTCTGCGTGCCGCCAGGCATGCTGCCAGTTGTTGGTGGCGACATAACTGCGCAATGCATCGGCTTCCGCGAGCAGCAGCGCGTGTATATCCGCCAGTCGGGGCGCCTTGCCCGCCACCATGGCACGGTCCTCGTCTTCCTCGCAGCGTTCGTGCAGGCGCTGCAGATGATCCAGTGCATGCAGCAGTGACAGCAGCCGCTCGTGCCGGGCCTCCTGGTTGCTCTCCAGGTGGATGCGGTCAAGGTAGACCTCCGTTTCATCGAGCGCCTGCTGCAACTGGGCAAGGTCGGCCGTACTGGTGACCTGCTGCAGGATCTGGTGCACGTGCGTGATCAGCATGCGCAGCAGGTCGGTAATGACGGCCTGGGCAGCAGCCAGCGCCAGCCGGGGCTGTTCCAGCAGCGCGGGTTCAAGGCCGCGTGTCCACAAGGGCTGTTTGTCCGGCAGCAACCTCATCATCAGGCGCGCGAACAGGCCGGTAAAGGGCAGGATCGCGATGACGCCGATGATGTTGAACAGTGTGTGAAAGGCAACCAGGGCGATTTCACCCTGTGCCATGAGCAGTCCCGGCGCCAGCGACTGCCAGGTCGCGACATAGATATCGATTAACAACAGCGCCAGCGCCGCGGTGTAAAAATTATAGATCACGTGCGACAGGCCGGTGCGGCGCGCGCCGGTGGTGCCGCCGACGGTGGCAAGCAGGGCGGTGAAGGTGGTGCCGATATCCATACCGATGACCAGGGCGGCTGCCTGGTGAAAACTGACCATGCCGGCGTACAGCAAGGTCAGCGCGGTGGCGACCCCGGCACTGGAGGACTGGGTGATAACGGTGGCCAGCATGCCGAGCAGGACCAGCAGCAGGCGCCCGCCCAGCGTATCGCCCGGCAGGCGGTCGGGCGAGATGAGATCGTCGAACCCGCTCATGCCGGTTTGCATGAATTCGATGCCGACGAAAATCAGGCCGAAACCGGCCAGGCCGAGGCCGAGTGCCGCACGCCGGCCGGTGGAAAACAGCCGGAGCAGGGTCCCGGCCAGGATGACCGGTAACATGAGGGTGCCGACCTTGAGCTTGAAGCCGAGCAGGGCCACCAGCCAGCCGGTGATGGTGGTGCCGATATTGGCGCCGAAGATGATGCCCAGTGCGGCGGGGAATGCCAGCAGCCCGGCACCGACGAAACCGACGGCGGCCACGGTGGTGGCACTGGATGACTGCAGCAGCGCCGTGCTGATGGCGCCGGTGGCGGCCCCTGACAGGGGGGTGCGGGTGAATTGCATGAGGATGTGCCTGATGGCATCGCCGGCCAGGGTGCGCAGGCCATCGGTCATGATCAGCATGCCGAGCAGGAACAGGCCGAGTCCGCCGGCGGCCTTTACCAGGAGTGTGGCGTCAACCATTGTTGTATGTTTGCGAGCGTTGCACCGGCTGGTCCAGATTCAGATACTGCTGTCTTAACTATATCGTATCCCGTGGCTTTCGCGATGCTGTTGATGCATCCTTTGCAATCGTCAGGTCACGGGGATGAGGCGTTATACACAGGCGAGCCAGGTGTCCTCCCGGCCAGTCACGGGTCCGGTATTCCGGGAACCGCTGACGCGGGCGGGACAAGGCGTTACAATCCGTATCCGTGCTGTTGTTCACCAGGAGAGGTATATGAAGTCCGACAATCTCAAGCGAGGCCACAAAAAGAAATCGCGCACCATGGCCGAGCGTGCCGACCGGCACAAGCTCTACGAGAAGTCAGTCCAGGACACGGCCAGCGAGTATGCTTTCATCAGCAAGACCTTTTCGAAAATACGCGGGCGTAAAGCGGCGTCATTGCGTGAGGATTTTTGCGGTACCGCGGCCATGTGCTGTGAGTGGGTGAAACGGCGCAAGAAGAATACGGCGGTCGGCGTCGATATTGATCCCGATGTACTGGCCTGGGGCAGGGAGCACAATCTTTCTAAGCTCAAGCCGGAGCAGCAGATGCGGGTGCAGCTCCTGCAGGAGGACGTCTGCACGGTCGAGCCGTCTGCAAAGGTCGACGCGGCACTGGCGATGAATTTCAGTTACCAGCTGTTCAAGACGCGCGAGAGGCTGGGCGGTTATTTCAGACATGTGCGCGACGGGCTGGTGGACGACGGCATCCTGTTCATCGATGCCTTCGGTGGCTACGAGTCGTTCATGGAAACCCGCGAGAAGCGCAAGCACAAGGGCTTCAAATATATCTGGGAGCATGCCAGTTACAATCCCATCAACGGCGACATGACCTGCCTTATTCATTTCACCTTCCCGGACGGCTCGAAGCTGAAGAAGGCCTTTACCTACGAATGGCGCATGTGGACCCTGCCCGAGCTGCAGGAGCTGCTGCAGGAGGCCGGTTTCTCCAGGGTGACCGTCTACTGGGAGGAGGTTGACGAAGAAGACGAGGGTACCGGCGTCTATTCGCCGGCCACGGTCGGCAGCGCCGATCCGGGCTGGGTGTGTTTTGTCATTGCAGAGAAGTAGACGCTCACGCCATGCCACTTGAGATCGAGCGCAAGTTTCTTGTTACCGGTGATGCCTGGCGAGAGCAGGCCACGGGCCGGCAATTCCGGCAGGGCTATCTGTCGTCTGATCCCGAGCGTTCGGTCCGGGTCAGGCTGGCAGGCGAACAGGCCTGGTTGACCATCAAGGGTGGCTCCCGGGGTGCGGCACGTGCCGAGTACGAATACACCATTCCGGCCGGGGACGCGCGTGAAATGCTGGATTCGCTGTGCCTGCAGCCGCTGATCGAGAAAACCCGCTATCGAGTGGAATACCACGGCATGACCTGGGAAATCGACGAGTTTGCCGGTGACAATGCCGGTCTGTTGATCGCCGAGGTCGAACTGGAATCCGAGGGGCAGTCGCTTGATCTGCCTGCCTGGGCGGGCGACGATGTGACCGGGGACCCGCGCTACTATAATGCCAGCCTGATAGCGCATCCCTATTCGCAGTGGTCGAAATAGCATCCTGGCTGCCGGGATGCGGGCCCTGCAAGGATGCCGCCACTGATTCTCCGGTTTGCGATATGTGGCTTTGCAGTCCGTAGTTATCTGTTTTTTCAACTTCCTCTGGTAGAATACCGGCCCTTCAGATGCGGGCAGCAGCGCCGATTGGCCATACCCGCAACAAGGAATCTTTGGTATGCATGATCTCAGCAGTACAAGAATAGGAATAATCGGTCTCGGCTATGTGGGCCTGCCGCTGGCCGTTGAATTTGGCAAGCAATACCCGACGATTGGCCTGGATATCAAGGAAGATCGTGTCACTGAACTGCGCGAAGGCGTGGATTCCACCCTCGAGGTAACCAGCGCCGAGATCGCGGAAGCGGACCAGCTGGTCTTCACGTCCCGACCAGATGACCTGGCCAACTGCAATATCTATATCGTGACCGTACCTACGCCGATCGACGACTTCAATCGCCCGGACCTCTCTTACCTGAGAGGCTCAAGCGAGACCGTGGGCAAGCTGCTCAAGGCGGGCGATATTGTGATCTACGAGTCCACGGTCTTTCCCGGCGCCACGGAAGAGGTGTGTGTGCCTGTGCTCGAGGCGGTATCCGGCATGACGTTCAACTCGGATTTCTTCGCCGGGTACAGCCCCGAGCGCATCAACCCCGGCGATAAGGAGCACCGCGTCAGCAATATACTCAAGGTCACATCAGGCTCAACACCGGAGGTGGCGGACTTCGTTGATGCCCTGTACCGGAGTATTGTGACTGCCGGGACACACCGTGCCAGTAGTATTCGCGTAGCCGAGGCATCCAAGATTATCGAGAATACCCAGCGTGATCTGAATATCGCACTTATCAACGAACTGGCCCTGATTTGCAACCAGCTTGGAATTGATACCCTGGAAGTGCTCGAGGCGGCAGGTACCAAGTGGAATTTCCTGCCGTTCAGGCCGGGGCTTGTCGGCGGTCACTGCATTGGTGTCGACCCGTATTACCTGACACACAAGGCGCAGGAAATCAGCTATTACCCAGAGGTTATCCTGGCCGGTCGCCGGTTGAATGACGATATGGGTCGCTATATCGCTGAGCAGGTCGTCAAACTTATGATGAACCGGAAGATACAGGTTTCGGGTTCGCGTGCGCTGGTCATGGGCCTGACGTTCAAGGAGGATTGTCCTGATCTGCGCAATTCAAGGGCGATCGATGTTGTGCGGGAACTGCAGCGCTACAATGTAGTAGTGGATCTGCATGATCCCTGCGTCAGTCCGGAAGATGTCCGCAGCGAGTATGGTCTTGAAATGGAAGCGGCCCCGGAACAGGCTAACTACGATGCGGTCATCATTGCGGTCGGCCACAAGCAGTTCAGCGATGCCGGTGCCGACGGCCTTCGCGCCTTATGCAAGCCGGATGGCGTGCTTTATGATGTCAAAAGCATACTCCCGCTGGAGACCGTAGATGGACGATTGTAGTCTACGGTCCTGAATTACCCTCTATCCTGAAAGCAATAAAATCATGAAAGTACTTATTACCGGTTCAGCAGGTTTTATCGGTTCAGCCCTTGCGTTGCGGTTGCTGGAGCGTGGCGATGTGGTTATCGGGATCGATAACCTGAATGATTATTATGACGTTGATCTGAAAAACGCGCGCCTGGCACGGACACTGGCGCAGCCAGGGTATACGGATATAAGAATGTCGCTTGAGGATCGGGAAGGTATCGCGGAGGTATTTCGCACGGTCCGTCCCGAACGTGTGGTAAACCTGGCCGCACAGGCAGGCGTACGCTATTCCCTGGAGAATCCGCTGGCCTACGTAGACACCAACCTGCTGGGTTTTGCCAATGTCCTGGAAGGCTGCAGGCACAACGGTGTTGAACATTTAGTCTATGCATCCAGCAGTTCGGTGTATGGAGCGAATACCAATATGCCATTCTCGGTACACGACAATGTCGACCATCCGGTCAGCTTGTACGCCGCTACCAAGAAGGCCAACGAACTCATGGCGCATACCTATAGTCATCTTTACAGGATCCCGGTAACCGGCCTGCGATTCTTTACCGTTTATGGTCCGTGGGGACGACCAGACATGGCCTATTTCAGCTTTACCCGGAATATCCTCGATGGCAAGCCGATTAATGTATTCAACAACGGCAACCACAGTCGGGATTTCACCTACATCGATGACATCATTGAGGGTGTCGTTCGTGTCCTGGACCGGGTGCCGGAGCCTAATCCGGACTGGTCAGGTGAAACACCGGATTCAGCAAGCAGTACTGCTCCGTACCGGCTCTACAATATCGGCAACAATGAACCGGTTGAACTCATGCATTATATCGGTGTGCTTGAAAAGTGCCTCGGCAGGGAGGCAGAGAAGAACATGCTGCCGATGCAGCCCGGTGACGTACAGGCTACTTATGCGAACATCGATGAGCTGGTGCGGGATGTCGGTTACCGGCCGGCTACGACCGTCGAGGATGGACTCGCCGCCTTTGTTGAATGGTACCGGGATTATTACCACAGATGATCGTCTTGCAGTCTATTTAAGGCAATTTATAGAAAGACTGGATAAGCTATTGTTATAATAAGTCTAATTATTCTC
>Ga0265303_10000462_pt1 | contig 22831 bp, 16 predicted proteins | sample Helome_2_FD_192494 | JGI IMG/M metagenome (GOLD analysis project Ga0265303, IMG submission 192494) | Marine sediment microbial communities from subtidal zone of North Sea - Hel_20160317 (Illumina Assembly) | ecosystem: Environmental > Aquatic > Marine > Subtidal zone > Sediment ... | reverse complement strand
TTCGCTTGAGCACGGAGAACAGTCGCGTCTTGAGCTCGTTGAAACCCTCTTTGCCGAGCAGGACGATGCTGCTCCAGCTGATGATCTCGCCGGCGGCCAAAATCACCGCGATGACGCCGACCATCCGTCCGTTTGCCAAACCAAAGGCGGGCAAGAGCATGCCGGTCACGGCAAGCAGGTTGCCGAAGATGAATACGCCGAGGCCGAGTCGATAGCGAAGCGTCGGCGGAGGCTTTGGCGCCTCGGGTTCCGGCGCTGAGCCGGCGCCCGCGTAGCCAAACAGCTGCTTGAAGCGACCCCACCAGGCTGGCCCGAGGACATAGATCGCAAAGATGAAAAGGAGCTCGGCTACGACAACGCCCCAGACCAGCGCCGGCCCCTGGCGCTCGAACGACAAACCGAAGACGGCAGGGAAGGGGTCTGCTGTGGTCGCGCTGCTGTAGCCGACGATGCCGGTGATCCACACCAGCAAGTAGGTTAGGAGGTGAGCGAGGAGAAGCGCAATGCCGGCGCCGTGGCGCTTCGCCGAGCTGGGGCCGGCCTTCACTGCCGCCTCGCGCCGCAGGATTGCCGAGCCGCGCGCCTCCAAGGCTTGGTATCCGTCGTCTCCCAGCACGAATACGCTGCCGAGAACCGCGAGCTCACCCGCAGCCACGAGCGCGACGATCCATGCTCCAGCCGTTCCTTGCGCGTAGCCAAGCGCAGCCAGCACTAGTCCCGAGATAGCAAGTCCGTTTCCGATGCTGAAGAGGAGAAACCCCATCGGCGCGGACCATGCCACAGAATTGCACGCACGACCCGCCGTTGGGAAGCCTTCTGCGACCATTGGCTATCGGATTTCTACCGTTGAGGGTCGAGCGAACGCCTTGCTTTGACACTGTGCGTATCCGCGTTCTACTAGACCACTGATGAGCGAGACCCCCGACGACCTCAAGCCAGGCCTGCCGTTCTCGCTGGTGAACAAGCTCGACGGCCTGAGCAAGAAGATGATTCCGATCGATTCGGAGCGCGTCATGAAGCTCGCTCAGCGGACAACTGGGCTGGACGATTGGGGCAACGGCGGGTTTCGGGCGCGGCTCGATGCGGCCGTGGACGGCGTCAACGACGCCAATCTGAATACGACCGGTCTCTTTGGCGCGCGCTATGTGCTCAACTGGCACCTCGGGAACCGACTTCGCATCGTCGACTTCGCGAAGCGTCATCCGGAGCTCGACGAGGTCGACATCGAGCGGCCGGTCATCATCACAGGCTTTTTCCGGACGGGCACCACGTTTCTTCACAACGTGCTCGCCGCCGACCCCAACAATCGCGTGGCTCACGCCTGGGAGCTTGCCTATCCGATGGGCCGATTGGGGGACCCGCTCGGGGACGTGGCCTGGCGTCGCGCGCAGGCCAAGTTCACCTTCGGCTTCAATCAGGCCGCGATCCCCGATCAGGGCGTTGCCCACAACGTCACCGCGGATTCGTACGAAGAGGACTTCTTCTTGCTCGAGAACGACATGGCGGTATTGACGTTCTGGGTGGGCTTCGCAGCCTACAGCTATGCGAATGCGATGCTCGACTGGGACATGACCGAGCCGTACGAGTTCTCCAAGCTACAGCTCAAGATCCTCAACGCGCAGCGCTCCGCGAAGCGCTGGGTCCTGAAGTGCCCCTGGCACATCTGGAACCTGGACGCGCTCATGGCCGTCTATCCCGACGCGCAGATCATTTTCACCCACCGCGACATCACCAAGGCCCTGGCCTCGCACTGCAGCTTGTCGGCCAAGATGGCATCGAAACTGAAGCGCAGCCTCGATGTCAACGAGCTCGGTGAGTTCTGGCTCGAATACACCCGAATCGGACTGGAAAGAGCCATGGAGTCACGCAAGAAGATCCCAGAGTCGCAGCTCTACGACGTCCGGCTTCGCGACCTCATGGCCAGCCCGATCACCGTGCTGCAGGACATCTACGCGCACTTCGACCTTGAGTTCAACGCAGAGATCGCCGGGCTCCTCGAGGAGCGCATTGCGGAGAAGCCAACGTCACAGGAGGGCGAGCACGAATACGCGATCGAGGACTTCGGGCTCACCGACGAACGGGTGCGCGAGACGCTCAAGGCGTACAACGAGCGCTTCGGCGTCTAGCGGGGTCGCTAGGACTTGCGCAAGACGGCGACCAAGAAGCCCCCGAAGTAGCGAAGCGGTGAGCGCGCGGCGAGGTGCTCGGCCCGACTCAACGCCCGCGCGACCCACGGGTTCCGGTGCGCCCCGGCAACGGGCGTCAGCACGCGAACGCCGTAGAAGTCGACGAGCTCGAGATTGGGCGCCAGCAGTTTCTGAATCGCCCGGGGAGAGTCCCAGCGGGTGGGGATGTCCGCCTCGGTTCGGTCGTCTGCGATCGGCTGAGGTCCTGCGACTTTCTTTGCGAGATAGCGAAGGCTCCAAGGGTTGTAGAACTCGAGCAACAGATGCCCACCGGGCCGCGTGACGCGCGCGGCCTCTCGAAGCGCGGCGCCGATGTCGGGGACGTGCGCAAGCACTTTGAAGCTATAGGTGAGGTCGAATTCGTCGTCGTCGAACGGGAGGTCGCAGACGCTTCCGATGTGCACGTTGAGGCCGCGTTCTCTTGCGTGTTGCGCCATTCCTTCCGACAGGTCGATCCCAACCGCTTTCTCTGCGATTTCTGCAACTCGGGCGAGGATCAAACCGGTCCCGCAGCCGAGCTCGAGGACGCGAGCGCCCCGGGCGTAGGGCGCGGTGACCTGAAGCTCGAGGTCGTCGATCATTTGATGGTAGCCGTGGCCCCGCTCGTGTTCGTACGATCGACTGAAGTCGTCGTAGTATTGTCGCGCCTGTTGCTCGGATCTTTCACCCATGGATTTCCTCGTAGAGCACTTCGTATGCCTCCGCGACTACTTCCGGTGAGAACTTCGACGTCACCAGAGCACGCGCCTTCCGTCCGACTGCGTGGATTGCCGCCTCGTCGGCGCTGAGGCGCTCGATCGCCTCGGCCAGGGCTTCGCCGCTGGTCTCGACGGCGACCGCCCCGCCACCTTCTGCAAGCTCGGCGGAAGGTGTTCCCTTGCCGACCAACACGGGGCGCGCAAGGCACATCGATTCGAGCGCCACGAGCGGGTAGTCCATCTTGGCGTAGGCCGCCGGGTTGACCATGACTACGAAGTCGCTGACGGCGAGGAGCTCGTGGATGTGCTCGGTCTCCCCAAGCCAGCGCACCCTGGCATCGATACCCCATTGCTTTGCTTTCGCGTGAAGCCTAGAGAGCGCGTCGTCCGCTCGCGGGGTCTTCCGGCGGCAGGCCATCAACAGCATCGAGTCCGATCGGTTCGATGTTGCAAAGCCTTGCAGTGCGATCTCGGCGCCACCGCCGAACTCCAAGTCGCCGGGGTAGATCCAGATCGTCGCGGCCGCGGGAAGCTCGTGCTTCTTGCGGAGCTTGGCCCGTTCGTACGGAGTCGGCTCCGTGAGAGGCGGGACGGAGGGTGGAATGACGCGCAGCGCACGGTCGCTGACCCCTTCTTGGCGGAAACGCTCGCAAGCGGAGCGCGACAGAGCGACCGTGGCGTCCGCAAAGAGCAGCTTCCTCACATCGACCCCTTCGGCCGGTGCGCTGCAAACGGTGTGAACGCTCGGCACTGTTCGAACCGCCGTGGCGAAACGACCGGCGGCCGAGCTCCGCGGGTTGGGTGCGAAAAAGAAGTGCCAAAGGTTGGCCGAACGCCCCAGCAGAAGGTGGCGCAAAACCCCCAGGTTGTCTCTGACACTCGGCGCAAAGCCAGTGGAGGCCGCGGCGCCATACACGGCCTCGACCCGCCCGCGGTCGACTGGGTTCGGTTGGCCGGCGCGCCCCATCAGGACGGGGGAGTGGCGCCGGAGATGCCCTGCGATGTCACGGACCAGGTTCTTGCTGCTGTCGTTCCAAGGGGGCGCGACCGGCTTGGATACGAAAAGGACTTCAGCCATTCGCAGCGGTGTTACGCGGTGCTCCGGTGTACCGCAAGCGCTTGACCTACGGAGCGCCAGGCGATAGCCAGACGCTTCATGTCCGAACCACTTGGCCCTGCAGGAAGCGCCGATGCTTGCCGGTAAGCGCATCGCCCTGGTGATGCCAGCGTACAACGAAGCGAAGCTCATCTCGGGGGCGCTCGACGGAATTCCAAGGTTCGTCGATCACATCATCGTCGTCGATGATGCGAGTCGAGACGCCACTTGTAAGATCGTCCGGGCGTATCCGCGGTCCATCGATCTTGCCGACCATGCAACGAATCAGGGTGTCGGCGCGGCGATCGCGACGGGCTGCAAGCGAGCCCTATCGCTCGGCGCAGACCTCACCGCCGTGATGGCCGCAGACGGGCAAATGGACCCGATGGATCTGCCCTCGTTGTTGGCTCCTTTGGTCTCGGGCGAGGCGGACTACACACACGGCAATCGCCTCGGCTGGCCGAAAGCGAGAGACGCGATGCCCTGGCATCGTTGGCTTGGCAACCATCTCTTTTCGCTGCTGACCAGATACGCCGTCGGCGTCGAGGTCCAGGATTCGCAGTGCGGCTACGCTGCGATGAATCGTCGGACGCAACGAGCGCTCGACTGGGATCGGCTGTGGAAGGGCTACGGCTATCCGAACGATCTGCTGAGCGCGTTGACGCTGCGCGGGCTGCGGGTTCGGGAAATCCCGGTGCGTCCGGTGTACGGGGCGGAGCAGAGCGGAATACGGCTTCGGCACGTGCTGCTCATCATCCCTTTCGTGATTTCGCGCGCCTGGGTTCGCAGACACGCACGACGACGAGCGCTCGTCCCGCAGCCTCGTGCGGTTGCGCCGGACAATCTCACGAAGGCCGAGGCTGCGGCTTGTGTTTTGGGGCGGGGGAGTCTAGAAACCCCTCCGTGATGGGTGTGGGAGAGCGGGCTAGAGGAGCTCGCAAGACCTAGACAGTGAGCGAAGCGGGTTCAAGGCTAAAAAAGCTAGACGCGATCACGTCCGCCTTCGTGCGGTTCGGGATTCTCGCCGTCTGGCCCACGCTGGTCGCGATTGCGCTTGGCGCGACGCTTTTTGCAGCGACGCATGCCGACCTCCTTCCGCAGATGTTCGACAACAAGCTGACGCGAGAGCAACGCTTCGTCGGCCTCGGCTACTTCGCCGTTTCGTTGGTCGCGGTTGCCGCATTCTACCTGGTACTGCTTCGCTACTGGCGCCGCGCCCAGAGGTCGCTGGGTATCGATCGAGCCCTATGGCTCGATCCGTACCTTTCCTTCGTGTTGAGCGGGCCACCCATCGTCGCGCTCACCGAGCCGAAGATCGAGACCGCGCACCTATGGCTCACCTGGCTCTACATCGCGCTTGCAGTGCTCGCATGGTGGCCCACGTTCCGCGCCTGGAGCAGCCACCGGACAGCGCTGCGTCAACGGTCAATCCTCTCCGCGCGCCAACGTGACATCCTGAGCGTCGGCATCGTACTGGCATTGTGGGTCGCGTACTCGTACTTCTTCGCCAAGGTCGCAATCACCAGTCACCATGCCTTTCGCATGCGGACGATGGATCTCGGCGTCTACGACAACCTGTTCTTTCAATCGAGCCACGGGCGGCCGCTTGCTTGCACCCTCTGTCGTGGTGGCACCCACGCGTCGGCGCACTTCGATCCCCTCTTGGTGGTCCTCTCGCCCCTCTACCGACTCTGGCCACGCGCGGAGTTCTTGCTGACCTTGCAGGCCGTGTGGTGCGGCGCTGGGGTAGTCGCGGCCTATCTCATCGGTCGCAGTCAGCTCGGCTCGCGCGCGTGGGGCCTCATTTGGGCTGTTGTCTACGCGGTCCACCCGGCGCTGCACGGCGCCAACCTCTACGAGTTTCACTCCCTGACACTCCTGTTCACACCACTCCTGTTCACACTGTACTTCCTCCTGTCCGGCAAGCTCCGTCTCTACTACGTCTCATTGGGGGCACTCCTGCTCGTACGAGAGGATGTGCCGCTGTTGATGTGCTTCGTTGGCTTGTTCGGCGTCATATCGGGTGAGCCCGGCTACAAGCGCGCCGGTTGGATCACGATCCTGGTCAGCGTGGTCTACTTCGTCGTGGTGAAGAGCGTATTCATGGCCGCGCCCGGCCTCTTCAACCAAGGCGCCGGGGCTCACGGGTATGCCTACTACTACGAGGAAATGATCCCGAACAAGCTAGGCGAGCTCGACATGTTCACGACACTGCTCACCAACCCGGCTTTCGTTGTCGACCTCGTCACCAAGGAGAAGAAGATCCACTACCTGCTCGTGATCTTCTTCCCTTTGTTGTTCCTTCCAGCGTGGTCAGGGCGAGCGCGGGTTATGCTGCTCTACGGGCTCACTTTCATTCTCCTCGCTTCGAGGACAGCGGTGTACAGCCCGCACTTCCAGTACTCTGCCGTCCTCCTGCCCGTCGCAATCGCGCTTGCACCCGTTGGGCTCCGCCGTCTACAAGAAGCACGTCCGAAGGACGCGAGCCTGACGACTGTGCTCATGGGGTGCGTGCTGGTCGCGAGCCTTCTGGTGAGCTGGAAGCATGGCGCGATCGCGGAGAACACCAGCTTCCGCGGCGGCTTCAGATCGGTGGCCCGCAGTTTGAACGTAGACGAGCAGGATCGTTACGACTCATTTGTGGAGCTCATCAGTCAGATCGAGCCGGATGCGTCCGTCTCGGTCACGGACCGCATCGGAGCGCATGTCACGAACCGCGCCAAGGTTCACGGCCTCGACCAGAACATCGACACCGACTACTACCTCGTCGAAGCGCACGATCTGCGTGGCCGGAATAAAAGGGTCCTCAACAAGCGCCAAGAAGAGGGCACGATCGAGTTGGTCGGGCGTGAGCGCCACTGGAGCCTCTACCGAGCGGTCGTTCCGGAATTCGCTCCACCCAAGGCCGAGTAGGGCTGATGGGCAGACCCCGCTTTCGACTGGCCATGCGCCTGCTTGGACCCTTGCTGATCGTCTGGGTGTCGTGGCGCTTCGCAGACTGGACGGTGTTGCTGGATACGTTCGCCCAAGCGGTAGCAGGCCCTCTGGTATTGGCGGTTCTGCTCGATGCCGTCGTGGTTCACGCAAAACTCTGGCGGTGGCGCAACTTGTTGCGCTCGGTAGATGTGCCGCTCTCGCTAGGAAGCGCCTACAGGGCATACCTTCCGTCGCTTTTCCTCGGCCTGGTGACGCCCGGTAGGGTCGGTGATGCGCTGCGGATCCAGTACCTCAAACGAGACCATGCCGTTGGCTACTCGGACGGCCTCGCGGTCTCCATCGTTGACCGGCTTTGCGATGTGTACATCCTCCTCGCCTTCGTGGCCCTCGGCGTCGTGCACTTGGCGAGCGTGGTTTCGGCGCCGCTCGCGCAGACGACCTGGATTGCGGTTGCGCTGATTGCAGTTGCACCCGCCTTCCTCTTCGTGCGCGGTGTCGCCGAGCCCGCCGCCCAATGGCTCTACGGTCGTTTCTCGAGTGGCGAGCCTCATGCAGGGCTGAGCGTTTTCTTCACAGCGCTCCGCCGCCAAGTGGGCCCGAGTCTCATCGTGCCGGTCGTGCTGACCGCCGTCGCGTTCGTCACCAATTACTTGCAAGCCTGGCTCGTTGCCATGGCGCTCGGGATCGACCTCACGTTCATCGACGTTGCAGCGCTGGTGGCGATCAGCTCGCTTCTGAGCCTGCTCCCGGTTTCGATCTCCGGAGTCGGAGTCCGTGAGTCTTTTTTCGCGCTGATCTTTCCGGCGTTCGGGCTTTCCGAAACGCTCGGCATTGCCTTTGGTCTGGGCGTGTTTGCGGTGATTTACCTGCCTGCGCTCCTCGCGGGATTCCTCGCCTGGCTGGCCTGGCCGCCGTCCAAGTAGCCGGCGCACGAGACTCGCTCGCTATGGTTGCGGGGAGAAGACAACGTGATAGCATCGCCGCGCGAGCACAGCCGGTATGCAGCATGAGAATGGGATTTCGGAGCTGGAGCGGCAGCAGGTTTCGCTTGCTCAGACGCAGGGCGTGGACTTCCGCTCCGATGCGATTCGTCGTCTCGTTGCCGATCGAATCAAGCCGGGAACGGTGTTGGATGTGGGCTGTGGAGCAGGCGGCCTGGTGGCCTGGATGTTAGAGCATGGCTACGACGCCCGTGGCATCGACCTGAGCGCGCCCATCGTCGAGGCTGCGCAGGAGAATCTACGCCTCTGCGGGCTCGACCCCACGCGGATCCGCAAGGCCTCGGTCGATAGCCTCGTCGAGCACGGGGAGCTCGCCGACAACATCGTGAGTATGGACTGCCTGGAGCACATCGAAAACGATTATGCTGCTTTCACAAGCCTCGTTTCAGCGATCCGTCCGGGCGGGAGACTGATCGTCACCGTTCCGGCGATGCCGAGTCTCTTCGGAGCCAAGGATCGGGCGATTGGTCACTATCGTCGTTACACGCCGGAGCGTTTGAAGGAGCTCGCCGATCGACACCCACTTCGCTTGGACGAGCTGAAGTACTGGAACCTTCTCGGGGTCGCGCCCACCTTCGTCGCCGTCCGCCTCTTCGACCGCGCGATCGACGAGTCTTTCCGTTACGATGAAGCAGGGGCGGGGAAGCAAGCTCTTCGACGCGGGCTATCGGCCTGGTTCCGTCACGTCGAGAATCGTCTCAGCCCTCCCGTCGGGCTCACGCTGCTCATGGTCGCGACGGTTCTCGGGGAAGGGGGGAACGAATGAGCGACTTCAGCGAGGGTCCGGACACCCCCGAGCGAGATTTGTCGGTCGTGCTCCCGGTGTTCAACGAGGAAGAGAGCATTCCCGAGGTGATTCGAGAAATCCACGAAGCGCTCGACTCGACCGAAATCAATTTCGAGATCGTTTGCGTGGATGACGGTTCTCGAGACCGAACGTTCGAGGTCTTGTGCAAGCTAGCAAGTGATGACCCCGGCCTGGTCGTGTGCCGATTCCGGCGAAACTTCGGGCAGACCGCTGCGATGCAGGCCGGTATCGACACTGCGCGCGGCGCGGTCATCGTCACGATGGACGCGGATCTTCAAAACGATCCACGCGACATTCCGGCGATGCTCGAGAAGCTGGATGAGGGCTTCGACATGGTCGCGGGATGGCGCCACGGCCGAAAGGACACCTTCATCAACCGCCGATTGCCTTCGATCGTGGCAAACCGGCTCATCGGCCAAACGACGGGGATTCGCCTCCACGACTATGGATGCACCCTCAAAGCCATGCGCCGTGACCTTGCCAGAGAGCTACGCCTGTACGGCGAGATGCACCGCTTCATTCCCGTGATGGCGTCCCTGGTCGGTGCGCGAATCACCGAACTGAAGGTCAACCACCGCGCCCGTCAGTTTGGCACCTCCAAGTACGGCATCGGCCGCACGACGCGCGTGATCCTAGACCTGGTCACGGTTCTGTTCCTACAGTCGTATCTCGTTCGACCGATGCAGGTGTTTGGCCTGTCTGGGCTGGTCCTCGGCTTCCTCGGTTTCGGCATCAGCGTCTACTTGGCCGTCGAGAAGCTCGCGTTCGGTGTTGAGCTCTCGAACCGTCCGCTATTGTTGCTCGGCGTGATTCTGATTCTGGTGGGCATTCAATTGGTTTCCCTCGGCCTGGTCGCCGACGTGCTCGGGCGCACCTATCACGAAGCACAGGGCAAGCGGCCCTACTACGTCAGGGAATGGGTAATCGGTGGGAGTGCCCTGCGTCCAGAGCGCTCCCACTCCGTTCGGCTCGGTTGAAAGGTCTCTCTCACATGCGGCGGCACATGCGTCGTTGTTAGCATCTATTCGACGTAGCCGAGCGCTCTTAGCTGCTCGATGAGCTCTGCGCTGGGCTCGACCGGCGACGGCTGAGAGACCCGAGGCGTCGACGAACGGTTGGGATATCGCCGTATGTTCAGCTCTTCGACGAGCGACTTCTCTTGCTGCTTGTCGGAGAGACGATAGAGCTGCTCTCCGTCGAGGTCTTCGATATACCAGAAGCGAGCGTCGATGCGCGCAGACGTCGTCGGCTCTTTGGAGGGCTTAGAAACCGCTCGGCGCTTGCCGGCTTCCCAGTAATAATGGTGCTCGCTCGCCATGATCGCGTCGCGACTCTCTTTCGATGGCTTCGCCGCAGGCTGCGCGAAGAACGAGACAAGCCGCGCGAAAAGCGAGCGTTCGTGAAGCTGCGCGACGAACGAGCGTCCATCGTGCTCGGCGTCGTCCGCTACGGATACTAGTTCCAGCAACGAAGGCCTGATGTCAACCAGCGACACGAGCTCTTCCGAGCGGCCCGGTTCAATACCCGGCCCAGCGACGAGCAGCGGCACCTGCAACTGGTCACGGTGGAGCCGGCCCCCGTGATGGATGCGGTTCCGTGCATGGTCGAAGCCCTCTCCGTGGTCCGACACCAAGATGACAAACGTATCGTTCGAGCCGAGCGTTCTCTCGACCAACTCAAGGAAGGAGCCCAAGTCCCGATCGAAGGCGTCGATGCCCGCCTCGTACATCGATTCAAGCTCGCGCCACTTCTGCGGCGAGCACGGGGTAGCGCCGACTAGGCATCGGAGCCTCTTCCTGGATTCTGGGGTAGCTGCGGCGGCCTTTCCAGGCTCCTTCGGCAACCAACTGCAAAAGTAGTCGTGCACAGCGAATGTATGGGCAAACAAGAACAGTGGCCTGTCACTGCTTCGCTCCCGCAAGAATGCGCTCGCCCGATCGAAGAGATGTTGCGTGGTGTCGAAGTTGCGCTTGCCGCCTCGTGGCAATGATATGGGACCTGAGGCGCTCGCGTCGTCACGCCAATCGTCGTAGACTTCGAAACCGCGCGAGAAGCCAAAGTCGGCGTTCAGGTATCCACCATCCCCGAAACCGACGGTCTGATAGCCGTTCGCTCGCAGCGTTTGAACGAAGCTAGAAACGCCCCTCATCGCATGTTTGCCATCGACCACGCCATGATGGCTTGGGTAGAGGCCGGTGAATAGCGAAACATGCGCGGGCAGCGTCCAGGGCGCTGTAGAGTAAGCGTGAACAAAGACCCGCCCTCGTTCTGCCAGCCCATCCATGACGGGACGCGGGGTTGCAGACGAGTTGTACGCCCGCAGACTATCGGACCTCAAAGTGTCTACGGAGATGACGACAACGTTGGGAGGCTTGGGGTTCTCCGCAGTTCGCGAGCAAGCGCTCGCACCAAACCACAGGACGAAGAGAACGAGTAGCGGGATTCGTTTCATGAGCCGACGAGTTCCTCCATAGCACGGAAGCCTAGTCTTCCTAGCGTGCGTTTCCAGCTGCGATGGCGCTGCACACCGAGATCGTCGATAGGCGAGACGCCGGTCAACAGCACTGCCCCTGACCCCGCGGTCGTACAGAAACTAAAGGCGCTCGGCTATCTCGAATAGCGGCGCGTTGCGATGATGATGGTGAGCGGTTACGATCGGCGCCAACGTGAATCCTCCAGACACAAGCCAAGCCGCCGAGAATCGCCCAGTGATCGAGGCGGTGCGGCGCAAGAAGATCGCGATTTTCATCGTGACCTACAACGCGGCCAAAACGCTACGTCAGGTGCTCGATCGCATCCCCGAGGACGTGTGGGATCGGGTCGACGAAGTCTTCGTCTTCGACGACTCGAGCCAGGACGATACCTTCCTCGTCGGCCTCGGCTACAAGCAGCTGCACGGCAAGGCCAAGCTGAGCATCTTCCGCAACGAGGAGAACCTTGGCTACGGCGGAAACCAGATCCGCGGCTACAAATACGCGATCGAACAGGGCCACGACATCGTCGCGCTGCTGCACGGCGACGGTCAGTACGCGCCCGAGGCGCTCGGAGAGCTGCTCGCGCCGCTCGATCGCGGCGAGGCCGACGCGGTGTTTGGCTCGCGCATGATGACGAAGGGCGCGGCGCTGAAGGGCGGCATGCCGCTGTATAAGTATGCCGGGAACAAGGTCCTGACGACCTTCGAAAACGCCATGCTAGGGACCCACTTGAGCGAATTCCACTCGGGCTACCGACTGTACTCCACTGATGCGCTCAAGAAGATCCCCTTCGAACGCAACACGGACGACTTCCATTTCGACACGCAGATCATCATCCAGTTCCACGCAGCGGGCCTGCGTATCGTCGAGCTCCCGATCCCGACGTACTATGGAGACGAGATCTGCCACGTGAACGGGATGAAGTACGCGGCCGACGTCGTGGCGTCGGTCCTGCGGTATGAGGCGCACGAGCTCGGACTGCAGCACTACCCTGAGTACGAGGTGCAGCCGAACTACACGCTGAAGAAGAGCCGTTTGTCGTCGCACAGCCAGCTGCTCGACATGGTGGGTCCTCCGAAGCAGCGCGTGCTCGACATCGGCTGTGGCAAGGGCGAGCTCGGACACGCGTTGTCACAGCGCGGCCACCACGTGGTGGGGCTGGATCAATACCCACCTGCGGAGCAGCTCAACGGGTTCTATGAGGCGAACCTCTTCGACGGATTGCCCGACGAGGTGCTCGGCGAGCGCTTCGATACGATTCTGTTCGCCGATGTGCTCGAACACTTGCCCGATCCCGAGGTAATCCTGAGCGAAGCAGCCGCCTTGCTCAGCGACAACGGCAAGCTTCTCGTGTCACTGCCCAACGCCGTTCACTGGACCGTGCGCGCGCAGGTCGCCGCAGGCCGCTTTGACTACGCGAACAAAGGCATCATGGATCGAGGCCACTTGCGCTTCTTCACTCGGCGCTCGGCCCAGCGGCTGTTCGAGCAGGCTGGCCTTCGGGTGCGTGAGCACCGCACGACCCCCGTGCCCTGGGAAAACGTGCTGCCACGTGTCTTCGGCAAGTTCCTCAGCGAGAAGGTGGAACGCGCGGACTTCATGCTGTCGCGGATGCGGCCGAACGTCTTTGCCTACCAGCACCTGTTTGAGCTCAACTCGGCCCGTTGAGCTCGCGCAGGTCGATGATCGCGTAGTCGCCGCGGCGGTAGATGGCGTGGTTGTCGACGAGGTCCTGCAGAAAAGGCGGCTTGCCCGCTCGCCGCCGCTGCGCTTCGCCGATCCATTGGTCGAACGGCCTGAAGTACCTGAGGCGCCTGCCACGCAGATGAGGCAAGTACACGAGCATGTGCGTCACGCCGTGCTCATCTCGCAGCCGCAGGACTGGCTCATTGGACGTCGCGAGCGTGGCGTCGATCAGCGCGCGCATGCGCGTGCGCATCACGTCGGCGTACTGCTTGTGAAACGCCTGGTGCGTTTCGAACGTAAGAAGAGCGGCGCGCCGTGACGCGTAGGGCACGTTCTCGATAGCGGTGTGCGGCCACCCGGCAATGACCGCGTCGACAGGTAGCTCGGCAATCACGTCGTACAGTGGCGCATTACCCGTATTGACACCGAGACCCGTCCTCTGGTTGCCGCGGCCCCCGAGCGTGACGAGGACGAACAGACAGAAGACGAAGGTGACGCCCGCGCGGAGCGCGACCTTGGTGCCGACGTGCTCCGCCACCAGCGCTCCCAGGCGCCCGCGCGACGCGACCCACTCCCTCACGCGAGCAAGAGGCGCGCATACTCGATTGCTCGCCGAGCCGAGCTTTCCACACACGGAAAAGAAGCCCGCGACCGACGTGCTCGCCATCAAAGTTGCAAGCAGCGGCATCGGATAGCTAGTGTAGCGCGTGGGAAGGTAGAGGTACGGCGCGACCCAGCGGGCGATCGAGTAGCCGATGAACGCGGCAAGACCGAGCATCAGCACGCGGCGCGGCCCGCTGCTCGTCGCCGCGAAAAGCAGCCATCCGGTCACCGTAAACATCGCGATGACACCCAGAATCATCTGCTGTCGGCTCGACAATCCCCTGCGCGGCTTGTCGGCGTTCACCCACCGGGAGACGGGTTCCACCAACGGCCCGCCCTCCCCGATCAACCCGGGCGCCATCGCATCCGGGGCTCTATCGAAGAAGCTCCCGTAGGGCGCGCGGTGGTGGCGCGAATAGCGGCCGCCAGGTCCCGCCTCGGGGTACTCCGTCAGGTCTTCGGGAGTAAGTAGAGGCGCGTATTTCGACGAAGTCATGACCGTCGGAAGCAATAGAACGATCGATACGCCCGCTACGATCGAGAGAAAGCGCAGACATCGCCACAGGCTCCAGTCGTGCGCGTCGCCGCGATCGGATGCGGGCAGCACAAGCAGAACGAGCGTCGTCGCCGTGCCGACGATGACGCCGGCCACCGGGTAGAACAAAGCACCCAACCATACGAGCGCGGCGAGCCATTTCGTGCGACCGTAGCTGAGCGCCGCAAGCGCGCACGCAAGGATGGGGAAGCCGAAGGCGCGCGGCAGACCGCCTCCCATCTGAACGATGTAGACGCGCGCGCCGAGTACGAGTGCCATCGCGCCCCACGCCGCGACCTTCCCGCCCAGCCGATTTGCTGCCACGCCCAGCGCCAGCATCGTGATCAACAGCATCAGGTATGCGACGATCTTACTCGACACAGACGGGTCGATGAGCGGCGCTGTCAGCGAGTACAACGCACGGAACCCCAGCGGCAGACAGTCCAGGTAGTAGTCGGCGACGTAGTCATTGGGAAACAGCGACGTGTCGGCGTAGCGAAAGAACGGATAGATCTGCTGCCGTGCGTCGTTGTTGAAGATGCTCGGGTCGAGGCCGCGTCTAATATGCGCTGCGCGCGCGGGCCCGTACACCAGCCCGAGCGCCCCAACTACCAGGACCCAGGGCCACCACCCCTTCAGACGTTTGACAGAGCCGCGCACGCGTGGGCAACCCTAGTGTCGGTTTGGTGGCCTGTGAAGGCGAGAATAGTGGGGGACGGTCGTCGGTCGAGCTTCCCAAACCGGCCAATCACCACTATATGTTTGCGGCAATCGTGACCAAGGACATCTCCTACGCGACCTCGACGCGACCCCTCTGGACTGACCCCACTCGCCGCGCCGCAACGCTTGGCCTCATCAGTGCAATACTGCTCTACATTTGCTTTGGGCTGATTCACGTCTTTGCGCTCCACATCTACAAACCGGGGGACGAAAAACGACACACGCAATACGTCGTCGTTCTCGAGTCGCAGGGCCGCTTGCCCACGATAGAAGAAACCCGGGCGGCTAGCCATCCACCGCTTTACTATGGGTTGATCGCAAAAACCGTAATGCGCGGCGTCGAGTCGACCGATGGAATTGGTCAGAAAGTACGTTGGGCGCGAATCATATCGCTTGCTTTCGGAGCCATCGCGCTCATCTACGCATTCCTTATCATTCGTCTTCTGCTGCCCGGCTACCCAGCGCTGGCGGTTCATGCGACCGCCATCATGGCGGTCATCCCTTCCTACGCGAATGTGTCTGCAGCGCTCGGAAACGACTCGCTGGCGCTCGCGTCTCAATTTGCGATGATCTATGCGGCGCTGGTCGTTCTGCTGCGTGGTCCCAATTGGTCCCGGTGTCTGCAGCTGGCTCTCTACCTGTCGATCGCTGCGCTGACACGGGTGTCCGGCGTGCTGGTCATTCCGACGGCACTCCTAGCTGTCGTTGCCGGTGCCTGGTGGCACCTCGAGGGCTCGCGCTCGCGCCGAGCTGGGCTGGCGCTGCTCATCGCCGGCACGCTACTCGCCTCCGTCGTCTTGTCGTCCGGGTGGTTCTACTTGCGCAATGTGTCGACTTCGGGTGATCCGACTGGCCAATCGGCCATCCTCGAGCAGGTTCGCTACCACCCGGTACGGTCGGCACTCGCGGTCATTTTCGACGGAAGCAAGTGGCTGAAGATTCACGACGAAACCTGGGGACGACTCGCGGGCTTGGTCAGCATCAAGGGAAGCTTACTCCAGTTCGCCAGGCTCCTCACCGTGATTTCAGTCGCCGGTGCAGTCGTATCGCTGTGGCGAGCACGGATCTGGCAGGGGCTTCGTGACTGGCGCACGCCACGTTTCTTCTCTTGGGTGATCCTTGCTGGAGTGTTTGCCAGCGTCTTCATTCCGGCGCTCGTGTATCACGCGCGGGGTGGCGGCCTACACCAGCGCTATCTGTTCGGGGCGCTATATGTCTGGACCCTTTTGTTCGCCGTCGGTTTCACATGGACCAAGCAGAATCTGGCGCCGATCGCCGGTTATTGCGCAACGTTCATGCTTTGCTACTCGCTCCACGTGACCTACGCCGCGTTGATCGTGAAAAGGGTCAAGACTTTCCCGATTGAGCAGGCCCTCGGCAATGCCTTCAGACACCCCGGCGCATGGACGCTGTGGCTGATGGTGTGGCTGACCCTTGGCTTCGTTGGCGTCATCTACGCGCTCGCTCAGCTTCACCGCCCACTTGCCGACAACGTGTCGTCTGTGTCATGAACGTCCTCGCTGTGGCGTTTCTGGCACCGCGCTTGATGGTCGACCGCGAATGATGAAGGACGATAAGGGACAATGGGCCGATCAGCTTTCGGTGGTGATCCCGGCCTACAACGAGGAAGGCGGCATCGGTCGTACTCTGGTAGGGCTGCGTGAGGCGATGCCAACCTGCGAAGTCATCGTGGTCGACGACGGAAGCACTGATGGAACCGTCGAGGAGGCGAAAGCGGTCCCCGGCGTGAGGCTCTTCAAGCATCGATTCAATCGCGGCTACGGGGGCGCACTGAAAACCGGGATGAATGCTGCCACCCGGCCCTACGTGGCATGGTTCGACGCCGACAATGAGCATCGCGTCGAGGATCTCGAGCGGATGGTGGGTCGAATTGCCGGTGAGAATCTGGTCGCCGTCATTGGCCGAAGGCCCAAGCCTGGACCCTCGGTCGTTCGCAACTACGGCAAGTTTGCCATTCGCATGCTGGCGCGGACTCTCGGCGTGGACATCGGCAAAGACCTCAATTGCGGTCTGCGTGTGTTTCAGCGCTCCGTGATCCTGCGCTACTTACCCTTGCTGCCTGATTCGTTCAGCGCAAGCATGACCAGCACCATGATTCTGATCGAAGAGGGGTACCGTTTCGATTTCGAGGATATCCAGGTTAGCGAGCGCATTGGAACCAGCAAAGTGCAGCTCGAAGATGGGTTCTTCACGATGGCGCTGGTTCTTCGGATGGTGATGCTCTTCGCGCCACTGCGCATCTTTCTCAGCTTCGGCACCTTCTTTCTGCTCAGCGGAACCGTTTACGGCCTGTGGCGCGCTGTCTTGAGCGGCAGAGGGTTACCCGTGGCCGGCCTTCTCCTCATCGTGACCGGTGTTCTCCTGTTGATGTTTGGCCTGGTCGCCGACCAAATCAGCCTTCTTCGGCTGTCGCAAGTCAGTGGCCCTTCCGAAGACGATTACGAAGAGATCACCACGGGCGAACGTCCTCGAGCTTCGTGAGATTGTTACGACCCGCTGCCATCTAGCTCATCCCGGGTCGACTCCCCGGCTTCGAACGGTGGGGGAGCGACTTGCCAGGCGATGAATCCGGCGAGAACGATAGCGAGGTAGTTGCACACGAACACCAGTAGGCCGAACGCGACCCCCTGCGCCGCCGCAAGTCCGAGCGCCGGAAAGACGAGCGCGAGAAACAACTCCCGAACGCCGACGCCGGATACCGAGATGGGCAGCAGCCCCAGCAGGGCCGCGGTTGCAAGCAAAGCCGCAACGTCGATGTAACTCAGCTCAACGCCCATCGCTTGAGCGACGACCCAGCCCTGGGCGTAACCGATCACATAGGAGGCAACGGTGAGGGGGAGTGCGACGAGGACTGCCCTTCCAACCAGGGCGCGAAGCGCCTTGAGCAGCGAAGTCAGGCTGGTGTGCCAGCGCGCTGTCAGCCGACGCAGACCCCGGGCGAAAAGCTCAGCGGGGCGCCTCAGCAGGAACAGAGATGGTGCGAGGACGGCGACCGCCACAGCCACCCAACTCAGATATAACAAGTCGCTATTGAGCGCGGACCCAAAGTGGACCATGCCCAGTGCGACGACCGCCGCTAAGACGTACAAGTCGCAGAGTCGATCCATCAAGGTGGCGGCGAGGCCTTCGGCGTAGGGCACGTCGATTTCCTTCCGAACGTATTGAATGCGTAGTACGTCGCCCACGCGTCCCGGTGTCAGCATCCCTAGGTAGAGCGACGACAGCACGGCGGCATAGCTGCGGCCAAGCGGGTAATCATACCCGCGTGCAGCGAGCAGGCTACGCCATCGCTCCACCTTGAAATGCACGATGGGCAGGTTCAGGAGCACGGCTAAGGCCAACAGACGCCCATTGGCATTCTTGATGTTTAGCCACAGGACGTCCTTGTCGTCCAATCTCCAGATGACCGCCACCAAGAGGATGGGGCCGATTAGGCGGACCAACAGGCGCAACAAATCAGATCGACTCGCCATCTACGTGGAACCCGAGTATACACGCGCGCCGAGTCGCGGCGGAATAAGGCGCACTCGAAGCATAGTTCGAGTTCAACTCGGCCCGCCGAGCTCGCGCAGGTCGATGATCGCGTACTTGCCGTCGCGGTAGACCGCGTGGTTGTCCACGAGGTCCTGCAGCGAAAGTGGCTTGCCCGCGCGTCTCCGCTGCGCCTCAGCAACCCATTGGTCGAACGGCTTGAAGTACTTGAGGCGCTCGCCGCGTCGATGAGGTAGGTATACGAGCATGTGGGTCACGCCGTGCTCATCTCGCAGCCGGAGGATCGGATCGAGGGACGTCGCGAGGGTGGCGTCGATCAGCGCGCGCATGCGCTCGCGCATCACATCGGCATACTGCCTGTGAAAAACCTGGTGCGTCTCGAAGGTGACAAGCGCCGCCCGCCGGGACGCGTAGGGCACGTTCTCGATGGCTGTGTGCGGCCACCCAGCAATGACCGCGTCGACGGGTAGCTCGCCAACGGCGTCATAAAGCGGCTCGTTGCGCGCATCGATGCCCAATCCCTCCCAGTTACTGCCGCGGCCCCCGATCATGATGAGGACGAATAGAAGAAAGACGAGGGCAGCGCCCGCTCGGAACGCGGCTTTGGTGCCGACGCGCTCCGCTAGCACCGCTCCGAGGTGGCCGCGTGACGCCACCCACTCCTTCGCGCGGGCGAGAAACGCGCCCAGTCGACTGCTCTTCCAGCCGCGCTTCCCGCGCACCGACAAGAAGCCGGCAACCGATGTGCTCGCCATCAAGACAGCGAGCAGCGGGATCGCATAGTTCGTGTAGCGCGTGGGCAAGTAGAGGTACGGCGCGACCCAGCGGGCGATCGAGTAGCCGATGAACGCGGCGAGACCGAGCATCAGCACGCGGCGTGGCGCGCTGCTCGTCGCCGCGAAGAACATCCACCCGATCACAGTGAATGTGACGACGAGGTTCAGGATCGCCAGCTGTCGATTCGACCAGCCCCTGCGCGGCTTATCAGCGCGCACCCAGTTGGAAACGGCCTCTGCCCACGGCCTGCCGACCCCGATGAACCCGCGCTTGACGGCCTTCGAGGCGCTGCGGAAGAAGCTGGCGTACGGCGCGCGCGAGTTGGACACGTAGCGGCCGCCGGGTCCCACCTCCGGGTACTCCGCCACGTCATCGATGGTGAGCATCGGCGCGTACTTCGCCGAAGTCACGACCGTCGGCAACAACAGAGCGACCGCTACGCCAGCGACGATCGACAAGAAGCGAACACGTCGCCACAGCCCCCAGTCGTTAGCGTCGCCGCGATCAGATGCGGGCAACAGCAGCAGAACGAGCGCCGTAGTCATGCCGACGACGACGCCGGCGACCGGGTAGAACAAAGCACCCAACCACACGAGCGCGGCGAGCCACTTCGTCCGGCCGTAGCTGAGCGCCACGAGCGCGCACGAAAGAATGGGGAAGCTGAAGGCGCGAGGAAGACCTCCGCCCATCCGATGGAGGTAGAACTCGGCGCCAAGCACCAATGCCATCGCGCCCCACGCCGCGACCTTCCCGCCAAGCCGATTTGCTGCCACGCCTAACGCCACCACCGTGATCAACAGCATCAGGTACGTGACGATCTTGTTCGACACCGCCGGATCGATGAGCGGCGCTGACAGCGTGTAGAGCGCGCGGAACCCCAGTGGCAGACAGTCCAGGTAGTAGTCGGCGATGTAGTCATTGGGAAACAGCGACGAGTCGGCGTAGCGAAAGAACGGATAGATCTGCTGCCGAGCGTCGTCGCCGAAAATGCGCGGGTCGAAGCCGCGCGTGATGTGCGTTGATAGCGAGCGCCCGTAGACGAGACCGAGCGACCCAACTACCAGAACCCAGGGCCACCACCCCTTCAGACGTTGGACAGCGTCACGCACGTGCGGGCAAGCCTAGCGTTGGGTCGGTGGCATGGGAAGGCGAAAATACAGCAACCACTTGACCCTCCTGCGGGGGTTGACCAGTGGTCGCTTTGCGCCGAGGTCGAAACCGCCAGCTTTGATCTTAGACTGCGCCTCGCCACCGCATTTCGGGTCGATGACCGCATAGTCCGCTTGCTCGAGCAGCGAGCCCAGGCCTGTCATTTCGGCCGCGACCAAGGGCTTTGGAAACCGCTTGCGCTCGGGGCCGAACACAGGTGTCGTTAGCTGACCCAGGTCATAGAGGCCGGACTTGTACATGTTGTCGCAGCCAAAGAGCGCCACTTTGCCATACGGCGTGTCCATGGGCGGTTGGTCCGGCATCCTTGCGACCCAATGCCCGCCTACCTTGCGCCTGTCGCGAGAACGCCGAACTGCGAAATCAAAGAATACGAGGTCTCCGGCAAGCGAATCCCATCCTTTCGATGTGAGGTCTCGCCAAACGAGGTGCGTCACGCCCAGATCTCGATAGAGCTGAAATGCTTCCCGCGGAGAGCTGAGGCGCCCATAGCTGATTCCATATTGCCAGGTGCCCCAGTCCGAGGTCGTGCGTCGCGAAAGTCCCAGACTGCCGTGATTATCGTGTAGCAGGACGTGGGCGTCTTCGGGAACCGAGTCGCCAATCGCGACCCATCCCTTGGAAATATGGAGGCGCTCCTCGTACTTCTTCTCGTAGCCGGCAGAGAGAAGGTCGTTCACGCGCTTGATCGGGGCTCTGATCATTGCGTGGCTTTGAATGAAGTAGACGTCGGCGCCGATCAGGATCTGTGTTGCGATGAGCAGCGAAACCGCGGCCTTGGCCGCCGAGCCGCTGTGCCAGACGAGAATGATGATCGCTGCGCTGACCGCGGCCATCCACGGCACCAAGACTTGCAAGTAGCGGTCTTGGTGGTGGAGCATGTACCAGGTGAAGATCGCCACCAGATTCATCAGGACCAGACCCCAGATCCGTTTCGTGTTCTTGAAAAATGGCAAGCACAGCACAAGCAGAGTGAACAGGGAGCCGAAGACGGGCACCTTGCCGTGGTACCGAGGATAGTCGTGGGGAATGAAGGAGAAGGTGAACATTGCCTTCAACGCTTCTTTGATGCCGTTCCAATCTTGGTCGGGGCGCCAGAATTGGAACTCCTTGTATCCCCACTCGAAGAGGTTGGCCGAGTCTTGGGTCCACGGCCTCAGCGTGAAGTACTCGTGAAGTGAGGGGTAGAGTGGATCGCCGTACCAGATCCAGTTCCTCAGCCAGAAGCACGCGGTCGCGCTGAGGGCTGTAGCGGTTGCCGCAGCCGGGCCCTTCCAGAGAACACGCCGCTCGCGAATCGAACGCCAGACGAACACGGCGGCGACGACCAATGCAGCGGCCGGGACCAAGAGGATTCCTGCTGTGAGCTTTGGCATTGCAGCCCCTGCCATCATCAATCCGAGCAGCGCGCACCGCCCTGGCTGTAAGTCCGGCAAGGCCCGCAGCATGCAAATGAAGATGGGCAGCGCAAACAACGCAGCGATGTGATCCGCGCCGCAAGCTAGGCTCGAGTCGTACAGCAAGACACCTGGAAACAGGAATCGCGCGACCCATGAGGAGCTCGCACGCGCTCCAGGCACCAAAAGGCGCACCGCTGCCGGGATGGTGGCGAGCGTCCACAGAAGACACGTGAATTCCATGTGGGCAGAGAGCTCGACCTGATCGAAGAGCCTGGCCTTGGGCAAGAGAAAGGCCCAGGTGTAGAGCATGCTCGCAAGGTGCGGATTGGTCGCGACCGTCCAGCCTTCGCCGAAGCGCGGAATGAACCCCAGGTGTGCATACTGCTCGGCGAGCCCCAGGTGCTTCCAGCGCGCATCGAACTGGGCGTTTTCTGGCGTTAGGATCTTGAAGTAAATCATCGCCAAAACGAGCAGGCCGAAGATCCAGATGAGGGTCTGCAGCATGTTCCGCGGTTTGCGTTGGGACGTGCGATAGCGAACGTGTCGGATGTAGCGGCGCAGTAGGCGCCATAGAGGTCGGGCTCCGAACGCAATCATCACGGCCGGCAAGGCAAAAAACGTCGGTGCATGGAGCCCGTGGACGGCGCCCAAGGCATTCATTGCCAAGTAGAAAACCACCACACCGGCAGCGAAACTGAGACCGAGGGTTTCCAGAAGTGGCAGAGAAGTGCCGCGCAGGCGGCGAACGACGACGTAGCCAGTGCTGACACAGCCCAAGCTCCAAAGGACGCACGCCAACCAATAGATCGCGTAACGCCAGAAAAGCCATTCGTCGATCGGGTAGAACTTGCCGTAAAAGCGCGCGAAACCCAACGCAGCAAGCAAAAGCACGACGGGCAAGCCAACCTTGACGCCCCGCTGGCAGATGTTCGTTCGGTGATTTCCCTCGATAGGCGAGTTGCTGGATGACATCGTCGGTTGCTCAGTGGCCGAAGGCTAGTGGGGTGCTCAGCCAAGCGCAACAGAGAGAGGTCGAGGTTGAACCCCTCGCGGGCCTCGTAGGCTTGCAGGTCGCGATCCAAGCGACTAAACCCGCCTCGGCGCCGGTAGCGGAACAGGCGCCGGGAGGAGAATCGATGAGGAAGCAGACAATGGTGCGTGGTTTGATCTTGATGTCCGTGTTGCTCGCGCTGAGCAGTTGCAAGAAGGACGGTTCGTCGGCGACGGCCG
>Ga0265303_10000461_pt1 | contig 22844 bp, 18 predicted proteins | sample Helome_2_FD_192494 | JGI IMG/M metagenome (GOLD analysis project Ga0265303, IMG submission 192494) | Marine sediment microbial communities from subtidal zone of North Sea - Hel_20160317 (Illumina Assembly) | ecosystem: Environmental > Aquatic > Marine > Subtidal zone > Sediment ... | reverse complement strand
ACAGGTAACTATCATATCGGGTCTGAACTACTACAACTTAGAAATGCTTAATGAAACACCTGCGACGTTTATGCTGTACTGCATTGAAATGCTCCCATAAGGATTGGACCTTGGTATTATCTTCCAGCTCATGATTAGTTTCTACAGTAGTAACGCCGTTCTTAACATAGGTATCATAGGTTTCTTTCATCAGCATGGCATTAACACCTTTGCCCTGAAGATCTTTCCGAATAGCGACCATCAACAGGTCAGCCATATCATTCTTCTTCATTGCCTTTAACAAAGGAATGAATCCAAAAGGAAGCAGCTTGCCTTTATTCTTCTGTAACGCCCTGGATAATGATGGCATGGTGATATTAAACGCAGCAAGCTTGCCTTCGCTATCGACAATGATGGTTACATAATCCACTTTCATGAAAGAGAAATACTGTTTGGTATAGTAATCCATCTGACGCCGCGTAAGAGGTGTTACTCCAAAAAGATCGGCGTAAGCGTCATTAATCAATTCAAATATTGCAGTGGAATAAGGAAGAATTTCCTTTGCTTTCTTTGCCCGGATAACCGTTAACTTCAATCTACGTTCTACTACCGAAGCAAGTTTGACGAGTCTTTCGGGTACTACCTTGTCTACTGAAATTTTATATTCAACCCAGTCGGTTTCTTTTACAAAACCCAGGCTCTCGAAGTGATTTTGATAATACGGATGATTATAAATAGAAGCCAGTGTACCTAATTGGTCAAAGCCTTCTATCAATGTCCCTTCATGATCCAGGTCAGTAAAACCAAGAGGTCCATGCATGGCATTTAATCCCTTTTCTTTTGCCCAGTTTTCTACCTGTTGTAAAAGCAAACGACTGATGTTTACATCGTCTTCAAAATCAATCCAGCCGAAGCGGATGTATTTATTTTTCCACTTATCTATATAGGCGTTATTGATAATGCCGGCAATCCTGCCGACAACTTTGTTGTTCTTGTATGCCAACCAGTATCTTGCTTCACAATAATCAAATGCAGGATTCTTCTCAGGGCTTAATGTGGCTGCTTCATCAAATCTTAAAGGTGGTACAAAACAGGGATGATCTTTGTACAACTCGTCAGTGAAAATGATAAAGGCTTTCATTTCAGCCTTTGTGATTACTTCCCTGATTTGTATATCCATGAATTGCTGTAGCCGGGCGGTATCGTCAGGTGTTGACCGATTCTGAGTTGAAGTGTTTGCTTCGTATATGCTTTTTCAGGGACTTCCCTGAAGTCACTGCATCCTTTTTAAAAGTATAGGGAATTATTGGTGCCATACAATCGTTAATACGTGCTGGTGATCGCCTACAGACGGAATTCACTGCCCAGGTAGACGTCTCTTACCTGCTGATTATTAAGGATAACTGCCGGTTCCCCGGCGGCAATGACGCGGCCTTCATTGAGTATATAAGCATGATGGCAAATGCCCAGTGCCTCACGCACATTGTGATCTGTTATCAGTATGCCGATATCACGAGCACACAGCTGCCTGATGATTTGCTGGATATCCACGACCGAGATCGGGTCAACGCCGGCAAACGGCTCGTCCAGCAGGATAAAGCGTGGATTTGCTGCCAGTGCGCGGGCAATTTCAACCCGTCGTCGTTCACCCCCCGACAGGCTGATGCCCGACTGGTCAACCAGATGTTCGATATGCAGGTCGTGCAGCAGGTCTGCCAGTAACTCCTTGCGTGCAGTCTTTTGCAGATCGTCGCGGATCTCAAGCACGGCCATAATATTGTCTGCAACCGAGAGGTTTCTGAAAACAGACGCCTCCTGCGGCAGGTAACCAAGGCCGCTCAGGGAGCGCTGATACATGGGTTGTCCGGTAAGGTCGATGTCGTCAATTCCGATGCTGCCCTCATCACAGGCTACCTGGCCGACGATCATGTAAAAGCAGGTTGTCTTGCCGGCCCCGTTGGGACCCAGCAGTCCAACCACCTGTCCACTGTGGACAATCAGGGAGACGTCATCGACAACGCGCCGGGAGCGGTAGCTTTTACCCAGCTTGTTTGCGGTCAGCACGCTCATGGTGACGGTGCGGGTGGCTTGTTCTGCCTGCTGTCGGGCTGCAGGGTAATGCGTACGCGATCACCGGGCTTGTCACTACCCGCATTGACGGTATTGCTTTTCAGGTCAAAGACAATGCGGTCGCTGCGGAGTTCCTTATCACCTGATTGCCAGACACGCGCATTTTCCAGCAGAATGATGCGATCCTCTTTGGCGTAATATTCGATGCGTCCGGCTTCTGCATGCTGATCGAATTCCTTGCCATTCGGGCGCTGCCGGTAGGTTGCCGGGTCGCCGGTGAGGACAAGGATATCAATGCTGTTGTCGTTGAGCCGCACCGTCATTTTGCTGCCTTGCAACACGAGAGTGCCCTGTTGCAGGTAGACATTACCTTCATAAACGCTGTCGCCGGTTTTCTCGTTAAGTGTGGCCCTGTCTGCCTCAATATTTATTGGCTGATCGCGATCGCCTGTTAACCCCAGGCCGATGACTGGCAACAGTAACAGCAGTAATGCGGTTCCCAGCAGGCTGCCTGTTAGACGGTAACTAGCCTGCAAGATCCTTCTCGAGCAGCGCATTCCCATCCTGCAACCGGTAGGCCCGGTCGGCCGCTGCCAGTAACGCAGGCTGGTGCGAAATGGCCAGGATAGTTTGTTTACCCCGTAATTCTTGCAAAGTCTCGAAAATCGCCGCTTCGCTCTGTGGGTCAAGCGCAGTGGTTGCCTCATCCATTATCAGCAAGCGGGGACGGTGAACAAGGGCACGAGCAATCATAATCCGCTGCCGCTGTCCGCCGGACAGCTTGCCGCCCCTTTCCCCAACATTGCTATGGATGCCTTCAGTCAGTTTTTCCGTGAATACCCATGCACCCGCAGCCTGGAGCGCCGACACCACGTCGGCTTCACTGATTGCGGGATCCCCCAGTGTCACGTTATTAAATACTGAATCGTGCAGCAACACCGTTTCCTGCGGCACGTATCCAATGGTGCTCCGCCAATGGTTCATATCAAGTTCCTGCAGCGGGGTTCCATCGACCAACACCCTGCCAGACGCCGGTTGCAGCAATCCGATTATCAAGTCCAGGATAGTCGTCTTACCCGATCCTGATGGTCCGATTATGGCGGTGAAAGAACCGGCGGGGATGGTGAGACTTAGCTCATGCAGTATCCGCTTATCGTCATAAGAAAAACTGACACTCTTCAACTCGATACCTTCCTCAAGGGTCGGGGTCAGCTTGCCCCCGGGAGGCTCAACCGCCAGGTCGGCCTGTTCGATGGTTTTCTGGATCGACCAGTAGGCAGACTCACTGACCGCCATCTTCTGGTAATTGCGTTGTACTCGACCGGTTTTCTTCAATATTCTGTATATCAGAAAGCCCAGCACCATCACTGTCGCAAGCGGCAGTTCCAGTTTAACCAGCGAGACATATATAGCGACCACCAGCACCAGCGCAAACAACACGTCCTGCCCGGCCGCCAGCACTTCGGCACTCAACACCTCACGGCGCAGGGCGCGGTTAATATTTTTCGTTTCTGATATCAGCACGGTATTCACCAGGCTTTCCCGCCCCATCGACTTGAGCGGCTTAACCGACAACAGGGTATCTGCCAGACGAGCAATCATCGACCGGGTGAACTTGGTCTGGCGCTTGCCGGCCCGGCGTGACGCTTTAACCAGTCTACCCAGTAACCGATAGATCAGCAGACCCACCAACAAGGCAACCAGGGCCGCCTGCCATTCTATCAGGGTGGCTATGGTTAGATACACCACAGCCTCTATACCCATGGATATCAGCCTGGCGCCGTGCAGGTAGGCATTGGCAGCCCTCACCACCTCGATCGACATGGAGTTGGTCAACCGCCCCACCGGTTGATGCAAAAAATACTCCCAGCGCGACGCCAACATGGCGCGCAACATCGACAGGCGCAGATCGGTAGCAACATGGGCAACTATGTAGCCAACCTTTTGCCTGGCCAGCAGCGTCAGGCCGCCCTTGAAAATCGCTCCAAGCAGTATGATGATCAGCAGTATCTCAATGCTGGGTGTAAACCCTGCTGATTCGATAGTACCGAGCAGAAAACCCCCAACCCCGGAATCAGCCTCCACCCCTGAAGCATCTCCCGCTGGTGCGTCTGGCTTGACCAGGACATGGTTCAACAACGGCAACAGGGCGGTCAGGCTGACCCCTTCAATCAGGCCGGCAATCAGCAACGCAAACAGCATGACGGCACTCTGTAAAGGGTAGGCACGTGCAAAAGTCTTCAATAGATGCATGGCAGCAACCTTACTTCAGTGCAGGAGGGATGTTTGTCCGATGGTGCCGAATAGCATCAGCCGTTGTCAGGTTTGATGTTCCAGCTGCAGCTTTGCTCTAACCGCCGCAAAGGCCTTTAATACGGCATCAATCTGCGCTGGACTGTGAGCCGCACTGATACTGCAGCGCAGCAGTGGGCTGCCGCCAGGAGTGGCCGGGGGGAGAACCAGGTTGACATAAACACCATGCGACAGTAATTCACCCCACAGGAGGGCGGGGGCTTCCTCGACGGATACCGGCAGTTTCACCGCGATCACCGGACTGATTTCCGGACCGAGATCAAACCCCATCTCAGTCAGCCCCTGATAGAGACGCGTTGCGTTGTCCCACAGTTTTGTGCGCAGCTCGACATCGCGGTTCACGATCTGCAGAGCCTTACGGGTTGACGCTATCAGGGAGGGTGAAGAAGAAGCGGTGAACGTATAGGGGCGCATGGCATAGCGCATATGCTCAAGCTCCAGCCAGCGGCTGACACAGAAGCCACCGATGGAGCCCAGACTTTTGCTGAAGGTACCGGTGATAAAATCGACTTCGTCCTCGACCCCGGCTTCCTCAGCCAGCCCTCTGCCATGCTCACCCAGAACTCCCAGGGAATGGGCCTCATCCACCAGCAGTGATGCACCATAACGGTGCTTAATATCCACAATCTCGCGCAATGACGCGCGGTCTCCCAGCATGCTGTAAATCCCTTCCACCACCACAAGCGTGCGGCTGGCCTGTTCACCCAGTCGTTGCAGGCGCTTCTCCAGATCTGCGGGATTATTATGACGAAAGCGGATCACCTGGGCCGCACCGAGACGGGTACCGTCATAGATACTGGCATGACAGTCGGTATCCATCAGGATCACATCCTCGGGACCCGTCAACGTGGAGATCACTCCGAGATTCGCAATGTAACCGGTAGAAAAAACGATTGCAGCGGGGCAATTAAAATAGGCTGCCAGTTCGTTCTCCAGCGCCACATGAGCAGCATAACTGCCATTCGTCATACGCGAACCGGTAGTGCCTGTTCCCTCCTCCCTGGCTGCATTGCAGGCTGCTTCAACGCAGTCGGAATCGAAGGTTAGTCCCAGATAATTGTTGGTGCCAACCATGATCACGTTACGACCATTCACCACCGCCTCCGTAGCCGAAACCATCCGCTCCACTATCACATGAAAGGGATCTTCGCCACTGCTGGCAACCAGGGCGGCACGCTTGTCCTCAAGGGGTCGGAATTTTTCGAGAAGGGTAGTCATATATCAGTTGTCTTGTAGCAACGACTCAAGGTGATTGGCAAACTCCCCGATGGTATTCACATCAGGAAGGATATTCAACGGCACCGAAACATCGAAACTATCCTCGATCTGCATCACCAGCTCCATCACTGTCATTGAATCCAGACCGACATCATCAACGATACGGGTCTGCTCACTGAGCGTTATGGGTTGTTCGGAATAAGGGCGGATCAGCTCGCACAGCTGATCAAGGATTTCCTCTTTACTCTTCATCTCTGTTTACTCTCTCTCCTGTACCACCAGGGTGGTCTGGCAACCGCTCTATTGCTACGGTTCCCGGCTCGCCCCAGCCCATTGTCCGTCGCAGACCCCGCTCCAGAGGAAATGCCGGCTGCCAGCCAATCGCAGCAGTCAATGCACTATTATCAGCCACCCAGTCGGGATGCCGCAGCTCTCGCACCTTTCCCGGCGTCAGCATGGGAGCATAACCGATCAAGCGCGCAACGGCGACATTTATGAGGGCAATCAATTTCAACAACGCCGCCGGCAGGGGTAGCCTGATAATGCGTCTGCCACGCAATGCCGAGACCTTCGCTATGGTTTCATCCCAGCTATAACCACCCGTTTGGGTATCATTCAATTCGTATACGCCGCACCGGCAGCTGCCGGCATTCAACCAGCTTAGCACTGCCGCGCACAGGTCTTCAACATACAGTAATGACAACCGCGCATGCCGCTCGCCCAGCACCGGCGCAATACCACGCCCCATCAACTGAAACAACGGCAGCATCTCCTTGTCACCCGGCCCGTAAACGGCTGGAGGGCGCAAGGCAACCCACTCCATATCTTCAGCCATAGCGGCCAGGGCCAGTTCCCCCTGGCGCTTGCTGGAGGCGTAGTGGGAGAGCTCGGGGGAACGCGCAGCCAGGGACGAAAGTAACAGGAATCTGGGGCGGGGCGACAGGGCAAGCGCTGCATGCACCAGTCGCTCCAGACCGTCTACATTGACAGCGTTGAAATCAGCAGCAATGGCCCCACGAACAGCGCCGGCACAGTGCACCACTGCAGCAACGCCCTGTACCAGACGATGCAGGGATTCGCCGTCCTCGAGGGAACCGGCAACCGCTTCAAGTCCGGGTTTCTCTGCAATACGATGTGCTGAACGGGAACGAACCAGGGCTCTCACATTCCAACCGGCAGCCAGCAGGCAATCCACCAGCATAGCACCGATGAATCCGGTGGCGCCGGTTACAGCAATGGTCCGTGACATAGAGAAACCAGCGGCGACGAAGGGTTGTCAGCCCGCTTGTTTCAGAAACAGGGCAGCCTTCGCGCCCTTATCGCCATTCTGATCCAGCCGGTGCGCTTCGATGAAGTTCAAACGGGCCTTGGAACGGGACAGTTTACCCGACGAAGTTCGTGGCAGAGTATGCAACGGCACCAGTTCAATGCGACACTCCACACCCATTTCGCCAAGGACCAGCCCATGCAGCCGATTGCTCAACGCCGCGAGCTGCTCAGCGTCCTTCTCCCGACTTTGCGCCACCATCACTATCGTATCCGTGCCATCCACACCCGGTACAGCAAATGCCAGGGCATCTCCCGGACGAAATTCCGGCTGCTGTTCTACAATCTGCTCCAGGTCCTGAGGCCAGATATTGCGTCCGTTGATGATGATCAGATCCTTCTTGCGTCCAGTTATAAAGAGCCCTGCGGCCGTCTGGTAACCGATATCGCCCGTGTTCAACCAGCCATCAGGAGAGAGCGTCTCTGCGGTAATTTCCGGTTCATTGAAGTAACCCGGCATGACACTGGGCGCGCGTACGTGGATCACACCGATGTGACGTTCCGGCACCGCCTTTCCCGATGCATCCCGCACCTCAACTTCGAAGGTCGACAACGGCACACCACAGTTAACAAACTCACTCACCCGCTCTATGGTCGCATCTTGCCCTACCGGCTGCGCGCGTTCACACAGCGCCAGCTGATCCGCATCGACACGGTCAACCTTAAAGCCCTCATCCACCGGCGCAAAACTCACCGCCAGAGAACATTCTGCCATTCCGTAACCGACCAGAAACGCCTTGCGGTCAAATCCACTCGGAGCCAGCGCCTCCGCAAAGTCATTCAGTACCTGCGGACGGACCATCTCCGCACCCAGCCCCGCCACACGCCAGGCGCTCAAGTCGAACTGCTCTGCCTCACCTTCACGCAACCGACGGTTGCACAACTCAAATCCAAAAGGCGGGCTACACGAGATGGTCGCCTTATTACGCGACATCAGCGTCAGCCATTGCCTGGGACGCATCGCAAATTCCCGCGTACCAAGGTAATCTACGGTCACTTGTGAAGCCAATGGCACCAGCACCAGACCCACCAGACCCAGGTCATGGTAAAAGGGCAGCCAGGACACACAGCGGTCGGTCGGCCGCATCTCCATGCCCTCGGTAATAATCCCCGCCAGATTACTCAATACCTGCCGCTGGGTGATCATCACGCCCCGCGGAAAGCGGGTGCTGCCCGAGGTGTACTGCAGATAGGCCAGTTCATCCGCCTGCATTGGCTGCTGCAGTTCGCCTTCTTGCTGCGGCAATGCATCAAACGCTTCAGGCGAGCCGACAAATGCCAACTCCAGCCCCTCGACCACTTCATCAAGCAGTCCTGAATAACCCGCCGGCGCCATCGCCAGCGAGGCCTGGCAACTTTGTACCATCGCCCGGGTATGATTCACATACGCCTTGTGGCCGCCCGGGTTGAGGGGAATGGGTAATGGCACCGGTACAAGTCCCGCATACTGGCAGGCAAAGAAAAAACGCAGGAAATCGGGGTGGGTATCCGCGACGATAGCCATGCGCGCGCCGCGCACCACTTTCAAACCACACAGCCGGCGTGCCAGTTGCAGCGCCTGCTCCCTGAGCTGCGCATAGGTCAGCACCGCGTAGAGCTCACCCCGACTGTTGTAGAAATTACTGCCGGTTTGCCCCAGCGCCGCATAATCGAGCGCCGCAGCAAGATTTGGGAAATCCGCTGCGCGCATCGGCTGGTTGTTTTCTGTTGGTGTGGCTTGCAACCCCAAGGCTGGCCTCCTCATTAATTTGACAGGTCTTTAGCAATATCCAGCAATCCCGGAATCAGCCCCTGGGCTACGGGCCTCCGGGGATGCTCTCACACTAACCTTAAGGTAGTCTTAACATCGCCACGCAATCGCGGGCTAATTTTCCGATATTTGACAACTAACCGCAAGTTACAAATTCACACCTGATCAAACTGCTACCTGCTCTAATTCAGGCATCAGCCCGGATTCCGGCACACATTCCGACCCTGGAACGCGTCGTATCCGGGCACCGAGACCGACGAGTTTCTCCTCGATATTTTCGTATCCGCGATCAATGTGATAAATCCGATCCACCACGGTCTCTCCGTCGGCCACCAGCGCGGCCAGCACGAGGCTGGCGGAGGCCCGCAGGTCGGTGGCCATTACCGGCGCACCGGTCAGGCGCTGCACACCCTCACAAATCGCCGTATTGCCCTCCAGCCTGATCTTCGCGCCCATGCGCTGCATCTCCTGGACATGCATGAACCGGTTCTCGAACACCGTCTCGGTAATCGTCCCGACCCCTTCAGCAACTGCATTCAGGGCCATGAACTGGGCTTGCATATCGGTTGGAAATGCCGGGTATGGGGCTGTATGCACATCCACCGCCCTGGGGCGCCTGCCTTTCATGTCCAGCGAGATCCAGTCCTTCCCGGTCTCGATCTCGGCACCGCAGTCCCTGAGCTTTTGCAACACTGAATCGAGCAGATCCGGCCGGGTATCACGAACCACGATACTGCCACGAGTTATTGCGGCCGCCACGAGATAGGTACCGGTCTCAATGCGATCGGGAAGCACCTGATAATGGATGCCGGAGAGATTCTCAACCCCCTGGATAGTAATCGAATCCGTGCCTGCCCCGGTTATCTTCGCCCCCATCTGATTCAGACAGTTGGCCAGATCGACGACCTCAGGCTCGCGCGCCGCATTTTCGAGCAGCGTTTCACCATCGGCCAGAGCCGCTGCCATCATCAGGTTTTCGGTACCCGTCACAGTGACCACGTCCATCACCAAACGAGCACCTTTGAGGCGCTTTGCGGTGGCCCGGATATAGCCGCCTTCCACCTCCAGAGACGCACCCATGGCACGCAGCCCGTCAATATGCAGGTTGACCGGCCTTGAGCCAATGGCACATCCACCCGGCAGAGAGACATTGGCCTGACCAAAACGCGCCAGCAGTGGCCCCAATACCAGAATGGAGGCACGCATCGTCCGCACCAGTTCATAGGGCGCGTTAAAATCCGTGAGAGCGCTGCTATCGACCCGGATACGCATCCGTTGATCCATAGTGATATGGGCCCCCATGCACCCAAGCAACCCTATGGTGGTGGTGATATCACGCAGATGGGGTATATTCCCAAGCGTCATGGGCCCATCCGCCAGCAGGGTGGCCGCCAGAATGGGCAAAGCCGCATTTTTGGCACCCGCGATACGAACTTCCCCTGCCAGGGGAGCTCCACCATTAATTTTCAGCTTTTCCATGAGAGTCATTGTGGTTGCGAGAACAGCCTGACGGTAATAGCAGGTCCAGATGGTTTGCAAACAATCGCGCATATTAACGGAAAAGTCGGCAATCGTAACCGTAAATTTCGAAGTCCCTGTGTTGCGGACATCAGGAGATGCTCTCACACTATCCTTAAGATAGCCTTTAGCTCGCCGGACAATTGCTGGAAGTCTTCCGGTATTTGGCCCATGCCGTCAATCATCAGCATCATGATGTGTTTATTTGCGCCAGATTTTGTATCATGCGCCCTCACAATGCCCCCGCCAGCTGTCAGGCAGATGGCAGATCCGGAGCCGCAGACACATGAATCTCCCCGCAAAGCATGACCATCCATCATCACCGGCCTGAATTATGAATATGCCTAGCACATCTGCCAGCATGCCCTTTATCGCCGTCATCCTGGCGGCCGACCGGGGTGCGGAAGATCCGGTTGCGCGGGCCGCCGACGTCTCTTGCAAGGCGCTGACCCCGGTTGGCGGTATTCCCATGGTGTTGCGGGTTCTTAATGCCCTGGAAGAGAGCCTGGCCGTCGGGCCGCGGCTATTGTGCGGCCCGCCTCGGCCGCTGCTCGAACAGGCCGCGGCGCTCAAACGCGGAGTCGATGCCGGTGACTACGCCTGGAGCGCCAACCGGGATAGCCCTAGCGCCAGCGCCGGCGCTGCAATGGAGCAGATTCCGGATTCACAACCGGTGCTACTGACCACCGCCGACCACGCCCTGTTAAGCAGTCAGATCATCGATTATTTTTGCGATCAGGCGTGCACCGCCGACTTCGACCTGCTGGTCGGGCTGGCACCTCATGAGCTGGTCGCGACGACCTATCCCGGGGTGCGCAGAACCCGGCTGCGTTTCAGTGAAAGAGACTACTGCAGTTGCAACCTGTTCGCATGCATGACCCCGCGCTCCCGCACAATTACCGCTTTCTGGCGCAACGTGGAATCCCAGCGCAAACGGCCCTGGCGAATATTCGCTACGCTGGGGTGGTGGCCGGTGTTCAAGTACCTGCTTGGACGCCTCTCGCTGGAAGAGGCTCTGACCCGTATATCAGGCAAACTGGAGATGAAAATTGGCGTTATCATCCTGCCTTTCGCCAATGCTGCCGTGGATGTCGATACCGAGAACGACTGGCGGCTGGTGCAGCAGATACTGGCAGAAAAAGAGTAGTCCCATTGATCATCAACCGCTATCTGATCCGTGAAATTGCCCTGCCGCTGGTTACTGTTACCGCGATACTGATTATTATCTTCATGAGCTACAACGCGGCCGTTTATACCGCGGAGGCGGCGGCCGGTCTGCTGCCGGCCAGCACGGTCGTCCACCTCACCCTGTTAAGATCCCTCATCGCTATAGAAGTACTGCTGCCTGCCGCCCTATATCTTGCCGTTGTCATGAGCATGGGACGAATGTACAGCGACAACGAGATGGTAGCCCTGCACGCCACCGGTTTCAGTGAACGGCGGGTTATGCGCAGCGTATTGTGGCTCTCCCTGTCATTGGCGTTGATTGTCGCCAGTCTGTCTCTGGTCGTTCGCCCCTGGGCCTACCAGAAAAGCTATTATATCAAGGCGGAAGCGGAGGCGGAATTCAACCTGGACAAACTGGAAGCGGGCCAGTTTTACACCGCTAAAGAATCGGGCACGGTAATCTTCGTGGAACGTATCAATCGCCTGCAGAATCGGCTCGAGCAGGTTTATTTTTACAGGCTTGATGATGAAGGAATACGTGTCATCAGCGCTCGACAGGCCTGGCAACCGGTAACCGACCCGTTTGCCCCCCCGGTGTTCGAGTTTGTTGATGGTAGCGCCTATCAGATCGATCTCTCCGGCAAGCGGGACCTGACCTTGAAGTTCAAACAGTTGACGCTGTTACTCGAGGGTGACGAACAGGCATTAAACCGCCACAGGAGCAAGGCTGCCAGCACGTTGCAGCTTGCCAGATCGGAAAAACCTGCTGATCTGGCCGAGTTCCAGTGGCGCTTGACCACCCCCATCACCACCTTGCTACTTGGCCTTCTGGCGGTGCCACTGAGTCGCACCCCGCCACGCCGGGGACGGCATGCAAAGACTGTCGTCGCCGTAATGGTGTTCGCCGTATTTTACATCTTCAGCGTCACGGCCAGGAACTGGGTTGAACAGGGCACTGTCGGGGCCATCCCCGGCGTCTGGTGGCCGGACTTATTGCTTGGATTGCTAATTCTGCTCCTGCTGATGCGGCCGACAATGTGGTCAGGCAGTCGATGACGATTCTGGATCGCTACATCGGGTTGAAACTGGCGCGCAGTTCGCTGTTGGTGATGCTTGTACTGCTGCCACTGTTTACCCTGTTCGACCTGGTACAACAGCTGGACGAGATCGGGACAGGAAACTACGGACTGCTTGACGCCCTGATCTATGAGCTCTTCCTGATGCCGAGCTACCTGCTGAATCTCGTCCCGTTTACCGCACTACTGGGGACCAGCATGGCGTTGGGCGGGCTGGCACATACCAATGAATTAACCGTAATGCGGGCCGCTGGCATCTCGATCCAGCGCATCGGCCTGGCAACGCTCAAATCGGGGGCAGTGTTTATACTTTTCGCATTCATTATCATGGAATGGGTAGCTCCGCCACTGCATCAGCAGGCGATACAACGACAGTCACTGGCACTGTCCGGAGGCGAACTCCTGATCGAGAAACATGGCACCTGGATATACCAGGGCAATCGATTCATCAACATCCGCAACAAACACGAAGGACGTACGCTGGCAGATATCCACATCTTTGAGTTTGACCCTGAAAAACAACAACTCGAGTTCTATCTGCATGCGGACCAGGCCGAAATGAAGAACCGGCAGCAGTGGCTGTACAGCAATCTGACAGTGAAGAACTATCAGGAGAAGGATGTCGTTACCCGGCATGAAGCAGAGCGGGTACAGGAATCCTACCTGACGGAAAAACAACTGCGTGTCATGGAACAGCCCATCAACAGCCTGTCGCCAACGGGTCTTTATCAGTACATCAAGTATCTGCGCGCCAGTGAGCAGGCAACGGAAAGGTTCGAGATGGTATTCTGGCAGAAGGTCGCCTTGCCGGTTACCGTTATCATCATGATGTTGTGCTCGTTCCCCTTTGTGTTCGGTTCCCTGCGAAGCGACAGTGCCGGCAAGAGAATAGTCCTGGCGACCATTACCGGGTTCGGCTTTCATTTGTTCAGCCAGTCATTGGTCAACCTGGGACTGATGCTGGACACTAACCCCCTGCTCACCACCCTGATACCTATCATCGCCTTCCTGCTGCTTGCTGCCGCCTTGATGCGACGAGCTTTCTAGGGAGCCTCTGATCAATTCATGAATCAACATCTGCTAGTTAAAATGCACCAACTCGGCGTTGCCAATCCTGGCAATAGCTTTGCTAAGGCTGGCCCCATGAGCGAGGTCCAGCCCATGAGCAAAGCGAATGCTTTGGCTGCGGCGATTGCTTTGGGTCTTACCTGCGATTGGCGCTTTGATTTGGCGCATTTTCCCTGCGCAGCTGAATGACTCAGAATTAATCAGAGACTCCCTAATGCAACCGACACAACAACTGACAGACCTGCTTGCGGAAAGTACTCCACTGACCTTCAGCGGTGAACTGCTTGCTCTGCGCGACGCACTTCTGCAGCAGTATAACGGTGCGGTTGACGCCATGCTGTTCTATGGTTCCTGCCTGCGCAGTGGTGATGCACTGAATGGGCTCGTCGATCTATACCTGGTGGTTGACGACTATCGGCATGCCTATCGCAAACCACTCCCCGCCCTGTTCAACCGGCTGTTATCACCCAATGTCTATTACCTCGAGATTGAGGTGGATGGCAATCGAGTGCGTAGTAAGTATGCCGTCGTCTCCCTGCAGGACCTGGAGCGCGGCACCTCCCCGAAGTGGTTTCATTCCTACCTGTGGGGCCGCTTCTCACAACCCTGCGGACTGCTGTACAGTCGCGACGACGAGACCAGCCGCCGTGTCCGGAAGATACTTGCGCAGGCGGTACTGACCTTCCTCACCCGGGTCCTGCCCGCCCTGCCCGAGCGTCTGGACAGCGCTGCAATATGGCAACAGGGTCTGGCACTAAGTTACCGGGCTGAATTGCGCGTAGAGAAGCCGGAGCGCGCCATTCTGCTCTATGAATCCTGGGAGGATCATTACCTTGCGCTTACCTTGCTGGCGATGGATGAATTACCCTTCGATGTAAAGCGGGAGCAGGACGCATCCCGCCTGCTCTACCAGATCCGGATCCCGCCACGCACCCGCAGACTGGGCCGCCTGGGCTGGCTAATGCGCCGCTTGCAGGGCAAGTTGTTATCACTCTTGAGACTGATAAAAGCGGCCTTCACCTTTCAGGGGGGCGCAGACTACCTCGCCTGGAAACTGGAGCGTCATACCGGCGTTCCCATCGAGGTAACCCCTAAAATGCGCCGCCATCCGCTCATCTACGGCTGGGGGTTGTTGTGGCGGCTGTATCGTCGCGGGGTATTCCGTTAGCGACTATCCATGCCCAGGCTCTGCTCTTATGGTTTCGAATTTTTTGGCAACGACATGATGATCTGTCTGGAGATCAATCAGTGGCTTGCTGGCCGATAAACTCAAGCTTGCGCAGCGACAGTTCTTTTTCTACGCCACTCTTCTTGTGCTCGTGAAAACGCACGGGGAAGTAGTTCAATTCCGGAACGCTCCAGATTCTGGTCTTGTCCCGATCATCATCCAGCCGTTCCACGACCAGGGTGTTATATTCGCCCATTGGTAACTCTATTTTTTCTTCTCCGGTCTGTTTAAACCGGTATTGTTTAATTCGTCCCTCGTGTGCGACCGGATACTGAAATTCAGTACTGCCACCACGCAGTTCAAATAGCAGCGCCAGTTGCATGACCAGCTTGTCCAGTGTGCCTGCTGGCATTTTTGTCTGCCACGGATCTGCTGTGGAGACATTTTTCACGTGAGCGGTTTCCCAGTTAAAAATCAGGTGAAGATTATCGTCAGCAGCGCCATCCTCGTTGCTGGACTGGTACTCCAGCACCTGTATCCAGTCGTTGGTGAATCGCCAACGACTGGTTGCGGTTGAAACTTTCTTCCCGAACAACGAGGCGAAGCCGACGGATGTCAATTTTCGCTGGTATACATAATCTCCGTTACCCAGCCTGCGCAGGCTGAAGCTGGCTTCGGCTATCCGCATACCATTCTTACGCGCATCGTAGACAGCCGTAAATTCCGGGTAAGGCTGGCTATCGGTGGCCGCTGCCGGTGACATGAAAGCCAGCACCAGGGGCATAACAAACAGTTGAATATAGCTAGTGAGGAAAAGCTTCGCTGGCACCCAAAGATTGATTTTCATATCTACATAGACCGGCAGTATCCGGTTTGGTTGCGACTGATCGGGGCACAGCATAGCATCATGAAAAACCTGTTATTGCTGAAAGTCCAGTACGGTCTTGTTGCCGGCCTCGGTAGTTCAGGAATTCAATTCATGAAACATCACTTAGGTATAGTTGAGCTGCGCGCTATCGCTTTGATAAACTGCAGCTCAACCCAGAGTCGCGAAGATGCGAATCATATCTCAAATCACTACGGCAGAGACGGTGATTTCGTCGTGGTTCTTGAGTAACTGCTTGAAATTCGAATCCGCTGAGGTCATCATACGAAGATCCAAAGCAGTTGCGCAAACCATCCTCATACTGGCGCATCGGACGAAAACCGATGAGCCTGCGAGGGGTTCGTTCCTGGTCTCGGAGCGCCCGACAGGCTCTTTGATACAGGCTAACTCGCACCCAATTCGAATCCAGATAGTCGATTATCCATGTCCAACGCCGAATCCACGTGGTCGAAAGCCAGAATCGAAGACTTGCTGGCACGTGAGAACTTCAAATACCAGAACATCACATTGCCCTGCGGCCTCCAGACGGGAGGTGAGGATCGCTCAGCCACTGCCCGAGCTATCCTGCCGGACGATCTCAGTGGTGCGTCGGTTCTGGATATAGGATGCAATTTCGGTTTCTTCTGTTTCGAGGCGGCGAAGAGGGGGGCGACCCGGGTCCTGGGAATCGACGTGGATCCCGAGAACATCCGCAAGGCCAGACTTCTGGCGGATTGCCTGGGGCTGGATGTCGAGTTCGCGCTTCTCGATTTTGAAGTCGATGCGCTGCAAGAGCGGTTCGATCACGTCCTCTGCCTGAATGTTCTACACCATCTCCGGAATCCGCTCGCGTCGATCGAACGATTGATCGAGATGACGACCGGACGCCTGGTGCTGGAGGTCGCGGGCCTCGGCAACCACGATCGACGAAAACTGGGCGTGCCTTTGCTTCGATATCTCTTCCTGCGCAACGCCCCTGTCATTTATGTAGGCAAGAACGGCACCTCCGGTCGGCCTCCGAACGTCCCAAAGCGTGCCGGGTTCTCTGGCCAGAAATTTTTCTTCACGCAGGACGCGATTGTTCACCTGCTGCAGTACCAGCGCTGTGTCTTTGCGCGGGTCTCCGCCATTCCCTCCCAGCATAAAGGCCGTTTTACGGTGATCGCCGAGAAGCGGCGGATCGAGGACCTGATCGTGATCGCGGGGCCGACTTCATCGGGAAAGAGCACGCTGATCGATCGCCTGCGTGGAGGCGAGGAACCCGATCTCGCCCGTTACCTGGGACTCGACGACCCTGTCTCCATTCCGGCCTACAACGCCTTCGATCTGATCGAGCCTCGTCCACCGCAGCTCGAGCAGCTTATTTTCCACTATGATCTGATGCGTCCTTTCCAGCGCAGCGCACACGTTCATGGCCGTGACGAAGCGCTCGATATCCTCGGATCGGGTCGCAGGGTCCGCGTACTCACGATCTACATTCCACCGCAACAACTCCGGGCTCAACTCGAGCAAGCCGTGATCACACCCAAGACTCGTCGAGGAAAATTTCGAGGCAATAGTCGCAAGGCTGCGATTCACAAGATGTATGCGGATTCCGACCGGGTCCACGGGTGGTATCAGGATTTCTTCACCTATTGTGAGAGTCGCGGCGTGGAAGTCGAAGTCGTGCTCCCCATGGAATCGATGCGCTGTATCAGTGTCGAGGAATGGCAAGATCGGATCGCTGGTGAACGAAGTGGATCCACCGAGTCTACTCGGAGCGTCGAGCCTGTGCCCCAAAGCTATCGCGACTCACATCTCGAGGAAGGCCCTGAGTATCACGACAAGTTCTTCAGCGGTCCCTATCGCAGCGTCATCTGGAAGATCGAACAGGAAAAGCTGGCGGCGATCCTGGAACGCTATCGCCTCCGACGCCGAGAGTCCGTCCAGATGCTCGACTTTGCCTGTGGCACCGGCCGGATCCTCCAGCTCCTCGAGAATCAGGTCGACTCTGCGGTTGGCATCGACATCTCGGAATCCATGCTCGCCGTGGCGAAAAGCCATCTTCAGAAAACTGAGCTCCTTCAAGCCGATCTGACCCGAGAGCCCGTCCTCGCCAGGCGTCGATTTGAGCTGATCACGGCTTTTCGATTCTTTCCCAACGCGGAACCCTCGCTGCGGGACGAAGTCATGCGAGAACTCGTGAACTTGCTTGCCGACGACGGAATCCTGGTACTGAACAACCATCTTCGCTGTAGCGGGTCGAAGCAGCGCCTGCGGCGCGCTATCCGCCGCGTCACAAAAAGGGGGAAAGACAAGGACCTGCACTGTATGTCGGATGCAGAGGTCGAAGTACTCGCCGAACGTTTCGGCCTCTCGATCGTCGAGATCCATCCCCTCGCTGTCCTCCCCGTATTGAAGGAGAAGAGGCCAGTCTTGCCAAGATTGCTAATCTCCGGAATCGAACGTTGGGCGGCACGAAATGCCTTGTTGGAGAACCTGGCCAACAATCGGATATACGTTCTGCAACATCGAACAGCAAGGCAGGCGCAGGACGCGGGCGATCAATGATCGTCGAGTTGGTGGGTCCGCCCGGTGCGGGTAAGACGACGCTGGCGGAAGCGCTAGATCGTATCGTTCCGCCGCAAGGTGTTCCCTTTCTTACTTTCGAGGAATACCGGGCGCTCGATCGTGAAATGGGCGAAGCCGCCATCATGAAACTGGATCGATGGCCCTTTTGGCGCGCTATCGGTCCGGTCTGCTGGCGCCGCCCCAGGCTGGCCTTCTCGCTCGCCGTGTTGACGCTTCTGCATGGTCCGCCCTTTAAACGCCGCGCTCGAAAGGCGCGACGCGTGCTGGCCCAGATTCTCTTCACCGAGAGACTGATCGGGCGCTTGCCGGACCAGGTCGTGGTCTATCATGATGGCTTCACACAATGCATCTGGTCGATGCTCATCGATTCACCCCGGTTGCGAGGCCGCCGCCTGATCCGGCGGATGATGCGGGATTTCTACGGTTCCCTCCCGGTAAGAGTCCTCATCCTTGAGATCGACGATACGACGGTTGCGCAGCGTGTTTTCGGGCGGACTTCGAAGGGCAGGTTCAATAAGGACTCATCCCCTTTACGCCGCGCCGAGTTTGGACGTTGGCTCGACTATTACCGCGAACTCGTCGCGCTGCTCCCCGAAAATCTGGCCAATTCACGAATCGACGCATCGAGTGACCCCGATGCACTCGCAGCAGCGGCACTGGATATCCTGACCGGCGATTCCGCTGAAGACGCAGAGCAACCCCTTCGTTTCGAGCACTGACAGTGACTCGACGCTCCCCTGAATCACGCGCGGCCAGCCTGGAAAGCATCCTTATGGTCCCCGAAAAAGAAACATGCGATTCACCGATTGTCTGGGCACTGCTTGGACAAAAGGCGGGAGACAATAACCAGGTTCTGGCACTCGCCGAGTCTCTTGGCTGGGGCTGTATCGAAAAACACATGCAATACATCTCGCAGGAGTTGATCCCCAATCGGCTGCTGAAAGTCACTCTTCTTGGCCTGAAGCGAGCACAGTCCGATGAACTGGGCCCACCCTGGCCAGACCTGGTGATTTCCGCCGGACGGCGCAATGAACCGGTTGCGCGATGGATCAGAAAACAATCGGGCAGACACTGTCGACTGGTACATATAGGACGTCCCTGGGCACGCCCAAAGCACTTTGACCTTATCGTGACTACGCCCCAGTATGACCTGCCGAAAACTCCAAACGTCTTATACAACGAACTACCATTACACCGTATAGATCAGCAAAAACTTGCGGCTGCCGGGCAGCGCTGGAGACCCGAGTTCGCGCATTTACCCCAACCGTGGCTTGCAGTGCTGGTTGGCGGCAACAGCAGTATCTCTCAATTCACGACTGCCGGGCTTCGCTACCTGGCGAAAACCGCCAATACCATCGCGGCTTCGAACAACGGGGCATTGCTGGTAACCACCAGTGCCCGCAGCCCAAAGGGTACGCTGGAAGTGATGCGCAAGGAGATTAACGTTCCAGCCCTGTTCTTTGAATATAACGACGAAGACAACGCCAATCCATACCTCGGATTCCTGGCGCTGGCCGACTCTTTCATCGTTACCGCGGAAAGCATCTCCATGCTCACGGAAAGTTGCGCCACCGGAAAACCGGTTTATCTTTACGATGCCTCACGGCCAGAGCATGCCGGAAATCCTGCCGAGCCCAACACCATCACCATCGAACCACGTCATCCGGTACGCACTCTGGGGACCTGGTTACGCAATCATCTTGGGCCAGGACGAATGCGCCGTGATATCACGCGCATTCATGAGAACCTGATTCAACAAAAGCGTGTTTTACTATTGGGTGATACTGGCGATGAAACCGTTCTGTCTACGGCCAATGATGACCTGCAAAACACCGTGCGCAGAGTACGAGAGTTATTCTGCGAGCAAGAATAACCAGATCTTGCAAACATGCCGGGGCACTGCGCCAGTTGCTAGCAAATCTTTTTATTTTTCAAAACCCATCATGGTGTGCACCCGTTCAGCAACACGATCCACTTCGTTGATACTTGATACTGGTGCTGGCGGTAGAGTGCCATCGAAATATACGGCCAAACCGTGAGCAATCAAAGACTCATGGAGCTGCTTGCTATGACCTCCGGTTCGCACCCACCCTTTGGCCAGCATCCCGGCACAAAAACGCTGTACTCCCCGTTGCGGCTGCTCAATTCCGCGCTTGTTCAGAGGGCGCGCGTAGGCTCGCCTGGCAACAGCATCACCGAAGGTGCGACCCACGGAACGCGCCCAGGCGATAACCCCTGTTGATCTCGCGGGCAAGGGAAAAATGGCAACCGGTTTCCCCGTTGTGCAGGCTTCAGCCAACATAGACGCACTTTCCCCGGTGACCACAAAGGCGTCTGCAAGCGCCAGGTACCCCATGTAAGGATTTTCGCGGTTCTCCCTGTCTGTTTGCCAGACATAAGCATGAGAGCAGGATGAGCCCAGAGCTGACAGTAGGGCTTCAGCAGCGGTTTTTGACGTTCGCCGACTGGTGGAAACAAGAACTGATCCACCGCTAGCCTCTACCATGGCTTTAACTGATTCGCCCAGCTCCCTGGCGCAGCCCGGGCTGAATTCATGCTCGACATTGGTGCCGCCGACCAGCAAGGCAACCCGCCGCTCCTTGTCAGAACCCAGTTCATCGCGCCATCGTTCGGCAGCCGCATCAAGAGACTCTTGCGACACACGCGTGAGCGGCATCGTTGTTTCCAGGCGGCGTGGATCCGGATAGAGACCGGCGTAATCCGGTGCGACCCCGATATCGAAATGATCTTCAAGGGAAGTGCCCAGTCGCCCTATTTGAACGGTTCGTGTTCGTCCAAGCGAGTGCTGACGTATCCATTCGGCAACCGGAGCAGTTCTTCGTCCAGACGCAATCAAAAGATCGGGCCATGGGGGTTCTGCGATGGGGGCACTTGATGTCTTGAGGCTGGCGACAGAGCCATTCACCATGGAATTGGGCAATTCACCCCGCCAATTGAACTGGAGTTTTTTCGCCTCATATGGCCAGCCCAGATTATTTGCCAGACCCAACGACTGGGTGTCATGACCTGGTTTCTCATCAAGCAGAACCCATACTGTTGGCGAAGCGTTTGTCGGGTGGGATCCACCTCGACAGAATTCGATATCTTCAATGTCACTATCAAGACTCGGCGCAAGTGCAAAACGCCAGCAAACTTCTGGGTAATGAGCCGAGGCCGCCCCTAGAGCCCAACTCCACCATTCCGCCGCCTTCGCCATCGCCAGGCGGCGTGAACTCCTGCTACCCCTGGCTGCCTCCGGAACGTGAACAGTGGCAACGATAAATCGTCCGGCTCTCGCAAAAAGCTCATCGAGAATCCACGGTAAGTCCTGTTTCGGCCAGCGATTCAAGTCAGCATTCAAGACAATCCCGTCAAATGTTTCCCGTACATGGGCAGAACGCATCTCGCGGACCATATCCGTCAATTGTCTCTGCTTTGCATCTATCGCAGGACAGTTACCTTTCACTTCAAGGACGTTGGTGGCCGAGGTCGCGGTGATCAGGTCGGCCGCCATATCCGCCAGCATTGTCAGTGAAAAATCGCTTTCAAGATCGCGACCTTGCGTTTCGAATAGTTCATCAAAATTCTGTGATGGCCGGGTGGCCGTGAAGACCTGGAATCCGGCACGGTCCGCTGCCGCTTCCAAACCACACCAAAGGCGACCGCCTTCCTTGTTGGGCCGATAATAAAAACGCTCCCTGAACGGTCGCCACGGCTGATAATGAAGAATGGTGTAGTGGTAGCACCGGGTGTGCCCCGGGAGATAAGCGGTATCGCGAACATTCCAGCTTTCATCAAACAAACCGTAGGCACCCTCTTGCGCCTGCACCGCGGCAATGAGAGGGTATTTACGGAGTGACTGGGCCTTCTCCAGAGTCCAGAATTTCGCCATGCGTTCACAATCCATGAGCATGACCGAGGTATCAGTCCGACTCACCGCGAGAACGGCATGGTCCCCCATGTCTGTGTCAAAAAGTTCGGCGGGATCTGCGTGATAGGTTTGATCAACGTCATTGTAGATGGCGCGCCCCCGGTAACCGGCATAATAAGGTATGGCAAAGCGGTAATTGGTGAAGCCAGTGTTCCAAAGCCAGGTTCTTCGATATCCAGACATCCGCTTCATCAGGTAGATCTCATAGACCCGGCTCGGGTCCCGCACTTGCTCGATCGACCAGAAAAACACGCGTTCCGGACGATACTGCTCCGCTTGCGTCCCCAGGAAGATTCGCACGGGCGGTTTTGGGCTGGGTGACACACCTGGTTTAACACCCAAAACGATGCAATACGGTTGTATGGGTTTTTGATCTTCAGACAAACTGTTCACCACCATGCTCTCAATCGTGCCTTGTCAAAATTGCGGGGTCACTCTCCACCCAATACTTACCAACGATCATCAACAAGACCTGCTTAATAACAATTATCAGGCCCCACTTTATGGCGCAAGCGCAAGGAAGCAAAGTTCACAGGCAATGGATGCAATAACCCAGGCAGTTATCCATGCTCGATGTTTGCTAAGACAGAGGCGGAGTACGTTTAAGTACGTCCAGAGCATCATGACGCACATAGTTGTTCTGCATGGCCTCGGACAGCATATCCGTAGTAATCGTTCCATTGTCCAGGCATTCCTGAACCAGCCCAAAAAACAGGTCCTGCTGGGCCATATCAGGATTCTGCTTATACTTGCCCATAAAGGCATATTCACCAAACAATTTTCGGCGCGCGTACATAATCCAGCCGGAAGGAGGAAACACGCGG
>Ga0265303_10000460_pt1 | contig 22889 bp, 23 predicted proteins | sample Helome_2_FD_192494 | JGI IMG/M metagenome (GOLD analysis project Ga0265303, IMG submission 192494) | Marine sediment microbial communities from subtidal zone of North Sea - Hel_20160317 (Illumina Assembly) | ecosystem: Environmental > Aquatic > Marine > Subtidal zone > Sediment ... | reverse complement strand
TTGCGATAAATATCGCCTACTAAGGCCGCCACTTCTTCCGGCTCGATCAGCCGGCCGATGGGCACCTGGGACAAAATCTTGTCCAGGACCTTCTGATTCATGCCCCTGACCATGGCCGTGCCCACGTAACCCGGCGCCACCGCCACGCAGCGGATTTTATCGGCCAGGCCGCGGCGGAAAAACTCCGCCGTGATCACCTTGGGCATCACCGACATGGCCGCCTTGGTCGAAGAGTAGTTGATCTGACCGGCCGTTCCCAGCGAGCCGGTGGAGGACACCAGGCAGATCAGCCCCTTGCAATTGTGGTTGATCATGCGCTCGGCGCACTCGCGCACCGTCAGAAACACGCCGGTCAGGTTGATATCGATTACGGCCCTAAAATCGGCCAGCAGCATCTTCTTCGTGACTTTGCCGGTTTCCCGGTCCGGGGCCACCATCAAGCCGTCCTTGATGATTCCGGCAAAGGGCGCCACCAAGTTGATCTGGCCAAATTTTTCGATGGCCGTATCCGCCAGCCGACCGCAGTCTTCCTCTTGGGTCACGTTGCACAGCACCGTGGCCACATCGCCCGTAAGCTCCTCGGCGGCCTGCTTGAGGGCCGGCTCGACCACATCGCCGATGACCACCTTGCCGCCGTTCTCCAGCCAGTACTTAGAAAGGGACAGGCCGATACCGCTGGCCCCGCCCGTGATCACCGCCACTGAATCCTTGATTGCAAGCATGATCTTCCTCCTGATTTAGTTGTCGTTCAAAAACCGCTTCATCGTTTTTGGTGTTACCTCAAGATGAAATGCGGCGCCAACGTGTATTAGTCATATGATGCCCCAGCATGATGATAATGGCGCACTTGACGATATCACCATATCAGTCGCAGTGGTATACATTGAGAATACATGGATTTTGTCAATTTTACAGTAACGATGAAATGAATATCACCCATTCACTGGAAGAAAGACCCAATAGCTGAAAAAAATTTAAGTTCTTAGGAATTCCCGGGTCAGTTTTTGCCAGCCGAGCTGAGGCAGATTGCCGAATATATCATCACCCAGGTATCCGCCGTCAGTGGCCATCGGACCGGCGGTCTTCTCAATTACTTCATAAAGACGATTGACTTCTTCATTAATATATTCACTGGCCTGGCTGCCGATCATCAAGTTTTTAAGGTCCTGCCGCAGGTTGGCGCAGTGCAGCCGCAAAATCCAGCTCTCACTGTATGGATCATCAGTGCCCCGACTGCCGCGTTCGCGCAGCGCCGGATTAATATCGGTTACCACCCCGCTGACCGGAGAAAGCAACCGGGCGTCGTTTCCTTCCCGCCTCAACGATATATCCTGTCGACCCTGTTCCAGCTGTTTGCCCATCAATGGTGCTTCAATTTGATCCAGAGGCCCCAGCAGGCGCAGGGCAAAATCGTCCAGGCCGACGCGAACCGTCGACCCTTCCTCGATTTTTACCCAGGTGTGCCCCGGGTGCAGGTAAAATCCATGGGGAATCTTAAATCCTTTGATGTCCAGGACATCCACCGGCTGCACCACGGCGTGCACGGCAAACTGATCATTGAAATATTGATCGAATTCGCAATTACCGCATTGATAGTCATGGGTGCACGAGCGGAACTCAATGTGGCCGATCATGTGGTGTAGACAGGGTTGTTTCCAGACCGGCCGCTCACGATATTTGTCCTTCCAGAAAACGATGCGGCCGCGTTTGCCTCTCGGAATCCTGCCTTTTTCTCTAAGCCGCTTGTTTTCAGCAGCCGTGCGGCGCATGGCTCTGTCATAGGCACAGATCGCACACTGATATTCAAGCCGGCAAAACTTATGGGGCACTACACCCGCCTGCATCCAGATGCACTGGGGGTAGTTTACGGACTCTTTAGCTTCCATTCGGGTGGGAACCATGTTCATTCTCCCTGCCAGAAACAAGCAGTTATTGATTAATGGTTGTTTGTTATTAGGGGCGAAGTTTTTGGCCTTCCATCAATTACCAATAACGAATAACTATGTTCGAAGGAACTTCCGGGTCAAATTCTTCCAGCCCAAATCCGGCAGATTACCGTAGATGTCATCCGCCAGATAACCGCCATCGGCCGCCAGGGGACCCGCAACGTCTTCAATCATGCTTTCCAGCTCGTTGACCTCCGTATTCATCCAGCTCAGGCTGTCCCGATCGACCATCAATTTTTTCATGGTGTCCTTGACATCCGGTGTGCGTACCATAAACAGCCATCCGTCGCCGTAAGGTTCATGATTCGCCAGCTTGGGATTTTCCCTGACCTTGGAATTGACCTCCATGATGACCCCATCTATCGGCGAAAGCACGTCGGCCAGGTTATCTTTGCGCTTCAACCCCCAGCCTACTTTACTCTGGTCCAGTTCTTTGCCGATCAAAGGCAGATCGAGCGCATCGGCCTGTCCCAGCATTTTCAGGGCAAAGTCATCTAGGCCCACGCGGATATAGCCACCGCTTTCGATACGCGCCCAGGCATGTCCATTATGGAAATAGTAGCCCATGGGGACATCGAAACCCTTAATCTGTTGCATTTCGCCGGGCAGCGCTTTGGTTTTGGTGGTCCAAATATCTTCAAAATACTGGTCAAAGTCACATTTGCCGCATTCATAGTCATAGGCACACATCCGTTTATCAATGCGATTGGTCAGGCTATGGCGACAGACCCGGTCCAGGTCCGGTCGTCTTTTCATCGCTTCCTGCCAGCTGACTTGCTTGCCCTTGGCCACTTTTAGATCCATGGCATGATCGTATTTGCAGCTGGTGCAGTCATAATAGTTGTCACAATTTTTGAATTTAACGACACCGGCCTGCATCCAAAGACAGGGAGTTGCGGACTTGGCTTTCTTGTCCGGCTTCACCAGCCATACCTGGCCGCCGAGAACAGATTCAATCTCTTGTTGCGCTTGTCCGCTACCGGCTTGTGCTTTTTTGTAAGTCGATCCAAATCCCACCTGACTTCTCTGCGTGTTTTTCTTTTTTTCAGACATTTCCTCGCTCCTTTGCTATAATTTATTTCATTTTGGTATGTTATAGAGCAATCAATATGCCAACCGATCCAGAGCGAGGCATTAATTTTATAACAGTCAGAAATTACATTATATTTTTAAATAACGAATCATAATTCACTGCAATTGCATGCATCAAGGCGCTGTAGGAATATTCTACAGTCGTTAACTCTTACCACCTTTAAATTGAACGCAAAGTATAAGAATATTCAATTTTCCAAGTACTTAGGATCATGTTGAATTTTCCTGCAGTGTTTTTGTGTTTTTCAACAGTCACCTGGATGCACCTTCCGAGCGTTCTAATGCAGGCAGGGTCGTGTCGAAGTTGAACTCTTGTCCAATTCCTGCTATGAGCCGCAGGGTTGCAATCGAAAAGTTTCGCCCGATCTCTTTTTAGGGGTGAAACTCAAAAAATAATTATTATATTAGATAAAATTTAATTAACGCATTTTCAAAGTTGCAAGTACTAGCTAAAAATTATCATGATTTTCTTATTGATTGAAAGGAGACCATAATGGAATTTGAAAATTTGGAAGCGATCGTCGATTTTGCAGTTGAAAAGGAGCGGGAGGCGGCGGAATTTTATCAAAAAATAAGCGATGATGAGGAAGACTTTGCAGGATCAAAACAAATGTTTGCCGAATTTGCTGCTGAAGAGCAAAAACACGAGAAGATACTGCTGGAGTTCAAAACCGAAGGGATTTCCAAGAGCTTGCAAGAGTATCAGTTAAAATGGATCACCGATATTAAACGCAGCAATTATCTTGTTGATTTGAGCTATGAAAAGGGCATGCCCTACAATGAAATTCTGTTGCTGGCGATGAAAAGGGAAGAAAAGGCCTTGAAACTGTATAACGATTTCCTTGAACAAGCCGATACGGATGAAAGTAAAAAACTGTTTAAAATCCTTTGCCAGGAAGAAGCCAAACACAAGCTGGCGCTGGAAACCATGTATGATGATTATATGGCAAAAATGGGAGACTAAGCTTGATTTTGGACCTGCCCTGTTGAATGCCGCACAAAGCGGCTCCGCCGAAGGCGGAATTCCACAGAGTAAAATTACGGATTGCGGATTTTTGATAATTGTAATCTTATCTTCTCATTAATTTTCATGCAAGATTCAGGTATTAACTTCAGGCGTTCTTGTTGCCCAAAATACGCTACGCACAATCCCTGTTGAGCGACGATCTGAATTCGCGCTTACGCCCGGATTTAGAGCTTCTGGCAACCGGTGCAGTCGTAGATAAGGTCTTTCAGTTTTTTCCCCAGAACCGTATAGGAGAAGTATTTTTTAGCAGTTTCATAATTGAGGGTGACCATCTTCTTGCGCAGGTCAGAGTTGGTCAGAACTTTTCTGGTTTTGCGAACCGCTTCATCGGTCACATAGCCATCGATTTCGATAACCGAAAACCCTTTGGGTTTGATGTCGATGGTGTATATCGAATACGTATTGACAACGATGGGACGGCAAAAATAGACCGCTTCAAGAAATGCATTGCCAAATCCCTCAAAATTAGAGGGATACGTCACCAGATCCGCATGCGGATAAATATCTTCCAGAGTATAAACCGTGCGTCCGTTTTTTGTTTTACCCCTTTCCTCATTGATGATGTTGGCGACAAAATAAGTATCCACTTTCAGCAATTTGGAATATTCTCTTACGCGGCGTTCATAGTCATAGCCTTCGTCGCCGGAGGCATGCGAAATGATGAGCTTGGCTTTCATGCCCAGGCGATGAACCAGTTCAATTGCATGTTCGATGCCTTTGCGTTTAACGACCCGGGTAGGCTGGAGAATTAACAGCTCATCATCGGCAACACCCAGATCCTGGCGTACATCTGCAGCATATGTATCATTGGCAGGGGGGGATTCACCGCTCTCCAGAGCGCATGACTCGAAATTACCGGACACCGGCGGCGGATTATCAAAATCCATTACGTTGGGTATAATTGTAGCCGAAATTCCGGTTCGCAAACTCAATTGATTATCCGCTGAAGAGTTGATCACCACGTGTTGAATTGAGGGTAAATGCGGCGGAAACGCCATATTCAAATATTCCCAACAAGCATTGATCATAAAATTCTGTCTTTCCCAGAAAAAATCATGGTGATGTGCGATGGTGGGCATGCCGGTCTCAGAGATGACTTCAGTCAGTGCAATCCCCAGCGGAATGTTCAACGGTATGGTTAAGGCATTTTCGGGAACCAGTAGATCGAGTTCAAATTTTTCGATAAACTTGTAAAGGTGATCCTTAAGATGCTGCCTTATCTCATAGATCTTCCGGGTCACAAAGCGACCGCGCACGCTGGCTCCGAAGCAATTGCGAAAAATATCCTTGATGTCCGGATGCTGAAAATGCGCTTCTTTCACCACATAAGAAACCTCGGGCGGTCGATCGATTTCACCGGCAAAATAGAAGCACGTAAATCCAACCTTTTGAAAAACACTGGCCCATTTTGCCGTCTCCAGCGAAACGCCGTCTGTTCCGGCAAACCGGGTTGATATGAAGCCAACGTTATGGTGCCTGCCGCACCCTGAACAGTATGCCATAGTCCCTACCTTCTTTATCTGTTAATCCAGCTCCTGCCCGTTTAGACCTGACGATATCGAAAACAGTCGACAAGATGATCATTTACCATCCCGGTCGCCTGCATAAAGGCATAACAGATGGTCGGTCCCACAAATTTGAATCCTTTTCTTTTTAAATCCTTGCTCATCGCAACTGATTCGTCGGTCCAGGCGGGGATCTGGCTTATCGTCTGCCAGGCGTTCTTAATGGTCTTACCGCCCGTAAATTCCCAGATGTAATCATCGAAACTGCCGAATTCATCCTGCACGATCAGAAAGGAGCTTGCATTTTGAACAGCGGCCTCAATTTTGAGCTTGTTTCTTATAATTCCTTTATTCGTAAGCAATTGCTTGACTTTCCGGGTATTGTAGGCTGCTATTTTGCGGGCATCAAAATGATCAAATGCATTGCGATAATTTGTCCGCTTTTTTAAGATGGTAATCCAGCTCAGCCCGGCCTGAAAGCCATCCAACAAAAGAAACTCAAACAATTTGCGGTCATTGTGCAGGGGAATCCCCCATTCGTTGTCATGATACTTTATGTAGATCGGGTCGGTACCGGCCCATGGGCATCTATTTTTCATAGGGATAATTTCCGGCAGGCAAGCAAAGACATGCGAAATGGGCAAAATGTAAAACGTGGTTATCTGGAAAGTTCCAGTCGTTTACGTCCGATAGTGATCTCACCACGAAGATCACGAAGATCACAAAGGCAGGATGAATAAATTGACCCCCCCTTCGGGTCCTTCGTGCCCTTCGTGGTTGAAAGAGACTAACTTGGGCTTTCTGCATAACCGCAATGTAAAATCTAAGAAGACTTTTGGATATGCCAAAATATCGTTAACTAAAAAGGTAGAAGCCCAATGCTTTGTCAACGGATTCAAAAGGCGCAAATTCGGCACCAATAAACTGGTCGCGCTGATTTTTTATAATGACTGTCTTTTTGATCAATGTGCGCCGGGTGTCGTCAAGATGAAATTCAATTTTCATCTGATCACCGATCGCAAAGTTCTGTTTCACATTCAATTTAAGTTTCACCCCCGTTGTGGAGATGTCTTCAATGGTCATCAGGCCCCGGTTCTGCGGTTTGCCGTCGATAAAATGGATGTAGGTCCCCGGCAGGTTTGTCTCCTTGCGATATTGCCTTCTCTTTTCTAAAATTGCCTTGTACGCGTGCCCGCATGGACATTTGACATTTACCTTGACCACTTTATCAATGGTTGCATATTTCGAAACATCAACGGTTTTCGTCCGGGTGCATTGCGGACAGGAAAACGTCGCCATCTGTTTGCTGGTTACATAAACTTTCTGATTCATTTAATTCAACCTTGGAAACACGCTGCTGCCAAGCTGCAGGCATTTTACACCGCTTTCCATAATAGTGTTCATTAATTTTTATCATAGAATCCTGCATTTTTAAAGCGATATTTGGAGGGGCGGGCATCTGGCCCGGGGCAATATGGTGCCTGGTAATCACTGCACCCAGAACAATTGAATAAACCCATACTTTAAAATCTAGAACTTCTAGATCCGGCAAACCGACTAAGAATCAGCATTTAAAATGATTTCTTCTTGTGAAGCCAATAAAAATGGGCTTTTATTTATTGACTTTCAAAATGTTTTGCTGTAAACTTTTTCAAAAAACGCCATCAAATATACCCAAAACTAAAAGAAGGAGGCTTAAATGACAAAGGCAGAATTAATCAACAAAATGGCAAAGGACGCCAAAATTTCGAAAGTTGCCGCCGGCAATGTTCTTGATTCCTTCATGAGCAATGTGACCAAAGCTTTGAAGAAAAAGAACGGGAAAGTCACTCTGGTGGGTTTTGGAACCTTTCAGAAAGCGCATCAGAAAGCACGTAAAGGCCGCAATCCTCAGACCGGTGCACCGATTAAAATTAAGGCCAAAAATGTTGTTAAATTTAAAGCCGGCAAAGGTTTAAAGGCTGCCATCTAATTCGATTCGTACTTTTTGAAAAGGTAGCTTATCGGCACCCGTTAGCTGATAAGCTGCCTTTTTTTTATTTGCCTTTCGCCCATATCGCCTGGGTGCACCCAGACCCGTAATCCGTCCCGCCGACAGGGTGCCGTAGTCAGCTTAGTTTTTGATCCCGCATGGCTTGATTTCTTTTAGCCAGCCCTTAATTTCTACTGGTAACACAGGGCGAGTGTTAAACGGAGGACAATCAAAGTGGGTACCAAACAGCCTGATTATCAGGATGATATACTGGTAGAAATTGATGAAAAAACAACTGAACCGCCGATGTACAAGGTGCTGCTTCACAATGATGATTACACGACAAAAGCCTTCGTTGTCGAAATTCTGATCGTTATTTTTAACAAGTCCATAGACGAGGCTGCGCGTCTGATGTGGCAGGTGCATCGAAACGGTGTCGGCGTATGTGGTGTCTTTCCTTATGAAATGGCCGAAACGAAAATAAATCTTGTGACAAAGGTCGCCCGGGAAAATGGTTTTCCTCTTAAGTCAAGCATGGAAAAAGAATAAAAAAAGGATTTTTAAATGCAGTCATTGAAGGAAAATGATATTTTGACAAAGATTTCCAGGTATAATCTGATTCGCAACGAAAGATTGGTTTATATTGATGTGCATGAAACCAAAGCCGGAAATCTGGCAGGAAAATTTGTGGCCGTGCCCAACCTGGTTAACATCGTCGCCAGGCAGGACTTTCAGGGCACTGGCGAAACGGAAGCAGCGGCGCTGGAAAATTGCCTCCAAAAAATAAAAAATTTTGAAATCGAAGATCTTTTCCCTGTAAAAGAAGAATAGTGCAAACCGATATCGACATTGGAATTTGATAAAACAAACCGTGTTAAGTTAGTATTTTTGTAATTTTGGGCTGGTAAGCATTCTTTTTTGCCATTTTATTGGCCCGGGCTTTGATGATAAACAGCGCGGTGAAAAAGAAGGCAAATCCCAGGAGGACAGATATCGTCGAGGGGTTAAATGCCATAAGCGGGGCCAAAATCTGCCCGATTGCAGCGCCGGCGATCAGAAAGATAATGGGGAACACATAGATTAAAAATGTGGCTTTTAACAATGAGCGGGTTTCAAAACTTAAAACAATCCGGTCCCCTTCTCTGGCGCCGGCGATGTTCAGCGCCTTGACTTCCATGTCCTGACTGCCACTCCGGGTATTACACGATTTCCTTGCCGTGCAGCCTTGACAGGCGCTGCTCCGGGTGGTTTTGACCCAGGCAGCTTCAGAGTCGGTCCGAAGGACGACGCCTTGTTCAGTAGCCACTGGTGACCTCGCTCACTGATCGTTTTCTAAGGTCCCACAAAAATATTATAGAAAGTGAAGGAATTTTATCCAGAAACTTCTGTCGATTCTGAGGTTTCATCAGTCCCTGCGCTTTCCGTGTGCACATAGCAGATCAAGCCGCATTGAAGACATCGATCCGCTTCTTCCTGCGCCATATCTGCTGAAAAGCCTCTTTCGATCTCACCGCAGACCGCCAGCTCTTTGCCGCTACAAATGGGCATGATCTGGCGCTGGCTCGCTTGCACCTTTTCGACATGATGCACATTTTGTAGGACAGATTGCGGAGTGATCACATGCTCCGTCAGGCTCGGGGATAGTCCATGCATAATCTGATGAATGGATGCGGCCGCCCGGCGGCCCGCACCGATCGCTTTAATGGCTGCGCTATAATCCGCCAGCACATCACCCTCAGCGAACAGACCGACCTCATCTTTGAAGACCGGTTGTTTGTAAGGTTGCGTACCTTCCCAGCGCAGAGACAAATCCGGTGGTAATTCCACGTCTTCGACTTCAGCACCTTCGAGTTTTGACCGCATAAAAACCAGTTCGGGAAATCGGCCAGAGGCAAACACAAGTGTCTGAGCCGGTATGATCGTTATTTCGGAGGTGTCGGCTGCAATAAATTCCACCTGTTCGAGCCGATCAGCCTCTCCTATCAGGCGGTTAACGGCCGCATTGTAAATAATGTTGAGATCGGTCATGCCTCGTTTTTCCAGTTCCGCATCCGAAACAGGACTGTTTTCCCAGCTTTCGCGGAATAAAACGGTGATGGTCGTAGCGCCCCTTTCTTTGGAAATTTTGGCAGCATCAAGCGCCAGTTTGCCTCCACCGACAATGACGACATCAGACGCAATCGATAGCTCCTCTTGCTTCTGGGCTCCGAATCGCATGAGATCCACCAGCATATAGGTTCCGGGAATCGGTGATTCAATATCATCTGTTGCACCGCGTGCCAGACGGCTGTCCCAACCACCGGAAGCTAAAAAAACTGCATCAAATCCTTCCGAATCATTGATTTTATGGAGAAATCCCGGCCGAGAGCCTTCCGGATTTCGACTTTAACGCCCATTTCAATGATGCCTTCAATATCCCAATCCAGTATCTCCTCCGGCAGCCTATCTTTTGAAATCGCGCTCCTGAGCAGTCCACCCAGCTTCCCGGTGGCTTCAAAGACGGTTGCATCGTGTCCCAGGCGAGCCGTAAAAAACGCAACCGACAAACCCTGCACACCGCCGCCAACGACCGCAATTTTGCGGCCGGTATCCGGCGCCTTATAAGGCAGGATACGTTTACCGCTTTCTTTTTCATAATCTGCAGCGTAACGCTTTAAAAAATTGATGGCCACCGGCGCATCAATATAATTTCGCCGGCACTCAAGTTCACATGGTCGCGGACAGATCCGGCCGATCACAGCTGGAAAGGGATTGCGCTCCTTGATGACCTGAACGGCGCGATGATTGTTTCCCAGCGAAATTTGACGAATGTATTCCCGAATGTTAATGCCGGCCGGGCACCCCCGCTGGCATGGCGTCGTGCATTCATCGGTGGTGTATTCCCGGATGATCCTTCGGGTAATCGATGAGAGGTTTATAATGTGCTTGGGGCACACCCGTTCACAGGTTCCGCAGCCTGTGCACTTTTGCTCATCCACGACTGGCAAACCTTTTGGTCCCATCCGGATGGCATCGAACGGACAGGCCCTGGCGCAGGTCCCCAGACCCAGGCAACCGATGGTGCAGACTTTCTGGCCGCCGCCCAGCAGTGCCACTGCGCGGCAGTCATCCAGACCGTTATAGACATATTTCGTATCCGCATTCTGAACCCCGAAATAACAGCCCGGCAGGGCGATATCCGGTTCGACAGCTTCGATCTTAACACCCATAATGCTGGCAACGGCTTCAGCCACTTCCGGACCGGCGGCCACGCATGAATTTGGTGCCGCAAGACCGGCAACGATGGCCTCTGCATTCGCGCTGCAACCCGGCAGCCCGCAGCCGCCTCAATTGGCGCCGGGCAACTCTTCTTCAATCGATAGTATTTTGGGGTCAACATACACGTAGAAAACCTTGGATGCGACGGCCAAAATTATGCTAATGGCCAATCCCATGCCGCCCATTAAGATGATTGCGTCAACCATTTGAACCTCTTTTAAAGGTAGATGAAATTATTAAATCGTCCTAAAAGTTGCTAATCAATTGCATCGAACTTACACTTCTCAAAACACGTCATGCATTTGATGCATTTTTCCTTATCGATAACCGCAACTTCTTTCTTTTTCCAGGTGATCGCCTCTACCGGGCATGCCCGAAAGCACATACCGCACTTGGTGCACATTTCCGGTTGCACCTCAAATTTCAACAGCGCAACACAGCGTTTGGCCGGACATCGTTTTTCAAGGACGTGGGCCTCGTATTCATCCTTAAAATAGCGCAGGGTCGAAAGAACCGGATTGGGCCCCGTCTGACCCAAACCGCACAACGCAGCCTCTTTGATCGTACCGGAGAGTTCCTGCATGGTCTCGATATCTTCAGGTACCCCCCGGCCTTCACAGATTTTTTCCAGGAGCTGCAACAGACGCCGTGTGCCTTCGCGACACGGTGTGCATTTCCCACAGGATTCATCCTGCACGAAATCCATAAAAAAGCGCGCCATATCGACCATACAGGTGTTTTCGTCCATCACAATGGCACCGCCCGAACCCATAATGGCACCGACCTTGGCAATTTCCTCATAGTCGATGGGGATATCCAGGTGTTGTTCGGGTACGCATCCACCGGAGGGTCCGCCGAGCTGCACGGCTTTAAATTTTTTCTTTTTGGGGACCCCGCCGCCGATGTCATAAATCATCGTTCTCAGAGTTGTGCCCATCGGCACTTCAACCAAACCGATGTTGTTGACATCGCCTGAAAGCGCAAACACTTTGGTCCCCTTGCTGCTTTCCGTGCCGACACTGGCATACCAATCCCCGCCTTTGCGGATAATCTGGGCGATGTTGGACAGGGTTTCGACATTATTTAAAATTGTTGGTTTTTCCCATAAGCCTTTCAGCGCCGGAAACGGGGGACGCGGACGCGGCATCCCGCGCTTGCCCTCAATCGAACGCATCAGAGCGGTCTCTTCGCCGCAAACAAACGCGCCGGCGCCCTGGTAAATGTCAATGTTGAAGTCGAAACCGGACCCCAGGATGTCGGTGCCCAGCAATCCGTATTCCCGGGCCTGCTGGATGGCAATTCCCAGCCTCCGAATGGCCAATGGATATTCTGTACGCGCGTAAATATATCCGTGTCGGGCATTGATCGCCCGGGCGGCAATCAGCATGCCTTCCAGGATGGCATGCGGATCGGATTCCAGTATGCTTCGATCCATGAAAGCCCCCGGGTCACCTTCGTCTGCATTGCACAAAACATATTTGACGTCACCGGGGCTTTTGCTGGCAAACTCCCATTTCAGCCCGGTGGGGAAGCCCGCCCCACCGCGTCCTCTTAAACCCGATTTCTTTACCTCGGCGATGATTTGTTCCGGCTGCATCTCCTGCAACGCCTTGGCGGCGCCAAAATAACCGTCTCGCGCAATGTATTCGTCAATGACCTCCGGATCGATGGCTCCTTTGTTGCGCATGGCCCAAAACACCTGATGCTCGAAGAAAGGGATTTCATGCATATTGGGAATAGTTTCTTTGGAGGCCGGTTCGACGTATAACAGTTTTTTAACGGTGCGGCCTTTGAGAAAATGTTCTTCGACGAGGTGCGGAATGTCTTTAACCTTCAGCTTCTGATAAAAAATTCCTTCGGGCTGAACCAGCATAACCGGCCCGACCGCACAAAAACCGTTGCAGCCGGTCTCAATAATCTTAATTTCATCCACAAGTCCCTGGCGTTCTAACTCCTTTTGAAGCTCTTCCTGAAATACATCACTCTTATATGCGTGACAGCCGGTTCCGCCGCACAACATCAACTGAGTTCTAACTTTATTCATGCTGGACTCCCGCATGCGATGATTGACGATTTAAGGATTTCAGCCGAATTGAAAATTGACGGTTGATGAATAATATTTACCCCAAAGCTTTGAAAATAAAATAATATAATTCCGCCAGCGCATGTACCGATTACCACGAACCGTCCAGTCCCCGCAGTCCGTTGACATACAATCGGCCGCTGGCAACAAACAGAGAGTATTTTGTTAACATCGCGGGCAGTTGATAGAATTTTGCCAGTTCGATGACGGGCGTATCGGGTTGTTTACCTCTGACAAAGACGACCGCCGCCACATCGGCAACTTTGGCGGTTCGCAAAACCTGTTCGGTGGTCAGACCGGTGAGCAACACCGCATCTTTGGCAACCGCCGACAACACATCCGCCATTAAATCAGCACCGCCGGCACCCACCACGTTGCGATCGAGCTGGTCTTCTCCCGTTAAAACAGTGGCATCTAAGATATTTTGAATTTCAGATATTTTCATCAGCTCCAAACCGCATGCTACTCGTATTTTTCCAGCACTTCGATGACCTTATCGGCTTTGACATCACCGTAGGTATCCTGATCCACCACCACTACAGGTGCCAATCCGCATGCCCCTAAACATCGGACGGCGTCCAACGTAAAACGCCGATCTTCAGTGGTGCAACCTTCTTTAAGCTGGTATTCATTGCCGATACGGCTGATCACTTCTTTAATGCCTTTCACATAACAGGCAGTGCCCATGCATGCCTTTATCTGGTGCCTGCCTTTGGGGGTCATGGAAAACAGTGAATAAAAAGAGGCGACCCCGAAAACTTCACTGCGAGGCAGATTGAGACCGTCGCTAATATAATCAATCAACTCGACCGGCAGCCAGCCGACAACGTCCTGGCATTCACGCAAAACACCTATAATCGAACCTGGAATATCGCAGTTGGCAGTAATGATATCATCGATTTTAGGCCACATTTCATCTGAAATATCGGAATGTTCGGGACGGATGTCAGGTGCCATGTGCAGATCTCCCTCGTTTGCTCGTGTTTATGACGGATACGATTGAGCTAAATCGTTAAATATCATATCGGTTGGTCACCCATTACACAAAAAATCCGGGGTAGATTCAGGGATTAAGGGAGTTTGTATGTCACAATGTCATAAAAAAGTCAATGGGAACATATTGCTTTTATAGGGGTTGTCAAAAAAACGTTGCGGTATTTATAGGGGTTGTTAAAAAACGTTCCGGTATTTATAGGGGTTGTTAAAAAACGTTCCGGTATTCAAACGTTTTTTTCTACAACCCCTTATGCCGCACTTCCGTATTCCGGAACATTATTATGGAAAACGGTATAACCGTCATATCTGTCGGCTTGACGGCGTCAATTTACTGCACTAAAATGAACTCTTTCCCAATCTTTTAAAAACCATTACTTCCTGAATTTTGCACGAGTCCTCCGGAGGCGGACAAGTCGGAGGCTTTCATCTGCAAGGAGGCGCACCTTAATATTAAAAAATCAGATGCGTCATCCAACGGAACGGGACACTTAAGGGCGAAGCAATAGTGAACTATGCTTCGCTCTTAACCCGCCCGCCTCGCCTGAGCGGCTCGCGATGGCGGGCAGGTAACGCAGCAGATGGAAGCCTCCGGCTCGCCCGAAGGGTGAAAATTAATGAAATAAAATGACTTTCATCCTTTATACTTGGTAAAGAATGTGGTTTATGACGATAGTTTGCTCGACTTGATGTCATAACAATTAATTGCAATTTCTCATTAATTTTCATGCAAGATTCAGGTATTTAAGAGGACTCCCATGCAAAATTTGTTACAGCGTCTGGCGGACACCACCGCGTTTATCAAAAGCAAGCTCCGGGTTGCGCCGTATATCGGTTACCTAACCGGTACCGGTCTGGGTGAAAGTGCCGAATCAATGACGATCAGCACAACCGTTGCATATCAGAATATCCCCCATTTTCCGCTGTCAACGGTTCAAACCCACAAGGGCCGCTTGCTCGCCGGTGAACTGAGCGGTTGCCCGATCGTCGCTATGCAGGGCCGCTTTCATCTCTATGAAGGTTATAGCCCTCTGGATGTCACCTACCCGATCCGGCTGATGCAGCAACTTGGCGTAAAGATTCTGTTCCTTTCTAATGCAGCCGGCGGACTGAATCCGAAATTTAACCCCGGCGACATTATGCTAATCAACGACCATATCAATCTTACTGCAACAAACCCGCTTATGGGTCCCAATGATGACAGCTGGGGCATCCGGTTTCCGGATATGTCCCGCGCCTATAACGCGGAGCTTATCGCTGCCGCCGAAAGCGCCGCCCGGGCGGCCGGATTAAAATTGCGAAAAGGAATTTATGTCGGCCTCACCGGACCGGCACTTGAAACGCCGGCGGAAGTAAAATTTTTGCAAACCATCGGAGCGGAAGCCGTCGGCTTTTCTACCGTACAGGAAGTTATCGCCGCCGTCCACGGTGGCCTGCGGGTGCTGGGGCTGTCGACAATTACCAATGTTCACAACCCCGCCGATCCGGTTCCGGCCAGCGTTGAAGAAATCATTGAAGTAGCCCGAAAGACTGCACCGTTGCTGGAAACGATTCTGGAAGGAGTTGCCAAGAAAATATATGAAACCGAAATCAGCTGATATTCTGATCGTGAACGGAACCATCCTGACGATGGATGCCAACCAGACCCCTCTGATCAACGGCGGGATTGCCATCGCCCGGGACCGTATTGCCGCCATCGGGCCGGCCGCAGAATTTTCGGACTGGCGGGCACCCCGCGTTATTGATGCCGGCGGCGGAATCATCATGCCGGGTTTGATCAACACTCACACCCACGCCGCCATGACCTGCTTTAGAGGGCTGGCAGACGACCTTCAATTGATGACCTGGCTCAATGAGCATATTTTCCCGGCCGAAGCCAAACTGGATGAACAAAAAGTCTATTCCGGCGCCCTGCTGGCCTGCGCGGAGATGATCATGTCGGGCACCACCTGTTTTTGCGATATGTATTTGTTTGAAGATGCAGTTGCCCGGGCCGCCTGCGATGCCGGTATGCGGGCGGTTGTCGGAGAAGTCCTGTATGATTTTGATTCACCCAATTATGGCCCCATCGCCAAAGGATTCGAATACACCCGCAAAATGATCGATACCTGGCAGGAACACCCCCTGGTGACCATTGCAGTGGAGCCGCATTCAACCTATTTGTGCGCACCTGGATTGCTGCAAAAGGCATTTGATCTTGCCCGAGATTACTCGCTGCCGCTGGTGATCCATCTGGCCGAATCCAAAAGTGAAGTTGCTCAAGTTAAAGAACGTTTTGATCGAACACCGGTGGAACATCTGGCTCAACTCGGGCTTCTGGCCCCAAATGTGGTGGCCTGCCATTGTGTCGAACTTACGGAAAACGATATCGCCTTGCTGAAGCGCTTCGATGTCAAGGTCGCACACAATGCGGAAAGCAACATGAAACTGGCGTCCGGCGTGGCACCGGTCCCCAGGTTGTTAGATGAGGGCATTTGCGTTGGATTGGGAACGGATGGTTGTGCCAGTAACAACAACCTGGACCTTTTTCTGGAAATGGATACGGTGGCCAAAATCCATAAGGCCAAAACTTTGGACCCCACCGTTATGGACGCGCAGACGGTGTTAAAAATGGCCACCATCATGAGCGCACAGGCTTTGGGCCTTGAGTCGTTTATCGGTTCGCTTGAGACGGGCAAAAAAGCCGATTTGATTATTGTCGACACCGCCCAACCCCATCTGACCCCCATGTACAACCCGGTTTCTCACATGGTGTATGCGGCGCGGGGCAGCGATGTCACCACCGTGATCATTAATGGTACCGTCGTTATGGAAGACTACCAGCTTAAAACCATTGACCTCCGAAGCGTTATAGATGACGTCAACCAAATCGCAAAAGAAATCGCGGCAGCATAGGTATTGACAGGAAGATTGCGCATACTTGTTTAATGAGTATTTGCAGTAGTGGAGTATTGGAGTACTGATGATCTCATATGCCCCATTCTCGATTAAATTCAATTTTTTCCAACACTCCAGTACGCCATCACTCCAACACGCCCACCTGTTTTCACTGAGAAATCGCTTTTTTTCCGATGAAACCGAATCGGACTCTGGTATGAATACGGTGACCCCATGACCTATGATCTTGTCATCCACAACGGAACCATTGTGACCGTTAATGAGCGCTTTGATATTCTCCCCAATGGCCTGCTCTGCGTAAAAACGGGCAAGCTTGAACGCGTCGAAGCCCTGGACGCCGATCAATCACCGCCTGCGGCAACTGAAACCATTGATGCCAGCGGCGGACTCGTGCTGCCGGGCCTGGTAAACAGCCACACCCATCTTCCCATGACCCTGTTTCGCGGTTTGGCCGATGACCTGCCGCTGGACACCTGGTTAAACAAACATATCTTTCCGGCTGAAGGCGCTCACCTGCAGCCGGATAATGTACGCTGGGGAGCCCTGCTGGCATGCGCTGAAATGCTGCTTGGCGGCACCACCACCTGCTGCGATGGTTATTTTCTTGAAGACCAGGTGGCAGCGGCCGTCGATACCAGTGGCATGCGGGCAGTATTAGCCCAGGGGGTGATTGATTTTCCGGCGCCCGGGGTGCCGGATCCAAAAGAAAATATAAAGATTGCCCGGGCGTTCGTTGCCAGGTGGCAGCACGCGTCCGCTTTGATCACCCCGTCGGTATTTTGCCATTCAGCATACACCTGCAGCGGCGAAACCTTGAAAAAAGCCAAAGCTCTGAGTGGAAAAGCTGGATTGCGCTTTCAAATTCATGCGGCCGAAACCCAAAACGAGTGCCGGCAGATTCGCCAAAAATATAAAACCACACCCATCGGTTATTTGGATCGCCTGGGGATACTGGATGAAAATACCTTATTGGTCCATTGTGTTTGGCTCGATGATACGGATATTGAGCTGATCGCCGCGCGTAAGGCCAGCATTTCCCATAACCCCGAAAGCAATGCCAAATTGGCCGCCGGAATTGCTCCGGCGCCCAAACTTTTAAAAACCGGCATTGCACTTGGCCTCGGCACCGATGGGTGCGCCAGCAACAACAACCTGGATTTGTTCCACGAAATGGACATCACCGCCAAAATCCACAAGGCTGAAACACATGATCCCACTACAATGGACGCCAGAACCGTGGTTGAGATGGCAACCATCGGTGGCGCCCGGGCCATTGGTCTGGATCACCAGATCGGCTCCCTGGAAGTGGGCAAACAGGCCGATGTGGTCATCATCGATAACCGCAGCCCGCACCTGACACCACTGTATCATCCGGCGTCCCATATCGTCTACGCCGCTAAAAGCGCTGATGTGCGCGATGTGGTGGTCGCCGGACGCGTCCTGGTGCGCAATCGAACCGTTCTCAGCCTGGATGTCGAGCAAATCATGGCCAACGTTTGCGAGATTGCCGATCAAATCAATAAAGGCCGCTGATCGTTTTTTCGGTTTCAGGTGTCAGGTTTCAGAAGACAGACGACAGACGACAGAAGACAGATGAAAACCTGCAAGATGAAGCGACCTGTCTGTTTTCTGTTATCTGTTTACTGATCTGAAACCTGACACCTTGGTTTCATAGCAGCGGCTTGCAGCCAGAACAAAGGAAATATTAAAATGAATTTGAATAATATTATCAAAGCCGCTCACGGCGACAGACCCGTTGATTTGCTTTTAACCAATGCACGCGTTGTCAATGTTCTAACCGGTGAAATTATACCGCAGGCAGTTGCCATCAGCGATGGAATCCTTGTTGGTTTCGGCCAATATAAAGCCAAAGCGGTTTTGGATTTAAACAACCGCTTTGTCGCGCCCGGCTTTATTGATTCCCACGTTCATATCGAAAGCGCCATGACATGCATATCTGAATTTGCCCGGGCAATCGTGGTGCACGGCACCACGACCGTAGCCGCCGATCCCCATGAAATTGCCAATGTGCTGGGTTCAGACGGTATTGCTTATATGCTGCAATCGGCAGAAGAACAACCCATCAATATTTATTTCACACTGCCTTCCTGCGTGCCGGCAACCGATATGGAAACCGCCGGTGCCCGCCTGACCGCCGGGGATCTTGAGCCTTTTTTTAACCATGAGAGAATAGTGGCGCTGGCTGAAATGATGAATTACCCGGGAGTCATCTTGTGCGATCCGGATGTTCTGGCCAAAATAAGCGCGGCCAAACTGCACCGTAAGCCGGTCGATGGGCATGCGCCCGGGCTCGAGGGGCAGGCGCTTTATGCGTATATCGCCGCGGGGGTCCAAAGTGATCATGAATGCACCACCGCGCAAGAAGCCAGAGAGAAACTCGCTGCCGGGATGCACATTATGATCCGTCAGGGGACCGGCGCAAAAAATTTACAGGCCCTGCTCGGGGCGGTAAATGAACGAACGGCCAGACGAATGATGTGGTGTACCGATGATCGCCACCCCCATGATCTGATCTCAGAGGGCCATATCGATTCGATCGTGCGCGAAGCCATTCAATCCGGCCTGGATCCGATTTTAGCCATTCAGATGGCCACAATAAACCCGGCAGAATACTTCCGACTGGATCACCTGGGCGCTATTGCGCTCGGCAGGCAGGCCGATCTGGTCGTATTTTCCGATATTCAAAACCCGCTCATCGAACAGGTATACTGCCGCGGCATCTTGACGGCTGAAAACGGAAAGATCTTACCGCAAATTCAAGCGCCGTCATCTGCTGCAATCGCCCCGTCGATGCATGTGGATCTGCAAAAGGTTGATTTCAGCATAGCGGCTGAAAAAAAAAACATGCGAGTCATTGAAATCGTAGCGGATCAGTTGATTACCCGTGAACGCATCGAGCAATCGGCCGTTAAGAACCGTCAGACCGTAAGCGACCCATCGCGGGATCTGCTCAAAATCGCTGTTGTCGAGCGTCACAGGGACACCGGCAATATTGGCAAGGGTTTTGTCAAAGGCTTCGGCCTCAAGCACGGCGCCCTCGCCTCCAGTGTCGCCCATGATTCTCACAATATCATCATCGTGGGCACAACAGACGCGGACATGCGAGCTGCATTGCAAGCGGTCGTGCAAATGGGCGGTGGTTTGGCAGCGGTTTCAGACCAAAAGGTTCTGGCCCGTCTGGCATTACCCCTTGCCGGTCTGATGTCTTTTGAACCGGTCAGCCGGGTGCGCCAGCAGCTGGACCGGTTGATCAAAATCGCGCATGCAATGGGAAGCGTCTTAACCGATCCTTTTATGACGCTTTCCTTTTTGGCGCTGCCGGTCATACCCGCATTAAAGCTGACAGACAGGGGCCTGATCGATGTGAACAAGTTTGAGGTTGTCCCTTTATTTGTGTGAGGCCTCAGTGGCCCGCCCGACTTACCATTGACACAACCGAACCTTTACATTATACTTTGCTGGCCTTAAGTGTTCGGTATGTTTCATTTTTGTCTTTTTCAAATAACTGGCGTTAAACAAAAACGATCATAAAAAACTGAATGGAATAATGGAATCGGTATATGAAGCTATCAGAAATTGTTGATGCCCTGGATGCGACGCTTTTAATCGGAGAGGATAAACTGGATAAAAGCATTACGAGATGCGGCGCCAGCGACCTGATGAGTGACGTGCTGGCCGCAGTTTCTGAAGATTGTGTCTTATTAACCGGTTTGACAACCGTGCAGGTCATCCGCACCGCCATAGTGGCCGGCGTCGGGGCAGTGGTCTTCGTCAGAAAAAAGAAACCGCCCCAGGAAGTGATCGATATGGCCAAAGACCAGGGCATACCCCTGATATCGAGCCCGTATTCCATGTTTGTCTCCTGCGGCAGACTGCATGCTTGCAACCTTACCGGGCTTGACGGAAAACGATAACCTGCCATTGATCAATGCCCGTCCGGCCCGGATAACCGCACCATCCGAAAATTTTAAACACATGTCCCAACTAAAAAAAAGTTTTCATATCAAAAGCCGAGATTTTATCCGTGCCGGTGAGGCTTCGATTAATATTCAAAACCTTCTCAAATCAATGGATTTCGACCCGAGCTTGATTCGGCGGGTCGCTATCTGCGGGTATGAAAGCGAAATGAATGTGGTGATGCATGGCGGGGACGGCACCCTGAGTATTGAAGTGGACAGTGACAGGCTGATTTTAGAAATAACCGATGATGGTCCGGGTATCGAGGATATTGATTTGGCCATGCAGGCCGGCTATTCGACAGCTAACGATGACCATCGTGAGATGGGCTTTGGCGCCGGCATGGGATTGCCGAATATGAAAAAAAATTCAGACCGGATTCAGGTTGATTCCAAAAAAGATGATGGCACTTTGGTTCGAATGATTTTTTTCATTCCTGAGAAAGGAGAAACAGATTGAGCAAAAAACTGACCTCAACCTGCTTCGTCCGCTTTGATAAAGACCTCTGTGCCGGCCATGGGTCGTGTCTGAGGGTTTGCCCCACCAAAGCCATCCGGATCAAAAAAAAGAAAGCCGCCCGGATTGTTGAGCAATGCATTGGTTGCGGCGAGTGCATTCGCATCTGCCGCGAGCGAGCAGTCAGCGCGGCCACCGAAAGCCTCGAGACGCTCGGCAAGGATCACGTTGCCATTGCTTTGGTATCACCGGTTCTCTACGCGCAGTTTCCCGGTGTCATGCCCAAAGATGTGCTGTTGGGCCTTCGCCAGATGGGGTTTCAACACACCATCGACATGTCTTATTTTCTTGAAATGTTCCAGTGTGCCACTGAAGAATTCATCAGTCGTAACCGAACGTCCAACAAAGCCCCCTGGCCCCTGATCTCACCGATTTGTCCGATAGTGGTACGACTGATTGCGTTTAAATTTCCCAGCCTGTTGCCCAACGTATTGCCGGTTTTAAGGCCGGTGGCGCTGATGGCCCGCGAAGTCAAGCAGCGCCTTATTCCCGAATATCAGGATAAGGGCCAGGCGGTTGTTTTATACTACATCAACCCCTGCCCGACCAAAAAAGATCCAGCATGCTTGCCTGCTCGTAAGGAGCCCGCACCCGCTGAAGTTGCCCTGGGCATTAACGATATCTATCCGCAACTGATCAAACATGTGGAGCAGATTAAAGCGGCCGACGGCATTCCGTTCTATCAAACACGCTTTGAATACGAAACCTGTGCCACCGGCAACGCATCCATGTGGGGGATGTCCGGCGGCGAAATCGCCGACATGGATATCGACCGCTCCCTGGCAGTTTCGGGCATGGAGGAAACCATTCACTATCTTGAAAAAATCGAAATGGGCCTGTTTCAGAATATTGAGTATATCGAATTTCGAACCTGTCGCGAAGGCTGTCTGGGTGGTGTGTTAAACGCTATTGATAAATATCTGGCCAAAGGCGCCGTTCAAAAAATGATCAAACGATTTGGTCTCGGCAGACGCTTGCACCGCGAAAATATTTTACGCATGTATGAGCGAGGGGAGTTTCAAACTGAAAAAGATCCATCCAAACTGACCAACCTGTTCGGCGCCCGCAAAGAAGCGCTGTCCATTGATGCCATGCAAGAAATTGAGAAAGTTAGGCAATTGATTAAAGGGACCGATTGTACAGCATGCGGCGCCCCGGACTGCCGCACCTTTGCTGAAGATGTGGTGCGTGGTCAAGCTGCCTTGAAAGATTGTCTGTTTATCGATGCGCAAAGCAAGACAAAGCGCTAATCCACCTGTTATCTGTGATCCGGATAGAAAGGATGCTGCCAAAAATGTTGGTAAAAGACCTAGTGGAAAAATTCGATCTGGCAGTGGCTGGCGGGAAAAGTGGACTTGACCGCGAAGTCACCGAGGGGTACTGCGGCGATTTGTTGAGCGAAGTGATGGGAAACGCCCCGGCAGGGTGTGCCTGGATGACCGTTCAGGGGCATCAAAATATTGTGGCTGTGGCCGTGCTGCGTGAAATGGCCGCTATTGTTATTACCGGCGGCCAGATACCGGATGCGGAAACCATCCAAAAAGCGGACCAGGAAGGCATTCCAATTTTACAGTGGCCGGATTCGTCATTTAGCCTGGCCGGCCGACTTTTTAGCGCCGGG